>Ga0210385_10000424_pt1 | contig 31499 bp, 37 predicted proteins | sample IncBWH26OmetaG_FD_160107 | JGI IMG/M metagenome (GOLD analysis project Ga0210385, IMG submission 160107) | Forest soil microbial communities from Barre Woods Harvard Forest LTER site, Petersham, Massachusetts, United States - Inc-BW-H-26-O ...
GCTCGTAACATTCTTCAGGCGGATGTTGGTTTCGTCGTAAAAATATTTGGCAAGATTTTCGGCTGACGGGTTGAGCACGGTGAACGGCTCGATGTCGTTGATCATCTGGTGGTCAAGACGGTCAATCGCATGTTTCATCACGTCTTTCAAGTCTTTGAAATCGAGCAGCAGTCCGGCTTTATCGAGTTCGGCGCCGGCGAGCGTGACACGAATCTTGTAATTGTGGCCGTGCGGGTTCTCGCACTTGCCCTTGTAGTTGCGCAGGTAGTGTCCTGCAGCGAATGTATCTTCGACGGTGACTTCGTACATGAAATCCGGGGTGCCTCGGCTGTGTTTTATTGTACATTTTGAGAGCCCGGTTGAGAGCTGAATACACGGCGCGACCATGACACAAGCTGAAATCACGATTCGAGAGGCAACGGAAGACGAATCGGCGATCATTCTTCATCACCGCCGTTCGATGTTTCGCGACATGAACGAAGGCACGGTCGAAGAACTTGATCGCATGGTTGAGGTGGCGCGACCTTGGCTGTCCCGTGCTTTGGCCGATGGCTCATATCGCCACTGGCTGGCAGTGGGCGTCTCGGGTCAAGTCGCCGCCGGAGGAGGAGTGTTCTATACTCCGTGGCCGGCGAATCCTTACGACCCATGCACCGAGCGCGCGGTGATTCTGAACGTCTACACCGAGCCGGAATTCCGGCATCGTGGAATCGCGCGGCAAATCATGCTGGTCATCCTCGATGCCATCAAGGCGCGTGGTTTGCGCGGGGTAAATCTGCACGCCAGCGCCGAGGGCCGGCCGCTCTACGAAAAGCTTGGATTCGAGGCGACGAACGAGATGCGGCTGAAGTTTAGGATTCCCTGACACCCGGTGTTTCCGCCGCTGTTTCCCACTGTCCTGCAAACCAAGGGCCAACTCCTGATAATCTGCTAACGTTCCGGCTGCTGCCCCGTCTATTTCTCTGCAAGGCAAGAAACATAAGGTAGAGAGAAAGACAAAGGAAAGATCGAACACTTGTAGGGGACAGAACAAACCATGCCGGCCGATTCTTATGCAGCAGCAATTCCGGTTGGCGCGATTTCCCGTCCGAAAGGGGCGGCAGAGAACCATCGCAGCAGCGGCAACCAGAACCCCGCATCATACTGGAATATGAGGGGCTCCTTGGCAACGCAAGGCAGTCGCATTGACGACACGAGTCTGATCCGCGAGGCGCAGCAGGGTAACCGCGCGGCTTTCGAGGTACTGGTGCGTCACTACGATCAGTCCGTGCTGCGGCTGGCGCTGCACCTCACCGGATCGGAGTCCGACGCTCAGGATATTTATCAGGAGGCCTTTCTCAAGGCCTACAAAAATCTGGGCAGCTTCCGCTTCGAGTGCTCTTTCTATACCTGGATCTACCGGATCGTGACCAACCTCTGCCTCGATCACCTGCGTAAACGGAACGTGCGCAAAGAAGACGCTCCCGTGGCGGTCGATTCCTCGGGCGAAGAATACAGCCGGCTGGAGCAGTTTGCCGACGCGCGCTCGGGGGCGAACCCGGAACGCGATTTGATGCGGCGGGAATTAGGGAAAAAGATTGGGACGGCGCTATCGGCGCTGACTCCGCGCGAGCGCGTGGTCTTCGAGCTGAAGCACTATCACGGACTGAAGCTGCGCACCGTGGGCGAGATGCTGAATACGACGGAAGAAACGGCAAAGAATACGTTGTTTCGCGCGACGCAAAAACTGCGCGCCGCGCTGGCGGAGATGCGATGAGATTGCAATACAGGATGAGATTGGAATTACTTCCCGTGAAGGGAGACGAACATGAAATGTGATTGGGTTCGGCAAAACATTTTGTTCTACGTCTACAACGAGCTTGAAGACGACGCTCGTTATGAAGTGGAACAGCACCTGGCGCGGTGTCCGGAATGCGCGACCGAACTGAAGGTGACACGCAAGTTCCACGCCACGCTCTCCGAAACCGTGGAGGAGCCGACCCCAAACCTGCTGGCGGCGTCGCGCATGCGATTGCAGGAAGCGCTCGAAACCACGCGACAAGGCGGGATTTGGCAGCGGATCATCGTTGAGCCTGCAGTCTGGCTGCGGCAGATTCGTATGGCGCCGGCTCTGGCAGCGGCCATCTTCATTGTGGGATTCGGTGGCGGCATCGGTGCAACATATAACTTCTTGGCGGCACGCGGCGGCGAAAATGCGGTAACCAGCTCACTCGGATCTGGCGCGGCGACGGCCACTGAACCGGCAGAGTCCTCTGCGATCGCGGGCATTCGCTCGGTGACGCAGGAGCCGGGCTCGAACAAGGTCAGCATCAAGTACGACACGCTTTCAACCCAGGAAGCGCAAGGCTCCCTGAACGACCAGCGCATCCAACAACTTCTTCTGTTCGCGGCACGCAGCAACTACAACTCGGGAGTGCGGCTCGACTCGGTGGATGTGCTGACGCAATCTTCCAACGATACGCATGTTCGTGAGGCGTTGATGTATGTGCTCCAGAACGATAGCAATCCGGGTGTGCGCCTGAAGGCGCTGGACGGGCTGAGTGGCTTTGTGAAGCAGGATCCGCAGGTACGCGATGGAGTTTTGCGGGCGCTGATCGCCGATGACAGCCCCGGCGTTCGCCTGCAGGCCCTGCGCCTGGTGGAGCCGATGAAATCCGACAGCAACGTGCGCGCCGTGCTGGCCAAACTGGCGCAGACGGACCAGAATGTGTCGATCCGTACGCAGGCCCGGGCCATGCTGGCGCAGATGCCGGAAATGGATTAGAAACATCGCCGCGCAAGCGGCAAGTGGCAACGAACAACAGCAGCAGGAACGAGCGAAGAAAGACAATTGAGGAGGCTTCATTGAGTCGGGCAATCAAATTCGCCAGCATCGCAGTCGTAGTGGCCACGCTGGCATCCGTGGCGCTGTCCCAGGAAACTCGGATGTATCGCGACGGAGGCAACTGGGTCCAGGAAATGACCGGAGATCTCGGCGCGGCAAGAAGCCTGCGCCTCAAGCTGGCTTCGGGCGCGGTCAAAGTTCAGGGCGGTTCGCAGACGTCGATCACTTATGTCATTCATCGTCGCGCCTATACCTCTTCAGAACAGGAAGCACGCCGCCAGTTCGAGTCCTACCGCATGACTGCGTCGGTAAAAGGAGATACGGCTTGGATCGTCTCGGAATCGGGCGGGCGCGATCGCCGCTGCTCCGACGATTTTGTCGTCAATGTACCGCGCAACCTGGATGTCGCCAAGATCGAGACCGGCGGCGGCGACATAAACATAACCCACATCGCCGGACGAGTTGACCTTGAAACCGGCGGCGGTGGTATTCAGGCAGACGATATCGGTGGTCCATTATCGGTGGAAACCGGCGGAGGCGCCATTGACGTCGGCAACGTGGCCGCGAATGTCACCCTGAGCACGGGCGGCGGCAATATCAAGATTGCATCCGCCAAGGGCGACATTAAAGCCGAGAGCGGCGGGGGAAATCTGGTCGTTCTTTCCGGCCTGCAGGGCGCTGTATTGGAAACCGGCGGGGGCAGCATCCGCGTAGATAAATGCAGTGGGACGCTGAAGGCCACCAGCGGCGGAGGCACCGTCGACCTGGGCGAAATCGGAGGGCCGGCACAAATTGAAACCGCCGCAGGCAGCATTCGGCTGGCTTCGGCCAAAGGACGGGTTCAGGCCGAGACCGGCGGCGGCAGTATTCAACTGGACGGCGCAACCTCGGTGCAGGCTGAAACGTCGGCCGGCGGAATCGTCGTCAAGCTCTTGTCGTCGACTGGCGTTCAGAATAATTCCACGCTTGAGACTTCGGCGGGCGACATCACGGTTTATCTGGCCAACGATCTCGCCATTTCGATTCGCGCTGAAATCGAAGTTGCCAATGGCCACACGATTCACAGCGACTTCTCCGACATTCACGTTTCCAGCGAAGGCGGGCCCTGGGGGCCGAGAACGGTGACGGCCGAGGGACAACTGAACGGTGGCGGTCCGGTGCTGAAGATCCGGACCAATTCAGGCAACGTCAGTTTCCGCCGCATCAGTCGCTAGATGGAGCGACGGGCATCCCGCCCGGCTCTCCACAGAAAATTTGTACGTACGTTTTTGGGGGATGCCCATGATTCATCGTTTTCTGCTTTGCGCATTTTGTTTTTCCCTGGTCATCGCGCCGGTAGCGAGCGCGCAACCGGCGGGCTCCAGAGTTGACTCCAGCGTCGATTCCAACAGCGTTGACTCTAGCGTTGAGTCCAACTACGACCGCGGCGACGATAGCTGGGCCTCGAGCAACAGTTCCGACGAATCGGGCGGCAATGCGTACCTTGGCGTAGACATCTCAGACGTTTCTCCCGACCGCGTCGCAGAACTAAAGCTCAAGGACGAGCACGGCGTGGAGATCACAATGGTCGACGAGGATGCTCCCGCCGGCAAAGCCGGCCTGCATGCACACGACGTGATCCTGAGCCTGAATGGCAATCCGGTCGAGAATGAAGGTCAACTGCGCCGCATGATCAAAGAAACGCCACCCGGCCGAGTGGTTGCGCTTGGCATCAGCCGCGACGGTCAAACCATGACCATCAAAGTGCAGCTCGCCGACCGGCGCAAATCGATGGCGTGGCAGCCGAAAATGCCGGAAATGCCCGACATGCCGAAGATGCCGTCCATGCCCGACTTCGACCTTCCGGGATCGATTTTGCTGGTCCACTCTGGTTTGCGCAGCGGTCTGATGATCGAGAACATCAATGCTCAACTCGGAGAATTCTTCGGCGTCAAAGACGGCAACGGGGTATTGGTGCGCTCGGTTGAAAAAGGCAGCCGCGGAGAAAAAGCCGGGTTCCGCGCCGGAGACGTAGTCATCAAGGTCAACAGCCAGATGGTGCACGACGCCTCGGACTTTAACCGCGCGTTGCGATCCTCTTCCGGCGGCACGGCGGCAGTGACGGTGATGCGTGACCGAAGACAATTGAATCTAACCTTGACTCTTCCAGAGAAGAAAGACTCCGGCACCCTGCTCGAAGAAACGTTCGACTTCACTGCGCTTTGCGCCCAAACACAGCAGGCCGTTAACCGCGCCGGAGAAGAACTCGCGCGCCTGGGTCCGGCGATTTCGGAAGAAGTGCAACAGGCATTGCGTTCCGCTGAGGTCGAAAACAAAGACTCGGAGAAAAAGCTGCACGATGCGCAGCGCGCCCTGCGAGATTCCCAACGCAAGATGCAGGAAAAGCAACGCGAACTCGAACGCAACCTCGAAAAAGACCAGCAGAGGCTGCGCCATCGCCTGTCCGGCGCTTGGGCCGAAATCTGACGTGGCGGTCTGCATCCACAGCTGAAAAAGGGGAACCGTTAGAAACGGCAAACCACTAAAAGGCCGACCATGAAACGCTCCCGCATCACACTCGCCGCCATTCTTCTGGCCGTAGTCATGGGATCCATCGTTCTCGCCCACTCTTCCCAGGACAACCCGAAGGCCACAAAAGCGCCCAACCTCAGCGGTCTGCACGACTTCGATTTTCTTGTCGGGCGCTGGCAATCCCATCAGCGCCGCCTGAAAGAGCGGCTGGCCGGCAGCCATGAATGGGAAGAATTCGACGGAACTGCAACCGTATGGCAGGTCCTCAACGGTTGGGGCAATGTCGACGACAACGTCTTCAAGATGCCGGGCGGCGATTATCGCGGAGTCAGTTTGCGCTCCTACGATCCCCAAACCGCGCAATGGGCAATCTGGTGGCTCGATGGCCGCAATCCCTTTGGCGACCTCGACCCGCCCGTCAAAGGCCATTTCGAGAAGGGGGTTGGCACCTTCTACGCCAACGATAAGCTTCGAGGCAAGCCGATTCGCGTGCGCTTCACCTGGTCGCAGATCACCCCAACGTCGTGTCACTGGGAACAGGCTTTTTCGTCGGACGGCGGCAAAACGTGGGAAGTTAATTGGATCATGGATTTCAAGCGGGTTGCATAAGATTACAAAAGTCACCTTCACTGCCGGCCGCTAAATCCGTAACTAATCCATGGCCCGTTCGTGGGATGACCGGATTCCACGGGTGCACCGCCCACCGGTTACCTGTCGCGCCCTGCTAAATCCCGATAATCTGGGCTTGCGATGGCTTTCCGCGCCCTGTTGTTTTCGAAGAGCCCCGACACCGGAACTGCTCTGACGGCGGTCTGCAAAAGTACAGAGATTCGTGTCGAAGTCTGCTCTGACATTTTCGCCGCTATCGAAAAAGGAAAAACACAGGCCTACTCCTGTGTAATCGCCGACTGGAATGATCAGCCCGAGTCAAGCTTTCTGCTGAAGCGCGCCCGCGAGTCTACGCCCAACCGGGAGGCCGTGGCGATCGCCATTGTCGACCGCGAGCCTCCAGCAGCGGAAATAACGGAAAACCGGCTCAGCTTTCTGGTTTATCGCCCGATCTCTCCGGAGGATGCTCAGGCGGTATTGGCGAAAGCTTGTGAGCAGATGCAGCCCGCGAGCGCCGAGGACCTAGCGAAAACCGCCGCCGCGGACGCCTCTAATGCCCAGACAGCTTCCTCCGGCGCCAATGATTCCGGCCATAACCAGCCGCAGACGGGCGAATCTTCAGGAGCTGAGGCCGGCACCGAAACTTCCACCGAAGGCGCGGAGCAAGACGAACAGCCTGTTTGGTCGAATCGTCCTGCCATCGATGTCCGCAAAGTTTGCGCTGCCGCTCTGGTCCTGGCGCTTGCATTTTGTCTCTGGCGGTCGCGCGATGCAGTGGCCTACCTGTCGCAGACGCGGGAGAACCGGGCCGAGGTCTTGCGCGAAGCGGTAGCCGCGTTCTTCTATAAAGACCAAAGCGGCGCGCCCCTGGCATCCGCCGGAAGCGATGCGCAACAGGATGCGTATTTCAGCCGCACATCCGCCAGTTCCGGCGCCCCATCGCCATCGCTGAACGTAGTAGCCACCGAAGCGACGCTGGATGAAACGCGGCTGCCTTCGCGTCCCCCGCTCGACTTTCCTTTGCCTGTTCCCACGCTGGCTTTGCAGGAAGCCGCGCCGCCCATGCACGTTCAACACGCGGCGATTCCCGAGAGCATGAGAAACTCGCCGCCGATTGCGCCGCCCGTGGTTGTGACCGTGAGTCCGGCGCAGATGATGCCCGTTTCCGCGTCCCAATCGCAGCTCGCGACTCCAACGGGCACCGAGCAATTCAGCGAACCTGTCTCTGTCAGTGAAGATGCCGAGCGCGCCTTACTTGTTCACACGGTGAATCCCGTGTATCCGCCGGAAGCCGCCGCTCAGAAACTTCACGGAGCCGTGGTTCTTCAGGCGCGGGTGGGACGCGATGGCAACGTGGAAGACCTCAAAATTGTTCGTGGATACTTTCTTCTGGGAAAAGCGGCGATTGCGGCCGTCAAGCAATGGCACTTTCAACCCTACACTCTGAACGGCCACCCCGCCGCCACGCAAACTCAAATCACCATCAACTTCACTTATCCACCGGGATAAAACAGAATCACTCTACTTGTGCTCGTGTTCGGCTGGCGTGGCGCTGGGAGCGTCCACACCGCTGGCATTCTTCCAGTACGTCTGCACCGCCGGCGGAAGTTTGTTCAAGCGCGTCAATAGTGCCGTGACCTTCCATATATCGGCATCTGACAACGCCTTGTCCCACGCCGGCATTCCGGTATAGCGGACGCCGTTGCGAATCACGTAGTAGACGTGCCATTCCGGGTCGTCGGGTGGGTCCGTCAACAGGCTCGGCGGCGGGGGATAGAACGACGTCGATAAAGGCGATGCCTGCCGGTCGATGCCACCATGGCAGAGCGCGCAATTCATGGTGTAAATCTTCACGCCTTCGATCAAGTTCTCGTCTGTCGGAGGAACTGGATTATTCAGTCGCGGAGCATGCCTCTCCACCGAACTATCCATCGCACTCATCGCGATGTGACTCTCCATCTGTGGAGGTATGGTGTTGGCACGAGTGGGCAGAAAGCCCAGCAGCGCCAAGCCGAGGCTGCCGATCAGCAGCGCCAGAATCGTAACCACTATCCCTAGAACAAAATTGCGCATTCAGGTCCTTGAAACCACACTTTCATTCTACCTTCAACGGAGCCGCCACCGAGCCCACGCGCCCGCTCAGATCGTCGCGCACTACGAAATGTACCGAGCATTCTCCCGGAGCAAGATCGAGGGCGCCATTGTAGAGTAGTCCAGTCTTCTTCAACGAGGCCAGCTTTTCCGCGGTCAAATGCAGTTCCAGCTTCTGGCCCCACGGACGATCCACCTGCTTGCCTTCGGCCGTTTTCGCCAGCGTTACAAACTCCAGCACCACATGGTTGTCGGCGCTCTCATCTACCAGCGGAGGAGCCGGGGCCACCAGCATCTGATAATGAACGTGTTTTTTGCCCGGCTCTTTACCCGCTTCAATCTTGTCCCACCGGGCCGTCAGCGCGAGCGACGTGTAATCCAGCGGCGATTGCAGGGCCGACGAAAGATCGCCGTTGCGGCTGCTTTCCGGATCGACCGTCGCATTGGTCACAAAGAATCCACTTCGCGCCCGCACTTCGATGTGCTCACGCTTTACCCTCACAGCCAGCTTGCGCCATCCCGCTTTGGTTTTCGTGCGGTCGAGATAATAGCCCAGCATGTAGTATTGCGCCGAGTCGTTCACCGCCTCGCGAAAGCCTTGAATATTCGCCGCTACCAGTATCAGTACGCCCGCAGCCGCCGCGCCTCTCGCACTACATCTGACACCTTGGGCAGAAAAAATTCCTCCTGCGGCGGAGAAAACGGCACCGGCGTATCGAGCGAAGTGATCCGCACAATCGGCCCATCCAGATCGTCGAACGCCTCTTCGTTGATGATCGCGGAAATCTCTCCCGCCAATCCTCCCGTGCGCGTGTGCTCGTGCAGCACGATGACCTTGTTGGTCTTCTTCACCGTCGCCGCAATCGCCTCCCGATCCAGCGGAGAAACCGTCCGCAGATCGACCACTTCCATTTCGATTCCTTCCTTACTCAGAATCTCCGCCGCTTCGAGCGCCACATACAGCATCGCCGCGTAGGTAATCACGCTCAGATCGCGCCCTTCACGCGCGACTCGCGCCGAACCGATTGGGACCACATAATCCTCATCGGGAATTTCTTCTTTAATCCGCCGATACAAATACTTGTGCTCGAAAAAAATCACCGGATTAGAATCGCGGATCGCCGCCTTGATCAATCCCTTGGCATCGTAAGCCGTCGCCGGACAAACCACCTTCAGCCCCGGCGTGTGCACAAACCACATCTCGGGATTCTGCGAATGGAATGGGCCGCCATGCACATTCCCGCCGCTCGGCCCGCGCAGCACCATCGGAGCCGGAGCTCCCCACCGGTAATGCGCCTTCGCCACCATATTCACAATCTGGTTAAATGCGCACCCGATAAAATCCATGAACTGAAACTCCGCCACCGGACGCATCCCCGTAAGCGAAGCCCCATAAGCCGCGCCCACAATGGCCGACTCGGCAATCGGAGTATCAATCACCCGCGCCGCTCCAAAACGGTCGATGAATCCGTCGGTGACTTTGAAAGCACCGCCGTAAATTCCGATATCTTCGCCAATACAAAAGACGCTAGGATCGCGCTCCATCTCTTCCCAGATTCCCTGGCGAATGGCTTCAAGATAGGTGACTGTAGGCATCACTGGGAGTGTAGCAAAGGCGAGCCTCTTGAAAAACGATGAGTGCGCCGAATCGCCTAACCAGGAAATCGCATACAATTCCCCTTCCATGCGCCCTCGCAGCTCACGAAGTTCCCAAACGACGGCCGTAGCAGTTCGTTCCTTCGCCAAGATCAATCTCGGACTCTACATCGGTGCTGCACGTGCCGACGGATTTCACGATCTGCGCACGATTTACCAGACCATCGCTCTCCATGACATCATTCGCGTCACCGTCGGAAGCGGCAGTGGATTGCAAATCCTGTGCAACGATCCGCGGGTGCCGCTGGATTCCTCGAATACCTGTTACCGCATTGCCACTCGTGTGCTCGAAGAACTGGGCGTAAAGGTCAACGTCACCATCGAAATCGAAAAACAATTGCCCGTCCAAGGCGGGTTAGGCGCGGCGTCTTCGAACGCGGTGGCCGCCATGATTGCGCTCCAGTTGGCGCTAAAAAAGAAAAAGGCACTGTCTGCAACCGCGTGCCTGCGCATTGCGGCCGAAGTCGGCTCGGACCTGCCATTGTTTCTCATCGGCGGAACGATTCTCGGAGTGGGGCGCGGCGAGGAAGTCTATCCCGTGGTCGATTTGCCTTCGCTGCCGATGGTCATTGTCATCCCGGAAACCGGCGTCTCCACGCCTCGGGCATTTGCCGATTGGGATGCGCAGGCCCAATTGACGCGTCCACGAGCATCCGATAGACTGTTTGAGGTTGGCTGCGCGCTGTCGGCGTGGCTGAGTGATTTTGGTTACCCCAACACCGGTGCTTCCGCAATAGGCGGGAGCCGGACCGGAAACTTGCTTTCCGGCCTTGTCCGTACCGGGATTGAAAACGATTTCGAAAGAGTCGTCTTTCCTCAATATCCCGAATTGCGCGACATAAAAGGTGCGCTGGAACGCACGGGTTCGAGTTACGCCTCGCTCTCCGGCTCTGGGTCGACCTTGTACGGGCTTTTCCGGTCGCCGGCCGAAGCCGCGAAAGCAGCTAGCCATCTGCGAAAGCAGGGGTTGAAAGCGATCGCTACCAGCACGTTGACACGACGGCAGTATTGGAAGCGGTCGCGAGTCGTCGGCCGTTAGGCGTTAGTCGCTGTGGTTAATGTTTTCCTGTTTGCTGATGGTTCCAACTTCGGCATACTAGAGGCATACAGAAATTGGGCCGTCGACTAATGGTAGGTCAAGTGCCTTTGGAGCACTTTGTCTAGGTTCGAATCCTAGCGGCCCAGCCAGATCAACCAGTTCTCAGTTGCCAGTTCTCAGTAGAGACACTGGAGCCCCAAGCCTGAGAGCTGCGAACCGTGTACTGAGAACTGAACCTATGGCCACAGTTGCTACCACGACTGCTGAAAAAACGATCGTCGAAAAGCCCGCGGAAAAAAAGCCGCTCGTCGACGATAAAACGGAACGCAAGCCGCAGCGCGCGCGGACCGATGACAAGTTCAAGATTTTCAGCGCCTCGGCCAACGAACCGCTGGCCGACGAGGTCTGCGCCTTCCTGGGCATGCCGCGCGGACAAGCGCAGGTGACGCGCTTTGCCGATGGCGAGTGCTACGTCCAGATTCAGGAGAACGTTCGCGGCTGCGATGTGTTCGCCATTCAGCCGACATGCCGTCCGGTGGACGGCCACCTGATGGAGCTGCTGTTGATGATTGACGCGCTCAAGCGCGCGTCGGCGCGGCGCATCACGGCCGTGATGCCGTACTTTGGTTACGCGCGGCAGGATCGCAAAGACAAGCCGCGCAGTCCGATTTCGTCGAAGCTCGTGGCCGATCTGCTGACCACCGCCGGTGCGCATCGGGCGCTGATCGTGGATTTGCATACCCCGCAGTTGCAGGGGTTTTTCAATATTCCGGTGGATCACCTGTTCGCCTCACCGGTGCTGGTCGACCACTTCAGGAAGCTGAACCTGCCCAACCTGACAGTGGTTTCGCCGGATGCGGGCGGCGTGGAACGGGCAAGGTTTTTTGCCAAGAAGGTTGACGCAGCACTGGCGATTGTCGATAAACGGCGCGTCGAGATGAATGTGGCCGAAGTGATGCACGTGATCGGCGACGTCAACGGCCGCACTTGCCTGATCATCGACGATTTGATCGATACCGCGGGCACGCTGGTGAAAACCGCCGCTGCCCTGGTCGAGAACGGAGCGTCCGAGGTATACGCCTGCGCTTCGCATGCCGTTTTATCCGGACCGGCGGTCGAGAACATCCGCCAGTCGGTCATCAAGCAGGTAGTGGTAACGAACACGATTCCGCTGAGTGCCGAAGCCGATGCCGCGCGCACCGAAAAAGGCGGCAAGATTACGGTGCTGTCGATTGCTGGATTGATCGGCCGCGCCATTCAGGCGAACCACGACGAGACATCGGTAAGCAGACTGTTTGTCTAGTTTGCTCACGAGATTTATTTGACCGAGATTATTTAACGAAGGAAGACAGGAAACGATTTTATGGCGACAGCAACCGATACCAGCATTCTGGAAGCGCAGAAGCGCGAAGCCGGCACCAAGAACGCCGCCCGGCGCGTGCGCGTGGGCGGAAAAATTCCCGCCGTTCTTTATGGGGCAGGCAAAGACGCGGCGACGGTCGCGGTCGATCCGCGGCAAGTGCTGCGAATTCTGCACTCGGAAAGCGGCCACAACACGATTTTCGATCTCGCGCTCGATAGCGACCGCGTGAAGGCCATGATCGTCGACTGGCAGTACGAACCGATCAAAGGGACCTTGCTTCACGTGGATCTGCAGCGCATCGCCATGGACAAGAAGCTGACCGTCACCGTTCCGGTCGTGCTCAAAGGTGAGGCGGTGGGTGTGAAGACCGAAGGCGGCATTCTGGAGCAGTTGCTGCGCGAAATCGAGATTGAGTGTCTGCCGGCGGACATCCCGAAAAACATCGAAGTGGATATCAGCCATCTCGTGTTCGGCGTCGAAGTACGCGTGAAAGATCTGCCGCACGATCCGAAGCTGAAGTTCCTGACCGAAGAGAACCAGATGATCGCGCACATCACCACGGTGAAAGAAGAAGTGGTGGCGACTCCGGAAGCGGTCGCAGCGGATGCGACCGCAACACCGGCCGAGCCCGAGGTCATCAAGAAGGGCAAGCAGGAAGTTGAGGGTGAAGGCGAAGCCGAGGGCGATGCCAAAGGCAAGGCCAAGCCCGCTGAGAAGTCCGAGAAAAAGGACAAGAAATAGCAGAGCTTGCCAGCGTGAAACTGATTGTCGGTTTAGGCAACCCCGGAATCGAGTACCAGTTCACGCCGCACAACCTCGGGTTTCTGGCGATTGATCGGATTGCCAATGACCTCGGGATCGAAATCAGGAATCGCCAGTGCCGGGCGCTGACGGCACGGGCAACAGTCGCCGGAGAGACGGTGCTCCTGGCCAAGCCGGAAACCTACATGAACCTGAGTGGGCTTTCGGTGGTCGAACTGGCGGCGGAACATCAGATCGATGTCACACGCGATCTGATTGTGATTTACGACGAACTGGACTTGCCGCTGGGGACGATTCGCATCCGGCAGCGGGGCAGTTCGGCGGGGCACAATGGAATGGAATCCATTCTCGGCGCGCTGGGTACAGACGAGTTCCTGCGGATTCGGCTGGGAATAGCGCCCGATCGCAAACTTACGGACGGCGTGAAATATGTTTTGACGCCGTTTCGCAAGGCGCAGGAAAAAGTCGTGGATGAAGTCCTCGACATCGCCGCGCAAGCGGTGGAAGTGATTATGAAAGAAGGACCGGCGGCGGCCATGAACCGGTTCAATCGCAAGAATGAGACGGATGCGTGAAAGGCAGTCGTCGGTCGTTGATCGTTAGCGAAGGCGGCCGGACAACATGGTTCCCGAACGACAAACGACGAGTGACTAGCGACTGATTTTTGGAGATAACGAATGAATCGTAACTATGAAGTGATGTTTATCGTCCGGCCCGACATGGTCGAAGAGGATCTGAACAAGCTGATTGCCACGCTCGACTCCTCTGTAACCTCGGCAGGCGGGACCTCGAAGAGCGAGGTTTGGGGCAAGCGCCGTCTCGCTTACAAGGTAGGCAAGTTCAACGACGGCATTTTTGTGCTGCTCATGATCGACGCTGGCGGCTCGGTTGTGCACGAAGTGGAACGCCGCCTGCGGGTCACCGAACCAGTCATCAAGTTCCTCACCGTCCGCACCGACGAAGAACTGAAGCGGCTCGACAAGGTCAAGAAGCTCCGCGATGCGAAAAAGAAAGTCAGCGCGCAGCCAGCTGCCGCAGCAGCCGCTCCCGTAACCCCGGCGGCGCCCGAAGTAACGCCGGAAGCGCCGGCATCGGCGCCTGTTTAGCCGGTATGCAATCCGTTCACGTGGGCGATATCGCGTGACAACAACTGAAGAGACGGGCTTCTCGCCCGTCCGCTAACGAATCTCAGGAAAGCAGGAGCACTATGGCAGAAGAAAGCAGAACATCAAGCTCGGGCGGCGGAGATCGTGACCGTGGCGGCCCGCGCGGTCCGCGTCCCGCTGGAGGTCCCGGTGGTCCACGCGAAGGCGGCCGCAAGTTTTTCCGCCGCAAGAAGGTTTGCAAGTTCTGCGTCGAGAAGATCGAAGCAGTCAATTACAAAGACGTGCGCCTGCTGGCGCAATTCATCGCGGAGAGCGGCAAGATCACTCCGCGGCGCCTGACCGGCGTGTGCACGCCGCACCAGCGCCGTCTGTCGCGGGCCATCAAGCAGGCACGCAACATCGCCCTGCTGCCGTTCGCCGGACGCGTGCAGTAAATTCAAGATCGTCGATGGTCGTTGGTCGCTAGTGGTGGGCGGTCAGTAAACAATCGCAGTCTACGGCGAGTCCCGAATGACTGACGACGAACGACGAACGACCAGTTACTTACGAAACGGAGTCATGCATGGAAGTCATTCTGAAAGAAGATGTGCCCAAGCTGGGCAACCGCGGCGAAGTGGTAAAGGTCGCCGAGGGATACGGGCGGAATTTTCTGCTGCCCAAAAAACTCGCGATTGAAGCGACCATCGCCAACAAGACTGTCATAGAGCAAATGAAGGCCGCCGCCGTGCGCCGCTCCGCCAAAGAGAAGACGGAGGCCGAATCGCTCGCCAAGCAGTTCGACGGACTGGAAGTGAAGTTCCTGCGCAAGTCCGGCGAGGGCGATCAACTGTTCGGATCGGTCACCGCCGGCGATATTGCCGAAGCGCTCGAGAAGAAGAGCTTCCATATCGACCGCCGGAAAATCCAGCTGCACGAGCCGCTCAAGACTATCGGCGAGTTCATCATCCCCATCAAGCTGCACAAGGATGTGACCACGCACCTCAAGGTCGTCGTCGATAAGGAAGCGGTAACAGAATAGATTGCACTCCGCGGCGTTGCGATCACCCCCGCAACGCCGTTCGTGTCATCCGTCCGCGTCGTGCGCTGGGGTGACGGGCAAGCCACGCCCGAAGCCGTCTCGGTTGCCGCTAGCCGGCCTTTCTTGAACCTTCGTACGCGTGCGCTACCCGCAGCATTGTCGCCTCATCAAAATGCCGGGCCAATAACTGTAATCCGATTGGCAGCTTCTCATGGTTCTCTCCGCATGGAACTGAAATCCCGGGAATGCCCGCCAGATTCGCCGTCACCGTATAAATATCGGCGAGATACATGGCCAGCGGATCGTTGACCTTCTCACCCAGCTTGAAAGCTGGAGTCGGGGCGGTGGGCGCGGCGATCACATCGACTTTCTTGAATGCCTCATCGAAATCGCGCGCCAGCAGCGTGCGGACTTTTTGTGCTTTCAAATAATACGCATCGTAATATCCGGCGCTCAGCGCGTAGGTGCCGAGCATGATACGGCGCTTGACCTCCATGCCGAATCCGGCGTCGCGAGTCTTACGATACATTTCGGAAAGCGTATTCGACTTGGCGCGGAAGCCGTAGCGCACACCGTCAAAGCGCGCCAGGTTCGCCGACGCTTCCGCCGTCGCAACGATGTAATACGCGGGAATCGCATATTCAGTGTGGGGCAAACTCACCGACACAATCTCGCACCCTAGGTCGGCCAGCTTCTGAATCGCCGCCTCCACCGCGGCTCGCACTTCGGGATCCAGTCCCGAGCCGAAATATTCCTTCGCTACGCCGATGCGCAATCCTTTGACGGGAGTCTCAAGCTCCGCGACATAATCAGGCACCGGCAAATCGGCAGAAGTCGCATCCATCGGGTCACGCCCCGCAATCGTGCGCAGCATCAGCGCCGCATCTTTCACCGTGTTCGCCAATGGACCGATGTGGTCAAGTGATGAAGCAAATGCGATAAGCCCGTAACGCGACACGCGTCCATAGGTTGGCTTCAGTCCGACTACCCCGCAAAACGACGCCGGCTGCCGAATCGAGCCGCCAGTATCGGAGCCAAGCGTCGCCACCGACATCTCCGCCGCAACCGCTGCGGCCGATCCGCCCGACGATCCGCCCGGCACGCGGCTTTTGTTGCGTGGATTGTGCACCGGGTAATAGGCCGAGTTCTCGGTCGACGAGCCCATGGCAAATTCATCGCAATTCAGTTTGCCAAGAATGACCGCGCCTGCGCTTTCCAGCCGAGCGACAGCAGTGCAGTCATACGGAGGAACAAAATTATCGAGAATCTTCGAACCGGCCGTGGTGCGCACACCACGCGTCACCATCACGTCTTTGATCGCTACCGGAACTCCCGCCAGCGGCGGCAAGGGCTTGCCAGCCGCGGCCAGCCCGTCGATGCGTGCCGCCTGCGCCAGTGCACGCTCCTCGCAGAGAGTCAGGAACGCGCCAATTTCGGGGTCATCTTTTCCGATGCGGTCATAGGAGGCCTGAGCAATCGCAGTCGCCGTGGTCTGCCGCGCGGTGATCGCATTCCGCACATCGTCAATCGTTCGTGTCGCGGCCATGGATCGCTATCTCTCAATCACCTTCGGCACTTCGAAAAATGTCCCGTCCGTATCGGGAGCGTTCTTCACCGCGACATCGTGCGGCAGCGATTTCCGCAGGCCCTCCTTCACATCCTCGCGCATGGCATAGGCGAACCGGTCGATTCCCTGCCCCAACTCATCCGCGCCGTAGCGATCGGAGACCTGGGCCATGGGCGAAACGTTATCTGTCTCCAGTTCACTGAGCCGGTTGACGTATTCAAGAATGGAATTCAAATCGCGCAACATGCGAGCGCGCTCTTCGCCGGTCAGTTCCAGGTTGGCCAGATCGGCCACATAGGTGACGTCTTTGTCGGTAACCTTCATAGGTCCAAAGCCATAGTTCCAAGGCGAACGCTAAGTCTTCACCACAAACTCAATGCGTTTCACCGAGGTCGCGGAATACTTGTTGATGAGGGCGACGTATCGCGGGGCCAGGCTCACGAGTTCACGCCGCCATCCCGCGTCGGCAACTTCCACGCGCAAGATGCCACCGGAAAAATCCAGGGCCCGGGTGCGTTTGGCGACCGCGCTACCGCATGCAATCGGCCACGCCAGCAGCGCGCTTTGTTCCGCCGGAGCGCGATGCAGGGCTTTGCTGATAACGCTTTCAAGACCTTGGGAAACGCGGTCCAAGAAATGACTCCGAAAATCGCGAAGCGATTGGAAGAAACGATTGTAGCATCGGAAAATTAGCGGCTCTTTTTCGCGGCTTTCTTTCGCGGATATCTACGGGCCGGTAGAAGCCGCGGCAGCCGCGGCCTTCGCCCGCTTCTTCGCGAGTTTACGCAGGTGCGACGCCGAGTACAGACTGCCCCGGCAACGTTTCGCCCCGCACAAACACGGAGCGTCATCTTCGCCGTCGTAGAGGTTGTAATCGTAGGTCAGCTCTTCGCCCACCTCGATATCGCGCAGCGCGATGATCCACATTTTGCCCGCGATCTGATCGGTTTCGCAGTTAGGACGGCAGCAGTGATTGATGAAAGCGGCCACGCCGAAGCCGTCAATAATGCGCTTGCCGCCATCCAGCCCGAACAGATACGTGTTCGGAAAATTATCGTACAGATCGTCGGCTTGTTCATAGGTAAGGTGTTCGCCGACATATTCCACGATCAGCGTTCCTTTGCGGATCGGCCGAGTGGTATAGCAGCCGAAAGAGTGAATGCGAGACTGGCGGATGACGAGCGTCATGGGTTGAGGAATCGTGAAACTCCATGCTCACGGAAATTTGGTAATTTTGCAATTTCGTAATTTAGTAATCTAGAATCTGGTAGCTTGGTGTCAAACGGAACCTGCGTCGGGCCCGGAGCTGCGTTTGATGCGGATTTTTTTAAATTACAAAATTACCAGATTGCGAAATTACAAAATCCCATGGCTCATCAGCATCCACCACGCTTTCTGAAGATCGTGAACGACGCCAAGGAACGCGTCCGCGAAACCAACGTTGACACCGTCAAAGCGCGGCTCGATCGCGGCGAAAAGTTTGTCCTCGTCGACGTCCGAGAAGACCGCGAATTCGACGCCGATCACCTGCCTGGCGCTGTCCATTTGGGCAGAGGCATCATCGAGCGCGACATTGAGGCCAAATATCCCGACCTGCAGACTGAACTCGTGCTCTACTGCGGCGGAGGATTCCGCTCTGCGCTGGCCGCCGATAACCTGCAAAAAATGGGATACACGAACGTCATTTCCATGGATGGCGGAATCCGCGACTGGCGCGAAAAGCGCTACCCGCTGGAGAAGTAACTAATCGTCGGGGAAGTAAATAATTTGTTAAAGAGGTGATAAATTTTGGCGCGCGGTCGCGTGCGTGTCCCTTTGTGCATCAGTACCGATCGTCCTGGTTTGCATACCGCCTGCATCTCTGAAAAGATAAAGCACCGGATACTGCGGGGTTCCCAGCGATGTCTCAAATCGGAAGCTTTGCGCTGATGTTGGCGCTCGGCCTGAGCGCGTACTCTTTCCTGGCCGGATTGGTCGCGTTATTTGGCAAAGATGCCGCCTCGGCACGTTTGGGTGAGACCGCTCGCCGCGCTGGAATCGCCACCTTCGCCGCCGTCTTGCTGGCGGGCATCGTCCTGGTTGCCGCCGCCTTCAATGACGACTTCTCCATCGCCTACATTTTTCATCACAGCAATCGCGAACTGCCCCTCGCCTATAAGTTTGCCGTGCTGTGGTCGGGACAGGAAGGCTCGTTGCTGTTCTGGTCGCTGCTTCTCGCCGGCTATGGATTCGTCCTTCGCCTGCGCTACAAAACCGATCAGCGGCTCTTTGCTTATGCTTCGGTAATCATTGCCTCAGTGCAGGTTTTCTTTTTGTTGATTCTGAATTTCGCCGCCCGCCCGTTCGGCGTCATGCAAGGCCCGCTGCCCCCCGACGGCACCGGACTGAATCCTCTTCTGCAATATCCCGAGATGGTCATTCATCCGCCCATGCTGTATTTGGGATACGTCGGTTTCACCGTGCCGTTTGCGTTTGCCTTGGGCGCGCTCATCATGAAATATCCCGGCGAAAAGTGGATTCACATCACCCGCCGCTGGACCATGGTGACCTGGTGCTTCCTGACCATCGGCGTTTTTCTCGGCGCGCACTGGGCCTACGCCGTTCTCGGCTGGGGCGGCTACTGGGGATGGGATCCGGTGGAAAATGCTTCGCTCATGCCGTGGCTGACCGGCACCGCGTTTCTCCACTCCGTCATGATGCAGGAAAAGCGCGGCATGTTGAAAGTCTGGAACATGGCGCTCATCTTCGCAACATTCCTGCTCTCGATGCTTGGAACTTTCCTCACTCGCTCGGGCGTGATCAGTTCAGTACACGCTTTCGCGCAATCATCGATCGGTACATGGTTCCTGGTCTTTATCGGATTGACGATTGCCGTCTGCACTTATTTTCTGGTGTTGAACCGCGCGCATCTCAAATCCGAACACAAGCTCGAGTCGCTCGCTTCGCGCGAATCCAGCTTCCTGTTCAACAACCTTCTCTTACTCGTTGTCTGCTTCACCATTCTCTGGGGAACGTTCTTCCCCATCCTGTCGGAATTTGTTCAGGGACACAAAGTCACTGTCGGCCCGCCATTTTTCAATCGCGTGGCCGTGCCCGTGGCTCTGCTGCTCCTGCTGCTCACCGCCGTGGGACCGTTGCTGGCGTGGCGTAAAACTTCTCTCGAAAGCCTGAAACGCAATTTTCTTTTTCCCGCAGTCGGCTCGCTTGCCGTCGGTGGCATGATGATCCTGTTCGGCGTGCGTCCCTGGGAAGATCCTTCCTATTTCTACGCCACCATGGCTGCCGTTCTCGCGGCTCTGGTGATCTTCACCGTCATTTCCGAGTTTCTACGCGGAGGCCGTGTCATTGCCGGTAAGACCGATCAAAATCTCGTCTCGGCCATGGTTCAACTCTGTCACCGCAACACTCGCCGCTATGGCGGATACATCGTCCACTTCGGCGTCGCGCTGGTGATTATCGGGATCCTCGGCACTCCGTTCAATAAAGAAGTCGAAAAAGAAATGGGCTTTGGCGACCAGATCAACATCGGGCCGTACACGCTCGTCTGCCAGTCCTACACGCAGGATGACAATCCCAACTACGGCAACGAGTGGGCGATCATCAATGTGTTCCGCGGCGGCAAACAGATTACGACCATGTATCCCGAGCGCCGCTTCTATAAAGCCAGCCAGCAGCCGCAGACGCTGCCGCGCATTTATCCGAGCTTCCGCGAAGATCTGTTCCTGGTGACGGATGTCTATCTGGTGTATGAAGGCAAAAACGAAACCACTGGGCGCCCGATCATTAAGGCCCACTTGAATCCGCTCGTTCCCTGGATTTGGATCGGCCTGATCATCATGGTGTTCGGCACCATCGTCGCCCTCGTGCCCAATGCAGCTGTAGTTCGCGTAGCCGCAACCACGCCGGTGCGCGAACCGGCGCACGTGGGAGCGGGAGATTGATGAAAACAATATCCACTACCCGATTCCCAATTCCCAGAGCTTCGGTTCGTCGATGGCTGCAGGCGGCGGCTCTCGCCTTGGCAGTGATTGTTTTCATGGGCGCCAGCGACACCGGCACCCGCTTTAAAGACCTCGGACACCGCATGATGTGCGCCTGCGGATGCGGCCAGATTCTGCTCGAGTGCAATCACGTTGGCTGCACCTACTCCGACAAAATGCGCGACCAGTTGCAAGCGGGGCTCGATAAAGGCAATAACGACGATCTCATCCTGCAAGGCTTTGTGCAGGAATACGGGCCGACCGTAATCGCCGCTCCCACCGCCACCGGCTTCAACCGCGTGGCCTGGATCATGCCCTTCGCTGCGTTGGCCTTCGGCATCGCATTTGTGATTTACGTCGTGCGCTCGTGGAAGAACCGCCCCACGCCAGCCCTGGCCGATGGCATCATGATCCCGCACGGCAACGAGCTAGACGAATTCCGAAGACGGGCCAGAAAAGAGACTGACTTATGACCCTGTTCGTCTGCGCCGCATTCACCGTCGCCTGTCTGTACTACGTTTTCTTCTACCCCGGCGAAGTCTACGCCGGAGAAGAAAAAACCCGCCTCGGCTATCTCCGCGAGCGTAAGGAAGCAGTCTACGAAAACCTGCGCGACCTGAATTTCGAATACAAAGCCGGCAAAGTCCCGGACACAGATTATCAATCGATGCGTAGCTCCCTAGAAGAAGAAGCGGCCGCGATCATGGCGGAAATTGCACGGCTGGAGCAAACGGCTTCATACCCGGCCTAATTATGTCTATACAATTGCATACCTGATCTGCTACGATGATTTTGCAGGCGAATGGCTTCGACTGGGACCAGGGCAACCGTGCAAAGTGCGAAAAGCATGGCCTTTCCGTCGCGGTCGTCGAGGGGCTTTTTACGCGACCGCTGGCCATTCTCCCGGACGCGGCCCACTCGCAGCGAGAGAATCGCTTTCGCGCCATAGGCCGCACGGACAAAGGACGGGGCGTATTCATCATTTTCACGCTTCGACGGAAAGGCAAGGACGAAGACCTTCTGATCCGGCCCATCAGCGCGCGCTACATGCACAAAAAGGAGATTGATGCCTTCGAAAAAGAAAATCCCGGCCTTTAAGAGCGACCGTGCCGCGGCAGCCTTCGTCGACCGGGCCGACCTGTCGCAATACGATCTTTCCGGAGCGCAGTGGGTCCGTTTTGAGATCAAGCGTAAAGATAAGTCCATCAATCTGCGTCTGTCCGAGGAGCTTTTCGACGCGGTTCGGGAGCGGGCCGCGCGCGCTGGTCTGCCCTACCAACGGTTCATTCGTCTGACGCTCGAACAGGCGATTAGCCCGCCGAAATAGATCCATGCGGGCGTCGCCCGAAGCGGAAGCGCTGTTTTCATGGCGGAGATTGCGCGACTGGAGTTGGGCGCCGGGCAGGTGGAGTAGCAGACTTGATCCCAGCGGCGATGAGATATTGGCCATTACTCGCGGCGGTTGCGGTCATCGCCTTCGTCCCGATCTACAGACACAACGTGCGGGAGAGCAGTCGCAGCAGAGGCGTGATGCAGCCTATCAAGCACGGTTAGGTGCGTACTCGGAGGTCATTAGACCTGGAATGTCCCGCAGGGAAGTTGAAGATTTACTTCATGCTAGAAATAAAGCATTTCGACAGATGTGTTGTGTCGATATCAAGAAACCCATCGGCGTATGGGACGATCTGGTTAAGATCGCGCAAGAAGACCCGCCCTGGGTTTGCAGCGGGAAGAATATCTACATCGCGTTTCAGTTTACCGGAACGCGGGCACCGGCAACGCCGCCCAGCGCCGAGCCTTCCGATAAGCTGACCGCCGTGAGCGTATATCCGTGGCTCGAAGGTTGTCCCTAATCTAAGGAGATTTTTTGACCAAACTAGCAAAGTTCGCCGCGCTGGCAGCTATCTTGTCGCTGGCTCTAGCCTCCGCCCCGGCCCAAACCCTGACCGGCACCGTCACCAATGGCACCACCAACAAGCCCGCTGCAGGCGATGAGGTCATCCTCATCAACCTCACCACCACCATGGAAGTCGCCGCCACCACCAAAGCCGACAGTGCCGGCAAATTCAGCTTCCCACTCACCGGACCCCCCGGCCCGCACCTCATTCGCGCCGTCCATCAGGGAGTTACTTATCACCAGATGGCGCCTCCCGGCGTGAACACGGCCGACGTGAATGTGTACGACGTCGCAACCAAGGTTACCGGCCTCAGCGTGACCGCCGACGTCATCCGCTTTCAGGCCGATAGCGGGACCATGCAGGGCGTGCGCCTGTTCGTGGTCGATAACAACTCGTCTCCGGCCAAGACGCAGATGAACGACCACAACTTCGAGTTTTATCTTCCCGCCGGCGCGAAGGTTGAACAACTGCAAGCCCGCGCCCCAAACGGACAGCCCATCGCCGCCGAAGCCGTTCCTCAAGCCGAAAAGAACCGCTACGCCATCAACTTCCCGCTCCGTCCTGGAGAGACACAGTTCCAGGTGGAATTTACTCTGCCTTATTCGGGCGAAATCAAGATCGATCCCAAGCTGCTCTATCCCGCCGAGCATTTCGTTGTGGTTCTGCCGAAGACCATGCAGTTCAAGGCGGCTAACCCGCCAAGCTTCGATGCCATGAATGATCCCAGCCAGGGTGACAGCCAGGTCGAAGTGGCCAAGGAAACCAAAGTCGGCCAGCCGCTCGCCTTCACCCTCAAGGGAAATGGAATCATCACCGAGCCGCCCGCGGAGACCGCCTCCAATGCCGCGCAGCAGCAGGACCAGTCGCGACCCGACCAAGCGCAGCCAGGACAATCGCAGACAGGCGGCAGTCGTTCTTCAGACAATCGTTCTTCTGAAAATCGTCCTCCCGACAACCGTCCCGGCGGCGGGCTCGGCGTGCCCATCGATGCTCCCGACGCTCTGCAGCAGTATCGCTGGCCTATCCTCGGAGGATTCGCCCTGCTGCTCGCTCTCGGCGGCTGGGTGGCAACCAGACGCCAAGCTGGACCTTCGGCAGCAGCGACCGCCGCGGGTTCGGCTGTGAAGCCGGGCGCGACATCGATCGACAGCCCATCACCTCGTTCAGCTCCGGCAACAACCCCCGCCGCGACCGCCGCCGCTCCTCCCACCAGGTCGTCGATGCTGCTCGAAGCCCTGAAAGAAGAGCTTTTCCAACTCGAAGTCGAACGCAAGACCGGCAAGATCACTCCCGAGGAGTACGAAAAAGCCAAAGCCGCCCTCGACCAGACTCTCGACCGCGCCCTGAAACGGCAACAGGCATGAAACGGCAAAAGCCATCGGCCGCCTAAACTCCCGCTTTAACGAGGGTGGTTTGACTGAGAACTGAGAACCGGGAACTGAGAAATGGCCCCTTGAGCCGAACCGCCGTCCAAAACATCTAATAGAACGGACGAGGAAAACAACGAGGCACTTATGAGTAACGTATTCAAAACCACGATCTTGCTGACCGCCATGACCCTGCTGCTCATGCTGGCGGGCCGCGCTTTCGGCGGACAAAACGGAATGCTGATGGCGCTCGCTTTCGCCGCGGTCATGAATTTCGTGGCTTACTTTTTCTCCGACAAGATCGCGCTCGCCACCTACCGTGCCCAGCCCGTAAGCCGCGAAGACCTGCCGCGCGTCTATAACATCGTCGAACGCCTATCGCAAAAAGTCGGCCTGCCGATGCCCAAGGTTTACGTCATCCCCACCGATTCGCCCAACGCCTTCGCCACCGGACGCAATCCAAACCACGCGTCCGTCGCCGTTACCCAGGGCATTCTCGGACTGCTCAACGACGAAGAACTCGAAGGCGTCATCGCGCACGAACTCGGCCATGTGCGCAATCGCGACATCCTGATCAGTTCTATCGCCGCCACTTTGGCCGGAGCGATTACCTGGCTCGCGTCGATCGCCAAGTGGGGAATGATTTTCGGCGGCATGCGCGGCGGCGAGCGCGAAGATCGCGGCGGAGGTGGCGGCATCGCGGCCATTGCCATGATTTTCCTCGCCCCATTTGCCGCCATGCTGATCCAGCTTGCCGTCTCCCGCTCGCGCGAGTATGGAGCCGACGATACCGGAGCTCACTGGACCGGCAATCCGTATGCCCTGGCGAGCGCGCTCTCAAAGATTGATGCCTACTCGCGCCGCGTGCCGCTCTTGGCCAGCCCCTCGACTGCGCATCTGTTTATCATGCAACCTTTTCTCGGCGGAATGAGCTTCGGCAACCTCTTCTCCACCCATCCGCCAACCGCGAAACGAATCGAGCGCCTGACGGGACGACCGGCGGAATTCTTTCAAAGATAGTTCTCGATTCCCGGTTGCTCATCAACCCAAAAATGTGCGGTTTTACTGAGAACTGAGAACCGGGAACTGAGAACTGCTTGAGAAATCCCCTGTGACCGCGGTAACTCCTGGCACCCGCAACCTGCATAGTAGAATTTGAACAATGTCCACACAGGCAGCGAGCGCCGCATCGAGCCGCGCGGCTCAACTGGAAAGCTCTCTTCGCACGGTCATCCGCGGCAAAGATGAAGTCCTTCGCCTGGCTTTGGTTTCGATTTTTGCCAAAGGCCATCTGCTGATCGAAGGCGTTCCCGGAGTCGGCAAGACCACGCTCGGCCAGGCGCTGGCCCGCGCCATTGATTGCAGCTTTCAGCGCATCCAGTTCACCAGCGACATGCTGCCCACAGACGTGCTCGGCATCTCGATCTACTCCGCCATCGAGCAGAAATTCGAGTTCAAGCGCGGACCCGTTTTCGCCAACGTGCTGCTGGCCGACGAAATCAACCGCACCACTCCCAAGACGCAATCCGCGCTGCTCGAAGCCATGAACGAGGGACAGGTCACCATTGATTCGTACTCGCATCAACTGCCGCAGCCGTTTCTGGTTCTGGCCACGCAGAATCCCGTCGAACATCACGGCACTTATCCCTTGCCGGAGTCGCAACTCGACCGCTTTCTAATGCGCGTTCGCATGGGATATCCCGAAGGCAACGCCGAGCGCGAGATTCTGCGCGCCGAAGCCGGAGTCGCACAACTCGAACACCTGCGCCCCGTGCTCAATGCCGCCGATGTGGTCGAAATCCAGCAGGCCGTAACCCAGGTTCACGTGGATGAATCGCTGATTACTTATCTGCTCAATATCGTGACCCGAACCCGTGAGTCCGAATACCTGTCGCTGGGAGTATCTCCGCGAGGCTCGCAAATGCTCTACCGCGCCGCCCAAGCGATGGCCTTTCTCGAAGGCCGCGATTACTGCACTCCCGAAGATTTCAAGCCCTTAGTAGTCTCCGTCTTCGCCCACCGCGTAGTAGTAAGTTCGCTCTACACATCCACACTGAAAAAATCCGAACAAGCCGAGCAAGTCCTGCGCGAGATCGTGGAGAGCGTGCCGGTACCGGTGTAGTTTAGTCCGTTCTCGGTTCCCAATTCAGTTAAACTCCATCCATGATCGCGGAGGTTATTCCTGGATCCTACGATGCCGTAGGCAGAAAGGTCTTCCGTCCATTCGATCGACGCAGAGGCCCGCGACCTACTTTTCCGCTCGGACGCTATGTCAGCCATCCTCTGGCCGTTCACTGCCAATCAGTCGAAGAGGTTCGCAAGTTTTTGATCGGCTGCAAATATGTTTCCGACAAGGAGCTTTTCGACAAAGAGGAATACTGGCAGCCGCCGGAGGATTTCGAAAAAATGAAGAAGGGCGACTGCGACGACTTCGCATTCTGGACCTGGCGTCAATTCATGAATTTAGGATTTGATACCCGCGTCGTCTTCGGCCGGCTCGGGAGCGGCGCTAATGGTCACGCATGGGTCGAATTCTTTCAAGACGGAAAGTGTTTCCTCGTTGAGCCATTATGGCGACGCGTCGGCACTCATCTCCCAAGGTTGAGCACCCTGCGGTACCACCCAAGATTCTCGGTCGCATGGGACGGGGGGAAGCTCACCTATTTTCAACACCATGAGCGCTCTCCCAGTCCCGGACTCGCAGAAACGGCGAAGTTGCTCCCGGAGTACATCTTCATATGGGGCCAATTTTTGGTCAGTTCCCCGCTGCGAATCCCCAAGGTCATCCTGCTTCTGCTGAAGAATTTCCTTAAAGGTTTTCGCTGGACCGGAAAAACCCGCCGGTTCTGAAGTTCGCCTGCAGCAAGAACATCTGCAGCGGAAGCCGAGGAAACAAACCCGCTGAATCTACTGGGAACTGGGAACCGGGAACTGAGAACTGCTCCCCGGCTGCAAACTCGACAGCCGCGAGATCGTCGCCACCATCATTCCGGAGAGGAATTGCATAGTGGCCACATCATTGTTGTCGAACGCGTGGGGCGTCGACGAGAGCACTTCGAAAACTCCGAGCGTCCGCCGGAAATGACACAGCGGAGCAACCAGAATCGAGCGCACGCCCATACGGCGGCAGGTCGCCCAATCGACCCGCGGATTCGATTCGGCATCGTTACACAACAACACTTCTCCGGTGCGCACACATTCAGCGGAGAGCCCACTATCGGTCTGCAAGCGGACTCCAATGTCGGGAGCGGTACGCCCGGTGCGGGCGCGGCAGACAATTTCATTGCCGCGGCGCAGCGCAATGGCAGCTCCGGTGGCGCCGGTCAGTGCCTGCGCTTTTTCCGCAATGATGCTGATGCCGGGCTCAAGGTCGATCTCTCCGGCGTTGAGCAGGGTATGCGGAACCGCGATCCGCCCGTGATGACGGGGCCGCATGCGATGACGCGGCGAGAAATTGGCGGCCTCGGCAAACTCGACCCGGTCCGCATCCTCATTTACCCCAGCCTCGGCAACCTGCGGCACCGTGTAAAGCAGTGACCGCACCAGCCGGTCCAGTTCCGCATCGGCGATGAGATGCGCCGTCTGCTGCCCACGCAGCGATCCGCCAAGGATGCGCGATAGACTCAGCACCGCGTTACTGCCGCACGCCAAACAGCGCGGCGTGTTGTTTTCGCTGAGCAGTTCGCACTGCACGCAAAACACGGTCGACTCCAGCGGCAGAAAATTCACGTCCGTGGCTTTCAGCGAAAACTGCATTGCGATGATTCCCCTCCGAAAAAGTGCCTCCGGAATATTTTCCCGGAGAGTGAGGAAGAATGAAGGGTAAACAGCCGCGCGCGCAGGAGTAAGTGACAGCGCTGGTTCGGGCTGTGGATAAGTGAAGCGGTTCTCGTTGCCAGTTCTCAGTTCTCTGTCAAGACCGAGCTCCCGTCCCACTGGAAGACCACTGAGAACTGGAAACTGAGAACTGAGAACTCGACTCCACGCTCTATAATTCCGCTCATGTCGTTTCTCCGCTTCCTCATGCTGTTGTCGCTCGTAGTCTGGCTCGGCGGCATTATTTTTCTCGCCTTCGTCGAAGCGCCTACCGCTTTTTCTCCGGGACTGCTCCCCAGCCGCCACATGGCCGGCTCGATCATCGGCCGCTCGCTCGATGTGCTGCACTACATGGCCATCGTTTCCGGAATTGTTTTTCTGGTCGCGTCCATGGTCTTGAGCCGCATGACCGCAGGCAATGCCCGCCCGCTGGCGGCGCGTCATCTGCTGATTGCGCTCATGCTTTTGCTGACCATGATTTCCCAGTTCGCCATCTCTCCGAAGATGCACGCTCTTCGCGCCGAGGTCGGCGTCATCGACAACCTGCCGCCCGACAGCCCGCAACGGCGGGAATTCGATCGCCTGCACATATGGTCGGAAAAGTTCGAGGAGGCCGTGCTTCTGTTGGGATTGGTAGCCACGTATTCGACGGCGCAAGCGTTCCGCCAAGTCTAAGTCCGGGCGCCCGATTCGACGCTACTTCACCGTTTCAGGCTTTGGCCCTGATTTTTGCGGCGACGCCGGCGGCTTCAGCGTGTCATCCAGATACGCCAGATACTCCGCGATCAGGCGATAGCTGTCGTAATAATCGTTCATTCGGATGGCTGACATCTTGTCGGACGGCGAATGCAGAATCGACCAGGTCTGATCGGTTACCGAGTGCAGCGTGATGCGCGGAATGTTGTAAATCGCGAACGATTCGGAATCCGCACTCGCGCCCGCGCTCTCAACGTTGACTCCGGCGAGTGGCAGATGAGCAGATGCGGCGGTCGCAATGAGATCGTTGAGCAGCAGCTTATCGGCGTGCGACGCCCAAACCTTGGTCGGACCGAGGCCCAGGCTGTCAAAATTCACCATCGCCTCGATACGCGCGCGCTGGTCGCTGGTAAGGTGCTCGACGTAATAGCGCGAGCCGACCAGGCCTTGTTCCTCGGCTGAAAATCCGATGAAAATCAGCGTGTGATGGCGCGGCTGCGCGCTCAGACTAACGAACAGCGCGGGCAGCAACACCGCTCCCGTCCAGTTGTCGACCACGCCGTCGCCGTAGTCTTCGACCTTGTCAGTATGCGCGCCGACTACGATGACCTCCTGGGTTTCGCCGGGCAAAACACAAATGACGTTCGCCGGAAGCTTGCGGGCAATCGCTTGCTCCGTAAGATTCGCGTCCGCGCATCCCGCCTCAGACAACCACTTTCGGATGAGCACCTCGCGCTGGCTATTCTTAGTCGAGAATGACTTCAGGTGAGATTCAACCGTTTCCCGCATCTGCAGCCGGAAATGATCTTGTGCCGAAGCACACGTCGACGCGGCCGCGAAAAAAATCGCAGCGAGAGGGATCGCAACCAGAAAGCCCGCAACAACAAAGCCCGCCGCAGCCCCATGTCGAATCCATCGCCGCCTCGCGCGAATCATATTTCGAGCCTAGCATGACGCTACCCTGGCCAGCACGGCGCAGCCGAAGCGAGCCAGATGATTTACTCTAGTGTTTCTGGTTTGCGTTCCCTGAGACCTGACACCTAAGACCTGAGACCTGACTCATGAAAACTGGCATCATCGGTCTGCCGCAAGTCGGCAAGACATCTCTGTTTGGCATTTTGACCAAAGTCCGTCTCTCCGAGCAGGCCTACTCGAACCCGCGCGAGGCCCACATCGGAGTCGCCAAGGTTCCCGACGACCGCCTCGACAAACTGGCCGCGCTCTATAACCCGAAGAAGCTAACCCACGCCTCGGTCGAGTACGTAGACGTCGGCGCCATCGGCCAAGACGCGCTCAAAGAAACCGCCTACATCGGCCATCTGCGCCAGGTGGACGCTCTCATTCATGTTCTCCGCGCCTTTGAAAGCGATGAGATTCCGCACATCGGCCCTATCGATCCGCTGCGCGACATCAAGAATGTCGAGTTCGATCTCATGGTGAGTGATCTCGGCCAGATCGAAAAACGGCTCGAACGCCTGGAAAAAGATTTGAAAAAAATGAAGACGCCGGAACTGGAAAAAGAAAACGAGCTGCTCATCAAAGCCAAAGCTTTTCTCGAAACCGAAAAGCCCCTCCGCGAAATGGAGATGACTCCCGACGACAAAAAGCGTCTGCGCGGCTTCATGTTTTTGAGCGAGAAGCCGATGCTCTACGTTCTCAACATCGGCGAGAGCACCGAGCTCGGCAAAGACCTCGAAGCGGCGGTCGCGAAATATAACCTGACCGAAGTTTCCACGCGTCCAAATGCTGGAGCCAGCGCCATCTGCGGCAAAGTCGAAGCCGAACTCGCCGAAATGTCGGACGAAGACGCCGCCGAATTTCTCGGCAGCTACGGACTGACGGAAAGTGGGTTGTCGCGGCTGATCCGCAAGAGCTATCGCCTGCTGGGCCTGATTTCCTTCTTCACTGCCGGAGAAGATGAATGTCGCGCCTGGACGATTCCGGTCAACACGCGGGCACAGAATGCGGCGGGCGCCATTCACTCCGATCTGGAAAAGCACTTCATCCGCGCCGAAACGATTCGCTGGGATCAGTTGCTAGAAGCGGGATCCGAAGCCAACGCCCGCGCTAAAGGCACGCTGCGACTAGAAGGCAAAGACTACATCGTGCAGGATGGAGACGTGATGCACATCAGGCATTCGGGATAATCATCGCGGCTCACGGTAACAACCGGCTGAGCACGAACATGCTAGCTGCTCCCACGAAAACCAATACTGCCATCATCACTCCCGGTTCCTTATTTACTTCCGGAATTAAATCCGACGCCGCGACATAAATCGTCACCCCCGCCGATAGCGGCAAGCCGAAGGCGACTTCGTGGCGGAACACCGCCATCGTCATCACTCCAGCCACGGTCGCGATACCCAGCGCGACAGATGATCCCCAGGCAAAAGCGCGGCTGCGGCCGCTGGCCAGCATCACCGACGAGATGGTGAACCCCTCGGGAATCTTGTGCAGAAAGACCGCAATGAAAATGATCCAGCCGAGTTTCGGAGAAACCAAAAATCCCGAGGCAATGGCGATGCCGTCGAAGAATGTATGAATCAGCAGCCCGATCAAAACCGAATAGCCCTTGTGAGCGTGGACGAACTCGTCAGCGTGCGTTTCTTCCCCAAAGTGAAAATGCGGAGTGACCGTGTGCTCGAAGAAATGCACCAGCAGGTATCCGCCCAGGATCAGGAACCCGGCATACGGGCCGCGCAGTTGAATGCTCTCCGGCACCATCTCGACCAGGGCCGTCGCCAGCATGAACCCTGCGCCGAGCGCGACAAAATAGCGCAGATACGACCGCTCCCAATTTCTCTGGACAATGATGGCGCCGCCAAAAATATTCGCGCCCGCCGCGGTCAATCCCAGCAGCATGCTGATCAGGATGGGGGACATTGGGAAAGAGAATAGCAGGAACCAGTTGCCAGTGGTCAGCCGCTAATCGCCAGTACGTTTGTGCCGGGAGTGTTCTTGCCGCCAGTTATAATCCGCATTAACTGAAAACCGACAAACCGATAGCTGACACCCGTTCTCATGCGCTTCGAACTTTTCATCGCGACCCGCTACCTGCGCGCCAAACGCCGCCAGGCGTTTATCGGCGTCATCACTGGTATTTCCGTCCTGGGAGTAGCGGCGGGCGTCGCTTCGCTTATCGTAGCGCTGGCCGTCAATAACGGATTCCGTCAGGACTTGCAGGCGCGGCTGCTCG
>Ga0210385_10000425_pt1 | contig 31418 bp, 27 predicted proteins | sample IncBWH26OmetaG_FD_160107 | JGI IMG/M metagenome (GOLD analysis project Ga0210385, IMG submission 160107) | Forest soil microbial communities from Barre Woods Harvard Forest LTER site, Petersham, Massachusetts, United States - Inc-BW-H-26-O ...
GATCTGGCTGACGGCGACCACCTGCCAGTCCTCGTATCCCCTGAAATCAGAGAAGGGCAGGCCGTCCGGAACCTTCAGGGAGTACTTATCCTGATCCGGCGCGGATACGGCAACGCCGGCGAGCAGCGCCACGACGACCCCAAACACCAGAACCAACGCAAACTGTGCGCGTCGTGAATGCAGCAGGCGTCGATTGAACATGGCGTGCTCCGGAAGATGTGGGCGGCCCGAGCTGAGTAAAGATTGATGGTAACGGCCTGCTTGGGCGCGACCATCGTACGAAGGTATCGCCGGCACCAATACGTATGGCTCATTGGCAGGCAGCAGGTGCCGTGTGAGCCTCGCCTCATGCAAGCAATCACCGGACTGAGGTCTGCGCCCGAATCGGGCGCGCTGGAGAAGTTCTTTCACGCCATCCGGCGCGCCAGTTGCCTGCTGACGGCGGAGCTCAGCGATGCGGATGCCACTGCCCAATCGATGACCGATGCCAGCCCCGCGAAATGGCATCTGGCCCATACCACCTGGTTTTTTGAAACCATGGTGCTGCTGCCACATCTGCCGGGCTATCGGCTGTTTGATGATCGGTACAATTACCTGTTCAATTCCTATTACGAGACCCTGGGCGAGCGGCATCCGCGGTGCGCGCGCGGACTGCTCACGCGGCCGACCCTGGACACGGTGTATGCCTACCGTGATCACGTGGATGCCGGGATTACCCGGGTGTTGAGGCGCTCACCCGGGCTCGAGATATCGAACCTCATCGACCTGGGGTGCCACCACGAGCAGCAGCACCAGGAACTGCTGCTGACCGACATCCTGCATCTGTTCGCACAAAGTCCGCTGCGTCCGGCCTTCAAGGCCCCGGAGCCGCTGCCCGTCAACGCCCGCTCGGGCATGGCCCTGGAGTACCTGCCTTTCGCGGGCGGAGTGGTGCAGGTCGGTCATTGTGGTCCGGGTTTTGCCTTTGATTGCGAGGCGCCACGGCACCGTTTGATCCTGGAGCCCTATCAGCTGGCCAACCGTCAGGTCACCAACGGCGAATGGTTGGAGTTCATGCGCGATGGCGGCTACCGCAATCCCCTGTTGTGGCTGGCAGAGGGCTGGGATGCGGTGCGCTCGCAGGGCTGGAGCGCACCCCTGTATTGGGAGGAGCATGAGGGAATCTACTGGTCGATGACGCTTCGTGGTCCGCAACTGGTGGACCTTGAAGCACCGGTCACGCACGTCAGCTTCTTCGAAGCGGAGGCCTTCGCCCGCTGGGCCGGGAAGCGTCTGCCCACGGAAGGCGAATGGGAACACGCCGCCGCCATGGTGCCCCGCGAGGGCAACTTCGCCGACTCCGGCCGCCTGCGACCCATGGCCGCGCCGGCGGTTCATGGAATGCGGCAGATGTTCGGCGATGTATGGGAATGGACGCGCAGCCCCTTCCAACCCTACCCGGGATTTGCGCCGCCCGGCGGCGCCATCGGGGAGTACAACGGCAAGTTCATGTCCGGTCAGTTCGTGCTGCGCGGGGGTTCCTGTGCAACCCCGGCTTCCCACATCCGCCACACCTATCGCAATTTCTTCGCGCCCACGGCGCGCTGGCAGTTCGCGGGCCTGCGACTCGCCCAGGACGGGCCGGCCGCAGGATTTGCGAGGAACCCGGGGCCCGGTGCCGCCGGATTCTGCGCGGATGTCGTGGCCGGATTGAGCCGGCCGCGCAAGAGCCTGCCCAGTCGCTGGCTCTACGATGATCGCGGCAGCGAGCTCTTCGAGCAGATTACGCAGCTGCCCGAGTACTACCCCACGCGCACCGAGACGCAGATCCTGCGCGAGCAGGCCCGCGACATCGCCGAATTCTGCGGCGCGAATCGCACCCTGCTGGAATACGGCGCCGGGGCGGGCATCAAGACCGAGATCCTGATCCAGGCGCTGCACAACCCGCGGCTGTATGTGCCGGTGGACATCGCCGCGGATTTTCTGGATCAGACCACGGCGCGCTTCCGGCGCCTGTTTCCCGAACTGGCCACCCGCCCGGTTGCGGCGGATTTCACCCATGATTTCGCGCTGCCGGAGTGGATTCCGCTGCTCAATCGAGTGGCCTTCTTTCCCGGTTCCACCATCGGCAACCTCGACCGCCATGAGGCCGCGGCGTTCCTGCAGCGCATGCGCGCCCATGTCGGCCGCGGCGGCAAGGCGCTGATCGGGGCAGACCTGCGCAAGCCGCTGGAGGTGCTGCTGCCGGCCTACGAGGATGCGGCCGGGGTTACCGGCTGCTTCAACCTGAATCTGCTGATGCGCATCAACCGCGAGCTGGGGGGCGACTTCGCACTCGAGAACTTCTCTCATGCGGCGCGGTGGAATGAGAACGAGGCCGCAGTGGAGATGCATCTGGTGAGCCAGTGCGCCCAGAGCGTCAGGATTGCGGGGCGGCAGTTTGAATTCACATCCGGAGAGTCCATCCACACCGAGAGCTCGCGCAAGTACGACATCGAGGGCTTTACCAGTCTCGCGAACCACAACGGTTGGCAGGTGGAGCGCGTGTGGACCGATGCCGCGGGACGCTTTGCGATTTTCGGTCTGACCTAGGCCTGGGTTTTCAGGAGAACGCTCATGATCTCAAGATGGACTTGGCGGCTCGCCGCGGCGCTGCTGCTGTGCGCGCCTGCATTCACGGCGTTCGCCGACCCTGCAGCCTCCGCCGCGGCAACTGCCGTGAAACGTGAGGTGCATCTCACGCGCGTCACGCCGCAGTACTGGCGGGTGACGCTGGATAACCCTCCCTACAACATCTTCGGACCGGAGACCATTCCGCAGTTTCAGGCGATCATCTCCTTACTCGAGACGGACCCGCAGGTTCGGGTGGTGGTCTTCGACAGTGCCGTACCCGGGTTCTTTCTCACGCACTACGATTTTGTCCCACCGCTGTCGGCGACCACGGACCTGCCGCCCGGCCCGACCGGCTTGCCGCCGGTGCCCGACATGTTCGTGCGCTTGAGCCGCGCGCCGGTGGTTTCCATCGTCGCCATCCGTGGCCGCGCGACGGGGGTTGGCAGCGAGCTGTCTCTGGCCAGTGATTTGCGCTTTGCCAGTCGCGAGAAGGCCATCCTGTCGCAATGGGAAGTGGGCGCGGGGCTGGTTCCCGGCGGGGGACCGATGGCGCGCCTGCCGCGCCTCATCGGGCGCGGGCGCGCCCTCGAGGTGCTGCTGACCGGCGAGGACATCGATGGTGACCTGGCCGAACGCTACGGCTATGTCAACCGTTCGCTTCCGGATGCAGAGCTCGATCAGTTCGTGGACCGCATGGCCCGTCGCATCGCGAGCTTCGACAAGCAGGCGATTGCCGACATCAAGCGACTCGTGGATGGCACGAATCTGCCGTCGGAAGATGAAATCGGTGCCGGATGGGACGGATTCATCGCCTCGGTGCAGCGCCCCCAGGCGCAGCGGCGGGTGAAGCAGCTGATGGCGCTCGGGCTGCAGGTGAAGCCGGACGTTGAACTACGGCTGCCCGACTACACCGACAATCTTGGCAGCGCACCCTAGTGGCCCGATACCAAGGTGCAACTGCGTTGACGGCCCATCCCCTGCTAGCTTCGGCCCCGGAGCGCGGCCGTTCGGGCTGCGGCCGGCAATTGCTTCAAGGAGCACATACATGAAGATACTGTTGGTTCTGACGTCGCACGACACTCTGGGCAATACGGGACGCAAGACCGGATTCTGGCTGGAAGAGGGCGCGGCGCCGTATTTCGTCTTTCGGGATGCGGGTGTTGACCTGACGCTGGCCACGCCCAAGGGCGGCCAACCACCCATCGATCCGAAGAGTGATCTGCCTGAGAATCAGACCGCTGCCATGGCGCGGTTCAAGAAGGATCCGGTGGCGCAGAAGGATTTTGCGACCACGAAGAAACTGGCGGACATGAAGTCCGAAGACTTCGACACGGTGTTCTACGTGGGCGGACACGGCCCGATGTGGGATCTGGTCGACAACAAGACCTCGATCGCGCTCATCGAATCCTTCTACAACGCCGGCAAAGCAGTGGCGGCGGTATGCCACTCCTCGGCGGTATTTCACCTGGTCAAGCATCAGGGCGAGCCGCTGGTCAAGGGCAAGCGGGTCTGCGGCTTCACCAATGAGGAGGAGGAGGCCGTCAAGCTCACGCATGTGGTGCCGTTTCTGGTGGAGGATGAACTGAAACGGGTGGGCGGCATCTTCGAGAAAGTGCCGGTGTGGAAACCGCTCGCGATCGTCGACGGCCGCGTGGTCACCGGGCAAAATCCGGCTTCTTCCACCGGGGCCGCCCGCGCGCTGCTGCGATTGCTGTCGCGACCGACATCGACCTGGAACACGATCGAGATTTCGCACGAGCCTGCGGATGAGGCCCATCAGGCCGCCTGATGTCACCCACGACCCACGACGCCTCGGAGGTGGCTGTGCGAGCGACACCGACCGCGGCGCCGTTGGTCTTCATCGTCGATGACGACTTCTCGGTGCGCGAATCCCTGGAACGACTGGTGGAGGCGGCCGGGTGGTTTCCGGAAGTTTTCGGGTCCGCGGAGGAGTTCCTGGCGCAGCCCCGACCCAAGGGTCCGAGTTGCCTGATTCTGGACGTGGGCCTTCCGGATCTGAACGGTCTTGAGGTGCAGCAGCTGATGGCGGATGGGCGCGGGGAGATGCCGATCATCTTCATCACCGCGCGCGATGACATCCGCACGGCGGTGCAGGCCATGAAGGCCGGCGCCGTGGAATTTCTGACCAAGCCGTTCTCGGGCCGGGCACTCCTGGAAGCCATTCGCAGCGCGCTGGAGCGCAGCAAGGCGCTCTTGGAGGAGCAGCGCATCTTGAAGCTGCTGCGCGAGCGCTACGAGTCTCTCAGCCGCCGCGAGCGGGAGGTCATGGAGCTCGTGGTCCGGGGGCATCTGAACAAGCAGGTGGCCGCGACCCTGGGCATCAGTGAAATCACGGTCAAGGCGCATCGTGGCCGGGTGATGCGCAAGATGGGCGCTGAATCCTTTTCCGGGCTGGTCACCGTGGCCCTGCGGCTGGGGCTGAGTTCGGAAAGTCATCCGCGCTGATATGAGCTGCGACTACGACGTCATGGTGCTGGGCGGCGGCTCGCCCGGTGAGCACTGTGCGGGAGTGCTGGCCGAAGGCGGTCTGCGCGTGGCGCTGGTGGAGCGCGAGCTTGCCGGCGGGGAGTGCTCCTACTGGGCGTGCATCCCCTCCAAAGTCCTGCTGCGTCCCGGTGAGGCGGCCCACAGCGCGCTCGAGGCGGCCGCGAAAGCGGAGGTCAGCATCGAGCGCACGCTTGCCTGGCGGGATTTCATGGTCTCCGGGTATTCGGATGCCGGCCAGGAGCGCTGGCTGGGCGAGCGGGGCATCCACCTGATTCGCGGTCATGGACGGCTCGCCGGAACGGGCCTGGTCGATGTTGATGGCAGGCGCTACAGCGCCGCGCAGGTCATTGTTGCCACCGGCTCCGATCCCCTGATCCCGCCCCTTCCTGGATTATCCGACCTCAAGGGCATCTGGACCAACCGCGAAGTCACCGGCATGAAGGCCATTCCCAAACGCCTGCTCATCCTGGGAGGCGGGCCGGTGGCCATCGAGATGGCGCAGGCCGTGCGGCGCCTGGGCGGGGAAGTGGTGCTCATCGCGCGCGCGCCCCAATTGCTGCGGCGGGAGCCTGCGGCACTGGGCATGGCGCTCGCGGATAGCCTGCGCAAGGAGGACATCGAGCTCGTGCTCGGTGCCCGGGCGCTGTTGGCCGGCCATGAGGACTCACAGTATTTCATCCGCCTTGAGGATGGCCGGGAGTTGCGCGGCGATCGACTGCTGATCGCCACGGGCCGGCGCCCCCGGGTGCAGGAGATCGGCCTTGAGACGGTGGGGATCGAGGCGACCCAAAGCGGTATCCCGGTGGACACGCGGCTGCGTGCCGGGGAGCGGCTCTGGGCCATCGGGGATGTCACGGGTCTGTGGCAGCTCACCCACGTCGGCAAGTATCAGGGCCGGGTGGCGGCGGCGAATATTCTCGGCCAGCCCTGTGAAGCCCATTACGATGCCGTACCGCGGGTCATCTACACCGATCCGCAGGCGGCAGCGGTTGGCGCGACGTCTGCGGCTTACAGCGCCACGGCCAGACTGTCGGAGCTCGCCAAGACCGCCACCTACACCCGTGCCTATGGCGAGTCGAACGGATTTCTGACCCTGCTCAGCGATGGCCAGCGCCTGACCGGTGCGGTCGCGCTGGGGCCGGAGGCCGGGGAATGGATCCAGCAGGCGACGCTTGCCATCCGGGCGCGCGTGCCGCTGCAGGTGCTGCGCGACACGATTCAGCCCTTTCCGACATTCTCCGAGATTTACTCAGCGGCCTTGAAAGCCCTTCACCAGGCGATGGCCTGATGTCAGACCCTTGTTCGCATGCCGGTTCGATCGCCGAGGTGACACCCAGTGCCAGGGGCTGTGAAGAATGCCTGCGGCTGGGGTCGCCGTGGGTACATTTGCGCTTGTGTCGCCGCTGCGGGCACGTGGGCTGTTGTGACGATTCGCCGCATCGGCACGCAACCCGGCATTTCCACCAAACCGGACATCCCATCATCGAGGCGTACGACCCGCCGGAGGGCTGGGGCTGGTGCTACGTGGATGAGGTGATGCTCGACCTCGCGGAGCGGATCACCCCGCACGATGGACCTATTCCGCGCTATGTCTGAGCGGCAGCCCCAAGGCCTATGAGCCCAGGTAGTAGCCGAGCCGCTCCTCGGCATCGCCCGGCTGATGGAAGCCGCGCGCCATCAGGCCCTTGATCCGCGTCTGCGCCGCCGGGCGCACGATCGAGGCCATGCAGGCATCCCAGCCCGCCTGCATCTCAACATCCGGGGGCAGACTGGCGGCGTTGACCAGGCGCTTGGTGTTGGCAATGGCCCACTTGTCGAAGGTCGCGATCCGTTGCGCCAGTTGGTCCACGAAACCACTCAGCTGCGCATCCGGAAAGGACCGGTTCACGTAGCCGTAGCGCTCCGCCAGATCCCCATCGATGTCATCCGAGCTCATGAGCACCTCCAGGGCGCGCTGCCGACCGATGAGCCGCGGCAGCCGGGTCATGGGCCCGCCGCCGGCCACCAGACCCACGCCCACTTCCCACTGCGACAGCAGCGCCTTCTCGCGACTCGCGAAGCTCATGTCGCAGGCGAGCGCCAGCTCGCTGCCGTTGCCGGTGGCGCGGCCGCGTATCAGGGCAATCGACACCACGGGTGCGCGGGTGATGCGTACCAGGATGTCGGGCCAGGCGGGCAGGCCGCTCGGGCCGGCTGGAATTTCAGTGAGGTCCTCGAGCCGGGCATTGAAGTCGGAATGATTGAGGAAGAATCCCTGCACCGCGCTGTCAAAGACCACCACCTTGAGGTGTGCGTCGGCTTCGAGTCCCGCCATGATCTCCCGGAACTGTAGTACGAACTCCGGGCCCATGAGGTTGAGTGGTGGGTTATCAAAGGTGACTCTCCAGTAGGCTTGAGAAATGCGGTTCACTCGGATCTGCGGCGCCGTTGTCGAATTCATCTGCTTCTCCTGCTGTAGATCCATCCTAGCCACCTCATCCATCTGGGCCTATTCGACCTTCGTAGGGGGCGATGCGATACCATCGTCTGATAGCCAGGCAGGCGCGTCGTTGGTCTGATCCGCTCCTTAGCAGGAGGCCACGCGATGAACACACCGGTCATGCCGCTTGATCCCTATGAGTTCCTTCCCGCAGTCCCCGCGTTCGTGCTCGAGAGCGATGACGCACAGGACGGTAAGCCGCTGGATGCGACCTTCGCGCACTCCTGGGCGGCGGGCAGCAAGGACCTCTCGCCCGAACTGCACTGGTCGGGCTTTCCCAAGGCGACGCGCAGTTTCGTGGTGACCTGCTATGACCCGGATGCCGCGACGGGGAGCGGATTCTGGCATTGGATGCTGATCGGCCTGCCGCCGGGGGTCACTTGCCTGCGGCGTGGCGCCGGAATCGGCAGCGACCTGCCCAAGGGCGCCTTCCATATCCGCAATGATCTGGGTGGCAGGGCCTACCTGGGTCCGGCGCCGCCCAAGGGCGATTCGCCGCACCGCTATGTGTTCGCCGTGCATGCCCTGGATGTCCCGGCACTGGATGTCACCGAGGATGTGACGCCCGCGTTTGCGGGTTTCAAAATGACCCCGCACACGCTGGCCCGCGCGGTGCTTCGTCCGACCTTCGCGCTCTGAGCCGATCACTCCCCGAAGTACAGCAGCAGACCGACCCCCACCGCGAACATCGCCACGGCGATGATCGCAATCCAAAGGGGAGTGGAGAATGGAACGCTGCGCTCATCGTTGCGCTCGGCTTCCCGGATGATCTGTTCCACCGTGCGCTGATCCTGATCCGATGAAGTGGTTCGCATCGCGAGCTCTCCTTGCGCCGATGATGGCGCGAAGACTCACTTAATCAGCAGTGAGCCGCCAGCCACCATTGGACGATGGTGTGAGTTGTCAAATCAACACCAAGGTATCTGCAACACCATCGTGCAATTGGCACGAGCCGCGATGGGCTGCTCTCATCGAGCCCGGGTAGATTACTTTCAGTGAGCGCCAGTCATGAGAAGCAGGATTGCTGTCAAAGCTTTTGCCCTTGGAGTCATCGCATGGGCCGGCGCCGCCAAAGCCGGCGCCCCGACGCCCTTTCCCACCGATATCTTCCTCGACTGGGATGGGTTGCGTAATGAACTGCGCGACCTCGGGATCGACTTTCGGATTGGCTACACCTCAGAGACCGCGACCAATGTGCAAGGCGGTACGCAGGAAGGGGTGACCTATGATGACCAGTTCACCTTCAGCCTGGGGTTTGACCTGCAGAAGCTCCTGGATCTCAACCAGGCGAAATTTCAGGTGACGGTCACAGACCGCAATGGCCAGAATCTGAGCAGCGTCGAGGACCTGCAGTCACTACAGCAGGTCCAGGAAATCTATGGGCGGGGCCAGACCTGGCTGCTCACCCAGTTCTGGTACGACCAGAAATATTTCGGCGATACCCTCGACTGGAAGATCGGCCGGCTCACCGAGGGTGAGGATTTCGCGGCCTTCTCCTGCGAATTCATGAACCTCACGTTTTGCGGGGCACAGCCGGGCAACCTGGTCGGCAACTACTGGTACAACTGGCCGATCAGCCAGTGGGGCACCAGGTTCAAGGTCAACATCGCCACTTTCGGCTACGTCCAGGTGGGTGCCTTCGTGGTCAATCCCAGCTACCTGTTGCAGAAGTATGCCTTCGACTTCGGCAATCCCATCGGCGCCACCGGCGCGTTGCTGCCCTTTGAAATCGGCTGGCTGCCGGTTTTCGGTGAGGGGCTCGACGGCAGCTACAAGTTCGGTGCCTGGTACAACACCTCAAGAGGCGCCGACGTATTCGAAAATACGGCCCGGCAGCCCCTGGTGCTCGATGGCGGCCAGCCGCTGGTGCGCGATGGCTCCTATGGGGAGTACATCAACTTCCAGCAGCGATTGACCGGGACGGCCGAACTCGCCCGCGGCATCAGTGTCTTCCTGAACGCCACTTCAGCGGACCGGCGCACCGCCGTCCTGGACAAGCAGGTGACCCTGGGCATGTTCGACAGTGGCATCATCGGCTGGCGCCCGAAGGACAAACTCGGCGTTGCCATCGGTGGCACCCACGTCAACAGCCGTGTCGCGGCCGGTGAGAGGTTGCAGGACCTGCTGGGGGAGGACGCGGTTCCCATCCAAAGCTCCGAATACGTCGGCGAGGTCTTCTATGCCGCCGAGCTCGCCCCCTGGATTGAGCTGCGGCCGAATGTCCAGTATGTCCGCCACCCGGGCGGCACCTCGCAGAACACCGATGATGTGATCGTGGGCCTGAGGCTCGCCGCCAATTTCTGATCGGCAGAGCACCCGGGCCCGCCGCAGTGCGCACAGTGGCGCATCGCGGCGGGCGGGTTGCGGGGGCCCGCTAGTTGCTCAACGTGAGCTTCACGCCTGCCCCAGAGAGGTTGAAGCGCAATCCCTGCTCGGTCTCCACCAGCTTGATGATCACGCCATGCTCATTCTTCAGGTACGAGGCACCGGCGCCGCCGCCGAGCGCAATACCCGCCGAAGCGACGGTGTAATTTCCCGAGAAGTCGCTCAGGTGGGCCAGGTTGTACACCTCACCAGTGGCCGTGACACTCGAGACCCCGGCGTCCACCACCGACAGGCCGGAGATCTTGAACTTGTGTCCCTTGCCCTTGAACTCGAGCTTGCCATTACCCCACTCCCAGCCGAGGCCGGCTGCCACACTGGTCGCTTTCAGCGACACCGTGGCATCCGGCGAGGAGCTGTCCGGCACGGGCACCGTGTCGGACGTGGGGTCCGCCACCGCCGCTCCGCAGACCAACATCATTGTCGCCATTGAAACTAGGACTCGCATAATTCCTCCATTGGAACCGAAGACCAATCGCACCTCCGCGGGAACATTCCGCGTGCCCAAAGGCTAGCGCGCCCCCTTTCCCGGGGCCTTGCATGAACGAGCGGTTTCTTGCCTCATGGTGCGGCGCTCGCAAGTCGCGCCGAAGGTAGCGGCATAAGCGTTCAATTACGCGCACCACATTCAAGTGCCGATGACGATAGAGAGGCATTGTCGCGGCACTATGTGCCGACAAAGATCCTTGTGACGGCGGCGATGGCGCCGGAGGCCGATCGGGCTGTCGTCGACTGCCATGCGGAGACGGAGGGCGACACCCGCGTGACGTTGTATGGACGGTGGGACATTCGCGCCATACACGAGCGCCCGCACGAGCTCCTGAGGTGTCTGGAGTCGGCGGCGACGCGCGCGACGTGCTGGGATCTGACCCAGATCCGGGATATCGATGCCGCCGGCGCGACCCTGATGTGGCACGCATGGAACCGGCAGCGACCGCGGCAGCTGTCGCTGCGCAGCGAAGATGCCTGGGTATTCGACAATCTGGCGCAATTAGCCTCCGCGCCAGCGCAGGTCCGGCCGGCGGCCGGGGCCGAGATCATCGCCCTCCTGGGGCGCGCCGGCCTGGGCATCCTCACGACGAGCCGCGACCTGCTCGGGCTGCTCGGCGCGGCGGCCATCGATGGGGTCGCCATGCTGCGTTCCTTGCGGGATATTCCGCGCCGCGAGATCACGGCCACCATCTTTCGCAGCGGGGCCCAGGCGCTGGCCATCTCCGGATTGGTCGGGTTTCTGATCGGCATCGTGCTGTGTTACCTGTCGGGCGAACAGTTGCGCGAAATCGGCGCCGAGTCCTATATCGTGAATCTCACGGGCTTCGCGGTGTTTCGTGAGCTGGGCCCGATCCTTGCGGCCCTCCTCAATGCGGGCCGTTCCGGATCGGCGATGACCGCCCATATCGGCGTCATGCGCGTCACCGGCGAGCTCGAGGCCCTCTCGGTGCTGGGTATTTCCCCCGTGCGGCGGCTGGTGGTACCCAAGCTCATTGGCCAAGTGGTGGCCTTGCCACTGGTGGTGGCGTGGACCGATATGACGGCGATCGCGGGCGCGATGGCCGGCGCGCGGCTGCAGCTTGGAATCGCACCCGGCGATTTCCTGCGCGGCATCGTTCAGGTCATTCCACTCTCCAGCGTGCTGTTCGGGATCGGCAAGGGGGCTTTATTTGGCGCCACCATCGCGCTGATCAGCTGCCATTTTGGATTTCGCGTCAAACCGGATTCGGAGAGCCTGGCTGCAGGCACCACCCGGGCAGTGGTGAGCGGCCTGACCGCGGTACTGGTGATCGATGCGGCACTGGCCATCGCATTTTCTCATCTGGGTATGTGAGCGCGGCATGGTCACACCCATCATTGCCGTCAAGGGGTTGGAGACCCGCCTGGACGGGGTCGTGATCCATCGCGACCTGAACCTCGAGGTGCAGCGAGGCGAGACGCTGGCCATCATCGGCAGTTCAGGCGGCGGCAAGACCACGCTGCTGAAGCTGATGCTGGGACTGATCAAGCCCGATCGCGGCACCGTACGGGTCCTGGATTCGGACATGTCGGCCCTCACCCCCGGCAAACGCCGGCAATGGGCGAGCCACTCCGGAGTGGTCTTTCAGGGCGGGGCGCTGTTCAGCGCGCTGAGCGTGTTTGACAACGTCGCCCTGCCGGTACGCGAGGCGCGCTGGTGGCCGGAGGAGCTGCTCACTGAGCTGGTGCTCGTGACCCTGCATGCCACGGGTATCGATAGCCAGGATGCCCACAAGCTCCCCGCGGAGCTCTCCGGGGGCATGGTCAAGCGCGTGGCGCTCGCCCGCGCTCTGATCCTCAAGCCGGATCTGCTGTTCATGGATGAACCCACCGCGGGTTTGGATCCGGAGCAGTGCCATGCAGTCGTTGGTCTCATTGCGCGATTGCGCGAGGTGTTCAAACTCACCGTCGTCATGGTGACACACGATGTGGATTCCTTGAGTGCCCTGGCGGATCGGGTCGCCGTGGTCGCTGAGCAGCGCATCATCGTGGCCGCGCCGCTGGCGGAGGTCATCCGCTTCCCGCACCCCTTCGTCCAGCACTTCTTCGAGGGACACGGCGCTCACAGTGTCAAGGCGGCATAGCGGCGATGGAGAACAAATCCTACACCATGGCTGCCGGTGTCTTCGTGGTGGTGCTGCTGGCGCTGCTGATCGGCGCCATCCTCTGGTTCAACGATCGCGGTCAAAGTCACGGAGCGCTGTATGACCTCATCACGAGCTCCTCGGTGGCAGGCCTGAGGGTGGGTGCGAACGTGACCTTGCGTGGCGTCCAGGTCGGGCAGGTGCAGAGCATCCAGTTCGACAGCGACGACCCATCGAGCATCCGGGTCCGCGTCGCGGTGGATCCGCGGTTCGTGCTGCGTAAGGGCACTTTCGCCACGCTCAGCGTCCAGGGTCTGACCGGGGATGCCTACGTGGAGCTGGATTTTCCCAGCCAGGCGCACGAGGTCCTGACCACCAGCGCCACCAGCCCTGCGAGAATACCCCTGCGGCTGTCGGCCTGGGCGTCGCTTCCGGCCACCGGCGAGCAGTTCCTCACCTCCTTCACCAATACCCTCGGTCGCGTGGATTCGGTCTTAAGCCCGGAGAACTCACAGCATCTGTCGCGCATGCTCATCGACTTCTCCGCGGCCGCCGAGCAGGTGACGGCGCTGGCACACGACCTGCGACCGGCCGCCAGCCGCGTGGACATCCTCACGCTGGAGGCCGATGACACGCTGCGATCCGCGCACCAGACCCTGGAGGACATTGATCGGCTGGCGGTGGGCTTCCGGGGCCATCTTGGCGCATTGGATCAGGTGGGAGAAGGCGCCCATCAGACGGGACTTGCCGCGCAAGGCATACAGCAGGCGCTGGTGGGGGAGTCGCTGCCGAAGCTTGATCGGCTGCTGGATGGCCTTGCGCAGAATTCGGATGCCCTGCAGGAGCTGCTCGAGGAACTGCGGCAGCAGCCCCAAAGTGTGCTGTTCGGAACCGCACCGCCCGCGCCCGGTCCGGGAGAGCGTGGTGCCGCATCGAAGGGGAGCCACCCATGACCCGTGCGAGTCTGGCCTTGATGCTGTTGTGCCTGGTGGGCTGCGCGAGCTCCCGAGCCCCCCCGCGACAATTCGACCTGGGGGATTTCGATGCCCTGGGGAAGCGTTCCAGCACCCTGAGCATGAACCTGATCGTGGCCGACGTCGGTCAACCGAGCTGGATGCGGACCCGGGACATATTTTACCGCCTGGACTATGAGTCCCCGCCGCGCCCGCAACGCTACTCGATCAATCAGTGGGTGGCGACCCCCGGGGAGCTCGTGACCCTGCGGTTGCGTCAGGCGGTGCAAGCCGCCAATGCGGGTTTTACCTTGCCGACCTCCAGTGTCACCGGTGATTTTCTACTGCAGACCTCCCTGGATGAGTTCACCCAGGCCTTCAGCACGACGACCCAAAGCCAATGCATTCTTCAGCTGCGCGCCTCGCTGTGGGGGATTGATGGTCGGATGGTTGCTCAGCACGTATTTCGGATTGCGGATCCCGCGCCCAGCGCCGATGCGCGCGGGGCCGCGCTGTGCCTGGGCGCGGCGGTCAATCGCCTCAGTGATGAGATCGTGCAATGGTTGAGCGCGGCGAAAGTCGGGACGCCCAAGAATTAACCGGAGAACCCCTTATGAGCACCATCATCTATAAAGTCGTGAAACATGACGGCGGCTGGGCCTACAAGGCCAATGAAACGTTTTCCGAGCCTTTTCGCACGCGAGAGGCGGCGCGCCAGGCTGCCAGACTTGCCGCCAGGGAGCAGGCGGAGCCGGGCGAGAGCGCGAAGATTTCCTATGAGGATGCGAAGGGACGCTGGCATAGCGAGGTGGAGGCCGGTGATGATCGGCCGAGCGCCAGTGTCGAGGATTGACTCAGAACCTGACCCCCAGCTCCAGGGCCGCCATGCGCGGGGTACCCAGCACCACCGAATCCACACCGACCGCTGCGCCAAAACCCAAACCGCCCACCTCATATTGCCTATTGAGCATGTTCCTCACATAGGCCGCCGCGTGGACCCTGGAGCCGGCAATGTCGTTCCATTCGACTCTGGCGTTCAGCAACGCGTAACCGCCGATCTTGGTGTTGGGGTCGAGCGGCCCGATGCCATCGGCGGGGACGTTCACGCTTGCGGCGAAGTTGGTGTAGTAGAAGTAACTCTGCGAGTACAGGTCCTGCCGGAGGACCAGTTGGCCCAGGGCGTTCGGCAGGGCATGGACGAATCGCAGGTACAGGGAGCCCGAATTGCGCGGGGCATCGCCATAGGGTCCCAGGATCACCGAGAGGTTCTCGATCGCACCCGTCAGGGCGTCGACCTGCGAAAAATGGGTACTGCCATCGGTATAACGCGCATCGGTGTACGCATAGTAGACGCCGGCCTGTAACCAGGGAGTCAGATCGATGGGCGCATCCAGCTCGAAGCCGTCGACTTGAGTCTTGGCCGCATTGACGGTGAACGAGGAAACACCCGAATAGACGACACGCTGCGCGTCTCGTACTCGTTCCTCGTACACGTCCGCGTTGAGGCGCACGGGAAACGGGCCCAATCGACCCGCGTACTTGATACCAAGCTCCAGATCGCGGGCAAATTCGGGCTTGAATGCATCGATGTTGGTCGCGCCGGTGCTGGTCTGAACGGTACTGCCGCCGTTGAAGCCGCCGACTCGAAAACCGCCATGCTGCGCGAGGTAGAGCAACGCCTGCGGCGTGAGCTGATAATCGAGCCCCAGCGTCCAACTCGGCTCGCGCTCGCTCAAGGTCGGGGGCAAGGGCACGCCTGCCAGCTGGTGCGTATCCTCAGGCACGCTGCCATCATCGACATAGTGGAAATTGATGTCTTCCCAGGTTTCCCGATAGCCCGCCGTTGCCTTCAGATTGTCGATGAGTTCGTAATTGGCCTGTCCGAACAAGGCTCGCGATTCCTCATCAGTCTCGAAGTTGTAGCGAAAGCCACCGGGGACCCCGCATCCCCCCGGATTCTCCGGGGTCACGGGAAATGCGATGGAACCGCAGCCGAGGTTCCCGGGGGAATCATCCCCCTCGTTGTCGCGGTCGTAGTAGGCGCCGAGGAGATAGTTGAGCCGTTTGGCGAGCCCCAAACCGGCCAGCTGCAGCTCATCGGAGTATTGCTCGGTGGAATAGTGGTTGCCCTCAATATCCGAGCCACCGTTTAATCCCACCGTCACCACATCAAAGGGGCTGCCATCGGCGTCCAGGCGGTCACGTGAATTGACCTGGTTGTAGCCGGCAATGTTCTTGATGGAGAGGTCATCGTTGAGCGTGTAGGTGGTCCTGTTGACCGCTTCCTTCAGTAGCGCGTCGTGCGCATCGTCGGAGTCATTCCAGACATCCCAGAAAGGTTGCTTGCTCTGGAAGGCGATGAAGTTGAGCAGGCCGTTGTACGCGGCGAGCTTCGCCGGATACTCACCCCCGGTGGGCAGTCCGGGCGGAAAGAGTTCGGCGCCCACGCAGCTGGGGCTGGGTGGGCAGTCGATGTTGGCGCTGGTGATCTTGAGCGCACCGGAGTCCCCGCCCTGCCTGCCGTACTGAAGGGTGGTCGTGTTCTGCAGCGCCTCCAGCGGGGTCAACAACAAGGTGCCGCGGAAATTTCTATTATCCAGCGAGCCTTCATCGATGTTGAGATAGAGGTTCTGTTCATAACCGTCCCGATGCTCATCCTCCGCGGCGAAGCGAACCGAGGCCCACTGAGCGAGCGGGAGCGTGACCGCACCCTCGACCTTCTGTTCATTGAAATTCCCGGCGGTGTAGTCGAAATAGCCCTCCAGCTCCTGGCCGGGCTGCGTGCTCGTATACAGGATCGCGCCGCCGGTCGCATTGCGGCCGAAGAGCGTGCCCTGGGGTCCTTTCAAAACCTGCACCGACTGCAGATCAAAGAAAGTGGTGGCGCTGGTCCCGCCCGTCTGAAATTCGTCGAAATACGCGAGCACCGTGGGAGCGGTGTAGGAGTAGGCATCCAGTGCCTGTCCGCGGATCGAGAAAGCGAGCTGATTGGTGGAGGATGAAGCCACGGTGACCAATCCGGGCACCGCAGTCTGCAGCTCCTGCTCAGTGGTGACGTGCTGCTCGGCCAGCACCGAGGCGGGCAACGCAACGACGCTGACCGGCACCTTTTCGAGCTCTTCGTTCTGCCGTCGTGCGGTGACGATGATTTCTGGAAGGGCAGCCGAATCGGCATCATCGCTCACCGTGGTGGCGGCATCTGATGCAGCGCAAATATTACAAATTGTTCCGAGCGCGAGCCCTGTCAGAATCGCCACAGACGGTGCTCGCCATTGGCGGGGGAATGAACACCACCCGGGCGTAGTCACAATCAACAGGTTCGAAGTCATGCCAGTGAGTTCTTGCCGATTATTCTGAGGCGTTACTCTAATGCATGAGCGCTGCCGGCAAAATCGGCAGAGGGTAATACCTTCGTATCATTGCGAAATGGCGCGAAACGCCGTTCTCTCCCCCTGAAGAAGGCGCCTTGATTTCCCAAAGCGAGAGCCGTCGCCATGGCAGGGGATTCGGATTACGTATTGGAGCCGCTTCGGGAGGGGGCGGACTTCACGTTCTACCGCGGCACGGATCGCGTCAGCCAGGCGTCCATCCTGGCGCTGGCGGCTGTTGCTGAACGCCCGACCCCTCACAGTCTGCGGCGTCTGGAACAGGAATACCTGCTGGCGGCGGAACTCGATGAGGCCTGGGCGGCGCGGCCCCTGAAGCTGACCCGACGCCAAGGGCGCGCGCTGCTCATACTCAAGGACCCGGGGGGTGATCCGCTGGATCGGGTCATCGAACAGCAGCAGGGACAGTCGATCGATCTGACCCGCTTCCTGCAGGTCGCCATCGGATTGGCGGCGGCGGTGGGCCAAGCCCACCGGCAGGGCCTGATCCACAAGGACATCAAGCCTGCGAACGCGCTCGTCGATGAGTCCGGACAGGTGCGCCTCACCGGGTTTGGCATCGCCTCGCGCCTGCCCCGCGAGCGCCTGACGCCTGCACCGCCGGAGAGCATCGCCGGTTCCCTTGCCTATATGTCCCCGGAGCAGACCGGGCGTATGAATCGCTCGATTGATTCCCGGAGCGACCTGTACTCCCTGGGCATCACCCTGTACCAACTACTCACCGGCACGCTGCCCTTTGCCGCCGCCGATCCTCTGGAGTGGGTGCATTGCCACATCGCACGCGAACCGGCGGCGCCCATCGATCGCCGGGCGGTTCCAGAGCCGCTGTCCGCCCTCATCATGAGGCTGCTCGCCAAGAATGCCGAGGAACGTTACCAGACGGCCGCGGGCCTCGAAGCGGATCTGCGGCGCTGCCTGGCGCAGTGGCAGTCACAAGGTCGTATCGATCCATTCCCTCTGAGCACCGAGGATTCGTCGGAGCGCCTGCTCATACCTGAGAAGTTATACGGCAGAGAAGGGGAGGTCGCAGCGCTCCTTGAAGCCTTCGATCGGGTGGTGGCACAGGGCTGCACCGAATTGGTGCTGGTCAGCGGGTATTCCGGCGTGGGCAAATCCTCCCTTGTGAATGAGTTGCACAAGGTGCTGGTCCCGCCGCGCGGGCTCTTCGCCGCAGGCAAGTTTGATCAGTACAAGCGCGATGTGCCCTACGCGACCCTCGCCCAGGCATTGCGGATGCTGGTCTCCGAGATTCTGGTGAAACGCGAAGCCGAGGTAGCCCACTGGCGGGAGGCGCTGCTGGAGGCCATGGGGGGCAGTGGCCAGCTCATGGTCGACCTCATACCCGAAATTGAATTTGTCATCGGCAAACAACCTGCCGTGGCAGAGTTGCCACCCCAGGAGGCGCGGCGGCGTTTCCAGCTGGTGTTCCGCCGCTTCCTTGGGGTCTTCGCAACACCCGAGCATCCCCTCGCATTGTTTCTCGACGACCTGCAATGGTTGGACACGGCGACGTTGGAACTATTCGAGAGCCTGATTACCGCTCCCGACGTGAGCCACGTGCTGTTTATCGGAGCCTACCGCGACAACGAGGTGAGCTCAGCTCATCCACTCATGCGAATGCTGGCCGGGATCCGCGAGGCGGGGGCCAAGACGCACGACATTGTCCTGCAGCCGCTCGGATTCGATGACGTCGGGCGGCTCATCAGCGCCGCATTGCGCTGCACCCGGAACTCCGCTGCCCCGCTGGCGCGATTGGTGCACGAGAAGACCGGCGGTAACCCGTTCTTTGCGATCCAGTTCCTGACCTCGCTGGCAGAGGAGGAACTGCTGCGTTTCAACCGGGATGCCGCAGACTGGATCTGGGACCTGGATCAGATCCGCGCCAAGGGTTACTCGGGCAATGTGGTGGATCTGATGGTGGAGAAACTGCGGCGTCTGTCCAGGCAGACGCAGGATGCGCTCAAGAAACTCGCCTGCATCGGAAATCGGGTCGATCTTACGATGCTGAGCGTGGTCTTCGGACAAAGTGAAGAAGAGATCCACACCTCCCTTCTGGAAGCCTTCCGCGCCGGGTTGATCCTGCGGATGGAGGGCGCCTATGGCTTTCTGCATGACCGGATTCAGGAGGCAGCCTACGCGCTCATCCCCGAGCGTGCACGGCCTGAATTGCACCTGGTGATTGGACGGGAGCTGCTTGCGAGTCTGACCGCGGAAGGTCTCGCCGAACATTTGTTCGATGTGGCTAATCAACTGAATCGCGGCGTGGAACTGCTCATTGATCACGACGAGAAAGTGCGGGTGGCCGCCATCGACCTCAAGGCAGGGCGAAAGGCCAAAACGTCCGCGGCCTATACGTCGGCGCTCGGGCATTTTGCGAGCGGCATGGCGCTGTTGGCCGAGAGCGACTGGGCCAGTCATTATCCGCTGACCTTCCGCCTGTGGCTCGAGTGCGCGGAATGCGAGTTCCTGACCGGGAACCTCGATCGGGCCGAACAGCTGATTGCACAGCTATTGTCACGGGCCACGTCTAAGGTCGACGAGGCCGACATCTACCATTTGCAGATCCAGCTGCAGATCAATAAGGGGGAAAATCGCCAGGCTGTGGACAGCACCCGGGCGTGCCTGCTTGGGTTTGGCATCGAACTGCCTGCGCATCCGACTGATGAGGAAGTTCAGTGCGAACGCAACGCCCTTACGCAGGCGCTCAACGGCCGTGCGGTCGAAAGTCTGATTGAGCTGCCGCTGATGAGCGACCCGGAAGTGCGAGCGATCGCGAAGGTTCTTTCGGAGCTTCTGGGCGCCAGCCACTTTACCGACATGCGTTTATGCTGCCTGCTAGCCTGCCGTATTGTCAGGATCAGCGTGCAGCATGGGACGAGCGGGGAGTGCGCGTCGGCCTGCTCCTATTGGGGCTCGCTGCTTCGATCCGTCTTCCAACGCTACGGTGACGGCTATCGTTTCATCAGGCTTGCCTGCGACCTGATTGACAAGCATGCCTTCGTCGCCGGTCGGGCTCACGTTTACATCTCGTTTGCCAACGTCGCTCCCTGGACTCAGCCGATCGAGATGGCGATTGACTTCGCTCGAAGGGGCATCCGCGCCGCGATAGAGACGGGGAGGCCGTACCACGCCTGCATCGGCATGTTCATCCTGACCACCAACCTGCTGCTGCGTAACGCGCCGCTCGATGCGGTCTGGCAGGAGTCGCAGATTGCCTTGGACTACACCAGGGCCATCAAGCATCACGACCAGGCGGATATCATGGTCAGCCAACAGCGCTTCATCGCGACGATGCAGGGCCGAACCGCGACCTTCTCCAGTTTCAGCGACGCGGTGTTTGACGAGACGGCGTTTGAGGCCCGGCTTACAGCGGACCGGATGCCCATGCTGCTGGGATGGTATTGGATCCTCAAGCTCAAGGCGCGGTACCTGTCGCGAGATTACGCGGAGGCACTGAAAGCCGGCGAAAAGGCGGGGCAGGTGCTTGAGGTATCCGGTGCCCAGCTTGAGACGCTGGATTTTGTCCTTTATGCGGCGCTGACGGTAGCGGCGCTGTACGATGCCGGGACCGCCGATCAACAGGCGGCGTGGCGCACACTCCTTGCGAAGCACCGGGAGCAACTGCGGGAGTGGGCCGAGAACTTCGCGCCAACATTCGGCCACAAGCACACGCTGGTACTTGCCGAAATCGCGCGGCTCGAAGGGCGAGAGGCCGACGCCCTGCGGCTCTATGAGGGGGCTATTCGATCAGCGCGTGAACACGGCTTCGTTCAGAGCGAGGGACTCGCTCATGAATTGGCGGCGCAATTTTACATGGCACGCGGCGGCGAAACCGCGGGCCACGCGCATCTGCGCAACGCCCGCAACTGTTACGACCGCTGGGGCGCGATGGGTAAGGTGAAGCAGCTTGATCAACTGTACCCGCACTTGCGTGAGGAGCGCGCTCTCGGCCCCTTAGCCACAACCGGCCGGTCAGTTGCGCTGCTGGACGTCGAGACAGTCGTCAGAGCGTCCCAGGCCATTTCCAGCGAGATTGTGCTTCCCCGGCTGATCGAAAAGCTGGTCCGAATCGCGGTGGAGAATGCCGGCGCCAAGCGCGGCCTGCTCATCCTGTGTCCGGGTGGACCTCGGGGCGGTGAGCGGGGAATCGAAGCGGAGGCCCACACGAGCGAGGGCAGGGTTGAGGTGACGGTTCGTCGGGCGCCCATTAGCCCGTCTGACCTTCCCGAGGCGGCGCTGAACTACGTGATCCGCACGCAGGAGGCCGTTCTGCTGGATGATGCCGCGGCCGACCCGGTGTATTCGAAGGACGAATATGTGCGGCAGGACCGGTCAAAATCCGTCCTGTGTCTGCCGATCATCCGGCAAAAAAAGCTTGTCGGTGCGCTTTATCTTGAGAACAACCTTACCCCCGGCGCCTTCACACCGGAGCGGGTTACCGTGCTGCAATTGCTGGCGTCGCAGGCGGCCATTTCTTTGGAAAATGCGGGCCTGTATTCGGATCTGCAGCGCAGCGAAGCATTCCTTGCCCAGGGGCAGAGGATCAGCCAGACCGGCAGTTTCGGCTGGAGTCGCGCCAGCGGCGAGATCTACTGGTCGGATGAGATCTACAGCATCGTGGAATGCGATCGGGCAGCCAAGCCCGCATTCGATGTCGCGTTGCAGGTCATTCACCCCGACGATCGGGGCTTGGTTCAGAAGACCCTTGATGATGCGGCCAAGCAAAAAGAGGGGTTTGATCTTCAGCTGCGACTGTTAATGCCGGATGCCAGAGTGAAACACGTCCACGTCATCGCCCGAGCGTCCAAAACCGGCGACCTTGACTTTGTGGGTGCCGCCTGTGACGTGACGGAACGCACGCGGGCCGAGGAGGCGTTAGGCGTGGCGCAGGACGATCTGGCACGCATCAATCGCGTCACCACCATGGGTGAGTTGGCGGCATCCCTGGCTCATGAATTGGGTCAACCCATCAGTGGCGCCTTGACCAACGCCGACACCTGCCTGCTCAGGCTCGGACGCGAGAAACCGGATCTGGACGGAACGCGCGCGGGTCTCAACAGAATCGTGCGCGATGCACAACGTGCGGCGGAGATTCTCGGCAGGATCCGCGCGCAATTCCAGAAAGGGGCTCTGAAACGCGGGATCATTGACCTCAATGAGGTCAACCTTGAAACGATCGCGCTGCTGCGCGACGAGGCGATGCGCTATGGCATCTCTGTGCGCACGGAGCTGGCGCCGGATCTGCCGCAGATCGTTGGGGATCGAGTGCAATTGCAGCAAGTGGCGATGAACCTGCTCGTCAACAGCATCGATGCGATGAAGAATATCGACGGCAGGCGCGAGATCCTCGTCCGTGCGGAGCGCGCAAAGGATGAGCAGGTCCTGCTTTCCATCAGTGATACCGGAGTCGGGTTTTCGCCGCAGCTGGCGCAACGGATTTTCGAGCCGTTCTATACCACCAAAACCCACGGCACCGGCATGGGGCTGCGGATCTGCCGGTCAATCATCGAGTCGCATGGCGGTCACTTATGGGCAGTCAGTACCCCAGGGCAGGGGGCGACGTTTCACGTGAGCCTGCCTGGGGCGCGGGAGACTGCGCAGGACCCGCGCTACGCCGGCTTGTCCTGACTCCCGGGAACCGCCGCCTCGGCGGCCTTGAAGCCCTGCCTGCTGTGAGTGCCATCACAGAAGGGCTTGTTAGTGGAGGCGCCGCAGCGACACAGCGCGAAAGGGCGCTTCGGAATGGCGTAGCTCGCCCCGTTCCAATCCACGGCGGTGACATCATCACCCTGGACGAGATACGGGCCGTTCTGCAAGACCTTGATCGTCGCCATGTTCAGTTCTCCTCTGCGCTTACGGGGGACATCATGATTCCACGATAGCTTAACGCGTATTCCCGCACGACGAGGCGGGAATACGGCCGGCAGCGCCCCGGCCGACGCTTGGGATCCGCGTCAGATGACTGTCCGGTTACTCGACGTACGCTGCCGGGCACGCCAATTCACGGGCGAGTCCCCAACGATTCTTTGGAAGGTGTTCTTGAGGTCCGACGGATCCGGAAAACCACATTCCACCGCGATTCTACGCAGCGAGTCATGGGAGCCAGTCAACAGCCTCTGCGCGCGCGCGATCCGCATCCGGATCACGAACTGACTCGGCGCGTAGCCGAAACTGGCTCTGAATGCGGCATTGAAATCGGAGTGGCTTAATTGCGCGACCTGCGCAAGGTCCCGGGGCCGGATCTTTGAGCGCAGGTTCAGGGCGACATAGTCGTGGACGCGGCGGGCCTGCCACATCTCCATGAACTGCGTTGCTGCCCCGTCTGCCATTGCCCTGAGCCTAGCGCCATCGGGAAAGGGCTCGCTTGTCCAAAGGGCGCGCCTATTGAATACAAATACCTTGTTATTGCGAAGGCCGAGAGACAGGCAATACCAACGTCCTATGGAACCGGACCGCTCGAGTCGCTTGAATACAGTCCATGGCTGGTAAGAGCACAGGAATGATGCTGGTGGCGAGAATCCCCAAGGCCGAAGGGGATTTCGAACTTGCCGAGTGCCCGATCCCGGTGCCGGGCCCCGGGGAGGTGCGCATCAAAGTGCAGGCCTGTGGCGTCTGTCACAGCGATGTGTTCACGAAAGAAGGCCTGTGGCCGGGCATCCGATACCCGCGCGTTCCCGGACACGAGGTGGCCGGTGTCATCGATGCAATCGGCAGCGGTGTTTCCACCTGGCAAAAAGGCCAACGCGCAGGTGTCGGCTGGCATGGCGGCCAGGACAATACCTGCCCGTCCTGCCGCAGCGGCGATTTTCGCAATTGCCGGAATCTGAAGGTTTCCGGCATCAGCTACGATGGCGGATATGCCCAATATATGATCGCACCCACCGAGGCACTGGTGGCAGTGCCGGAGGGCCTGACCGACATTGAGGCGGCGCCACTGCTGTGTGCGGGACTTACGACCTATAACGCGTTGCGGCATGGCGGTGCGATGCCGGGTGACCTGGTGGCGGTGCTCGGAGTCGGCGGCCTTGGGCACCTTGGGATCCAATACGCCAGCAAGTTTGGCTACCGGGTGGCGGCGATTGGGCGTGGCTCAGAAAACGCGGCCATCGCCAAGAAGCTCGGCGCGAACTCCTACATCGACAGCGAGGCGACGCCGGCGGCGAAGGCCTTGCAGGAACTCGGGGGTGCACAGTTGATCCTGGCGACGGCGCCGAGCTCCAAAGCGATGTCAGAGCTCATCGATGGTCTCGGGATCAACGGCCGACTCGTGGTGATTGGTGTGAGCAACGATCCCATTCAGGTGACACCCTTGCAGCTGATCGTGGGAACCCGAACGCTCGAGGGCTGGGTTGCCGGCACTCCCGCGGATTCGGAGGCGACCTTGAAGTTCTCCGAATTGACCGGGGTACGCCCGATGATTGAAACCTACCCGCTCGAAAAGGCCGCCGCAGCCTATGCGCGAATGATGAGCGGCGCGGCGCGTTTTCGCGTCGTGCTCACGATGTAACGCGCCTTTCCCTGTGCCATACCGTGGAACTACTGAGCGGCGGGGAGGGTAAAGTGCAGGGTGGCACCGCTTCCGGTGGCGACCTCCGCCCACAGGCGGCCGCCATGGGACTGGATAATGGAGCGGCTGATGCGAAGTCCCATGCCGGTGCCATGGGGTTTGGTAGTAAAGAAAGGATCGAATATCTGTTCCGTCAATTGCGGCGGAATGCCCCTGCCGGTATCACTGACCGAAACCAGGATCTGCTCATTCTCATCCCGGCGTGACCTGATGATCATCTCTCGTATGCCAGCCACATCCTTCATCGCCTCGATGCCGTTGACGATCAGATTCATGACGACCTGCTGCAGCTGCAAACGATCGCCGAGGATGAGAGGAAGACCGGAGGCCAGTTCCGTCCGGAGCGATATGTGACATCGCACGACCTCATCACGGAGCAGGGCGATCGTTTCGGGAATGATCCCGTTTACGTCAAGAATCTGTTGATTGGCCGTGCCCTTCTCGAATTGCGCACGGATTCTATTGATAATCGCCGCCGTCCGTTCCACATCTCGACCAATTCGGGTGACGATTGCGCGCACCTCATCCAGATTCGGTTCTTCACGCCCCAGCTTCAGCAGGCATGTCGTGACGTTGGTGATGGCACCGGTGATGGGTTGCTTGATTTCATGAGCCAGGGAGGCTGCCAGCTCACCCATGGTTGTCACCCGGTGGATGCGCGCAAGATCACCCTGCGCCTGTCGCAGCGCCTCTTCGGCCCGCTTCTGGTTGTCGATGTCGGTGGTCGTACCCACGAATTTTACGGATTTCCCCACGGAATCACGCAACACCACGGCCTGCTGCAGATGCCACCGATAGGTTCCGTCCTGAGCACGGCGAGACCTGGTTTCAAACGCAAACCCACGCCCCGAGCGCACACCCTCGCGAAAGGTCTTGGCGGCCGTCTCCCGGTCCTCAGGATGAACCGCAGTCATCCAGGCCTCGGGATGTGACCGCACGAAATCGAGAGTCTGACCGGCGAATTCAAGCCAGACTCGATTCACGAAATCCGGTGTCCCATCAGGGTTGAGCGTCCACGCGGATACCGGCAGCTGCTGCAGCAGTTCAACTTGGAGCTGCAACTGCGCATCGCGCTGCTGAAGTTCACCATACAGACGGCTGGTCTCCGCCAACCGCTCTTCGCTGGCGCGCAGCTTCTCGCGTTCCAGCGCCGCCTCGCCGCGCATCCGTTCTTCGCGTTCGGCAGTGTCGCGGCGCAGCTTGGACATCTTGACGTGGGTGGCCACGCGTGCCAGCAACTCCGGCGCTGCAAACGGCTTGATGAGATAGTCGTCGGCGTCGGCCTCCAGCCCTTCCACGCGCGACTCCTCGCCCGCCCGCGCCGACAGCAGCACGACGGGCGTGCCGAGGAGCGTGGAATCGCCGCGAATCGCCCGCAACAGGCCAAAGCCGTCGAGGTGCGGCATCATGACGTCCGCCAGTACCAGAGCGGGGCGCAATCGCCGCGTGATTTCCAATGCCTGGCGGCCGTCCACGACCGCGTGCACCTCGTATCGCTCGCCCAGCAAACGTGCGAGGTACTGGCGCATGTCCGCGTTGTCATCGGCCACGACGATGCGTTCGCGCATTTGCGCTGCCTTGGGCTGCGGCGCCGAAGCAAGCCCGGACCAGCCTCGCGCCTCCTCGACATAGGCCTGGGCTCGAACGGCGGTGGCGGCGGGCGTTGCCGCGGCACGGATGCGCTCGGGCGGAAGATGCGCCATACCGGTCGGAATCGTCAGAGAGAACGTGCTGCCAATGCCAACGGCGCTATCCACACGCACACTGCCACCGTGCAGCCTTACGAGTTCCTGAACCAGCGCCAGTCCGATCCCGGTGCCTTCGTAGGTCCGTGCCCGGGTGCCCGGGATGCTGTGAAAGCGCTCGAACACATGCTCGAGATGTTCCTCGGCGATGCCCACGCCGGTGTCACGAACCTGCAGTTGCACCGCGCCGTCCACAGGCGTCAATGTTAGAGCCACTTCGCCCGCGAACGTGAACTTGTAGGAATTGGAGAGCAGGTTCAGAACGACCTTCTCCCACATATCCCGATCCACATACACCGGCTCGGTCAGCGGCGCGCACGCGACTGAAAACTGAAGTCCCGCGTTCTTCATCGCCGTGTCGAAGGCGCTGGCGATTTCTGTCGTGAAATGAGCCAGATCGGTCGACTGATAGGACACCTGCCCGCGTCCGGCCTCTAGCCGTGAGAAGTCCAGCAGTGTGTTGACGAGCTTGAGTAATCTGAGGCCGTTCCGATGCACCGTGACCAACAGCTCTTGATGCTCTGGGGTGAGTCGCGCGCTCGCTTGCCTCTGAACCTCTTCAAGCGGACCGAGCATCAGGGTCAGCGGCGTGCGGAACTCGTGGCTCACGTTGCTGAAAAAGGTGGTCTTGGCGCGGTCGAGTTCAGCCAGAGCCTCTGCGCGTTGGCGCTCCTGCGCATAGGCGCGCGCGCTGGCCAGCCCGATGGTGAGCTGCTCGGTAATCCGAAACACAAACTGACGGTAGGCATCATCAAAGGCTCTGCCGGGATGGATTCCTGCGACGAGGAACCCCAGCGTCGTGCCGTACTCACCCAGCCGGATCGGCACCACGCATGCCTGCTTTGGAGGGTCGGGCCAATTGGGCACCGTCACGCCCGATGCGCGACTGCCGAGTTCGATCAGAACCCCATTCTTCGTCAATGCGGGATCGAACCGCCAAAGGTTGTCGCCGCTGCAGTCTATGATCGCGGGGTGCAATCGTTCGTCGCTATCGACACTCGCCCCGACCAGGTAGGCGTGGTGTTCGGAAGGTCGATATTCATAGAGATAGGCGAAGGGTAGGCTCAGGCGATTCTCGCCAAGGGTCTGGACGCCGACGCGCCAGACTTCCTCTTCGGTTCGCGCCCCCGCCGCCCGCGACGCTAAGTCGCTCAACAAATGTCGGCGTCGCCCCTCGAGCACCCGCTCCGTCGTCTCCAGAACTGTGGCCAGGACGCCGCCTACGTTGCCGCCATCGTCCGGGAGCGGGCTGATCAAATTGGTGAAGTAACAGTCTTCCAGGTAGTTGCTGCGATTAACCGGAGATGGGAGGTCAGCCAGGAAACTGGCTTTTCCCTCTCGGACTACTCCGTCATAAATGGATTCCACGAGGTCTATCGCCTCGGGAATCACTTCGCGGCAGGGGCGGCCCAGCGCCCACGGATGCTTCGTTCCAATCAACTGCATGTACTCGTCGTTGTATAGGAACGCGAAGTCCGGTCCCCAACAGATGGCCATCGCACAGCCGCTGTTGAGCATGATGCGCACGCTGGTTCGCAAAGCTTGCGGCCAGTGCTCCACCGGGCCGAGCGGCGTCGGCGACCAGTCGTGCTCGCGCATGAGCGTGGCCATCTCGCCGCTACCGGCAAATACTGATTCGATAAGCTTCTTCCCCTCGCGGCTCATACACGAGATCCCTCGATCCGGCAGTGGATAGCAAGGATTAAGGCCGATGTTCGAAGAATCCCGAGAAGCGGGCCGCCTTGGACGTACAGCTGCAAAGCGACCTCAAATTATATCGTGCGCCGAAGCCCGGCGAGGCTGAGCGCACCATGACTGTGCGGAAAGAGATCGAAAGCTTGCAGAAAGATCTGAAGGCAGTCGATGCGATTTCGACATCCGCGCTGATCGGAGCCGGTATGGCCGGGAAAGCAATTGATCTCAAACCGAGCACCATCGCCAAGACTGCCGAATGACCACAGGCCGTCTGTGTTCCTGAGGTCGGATTCCATTCAAACAGGGTTCCGAAGGAGGCGGTGCCACCCAGGCTGGCCAGGCCATGGAGGTTGCCGTCACGGGCTTGGAATGCGGGGTGCGCCAGGGCCGCATAAGAAAATACAGCCCCGTTGCAGGTCAAGTCCCGCACAGGAGGTGGGCCGACAGCCGATGGGCTCGGCCATCAGCTTCAAGACCAGGCGCTGCGGCCGCGATCCGTCCGCCGAACTCAATCGAGTCGGGCCGCCGCCGCCGGGGCCACGAAGCCAAGAGCGACTCACTGGAGGTCTGGCTCGATGCGGATTTCATCCCCGAGCGCGTGCGCGTCGGAAGCCTTGCGCATGATCGCGGCACGGTGCGCCTTGACTACCGGGGCCACTGGTTCCAGCACCCGCAGGCCTCGGCTCCGGATCCGCATCTACAGCAGATCCTCGGCACACGAATGGCGCAACCGAAAAGCGGAAATGGACCGTCTTCGGTAGTCTAGTCGCCTCCGACACAGCGGGCCGAAGGCAGCCAACTTATGAGAGCAACCGTAGGAGTCATCCTGTCCTGCTGCATTGCCTTGCTGGGTTTCGCGCCGAGCAACTTATTCGCCGCAGACGATGCCGAGACTGCGGTGCTGGCCAAGGACCTCAATGCTGCGCGAACGCCGGGCAAGGTTGCCGGGGTCATCTGGACCGTTCGTCCCGACCACTGCACACTGCAGGTTGTCTTTCCCAATGCGGGTCGCATTGCCCAGACCATGCGCGACGATCCTAAACTCAAGCAGCAACGTCCAAGGGTGCAGGTGTGGCTGCTAAAGGCGGACGGCAGTCTCATCGCGCCGACACAGCGCGCGGAACCTGGTACCCGGGACATACGACAACCCTACGGAGTCGAGGTCCTGTTTGCCTTCCCACTCTCAGCGGACAGGGAGGCCGTTGCGGTAGCCATTCGCGTGGACGATGCATTCCATATCGAACCGCTCAGCTCGCTTTCGCACGAGCACCACTGACTGAATACGCATTCAAAACGCGCGTCCGAGCCATTCGCAGGAGCGGACGCGCCACATTGTGAGTACCACTGATGCACCGAAGCGGACAATCGCATCGGACCGGTATGATTACAGGATGAGACCCTGGACGCGGACTTCGGGATTGTCGGCGCACTGTCCGTTCTCTGGAGGCAACTTAGGCAGCCGGGCTCCACGAGTCGCCCTTGCATGGCGGAAGCGCACTCAGTAGCCGGGCGTTACGCGGGACGCCCGGCTGGTGTCGTCCGCCGGGTGTGCGGCGGAAGGGCGCGCCATGAAGCTGTGCGCCTCACCGGTTCGGCCAACAAATACCGATCGCCCAGCCATTCGATGGCCCGATCTCGTGCGGCACTGTAGTCAATGACCCAAGTCGCCGCTTTCTGCTGCCAGGTGGGTTCCGTGCCTGCGATTCGGTTCATTGGCTCTGTCTCCCAGGATGTTGCGATATGCCAAGAATGGGGCGTGATTGCCGAGGTACAAGTTATTCGGAAGCTTCTCGAATAGCGCGGTCATGAGACTCCTTGCTCTGTCGCCATGGCCTAAAGTTGATGTAGGGGCCCTTCCATGCCGCGACACCACCAGAACAAACACCAGCAGCGACCCGCCGGGGAGCAAAAGCAATGCGAGATACGGCGCCAACACAGACATCCCGGCCCATGCGCGCTCCAGCCATTCAATGATCGAACTCTTCATGCGGTGGATTGTGGCCACTAGCGTCCGGGACCACCATTGCCCAAGCGGGGTACCGTGAGTGCCATCCGTTTGATGGCAACGGGATGTGGCGCGATGAGGGACGTGCAGCTGCTCGATTGAGGGGTAGGCATCTCCCTCAAAAGAGGGAGGCTAGGAGCGGCGCTTCCCGGCGCGCTTGCGCACCGGTTTCCTAGTCCGGGAGCGCTCAGGCGCGCGCGTTGGCTTCTTGGACTTGCGCACTGATCGGGACACCGCCTGTCTTTGTCTGGTTACCGCCCGCTGAACCACTTTGGCCAGCCTCTGCCGGTAGTCCTCAGTTTCCTGTTGGGCGGCGACCAGCCGCGACTCCAGCGCGGCGATGGTGACATCTCGCTTCGTGAGCATCGACAGGGCGGCCCGCAGGTGCTCCTCCAGCTCCTTCAGCGTCCGTTCCCGCGATCGCAGCAGCTCATCCAGTTCGACTTCGCGTTGCGAGAGCGTGTGCTGGCGTAACTCGAGCTGACTCTTCAGTCGCGACAGCTGCCCTTCAGCCTCGGTGCCGGTTGTCTGGGCCGCATCCGTGGCCAGTGAAAGAGCCCGCTGCCAGAGCCCTTCGGCGAGGTCGGCGACGGCCGAGGGGAGCCTGCGCAGCGTGTCGGGCGTGCCGGCCACTTGATTACCCAGATCACGCCAGTAGCGATTCAGGCCATCGAGGATGGTGCGAGGAGAGCCGCCGCCCAACGCAGCGCGCACGCCTTCGACGGTGGGCCGAACGCCTGCCTTCAGAATGTCCGTGGCGGCGCGCTCGATCTGAGCGTAAGTCAGGTCCTCGCGTTTTTGACGGGTCTTGCCGTATGAGGGAGCGTCTTGCACGCACGAAGATTATCACATGATAACCATAACATCGGATGGTACCGGGGCGACGACAGTCGGCACGAGGAGCGATGCGCGCCCACTTTTGACCCTGCGCGGCCACTCTGCTAATACCTGCCACATGATTGCGGAATCCGCGGTGGTGGGACAGGGAGGGTTCGCCGTCGGTGCGCACATTCACTGAAGCTGGCTGGCATTCCAGGTTGCTGGCCGCCAGCGCTGCGCTGGCATGGCAAGTGCTGATTTTCGTGGCGCTGTTGTCCAGTGCGCGACCGGGTGTTCCACTTGTCTGGAAACCGGATGCGCACTCCGCAGTGCCATTGCCGCAGCAGGCGCTCATCCAGTATGTCGCGATCCTACCGTCGTCGAGCGCAACGGCGCAGCCCAAGCGGCAGCTCAGCGGACCTGCGAGCGTGCCCAAGCCTGCGGCGCGGCCGCTGAAACTCGCGGACTCGCAGACCGAGGACGCGCACGCGACCCGCACCGCTCTTAATGCCGCAGTGTCGCCCACACCGGCAGTGGCCGGAGATCTGCGAATCCGCTGCGAGGTCCACATTCATCAAGATTCCCGCGGCCAGGTTCAGGCCATTGACTTCGGCGCCTGCAGCGGCGATGAGCATTGGCAGCACAACCTTCTCGATGTGCTCCAGCAAGCGGCGGCCCTGATACGGCCCACGG
>Ga0210385_10000426_pt1 | contig 31405 bp, 30 predicted proteins | sample IncBWH26OmetaG_FD_160107 | JGI IMG/M metagenome (GOLD analysis project Ga0210385, IMG submission 160107) | Forest soil microbial communities from Barre Woods Harvard Forest LTER site, Petersham, Massachusetts, United States - Inc-BW-H-26-O ...
GATGTCGTCGGGAATCGGCGCCCCGAGCAGCAGCTGCAGGGCATCGCGGTCTTGGGCAATCGCGCGTTGGTACTGGGCCAGATTGGCGCGGGCGGTATCGACCGTAGTTTCGGCCTCGCGCAACGCGAGCTCCGTGCTGGTGCCACCCGAGAACAACCGCTGGGTCAGTTCATAGGACTGGTTCTGGCTTTTCAACGTGTCGCGCGTGATATCGAGCAGGGTCTGATCCGCAAGGACGGTGAGGTAAGCGCTGGCGACTTCCGCCACCAACGTCAGCTCGATACTGCGGCGGGTCTCCGCGCTCGCGTAATACTGTTGCAACGCTGCATGGTTGAGACTGCGAATGCGCCCGAAGAAGTCCAGCTCGTAGCTGGTGAAACCGACGCCCACATCGTAGAAGCGCAGGGTATTGCCCCCGGTACCCGTTGCGGTCGCACCGCCGCTGGGGCCGGAGGGTGTGCCGGTAATTCCATTGGGAAATTGCTCGACTTCCTCGAGTGCGCTGGCATCAATCGTCGGGAACAGCTCGGCGCGCTGGATCCGGTAGTGCGCCTGGGCGGATTGCACATTGATCGCTGCCCCCCGCAGGTCGCGGTTATTGGTCAGCGCCAGGGCGATCAGCTGCTGCAGCTGAGGATCAGGAAAGAACTCGTGCCAGCCGATCTCGGTCGCGGGCAACCCCTGCGCGGGTCCGCCCTGCGGGGCGGGCAATGGTGCGGGCGGGCGGTGATAGCGGGGTTCGAGTGTGCAGCCGCCCATGAGGGTAAACGCTATAGCGCTAAGAAGCTCGACGAGGTGACGCGCGCGCACGGTCAGGCTCCGGGGCTCGGCTGCGCCGGTTGCGCTGCGTCAGTTCTGCGGCGACCGGGGAACACCGAACGCACGCTGATGAAGAATACCGGTACCAGGAAGACGGCGAGTATGGTGGCAGTGAGCATGCCCCCAATCACGCCCGTGCCGATGGCGACGCGTCCGCCGGCGCCCGCACCGGTAGCGATGGCCAGAGGCAGCACCCCGAGAACGAACGCCATCGAGGTCATCAAAATCGGTCGCAGGCGTTGTCGGGCGGCACTGACGGTGGCCTCGAGCACGCCCATGCCGCGCTCCATATTTTCTTTGGCGAACTCCACGATCAGGATCGCGTTCTTGGCCGAGAGTCCCACGGTGGTGAGCAGTCCCACCTGAAAGAAGACATCGTTCGCCAGTCCCCGCAGCAGCGTCGCGGTGATCGTGCCGATGATCCCCAAGGGCACCACCAGCATGACCGCGACTGGAATCGACCAGCTCTCGTAGAGCGCCGCCAGGCACAGGAACACGACGGTGAGCGAAATGGCATACAGTGCTGGCGCCTGTGACCCGGAGCGAACTTCCTCGTAGGACAGACCGGTCCACTCGTAGCCGATCCCGGCCGGCAATTTCTTGACCGCCGCTTCCATGGCGCTCAGAGCATCTCCGGTACTTTTGCCCGCAGCCGGGGCACCCAGGAATTCCAGCGAGGGTGTGCCGTTGTAGCGCTCGAGTTTGGGCGAGCCGACCGTCCACTCTGCCGAAGTAAAGGTGGAAAAAGGCACCATCTGTCCGCTGGCGTTGCGCACGTACCATTTGTCCATGTCCTGCGGCAGCATGCGCGACTCGGAGTCGCCCTGCAGAAACACGCGCTTGACGCGGTCGCGGTCGACGAACTGGTTCACGAAGGCCGAGCCCCAGCCGGCCCCCAAGGTGTCATTGATGTCGCCGATCGCAAGTCCGAGTGCGCTGGCCTTTTCCCAATCGATGTCGAGCTTGTACTGGGGCTCATCATCGAGTCCGTTGGGGCGGATCGAGCCGATCGCCGGATCCTTGCTTGCGATGCCCATGAGCTGGCCGCGCGCCTGCATCAGCGCCGCGTGACCGACGTTGCCGCGATCCTCCAACTCGAAGTCGAACCCTGTGGCATTGCCGAGCTCGAGAGCGGCTGGAGGCGCGAACGCGACCACGAAGGCCCCGCGAAACTGATGAAACCGCTGGTTGGCACGTGCCGCGAGGGCGAACACGGAGTTCTTCTTTCCCGGACGGTCGGACCAGTCCTTGAGGCGTACAAACACCAGACCCGCGTTCTGACCGTGGCCGCCGAAGCTGAAGCCATTGACGGTGAAGACGCCGCTCACCAGGGCACCCTCGTCCTTGAGGAAGTAGTCCCGCGCCTCGTTGAGGGCGCGTTGCGTCAGCTCGCTCGCCGTGCCCGGGGGTGCTGCCACCTGCACGAACAGAATGCCCTGGTCCTCATCGGGCAGGAATGAGCGTGGCACGCGTACGAAGAGCACCGCCATGATGAGCACGATGCCGAGGTACACCAGCAGATAGCGGCCGGTTTGGCGCGTGATCTGACCGAGGCCGCGCGCGTAGCCCTGATTGGTCGCGAGAAAGCCGCGGTTGAACCAGCCGAAGAAACCGCGCTCGCGCTCGTGCGCTTCAGCCACGCGGGGCCGCAACAGCGTGGCGCACAGCGAGGGAGTGAAGATCAGAGCAACGAGTACCGAGAGTGTCATGGCGGACACAATCGTGATGGAGAACTGCCGGTAAATGACTCCCGTCGAGCCGCTGAAGAAGGCCATCGGAAGGAATACGGCCGAGAGGACCAGGGCAATGCCCACGAGCGCCCCGGTGATCTCACCCATCGACTTCCGCGTGGCTTCCTTCGGCGACAGCTTCTCCTCCTCCATCACGCGCTCGACGTTCTCCACCACGACGATGGCATCGTCGACCAGCAGGCCAATGGCGAGAACCATCCCGAACATGGTGAGTGTGTTAATGGAGTAGCCCGCGGCCGACAGCACGGCGAAGGTCCCGAGCAGCACCACCGGAACTGCAATGGTTGGAATCAAGGTGGCGCGGAAGTTCTGCAGGAACAAATACATCACCAAGAACACCAGGACGATGGCTTCGAACAGCGTCTTGACCACTTCGTCGATGGAGACACTCACGAAGGGTGTCGTGTCGTAGGGATAAACCAGCTGCAGGCCCGCGGGGAAAAATGGCGCCAGTCGCTGCATCGTGGCGCGCACGGAATTGGCCGTCTGCAGCGCGTTGGCGCCCGTGGCCAGCTTGACCGCCAGGCCTGCCGCCGGGTGTCCGTTGTATTCGGTGTAGATCGAGTAGCTTTCCGCGCCAAGGCCAATGCGCGCGACGTCGCGCAGCCGCACTTGGGAGCCGTCCGTGTTCACCTTGAGCAGCACCCGCCCGAACTGATCGGACGAATTCAAGCGCTGCGGCCCGATGATCGTCGCGTGGAGACGCTGGCCGCGGATTGCCGGCAGACCGCCAAGCTCGCCGACCGGCACCTGCAGGTTTTGGGCCTGCAGGGCGTTATTTACATCGACCGGTGTCAGGCCGTAATTGTTGAGCTTGGCGGGATCGAGCCAGATGCGCATGGCGTACTGGGTGCCAAACAGCTGGTAGTCGCCCACTCCCGGTGTACGGCTGATCGGGTCCTGCACGTGCGAGGCGATGTAGTCGCTGACGTCCTCGCTGCTCATCGAGCCGTCGGTGGAGTAGAAGCCAATCACCAGCAGGAAATTGCGGGTGGCCTTGGCGACGCGCAGCCCCTCCTGCTGTACCTCCACGGGGAGGAGGGGGGTCGCCAGCTGCAACTTGTTCTGCACCTGAACCTGGGCAATATCCGGGTTAGTCCCCTGCTCGAAGTACAGCGTAATGGTCATGCTGCCGTCGGCATCGCTTTCGGAACCGAAGTAGAGCAGGTGATCAATGCCGCTCAGCTGTTGCTCGATGACCTGGGTCACCGTGCTCTGCACGGTGTCGGCCGAAGCGCCCGGGTAGGTCACCTGGATGGAAATGGCCGGCGGGGCGATGCTCGGGTACTGGGCGATGGGCAGCGTGGTGATGGCCAGCGCGCCGGCCAGCATGATCACGATCGCCAGCACCCAGGCGAAGATGGGACGGTCGATGAAAAAGTTGACCATGGTCGCCGGTCAGTCCGTCACGCCGGCGGTGCCCGAGGCGGCCTGGGGCGCGGCTTTCTTTTCCTCGGTCGCGGCGCGGTATTCCTCGGGGACGACCTTGCTACCGGGTTTGGCGAACTGGATGCCCTCGACGATCACCCGATCACCCGGGCTGAGCCCCGAGCTGACCAGCCACTGGTCGCCGAGGGCGCGATCCGTCTGCAGCATGCGCAGCTCGACCACATCGTTCGGACCGACGACGAGGGCGGTGGGTTGGCCCTTCTGATCGTGACTGATTCCCTGCTGAGGCGCGAGCACAGCGCCCTGGCGCACGCCTTCCTCGATCTGTTCGCGGACGAACATCCCGGGTAGCAGGAGCCGCTCGGGATTGGGCATGAGCGCGCGCAGTGTCACCGAACCCGTGGTCAGGTCCACAGTGACTTCGGAGAACTCCAGCGTGCCCGTGTGGGGGTAATCGCTGCCGTCTTCCAGCTTCAGACGGACCTGCGTTTGTCCCGCGCCGTTCTGTTTCAGCTGCCCAGCGGCCGCCTCGCGCTTGAGGCGCAACAGCGTCGTGGTGGGCTGAGTAACGTCCACGTACATAGGGTCGAGCTGCTGAACTGTGGCGAGTTCTGCCGCCTGATTCGCCGTTACAAGCGCGCCCTCGGTGATCAGCGAGCGCCCGATGCGACCGGTGATCGGCGAGAGCACCTTGGTGTACACCAGATTGATACGGGCAGTCTCCACAGCGGCCTGCGCCTGGAGCTGTGCCGCCACGGCGTTGTCGTAGTCCTGTTTGCTGACGGCATTTGCCTCAGCTAGCGGTTTGTAGCGCTCGGCGAGCGCCCGAGAGGAAGCTTCCCCCGCCACCGCACTTTGATACGCAGCACGGTAGGGGGCGGCGTCGATCTGATAGAGCTGCTGCCCCGCCTTGACCTCACCACCCTCGACGAACAGGCGTTTGAGAATAATGCCATTGACCTGGGGGCGCACATCGGCGGTTCTGAGAGCCGTGACACGTCCAGGTAACTCGGTGGTGATGGGCACCTGCTGCGCGCGCACCGTGACGACCGACACCTTCGTAGGCGGGGGCGGCGCGTGCGCAGCGTGATGGCCGCAGGCGCTGATGAGGGCGGCCGCGCCGACCACGACGGACCTCCAGACGGCGCCCGATCTGCAAACATCCCTCACCGCAGGCATAAACGGCTCCCCGGGGAATTGGTCGCACTAAGTATGGACTGCCAAAGGGCAAGCGGGAACCATGTCTCGCGGCCCTAGGGAACCCACGCGCCTCGAAACTTGTTGGATCAGTCGGCGAAGGGTGCATCGCCTCATCACCCCGCGCTCACTTCGTCAACCCCGCCGGTCATCGCGATTCGGGATACGCGCGGTTACCCCCGTTCAAGACCGCTGCGACAGTCCAAAACGGGGCGTATTCCTACAAGATCTCTGTTCCTGCGGCATGCATTCTCAACTCGCTGCTGCACGGAGTGTGCCCTGGAAACGCATATGCAGATGCTGGAGAAAGCAGAGAGCCGTGAGCGGAGAGCGGTCAATCAGTCGTCCGCAGATCTGACGGTCGTCTCAGGGTACCCAGAGTGTTTTCTCCTACTGACCACCCTCGCTGCGGTCAGAATCGCGATGCGGATCTTGGGCATGTTGGAGTAGGGATCCAGCCAGCATCCGGGGCCACCGGGAGCGAGGGAGGGCGCTGATCCAATTGATCTCTACCCAGAGGTCTGCGTAGCGGCGGGTGTAGCTCCGCGCCTCCCGATGGGTGGGATCGACACTGAAGATTCCTTCTGTGGTTCAACAAGTTACCGATCTCTGAATGGCCGGCAGCTTCTACCTAGCTTCGGATTGTGAAGTTTCTGGCCGCATGACCTGGCTTCGTTGCGATGGAACGGATTGGCTCCGTCATTCACGCAAGTTCCAGCCACTCATTCGACAGACCGCCGCTCGATTACGAGCCGTGCACAACCAGCCTAAACGCACGTCGCTGCCAAGAGCCGAACAAGCAAGAAACATCTCACCCTGCAAGTTTCATACAAGCCGCACGCGATACGGCGGCGGTAGGCTGACCTCCGCAGGAAATGGGTTCGAAACGGAGCGGGAACGTGATGAATGCCCCGCGATCGCAATCACAACCAACAGAAAGCGTGATTTGGCTGCGGCTTGCGATCAATCGGCGCATTTGCGCGCTGTATCGGGCAGCTCTCCGAGCTTGGCGGCAATGGTTGCGAGCCGCTGGAGAGTTCTCAAGCCGGAGGTTGGGGCTGGTCGCCCGACACCCTGAGACATCAGACGCTGGTATTCGAGCAGGAAGCCCTCGCCAGGCTTTTTTTCTTTGCACCCGCGACGACGCCGAGTTTCAGATCAATCTATGCGAATTGCATTACCAACAATTTCATCTTGCAAATGCCGAAGAGCGAATGAAACACCGATCCTTGACAGTTAGAGTTCAGCGGATGGCTGAAAAATCGATGTTCTGCCAATGAACGATACAGAACGCGCCGCGCTCATCGTTGGTTTCCTAGCCATCATGAAGGGCTACTCAGATAGGGAAGTGGGTCGCGAGCTCGGAATGACTGTGGCGACCGTCAAACTCCATATGAAGCACCTGTTCTACAGGCTCAACGTACGTAGCCGTGGTGAGGCACTCGCGCTCGCTCGGAAGCACCGCTGGTCCGTAACCCGAATCTCCGGATAAAGCTCTGCGGGGATATCTGCCACGTAAACCTGTCGGGTTTGGCTTTTTTGGGATACGCCGCGAGTCTGTCTCAAGTCACGCGCGGCTGTTAAGCGCCCCTTAACGGCACTTCATCAGATCGAAACCTGGCGGCACTGGACTTGCCTAGGCTGGATCCCCGTACCAGGAGGCAGGCCCCATGAGTCCCATCGGAAGAACCGCGGTGCGGTGGCTGTTTTCGGTCCCTGCTGTCCTTGCCGGCGTTGGGTCGGTCGCTGATGTGGCGCTGGCAGGAGAGCTGATGCCGTCGAAGTCGATCAGGTTGCAGCTGACTGAACACGCACTCGATGCTCCCCAGGGCGTTGCCCTGACGTATATACGGATCCGTAACGCGGCACGCAGCGTCTGCGGATACGCCGACCGCCGGTTTCGCGAGGAACAGGAGGATTGGAACGTATGCGTCGCGGCGACCATCCGTCACACCGTGGCGCAGATCGATAATCGCAAGCTCACGGACTTTTATCTGATGCGGTCGCGTGCCCCGCGGGATGACTCGACCGCGGATTTCCGCGTCGGATTGCGTTTACCGTAGTTCCCACGCGCGCCCGACAGGCACGCTGGCTCTGCAGGAGCTGCATTAGAATCGCCTGATGCGTGCATCCAAGCGTTCCCGCCGCAGCGACTCACGACGGCTGCCCCACCGGAGTCCGCGACGCATGCCGCTCGCCAGCTTGCGTGTTTTCGTTGCAGTCGGTGAGCAGCTGTCGTTTTCGCGTGCCGCCCAGACCCTGGGCGTCTCGACCGCTGCCGTGAGCCAGCAGATCCGCACCCTTGAGGGTTATCTACGCGTGCCCCTGTTCCTGCGGCGCGGTAATTTCATCCAACTCACCGGTGAGGGATCGCGGCTCCTCCCGCGGGTGCGCGACGCTTTGGTTCAGCTGGAGCGTACCATCGACGAAGCGCGGCACGAGCGGCGCGTCGGTGCCCTAACAGTCACCATGCTCGGAGCCTTCCTGCAGCAGTGGTTGTTGCCGCGTCTCCCGAGCTTTGAACAGAAATTTCCCGATTTGGATCTGCGGTTGCATACCAGCGGGCAGCTTGTCGACTTCCTGAATTCAGACGTGCAGGCTGCGATCCGCTTTGGCGCAGGGAACTGGCCGCGTTTGCACGTCGAGAAGATCCTTGAGGACTGGCTGGTCCCGGTATGCATCAAGCGACTGTTCGACAGTGGCGGCCGGGTCGAGAGTGCGTCTGACCTGAGTCGTTATGAACTGCTGCATTCCAACGGCGAGCCGTGGCGCGCCTGGGTCGAAGGGCGCAGCGTGATTACCGACGAATGGGCCGCGTGTGGTACCACATTCGATGACTCGGTCGCGGTCGTTCGCGCGGCACAAGCCGGTCGCGGCCTGGCGTTGGCGCGCTGGAGTCTCGTGTCCGATGAGATCGCCGAGGGCTGCCTCGTCATCGCAAGTTCGCGGATCGTGCCGATGGCGCACGGCTACCACTTCGTATGTCCGTCGTCTTATCTCGCAACGGAAAAAGTTGCCGCTTTCCGCGATTGGCTGCTGACGGAAGCCCAGGCCGCGCCGCGTCCTCCGTCCGTAATGACTTCCGCGCAGGAGATCACCGGGCGATGACCACGTAAGACCGTCCCATCCCTTACAATTGGCGGACGGTGTTGGGAGAAAAAATGAACGTCCTCAAAGCGCTGGGTCAGATCCTTTACACCTATGCCATCTCGGCACTCCTATTGCCGTCGATCTCGGTCGCTCAGACAACGACGGTTTCGACGGAATATTTGATGACGCTCTATGCGCCGCTTGAAATCGGTCAGGAGATCGATTCGTCGTTGGACGTAAATAACGTTCGGCCTGGCGGTTGGGTGAAGGGTCCACGTATCAAGGGCACGCTCCTCGCTCCAGCAGGCGACTGGTCTCGCGCACTTCCTTCAGACGTTTGGCGCTTGGATGTGCGCGCGACTATACGGACTGACGATGGTGCGCTGATCTACCTCTCATACAACGGGATCTTCAAGAGCTCTGCGGAAAGCGAAGCGCGTGCAACCAAGGGCGCCGTACTGACATCCAAGGATATGTATCTTGTAATCGCGCCAACCATGCAGACTTCGGCGAAAAAGTACGACTGGCTGAATGGCGTTCAATGCATCGGTAAGATGGTGAGCTACAAGAACGATTCGTACGTCAAGTACGACATCTTCGTCGTTCGTTAATTGTACGTGGCACCGGGCCTTGGCTCCCTTGGCGAGATGTGGGCATGCAGTTCATTTTGATCCGCTCCGCCGGAGCACGGCCAGGAGGCCCTACTCCGGCTTCAATCGTCCCAACGCTGGATGCTGCCAAAGCGCGGCCGCATAGGGGTACGACACTGGCAGGCAGGCCGCTGCACACAGTACAGTAAACTGACCTAGGCGGCTGGCTGGAACCTTCAACCCTCCGCCCGGACGACAGCTAATTAAGAGTGTCTAGATGACCCTACGGACGGCCGCGGTTGCGGCGTTCCCAGTATTCGGTGTTCCGCGGGGCTCAATCAGAAGGACATGAGCCTCGTCTTGCGCGACTGGCCGGTGCTCGACCCCCTTGGGCACTACAAAGACTTCGCCCGGGCCGAGCTGAACAACGCCATCTCGCAACTCGATTGAGATGCGCCCAGCGAGAACCAAGAAGAAGTCGTCCGTATCGTCGTGCTTATGCCAAACGAACTCCCCCTTGAGCTTCACGACCATAAGATCGTGACCGTTGAAGCTGCCGACGACGCGAGGCTGCCAGTGTTCTGAGAACGTCGAGAGTTTATCCGCCAGAGTGATTGCACCACTGGTTTTCAGTTTTTCTTGGCCATCGATCCATCCTGTAATCATGTGTCACCACGCTTCCATCGGCGCACGCGCAGACTCGATCGCAACGTGCCGCATCAGGAACTTCCTGAATTGCTGAAAAGTTTGTCCCTGCGGGCGCACATCAGCGTTGCCAACTATGTCGCCCGCAAATGCCGCGGCGCTCATTTCCGAGCGCTGTGAGATGCCCGCCGGGGTGCATGGGATTGCGCGCAACATGAGCCTAAATCAGTCCGTGTCCCTCAGAGCTTCTTCGAGAAAGCCGCTCATCGCCGTCCATGAACGTCGATCTGCCGTGGCATCGTAAGCGATCCCGCCCTGAAGATCGTTGACCGTCGGGTTGGTAAAGGCGTGCATCGCATGGCCGAAAACAGTCAGTTGCCAGTCGGCTCCCGCATCGGAGAGCTCACGCGTTATGGCCAGCACGTCGGCCGACGGAACTAAGATGTCCTTCCAACCGTGCAGTATCAGTATCTTGGCCGTGATCGACGCCTGCGGACCCAGCCGTGGAGGATGCAAGACGCCGTGGAAACTTACTGCGGCCAGCAGTCCGGGCGGCACACTGCGCGCCAGATCGAGGGCGCACAGTCCCCCAAAGCAATAGCCGATGATGGCGATGCGCTCGGGGTCGGTGAGCGGGTGCCGCTTGCTCGCGACGAACGCTGCATTCAGGCGCCGGTGAAGCAGGGCTCGATCGTTCACGAAGGGAGCCATCAGAAGCGAGTTGTCTTCATGGGCGCCGCCCCGCACGCCTTTGCCATACACATCGAGCGCGAACCCGAGATAGCCCATGCCAGCCAGATCCAAGGCCTTGGCGCGCATGTAATCGTTCGGTCCGTCCCAGGCGTGGGCAATCAGCACGCAAGGTCGTTTTGCGCTGCTCGAAGCATCGTAGGCAGCAAAGCCTTCACAGATCGTATCGCCTGCACAGTACTCGAGGAGCTCGCTGCGAAACGCCATGGCGGTTAGCGCTCGTGATGATTGTGCTCGCCCAGTGATTCCACGTGCGATGCGTACCAATCCGGGAATCCCATTGTGCGCACGCACTGGGCAAGCTGTTTGACGAATGCCGGGTCGGCCGGGGCCTCAGTCATCCGAGCCATCAGGTAGCACAGCGCTGGCCGGAGCGCGCCGTCGAGCGCGGTCGCTAGAACTGCTTCCGGAAGGTACTTGAGGCCGAAACGCTGCTCGAGGGCCGAGTAAATCGTTGCGAGATCCGCGTGTGTCACAAGCATGAGCGACCCGAAGACAACGCTTCGTTCGCAGCGCACGAGATTCGGTCGCGGCCGGATGGTGAGATCGAAGCCGGCGAGCTTCGCTGGTGATACCGTACCTGCGGTCACGCCGAAGTCCTTCATCACGGCCGGATTCATGATCGTGCCGTAGAAGAATGCCCAGACCTGCTGCTGCATACCCGCAATCCCGTGCCCATTCAATGTGGCCCTCATCCTGCGCACGAAGCGGCCACTGCACAAAGCATGAATACTCACATAAGCTGTGCGTATTGATCACAGCTTCCCCCATGAGACTTCCACCCCTATCGGCGTTGCGCGCATTCGATGCCTCGGTTCGCCACGGGAGCTTCACACGCGCGGCCGCCGAGTTGCACGTCACCCACGGTGCAGTCTCTCGGCACGTTGCCGCCCTCGAAGCCCATTTCGGTAAAGCGCTCTTCATACGGCACGCACGCGGCGTCTCGGCAACTGAGGCCGGTCGACGATTTTACGAAGCGGTCAGAGACGCGCTCGATCGACTGGCCCTTGGAGCGCGGGAAGTACGAGTGGCCGAAGGGGCTGCGCGGACAGAAATTAGCGTGCTGCCGTCTTTTGCTACGCGTTGGTTGCTACCCCGGCTGCCGCGGTTCAAGAGGACTCATCCCGGGTTCGAGATCCACCTCAGAACCGAGCATGAGCTAGTCGATTTTCGGCAGCGGGCAGCGGCGCCGGATTTTGCGATCCGTTACGGCCTTGGTGCATGGAAAGGAGTGCACGCCGAACGGCTGCTTGACGAGAACCTGAGTCCCGTATGCTCTCCCAGCGCACGGAACAAGGCCTTCGATATACGGAAACTGCTTTCCCGGTTTCCACTCATTCACGACAGCAACGAGGACGCCTGGACTCTCTGGTTCTCCTGCACTGGGATCCGCCCGCCACGCCGGGTTCCCCGCGCACTCACGTTCAGTGACTACAACCTCGTACTCGAAGCGGCGGCCCAGGGCATGGGCGTGGCGCTCGGGCGGACGGGTCTGATCGAACGCAACCTGGCAGACGGCAGTCTCGTGGAATGCTCGATCAAGGTCTCGACGCCCCGCGGCTATCACCTGGTCCGCGAGGAAGGTGAGCCGTTACGCGACCAGGCGCGCTTGCTATGGGATTGGCTGCTGCGCGCCGCGAAACAGAAGGTCGCCCCAAGTGCAAGGTAGGATTCAAAGCGCGGCACACTCGGCTCGAGCCCCGACATCCAGTCGTGAGGCCTTGGCAACTGCGCGGCGAAGGGCTCATGTCACTTGAACCTAGCAACAATCCCGGCGAGGTCTTGGCTTCAACGGGATGGGATAGAACCAGAGGTGATACCTAGATGACACCTGGGTCTGCTGAACTCGCGTCGGAGAACCGCATTGTCACCGTCAGTTGCGTAGGCTTTCCTCACGCCGCTTTTGGGCCGTCAGGAGCACCTTCAAATGACGCTACAGTTGGGCGATACGGCACCAGATTTCTCCGCTGCGACCACCGAAGGCGAGATCGACTTCTATCGCTGGGCGGGCGAGCATTGGGTCCTCCTCTTCTCCCATCCGAAGGACTTCACGCCCGTTTGCACTACCGAACTCGGCTACGTGGCCCGCATAAGGCCTCAACTCGAGCAACGCAAGGTGAAAGCGATCGGGCTGTCCGTCGATACCCTGGGTTCGCATCTACAATGGGCAGAGGACATTCGGCAAACCCAGGGAAGGGAGCTCAACTTTCCAGTTATTGCGGATCCAGATCGCAAGGTTGCTCGCCTCTACGGCATGCTCCATCCTCAGCACGATGACCTCTATACGGTCCGGACGGTATTCCTCATCGATCCAAACCGGAAGGTTCGTCTTACCTTCGCGTATCCGCAGACCACCGGCCGGAACTTCGATGAGATCTTGCGCGTGGTGGACGCGCTGCAGCTGACCGATTCTCATTCCGTGTCAACGCCCGCTAATTGGCACTCGGGCGATGAGGTAATCATCCTGCCTTCGGTGAGTGATGCCGAGGCGCTCGAGCGCTTTCCCCGCGGCTGGCGGGCTTTGAAGCCCTATTTGCGGCTGGTCGCGGATCCGCGGTTGACACCCGATGGGGACTGGGATCGCACCGGTTGACTCAGCACCCGGCAGTTGACTGGCAGCTCATGGAGAGGGTGGTCGTACCGGGGATTCTCGATCGCGCCGCCCTCGCAAGAAAGGGTGACGAGTTGGCGCGTGCAGCATGAGCATGGAAACAATGGTGCCTGCGGCCCGAGCCATGTCGTCCGCGGATTTTCACGAGCAGCCACCCCGCAACAACGACCGCCCAAGACATGAAAGTGCTGTCCGCAAGTAAGCTTAAGGCGTTTCACTTAGCCGGCATGACCGGAAGCTTTAAGCATGCGGCCCACCTCCTATCGATCAGCCCCTCCGCCGTCAGCGCTCGTATACGTTCACTTGAGAACGACCTGGGTGTACGGCTCTTCAGGCGTGGCATCCGGAGACTCGCACTGACCGAGGCCGGAGCGGACTACCTCCGCGAGGTGGAAGCCACTTTTGCGAACCTGGACATCGCAACGCGGGAACTGCGGGCGCGATTTGGAGAATCCATGCGGATCGGCAGCCGCCGCGGACGCGCGTGGGAGACACCTTCGGAACGAGTGCACCGCGCATTCGTCGCTGTGAGAGAAGGCGCGGACAATTAGCGCCGATTAGTCATTCTGAGGAAACGGCCTGGGCCAGACACTGGCGCTGACTGTGGATTCCATCGGTTGCGGCGGCCAAAGGCTTGCAAGCACACGACAGGCCCGTCTTTGCCATCTGCGCGTTCAAGTGCCGCTGACTTCAGAGGTTGTTGCGGGTAACCGTTGAGCACCCCACTGCTACTAGAGCTTCGTGACGGCTGGCGAAGAGCTTGTCTGCGCCGACGGCAGCAGTCACGCCGTGCCGATCCATATCTGCGCGCAGCGATGCGCTGATTCGTGCGAAGGCGATCCCGATCTTTTGCCGGGAGAGCTCTGCAATCAGCGCCAAGACGACACGAGCAGCGGTGTAGTCGAGGTTGGTGATCGCGTCGGCTTCGATTACCAGCCAACGGACGTGGTTGGGCGCGCCGTCCACCAGGGCGCGCGCTTCGTCGGCGAAGCGGGTTGCGTTCGCGTAGAAAAGATCGGCGCTGAAACGATAGAGAATAAGGCCCGGCTCCGTCTGCTGCCCTGGTGTTGCCGGCGTCGGAACCCAACCACGGAGCGGATCGAACTGAAGCACGGCGGTGTGGGGCCGGTAGCTTTGTCGCACATGTCTCAAAAGCGAAAGCGTGATCGCCAGCAGCACGGCATGCTCTACGCCCATAATGGCGACAGCCGCGGCCGTGACAATGGCGAGCTTGAACTCGCCTGGACTCTCAGGCCGCATCGCCCGCAACGTGGCGACGTCGACCATTCCGATCGCAATCGTGAACACAATCGCCGCCAGCACACACCGAGGCAGGTACTGAAGGGCACTGGTGAGCGTCAACAGGACGACGAATACGCAGCCGGCGAAAACGACTTGAGCGAGCTGGCTGCGGCCGCCGGCGCGATCGGCCATGGCGGTTTGCGTCGGGCTTCCATTCACCACGAATCCACCGCTGATCGCCGCGGCTCCATTGGCGACGGCCAATCCAACGATGTCGGCGTCCTCATCGGTGCGCTCCTGATAGCGCGACGCGAAGGCCCGAGCCGTGGCGGCGCTCTGGGTGATGATCACAACGAAACATGAGGCGGCGATCGGAAGTAGTTGTAGGGTCTCGCTCCAGCTTGCGAGGGGTAGACCAAACGAAGGCAATCCCCCAGAGATGGGGCCAATCGTTGCTACCCTGAGGGCGTCCAGTCCCCAAACTCGGCTGGCGGCAATTGCTCCCACCACGAGCACCAGAGCAATGGGGATTCGTGGGGCGATTCGCCGTCCGCCGAGGATTGCCGCCACCGCGAACGCGGAAAGGACCAGAGTGGGTGCGCTAAAGCGTGGAAGTCCTCGCGCGATCTGCCACACCTGCAGGATGGAATTACGGGCAGTGACAGTGATGCCCAGCATATCCCCCAGCATCGCGATGGCCACCTGGACGCCAATACCGGTCAGGAACCCTACCAACACGGTCCGCGACAGAAAATCGGCAAGGAATCCCAACCGGAAGATTCTGGCCAAAATGAGCATGACACCCGTGAGGAGTGCCGTGGTCGCCGCGAGCGTCGAATACTGTGCGCTGCCGGGCTCGGCCATGTGACTGAGGGCGCCCGCCAAGATTGCCGCAGTACCGGAGTCGGCGGCTACGACGAGGTGTCGCGAAGAGCCAAACGCGGCGAAGGCGATGGGCGCCAGCAGAGCAGTATAGAGGCCGGTCACCAACGGCATTCCCGCGATGCGCGCGTAGCCCAAAAGTTGGGGAACATTCATGAAAGCGAGCGTGACACCCGCTAGCGCGTCGCGAACCGCTCCTCGTCCCCCACCGGGTCGGGCCGCATCGAATAGTCTCACCGGTACGAGCTTCATCACACCTAAGTTCGGAAGGGCGCGTGACGTATTGTAGAGCGGTAGACTGGCGCGAGGTCTCGGAGCACGGCCAATTCCGGCCGTGGCCGCTTTCTCGCCCACGTCTCCTGAACATTCTGCCCTGAGGGCTCCTCGTTTGCCCCCCATTCGGGGGATAAAGCGAGCTGCCCCACCGCCATCAGACTTTGCTTCGGTCCCGATACGAGGAGCTAGTCTGAAAGCTATTTTTCCGCGATGCCTGCGCGCCTGGGCTGGTCCGACGGGACGCTACCAAGCGATGCGATGTTCACCCTCCGGTTCGAGGAACTGAGTTGTCCGGAGGCGGGCTTACGGTCACCGAAATCGAGTCACTCTATGCAGTATTCTGATTACAAATGTTTCCGGTTTCGGTTTGACTCTGGAATTGCCTTCATCAGCATCAATCACCCACCGATGAATCTTCTTGACGACGTTCTATCGCAGGAATTCGACAAGCTCGGCAGGGAACTCGAGGCCGATGAGCGCGTCCGGGTCGTGGTTTTGCAGAGCGCACTTCCTGATTTCTTTATAGCCCACTCTGGTTTGGGCAGGGTGGGAGCCGCTTCTAAAGTGGTTTCCGTTACGCGGAGCTTTCGCCTTACGCAGACGATCGGCGAGCGGTTCCGTAACATGCCCAAGGTAACAATCGCCAAAGTCGAGGGACGGGCCCGGGGCGGTGGAAGCGAGATCGCGCTGGCAATGGATATGTGTTTTGCGGCCGTTGGCAAAGCGATCTTCGGCCATCCAGAGGTGGCCGTTGGACTGGTCCCCGGCGGCGGCGGTACGCAGAGACTGCCACGGCTCATCGGGCGGGCACGCGCTTTGGAGGTGCTCCTCGGATGCAATGATCTCTCAGCAGAACTGGCCGAACGTTACGGCTATATCAATCGAGCGTTGCCAGAGAATGAGCTGACGGAATTTGTCGAGAAGCTGGCTCGCCGCATCGCCTCATTTCCCGCGCATGCCATCGCACACGCGAAGGCCGCCGTGGATGCTGGAGCCTTTAGTTCCATGGCAGAGGGGCTTCTCGTTGAAGCTCATGAGTCCGACTTGAGTGTTGCGAGCGAGGTGACGCAGGCACGCGTGCAGGAAGCATTGAAGGTCGGCGCCGAAACCTATGAAGGCGAGCTGGAGATGGCTTATTTATCGAGGCTCTCCCCAACCAGGTAACCCTGGCGCTTTCGTCGTACGGCGTCGCGTGGAACTGGCCGCTCGATACATGCTGACGACCGATGCATCCCTGAGTGACATTGCGCTGCGCTGTGGCTTCACCGACCAACCGCATCTGTGCGGGTCCCAGCGTATCCTGAGCGATGCAAGCGTGCCGCCGCTCGAGCGTCTCCGCGCGGCGGTACAGATGTTCTTTCGTTCTGAGTGCGACGAAGCGGCATTCCGCAGTGCCTTGGAAGAAGCCGCGCCCCTGTACCGCGAGGCGCCCGAATCGCGGGCGCATGCCGATGAAGGGCGGCATCTTATGGAGAGCTTCATGCGGGACGCGCTTCCAAACGTGTCCGAACAAGAGCGCGCGTTCGCGGCGGACTTGGTGGGCCTTGTCATGTCCTCCGCGGGAAAGACGATTTCCAGCCAGAATCGTTCCCGCTCAGAGGTCGATGATCTAGCGACGGCGGTTGGCGAAATGCTCTGCGCCTACTTGAAGATTGATAGACCTGTCAAACGAGCCGGGACGACATGATTCTGAAATGGGTGGAGTACCGGAAAGGCCAGTGATCTAAGCGTCGGCGGTACCTTCCATAGAGAGGTGGGGCGGCATTGGTTTTGGGAGAAAATGGGCTCTGCGTGTGCAAGATCCTCGATGAAGGCCGTTCTCTCTTTCCCGGAAGAAAATCGTGATCGGCCTTAGACGCAAGGAGCGGCCCTCGCAAGGCGCGAGGCTATGCCACGCCAGCAGAAGAATCTCAACCCCCGCTGCGAACTCGTCGGCAGGAACGCGCAGCCGACCAGGGAATGGGCCGGCTACGACCCCATTATCGTCGCCGAGCGCACGCTAAGGCATCGTTCGGGACCATGGGACGCTCACGTCGTACCCCACTGCTTCTTTTGATTGCGCTTCTCGGCTTTTGCGGCCCGCTTTTCCATGAGGCTTTTGGCGGGTTTCTTCTTGGCTTCCTTCTTGCGCTCAGTGCCTTTGCTCATTGGCGTGACTCCCAAGGTTGCACTGCGATTCTGATTACTCGCAAACGTAGTCTAATGCCATTCGGTCTCCGAATGAATTCTCCAGCGCGGGCGCCCAGCAGCGTATATCGTGGTCTCGAGACCAAATCGAGAAATGGTTACGAGTGTGGCAACTGCCAGCATCTGGGTCGATGCGGATGCCTGTCCGAACGTCGTCAAAGAGATCCTATTCCGGGCGGCGGCGCGCACCGGTGTCACCGTGACCCTGGTCGCCAATCAGTCTCTCGCCATTCCGCGAGTGCCTAGTCTGCGCGTGCTGCAGGTGAGTGCCGGCTTCGACGTGGCGGACAACGAGATCGTCAAGCGCACGGCTCCGGGCGATCTGGTCATTACGGCGGATATTCCGCTCGCCGCCGCGATCATCGCGAAAGGCGGGGAGGCTCTCAATCCGCGTGGCGAACGCTACTCACCGGATACCATCCGAGGCGTACTCGCAGTGCGCGATTTCATGGACACTATGCGCGCAAGCGGCCATATCGGCGGAGGTCCGCCACCACTCACGCAGGCGGACCGCAATGCCTTCGCAAGCCATCTCGATAAGTGGCTCGCACGAACTGCAAAAAAGTGACGGCTGCTAACGGTTTTGAGTTAGTGGCGCGCTCAACAAGAGGCGAGAATATGTCTCGTTGTTTCTTCAGGCTACCGGCCGTAGGCGTGTTGTTGGCCGGACTCTTTAATCTCGCAAACGCGCAACCCGCAGCGGATGCGCAACACCCGTTAGTCGTGAACCAGCGCAGCCGCGTTGCCGCGATGGAATATGAGGCGTGGTTCGGACCGAAGGGAGTTACGTTTCAAAACAGTGCGGCGAGGCCATGGCTGCAATCGGCCGATATGTCTGCCTTAGGCGGAGGCTACGACAGCGCCGATCCGGCGGTGATTAAGCAACACGTCGAGTGGCTGGAGTGGCTGGGTATGGATGCCGTGATTGCTGACCTTACAAACGACGTGAGCTGCATCTTCAACAGTGAATGGTTTGTGAAGAAGTACCTTGAGAACGTGGGCTCCTGCCCGATTCTGCGCAGCGACTATCAGTCGATTCGCGACAATACCGGCAATCTGTATCCGGCGTGGTCAAAGCTGGGTACGCGGCTGAAGATCATTCCGCTGCTGGGGGGGATAGATGCGAATGAGCTCTACTTGGATGTCGACGGCAAAACGGCATTTGAGAAGGAAGTCGAATATTTCGGCGAACTTATCAAGAAATTCCCTGAACTGAGTGTGATTTATGAGGGTAAGCCGCTAATGCTGGTCTTTGTCGGAGCCGCGCAGGACCCCAGTGTGGGCGACAACCCTCTGTGGCATCAATTTCGCGAGTTCCTCCTGATGCATCCAGAGGTTGCGGACAAGTACACCTTCCGCCAAATAGCTGGTTACCTCGACAGTCAGCCGTATCTGTGGAAGGACCCGAGCCAGGCTGCCGGGCCGCGCGAGGTTGCGGCCGAATACGGTTTCTGGAGCTGGGTAGATCGTCTGAAGACTTCCTGCTCAAACCCGTCCTGCCCGTACTATCCAAGCTACAACCGGCGTGGCGATCGCGTGGAGAACTTTACTGCTTCCATTGCGACGGCTGGCCAGAGCGGCTGGGGCTGTCCCGACCCCGCTACAAAACCGTATTGCGAGGACGACGCGCTGCGCTGGGACAACGAAGATCAGTACCGCACGTTCGAGTCCTTCATGACGTACGCACGCGCGTTGGATCCGCTCTTTCTCATCATTCATCAGTTCAATGAGTTTGTCATGCCGGACGAGGGATTCGACGCCAACACCGATGACGATATCGAGCCCGCGAATCTCTGGGACGCAACGGCACTCGGGCCGGTACGGGAGCAGATCCGGCTCTACCACCATGGAAAGTGTGAAATCGAGCGCGGCTTGGCAGGCGGAGACCAAGCGCGGTACCGAAATCCCTGTGCGGCCGAGACACAATAGCCTTGCTGCGCCACGCGACCGCAGAGCCGTCGTTGAACGGCGCCGCGCAGTGTCGTCTTGCCGCTGCCAGTCGGTCCCCACAGGATGAGGTGTTCTCCATTTGCAAGACGCGCGGCGAGCTCACGCGAGCCTCGGCGCAGACCCAGGTAATTCGGTAGCTCGCCCGGGCTTGGGGTCCCGTGGACGCAGCTGTCATCGCGCGACCGCAGCAGCATCTAACCCTCGTTCTCCGCAGCAAGCGTGTTCACCGCCACAGCCGCGCTCTGGTTCGCGCCCTCAGGCAAGAGGTGCCGCGGAAGGAAGAATGCATTTGCAATGAGTGTTGGGACGATGGCGCTGCCAATGACGGCGGCAATTACGTAGGAGTATTGCCGCTGGTCAATGATGCCGTGAGTTAAGCCGAAGAGGGCGGAGATACTGCCGAATGTCAACCCGGTCGACATGAGCAAGGTCGTGTACATCGCCTCCTTTTTCGGGGCCTTGAAGACTCGGGTCACCGGGTAGACGCCGACGAACTTCGTGATCATCTTCGCACCGAGCAGCAGGCATAAAACCCCGAAGCCGGTCGCCAGAGCGGAGACGGACACGAATGAACCGGCGCGGATAAAGTAGAACGGTGTCAGCAGACCAAAGGTCAGCGTCCGAAGCCGACGCACCAGGGAATGATCCTTCCCCACCGTGCCCGCAAGAATCATCCCGAGCATATACGCCGGCAGCACAGGCTCACTCCCGGCCCAAAGCGCCAGTGCTCCTAAACCGAACATCGCCAGCAGCAGGAGCTTGGCTTCCAGCTCAGACGGACGGCCGCCGTAGCGGGCAAAGAAGCGTGGCACCAGCCAAGGCAGGATGAAAAAGGCTACTGCGCTGACTCCTGCAAAGATGAATGTCTTCTGGCCAAATGGCGAGAACTTGAATCCCAGCATCAGCACCGTCGCCAGATCGTTGACGAAACAGGCGGCCAGGACAACCTTGCCGTAGTCCGTTCGGTTCAGCCCAAACTCCAGCATGACCGCATACACAACCGCGACCGAGGTCGTCGACAGCGCAATGCCGGTAAGCCAGCTAGCCTCGGGGCTCCAGCCGATGAGGTAGCGCGCCACCGCCGCACAGCCGAGAAACGGCGCCGCAAAGGCCACCAAACCCACGATGGTCGCCTGCTTCCACTCGCGGCGCATCACCTGGGGGTCAAGTTCCGCGCCGGCAAGGAAGGTCAGAATCACCGCTCCCGTGCTGGCGAGAAACTTGATCCAGGTTTGATCCGTACCGAGCGCACTCGCGCCGATCACCGCGCCGATGAGCAGCTGTGCCACGGTGCCGACGATGATTTCTGACATGGCAGTTGCGATACGCAACCAGATCGATACCAGCGTTGCGACCAAGGCGAGCCCGAGCCACAGCGTTGCGAGGCTATAGATCTCTGTCAAAGCGGGTACCTGCTCTGGTGGGCCTGCTGGCCGATCACGCCGAATTCCGCTGGCAGACGTGCATAGACAAGACTCAGGTCTTCATGAGTGAGGCTCTCGAGCAATCGATCTGCCATTTCATTGCTGAGGATGAATTCGACCTCCATAGTCATCTCGCCCGCCAGTTCGAAGAAGTGCGTGGAGTGCAGGACGCCATGCCGGCCGAATCCTTCGACCGCTTTGAATGCGGAACCGCCGTACACCCCCAGGCGTTTCGCATGCTGCAGTAGCCATTCGTAGAGCAGGGTGTGCTTGTGACGGACATTTTCGTGTACGTAGAACCGCAGGTAGGTCCCGTTCATGTCGTAATCCCCTTGCGTTGGGTTACTGTGCCAGCCGATCGCTCAGGCGAGCGCGACTTAGCAGGAGCCGAGCGTGGTCGTGCGCAACGTGCCAGTGCACGAAGCTCCGCGCCGAGGCCCTGCCATAGCGTGCCCTCCCGAGTGACGTAGTAGTCCCTGCGGAGAAGATCGAGGCTGTCGTCAGGGCCGGCGGGAAAATCTCGTAACTTGCGTTGAGGGCGCGCAGAACGGAGCCCTCGGAGAACAGCGGTCGTTCGCGTGCCCGAGGTTGAGCGACACGATCCTTCTGGGACGGCGCGAAGGCCGACCGCAAGACAACCCCTGCGGGACCAAAGACGATCCTTCCGTGCGACTGCAACTGTGGCCAAAGGCCGCGCCGGATCGAGGAGGGGTTCTCGCACAATGAGCTACCTTTTCGCCGTTCGACGGCTGGGGTAGGCATCATTAGCTTTGCAGCGGTTCGCGGAGAATGCCATCTCCGAGCGAATTCAGTTTACGGCGAGCCCTGAGGACAAGCAACTGAGTCACGCCGGACGACGTGGTGAACACGTGTGACTCCCGCTAGAGAGTTTCGCCCGCAGAGACTGAACACTGGCTGCCAACAGCCTTAAGGGTTGCGACGACTCCCTCCGGCATTCGCGCGTCGCTTCAATTCCCCCCGAAACGAGATCCTCAAACCCCGCCGTATACTCCCCTTGTGCCTGAGTAGTCCCGCGATCGCGCGCTGAGTCACCCGGTTCTTTTTTTTCGACGGGATCTGGGCTGCGGCGAGAGCCTCGAGGGCGAGTCCGTTGAGCGAAAGCTCGCAGAGCCGCCCTCGGGGTGAACCACGCTCTGGCCAAGGGCGCTTGCATCCCTGGGCTGTTCAAGGAGGAGGAGGGGTAACACCCAAGCGTATGAATCGTCTTACATTTATCACAATGGCAATTAGCGATATATCGCGAATCGCTATATGCTGAACAACCAGCGCGCTGGTGCGGTTTCTCGCGTCTACAGGTGTCTCATGAATGATCCCATCCAGCGTCCGCTGCAGTCGACACTGAATCTGGTCCCGGCACACACCTGGTATGCGAATCAAACCGGCGCCCTCACATTCGTGAACACACGCTGCGCTGAATTCCTCGGGCTTGCGAAAGATCATCCTCTTCGCTTCGGCATCGAGACTGGCGCTGCCTGGGACTCCCATGTCTCATTGCTGCATCCGGACGATGCTGTTGAGACACGCCAGCTCTGGGCGAACTGCCTCGCATCAGGCTCCGCCGGTGAGGTTACTTTTCGTGTGCGCGACGCCGACGGCGCATACCGCTGGTTCCTTAGCCGCTCCGAACCTCTTCTCGCCACGGATGGAACGCTGCAGGGTTGGATCGGTGTAAACCTCGATATTGATGAACGCGAGCTACTCAAATTTTATCTCGCGGAGGGCGAGCGGCTCGGACACTGGGGGAGCTGGACATTCAACGATGCGGGCTTTGAATACTGGTCCACAGGGCTATTTCAGATTCACGGTCTGCCGAACGGAGGAAAGGCGCCCAGCATTGTGGAATACATCGCACTTGTGCACCCCGAAGATCGGGAGTTCGTGACGCACGAAATAAGCAGAATGCTTGCCGGCGATAGCAAGTTCGATTTCATGAAGCGAATTGTGCGCCCCGACGGCGCAATTCGTCATATACGCTGCGTTGGCATTCCGACAACCGTCCGTAGACGTTCTCGCCGGTTCGTCGGAACCGCGATGGACGTCACCGAGCAGGAGGAACTGACGCGGGTACTGCGCAAGAGCGAGGCGGAACTTCGCCAAATTGTAGATCTCACACCGTTAATGGCAGCCGTAAATGGTCCGAACTGGGAGCGTCTGTACGCGAACCGGACGGCGCTCGACTATCTTGGTTTGAGTCTCGACGAGTGGATACACAATCCTTTCGGAACGGAGGTTCACCCGGACGACCGTATGCGTTTACAGGCGTTTAAAGACAATCTCTCCACTAGTTCTGCTCACGAGTTGGAAGTGCGACTGCTCGGAAGAGATGGAACGAGCCGCTGGTTTCTGGCTCGTTACAACCCGGTGTGCGACGACCACGGGCAAGTGCGTCGCTGGTATGTCGCCTGTACGGATATTGACGAGCGCAAAAAAGCTGAAGAGAGATTGCAGCGAGAGAATGTCGCGCTTCGGGAAGAGATCGACAAGACCTCGATGTTCGAGGAGATCGTAGGCGCATCGCCCGCCTTAGCGGCGGTATTGTCACGGGTTTCCAAGGTTGCAGCTACAGATGCGACGGTGCTGATCTCTGGCGAGACCGGCTCGGGAAAGGAACTCGTAGCACGTGCGATCCACCGACGGTCGCGCCGCTCCTCACACGCGTTCGTAGCGATCAATTGCGCCGCCATTCCGCGCGAGTTGATCGCTTCGGAACTCTTCGGTCATGAAAAAGCTGCCTTTACGGGAGCCACGCATCGGCGCATCGGCCGTTTCGAGCTTGCCCACGGCGGCACAATATTCCTCGACGAGGTCGGCGAGTTGCTGCCGGATACGCAAGTCGCGTTGCTGCGGGTCCTGCAGGAACGGGAATTCGAGCGCGTCGGCGGTCGAGAGACCATCCAAGTAGACGTGCGGGTGATCGCCGCCACCAACCGCGATTTGATAGACGCCGTGGGCGCTGGAAATTTCCGCCAGGACCTGTTTTATCGGTTGAATGTGTTTCCATTAGAGGTGCCCTCGTTGCGGGAACGGCAAGAAGACATTCCGCTACTGGTGGAGTACTTCATTCATCGCTACGCGCGCTCGGCAGGCAAAACGTTCCGGCGAGTCAACAAGCAGACGCTGAAGCGCCTTCAGGCTTACCCTTGGCCGGGAAACGTGCGCGAGCTGCAAAACGTCATCGAGCGCTCGGTCATCGTCTGCGACGGCGAAGAGTTCACGGTGGACGAGAGTTGGCTATCCACAGGGCGCTCGATCAAAGACGGACGTGCACTCCCTGGCACGCTGGCCGCACACGAGAAGGCGATGATCGAGGATGCCCTGCGTGCGAGCGGTGGGCGCGTGTTCGGGCTATCCGGCGCGGCTGAGCGACTCGGAGTCCCACCTTCGACGCTCGAGTCGAAGATTCGAGCGCTGAAAATCAACAAGAGTCGCTATCGCGCGCGACCAGCGAAAAGTCATCAATAGTCAATTAGCGAGATTTCGTTATTCGCGAAATCTCGTGAAGGGAATCGTCGGGCTGATCATTCGAATCAGCACCTTGCGCTTGGTCCAGGATTTGCAAACTGCTTCAGCGGCGAGAACCTATGCTGAAGATCCAACGCATGGCATATGGCGAGGTGGTCCTCGCTGTGAGTGGTCAACTCGAAGTTGACAGCTTGAGCGAGCTGTCAGCTCTGCTCGCGGAGGTACCCCCGGGACTAGCCGTCACGCTGGAACTCAAGGATCTCGTTCTTGTGGATCGTGACGCCGTCGGCCTGCTGCGGGCTTGCGAGCAGAAGGGCATCGAGCTGCGCAACTGTCCGCTGTACATCCGGACCTGGATGGGATCCGACGCTTGCGCTGGGCGTCGGGACTCTCGTGGGCGCTGAGTGGGTTCGAAGCCACAGTAGGTGCAGCGCATGATGTGGATTAGGCGATCCCCAGCGGAGGGTACTAGCTCATGAGAGGTAGCGAGCATTATCACCATGGAGTGTTCAACTCTGTTGCTGCGAGTGATCGAGGAGCGAGCCTGAGCCCCAACCCGCCGGTGTGGCCGGAAATACCGCTGGATGATGGCACGTCGACTGATTTGTCCGTTGTCGCGGCGCAGCTGTTCGAAGCCGCCCACAAAGCCCGTAACGGCGACCGCGAGGCGACGGGTGCGCACATCGCGCGCGCCGCCGCCCTTCTTCAGCAACAGCGGGGCTTGGGGCCGAGCGCGACGCCTCCAGTGGCGCTGGCAGAGACACGAGTACCAGCCGCAGGTCTGCTAGCCTGGCAGGCTCGCAAGGTGCGCAACTATATTGATAGTCATATCAGCGGTTCGGTGCGCGTCGCGGATCTGTGCGCACTCATTCAGCGCAGCGAAGCGCATTTCTCGCGCACTTTCAGGTGTACGTTCGGGGTGTCACCTCACGCTTTTTTGCTGCGGCGTCGCGTGGAACTAGCGGCGCAATGCATGCTGCAGACGGATGCGCCCCTGAGCCAGATTGCGTTGCGCTGTGGATTCACAGATCAGGCGCATTTGTGCAAGGCTTTTCGACATGCTACCGGGCAATCTCCGGCGTCATGGCGGCGAGTGCGCAAAGCGCGCGACAAGGGAAACGCAGGCGAACCTTCATCGAGCGAAAACTGCTCGGCGGGCCACGCCGCGCCACCTGTTTCATAGCTTGAGACTACCTTTACCGCTATGAACCAGCTGTGGTCCGACCAGGTATCGGATGAGTCGCGTGGCAAGCGGTCTTGCCGGACTATTGATGGACCCCATGGCCTCGACGTAGCCTCAGCTTCGGGCGTTCCAAGCGGAAGGAATTTGCGACCGGCGGTTGCCCCGACTTACGGCGGCGACGGCCGCAGGTCGTTCTTCACAATTTGCCCCCCCTTCATGACGAACGCAACGACCTGCAGGACTGTGACGTCGCTCAACGGATCGCCCTGTACCGCGATGAGGTCCGTGTACCGCCCGGGCTCTGCGGCCCCGACGTCGTCAGTCCCGATGAGGTCAGCAGCCGAAATTGTGGCTGCCTGTATAGCTTCCAACGGTGTGAATCCGCGTCGCACCATGCTCTCGAGTTCACGTGCATTTCGGCCGTGACTCTTGGCACTTTCCGCATCCGAACCGTCGGCGATCTTGACGCCGAGCTGCTTCGCAGTCGCCATGGATTGCTTCTTGGCTGCCAGGAACGCCTGAGCAGTCGGGGAAGTCCAGCGCTCGGGATTTGCCGCCAGACTCGCATCCATGCCCGACATGGTGGGAACGAGATAGGTGCCCTTGGCCTTCATAAGCTCTAAATCCGCCTTGTCAGCACGATGGCCGTGCTCGATCGAGTCGACGCCCGCCTGCAGCGCATTCCGGATGCCTTCTGTGGTGGTGGCGTGCGCCGCTACCTTGCGCTTGGCTTTGTGCGCCTCTTCCACGATGACACGGAGCTCTTCGGTTGTCAGCGTCGGGTAATCCCAGTCTGCATAGACCTTGATGAGATCAGCGCCGTGACCAATTTGTTCGCGTACCGCGCGGCGGGCTTCCTCGACGCCGCTCACCATCTGCGCGCCAGTTGGAAAGTTACTCAGGTCGGGCCGCACATCGAAAGGAAAATACTGGCCAACTGCCGCGATGCCGCGCGTGGCCACGTGCATCCGCGGCCCGGGAACCAGTCCGTCGTTGATGGCGTCGCGGAGCGCAACATCCGCGTAACCGGATCCCTCGCTCTCGACATCGCGCACGCTGGTGAAGCCAGCTTCTAGCGTCAGCCGGGCGTCTGCAGCGCCCTCCAGAGCTCGGTAGGCCTGAGACTTTGTGAGCAGGTTGATGTCGTAGCCAGTGCTGCCGGGGGGGATCCGCGCCATGAGATGCGTGTGGCAATCGATGAGACCCGGCAGCAGCGTTGCGGTGCCGAGGTCGACAACGCGGACACCCACGGGTGCTTGTTTCAGCCCACCCTCAGCCGAGCCGGCAGCCTTAATGCGTTCGCCCTCGATATAAACCGCGGCCGGCGATATGTATTTGCCGGAGCGCACGTCGAGCAGCCTTGCAGCGCGTATCACTGTGGGCTCGAGACCGCTGGACGCTGGTGCGGGCTGTGCCATCGCTGCGCCGGTCGCGAGTAGCAGCGCGCATGCCAGCAGGGATGGCGGCAGATTCAACAGTCTCAGCCGCGGTTCACTAGCAGGCAAATCCGATCTCCTCCATACAGGGCCATTATTCATCCCGAGCACCTCGCAGGCCTTGGGACGGCACCGATGACTTCCTCGACCAAAGCGTTTGACGGCGCGGTTGACCAAAACGTTGTATGACTAATGATCGGCCGGCCACTGCATGCTAAGGATGAGTGCAATTTCCCCCTACACTGATTGATACCCATTTCGGCGTGGCTTCGTGAGCGCCCTACGCATGAGTGTTCGGGGATTGCGTGGACGGGTCCATCGGATCGCCTAATTTCGGCGGTTCCGATGACTGCATTGGACCGGCGATCGAACTTCATCCGATGGATCAACCGCTTACTTCTGAAAAGCCCCCGCGCTCCGCCGAGCTCGTACGGCACCGAAACAAGGTTCCGCGGTGCGGCGAGGCCGATGCCGAGTTACGGAGGCGAGCCGACGGACGCGGGTACGCGTGCCCTGCAGATATATGACAACGTCCGGCTCAGACACCAACACAGAGCGTAGGCGTGACTCGAGATCATCTACTTTCAACTCAGCCTAGAGCTGGGCGAACGAAGCCCATCCAACGCAATCACGTCGTAGCGCGGCTCCGAAAGATGCATCCGCAGCAAACTGGCTATTCTGTAATCGACGGCCGTTGCGGCATACTTGCGCAACCCCGACCGGTTTCGAAGCTTCACGCCGTGTCGGTCGAGAACCATCAGTGGTCATCGCTCACTCAGGCCGCCCGCATTAGAAAACCTGAAATCCGCGAGTCTTAAGTCCAGCCGCTCCGTCGCCAGAAGGAATCATAACCATGCGTCTCGCTTCGTTGGTCGTCGTCTTCATCGCAGCCATTCTGACGAGTGTCGACGCGAAAGCCGCCGGCGCTTACACGAGCGCTCAAGCCAGATATGGTGCGGCCGTCTACACGCAGAAATGCTCCGTTTGCCATGGCGCCAACCTGCAGGGTGAAACGGGAACTGCGCTCACGGGTCCGACCTTTTCGCAGGCCTATGGCCGAGGAACCGCTGCACAGCTATACGATTTCCTGAGTCGCCAGATGCCTCTGGATGCGCCCGGAAGCTTGACGCAGCAGCAATATCTCGATGTGACGGCCTACATCCTGTCGAAAAACGGATTGCCCGCAGGCGATGCGCCGATTAGTACGGCCTCCCTTGGCCAAGTGAGCCTGTCGGCGATGCTTACTAATGCGAGCGCAGGGTCCAACGCGGATGAGATCGTGCGCGCCGCACCCCCGACCCGCAAAACCTACGCGAAACTGCCTCCCGGGGCTAACGTCAACATCAGCGACTCGACGCTGCTCGGCGCAGCGTCCGATGACAGCAATTGGCTCCTACACGGCCGCACCTACGACAACCAGCGATATTCGCCGCTCAAGCAGATCACGGCCGACAACATCAATTCGCTCAAGCTGATCGCGCTGGTGCAAACCGGAATGACGGCGAGCTTTGAGACGACGCCCATCGTCGCAAACGGCGTGATGTACATCACCACGCCGGTCGTCAACCACAAGATGATCATCATGGCGGTCAACGCCTCGACGGGTGAGAGACTCTGGGACGTGACCTACAACCTCGGCGCGTTCCAGATCTGCTGCGGCCCCGTCAACCGGGGCGTGGCACTCGGTTACGGCAGAGTGTACGTCGTGACCCTGGATGATCATTTGCTGGCACTGGATGCCGCCGACGGTCATATCGTCTGGAATACGACCATCGTCAGTTCGCAAGATGGCTATTCGGAAACGCTCGCACCGCAAATCTACGACGGCATGATCATCGTCGGCAGCGCCGGCGGGGAGTGGGCGCTGCGAGGCTTCCTCGCTGCCTACGACGCGAAGACCGGACAGCAGCGCTGGCGGTGGAATTCGACGGATCCGAAGAGCTATGCAGGCGATTCCTGGAAGGGCGGAGGCGGGATGGTATGGACAACCCCAGCGATTGATCCAAAGCTCGGTCTCGTCATCTTCAGCACCGGCAACCCGAACCCCGACCTCGATGGGACGATCCGTCGCGGGGATAACCTATACACCGACAGCATCGTCGCGCTCGATGTCCATAGCGGTACGCTCAAGTGGTACTACCAGGAGGTCAAGCACGACGTGTGGGACTATGACGCCGTCAGCAACGTGGTGCTTTTCGACGTCCATCAGAACGGGAACGCGGTTCCGGCGGCCGCCGAGGCCGGCAAAGTCGGCTGGGTATTCATCCTCGATCGGCGCACCGGGACGCTGATCCGCAAGTCCGATCCATACGTCATGATGTCGAAGAACATGTTCACGACGCCGACCAGCGCAGGGGTCGACATGCTTCCGGGGGCCAATGGCGGCGCCGAATGGTCACCGCCCGCCTATTCCCCGCAGACGCACTATCTCTACATCCTGGCGATGGACCAGTTGATGCGTTTCACCACCAAGCCCGCAACCAGTGCGCCAGGTCTGATTCGCCTGGGCAGTGCATTCACCAATGTCGCGCCGGGCGGGATTCAGGACGGTCCGTTTGTCGCGCTAGATGTCGAGACGGGGAAAATCGCCTGGCAGTACAAGGCCCCGCAGCCGCTGATCGGCGGGGCTCTGGCGACGGCCGGCAACCTCGTGTTCATGGGCGAGGGCAATGGCTGGTTCGACGCCTTCAACGCGAGCTCCGGCGAGCGTATTTGGCGCTATAACCTGGGTGCCGGCGTTAATGCGCCCCCTATCACGTACCAGGTGAATGGCGAGCAATACATCGCGGTTGCCGCTGGCGGCAACTTCCAGTTGACCTATCCCTACGGAGACACGCTGGCGATCTTCAAGCTTCCCCCTGCGGCGCCTCATGGCTAACTCACGCTCCGTTTTCGCGGCGTGGCGTGCACACGCCCGACCGCGAACTGGATGGCGCTGTGACGAGGCAGTGGAACGCTGAGGCCAGCATCCGCCAGAGCAGAGGCACCGAGCGCGGGGGCACTCGATCGGCAGCTCTCGGCCGGCGATCCAGGGCCTGCAGGCGATCCGCTCTGCGGTCCTACATCCGGTGGGCGCACGGGTGGGTTTCGGTGTGGATCCCACGCCCGTGAATCACGATAGACCTCGCTCGCAAGGGCAATAGCAGGCGCCCGGATGTTCCTTAGTTACCGTCTTCGGACACCAGCGCGGCGCCGACGCGTTCGATAGCGCGCAACCTTGCTCCGATTCCCGCAATCGGCCATCGAGCACCAGGTTCGCGACCCGTTCTTTGTCACATCGATGAACAGCCAATCACAGCCTGAACCCGGACACCGCTTCAGTCGACCAGTTACTCCGCGCACGAAAAATTGCACTGCAGAAAGAGTAATCGGCCATAGAGGGCGGCTCAGGTCTCGACGCTGACCGTGGAAAGACTCTATCAACTCACCTTTCCGAGCTGAAATTACCAAGTGATCGCGTGCCACCGCGACCTCGCGGTTCAGCACACTTAATGCGCGCTGATCAGCGACCGTGCCCTCAACGACGGACACGGCAATCTGGTAGAGCGCCTCGCGCAGCGCTAGGGAGCGCCTCCAGATTCGCCGTGCCAGCGCACGGTTTTCTAGTGCTGCTTGGATCAGATCCTTGACTGCCTGCGGGTGAAGACAGCCAGCTGCAAGGGTCCAATCCAGTAGTCGCCCGTAGTTCAAGAGGCACTCTTGAGCGGCACGCGTCAGCAGAGGGTTCTGCGGTACTGGTGTGCGCCGATTGGTGGTATTCACGAAGTCGAGGCAGAGATTTCCTCCGACGAACCGCCAGCCAAAACGCAAGCTATCTGCTGCCGATTGGGGTTGATCAGACTGCCGAACGTGTGACACCATTAAAACGAGTATAGGTGGTTACAGAACCGCATACAACGATCACCGCGGGGTGCATATGAATTTGCGAAAGATCTATCGAGTCACCACGTTTGTTCCACCCGAGCACCTGGAGGCACTTCTAGCGGGCATCGGCTCAGAAGTGCCGCTACGGTACGGGCAGTATGACCAGTCCGCGTGGTGGTCTGCTGTCGGTGTCGAACAGTTCCGTCCTCTCCCGGGGGCTAAACCGACGAGCGGGAAGGTTGGAACGGTTGAGCGAGTTCCAACTGTAAGGGTTGAATTTGCAATCGCACGTGACCCGATTCGGTTGGCGCAGCTGATTGCGAAGGGTCTTCGGCCTAATCATCCCTGGCAGGAGCCTGCGGTCTTCATAGATGAGACCGAGATTGCAGTCAGTGACGACGCCGCAGGGCTCAGGGGAATCTAATGGCGCCGACATCGGAGGCCGGCCGCGCCTATGACGAGGACAACACAACTCCGGTGGCAGCGGCCCTTTGTCCGTTCGATGAAAACGGCTGGCGCCATCCCGGCAAGGCGCGTCCACAGCACCGTCCGGAATGCGTCCGAAACGGGAGCCTCCAGATTGCGTGGAGTGTGCGACGACCGGTCTGAATCACGAGAGAAGGCTATTCCCGACGT
>Ga0210385_10000428_pt1 | contig 31285 bp, 26 predicted proteins | sample IncBWH26OmetaG_FD_160107 | JGI IMG/M metagenome (GOLD analysis project Ga0210385, IMG submission 160107) | Forest soil microbial communities from Barre Woods Harvard Forest LTER site, Petersham, Massachusetts, United States - Inc-BW-H-26-O ...
CGCCGTGGCGCAGACCGGCTTTGATGAGATCGTGAAGCTGATGGTCGGGCGCGAACTGAAGGAACGTTTCCCCAAACGCGCGGTGCCGGTCGGTCCGGTGCGACTGCAGGTGGAGGATCTGAGCCATCCGGGCCATATCCGCCATATCCATTTCGAGGTGCATGCCGGGGAGGTGCTGGGAGTGTCCGGCCTGATCGGCGCGGGCCGCAGCGACATCCTCAACACGCTGTTCGGGGTGACCCGCGGGACGACGGGGAAGGTGCTGCTGGATGCCAAGCCCCTGTCGATCCGGCGCCCCATTGATGCCATCGCGGCCGGCATCGGCTACGTCACCGAGGATCGCAAGAGCCAGGGCCTGGTGCTCGGGCTGTCGGTGCGCGAGAACGCGACGCTGGTACAGCTGAAGCATTACGCCCGCTTCGGCGTCATCCGGCGCCGGACCGAGGCGGCCGCCGTGAAGGCCCTGATGGCCGAGCTGCAGGTCCACGCCCGCGACGCCGAGATCGAGGTCAAAGCGCTGTCCGGCGGCAACCAGCAGAAGGTCGTGTTCGCCAAGTGGCTGGCGAAGCCGCCGAAGGTGCTGCTGCTGGATGAGCCCACGCGCGGCGTGGATGTGGGGGGCAAGGCCGAGATCTACCACATCATCAATCGCCTGGCGGCCGCGGGCACCGCCATCGTGATGGTCTCCTCCGAGCTGCCGGAGGTGATGGCCATGAGCGATCGCATCCTGGTGATGCGCGAGGGCCAGCAGGCGGGGATCTTCCCCGCCCAGGGCACCCCGCCCGAGCAGATCATGGCCGCGGCCACCGAGGCGCCGCCCGCATCATGACCGCGCAACAGAAGGCGACGCTGCAGAAATACGGTCCGCTGCTGGCCCTGGTGGTGGTGTGCGTCGGACTGTCGATCATGAGTCCGAGCTTCCTCACCTTGAGCAATTCCTTTGATGTGATGCGCCAGGTGTCGATCAATGCGGTGATCGCCTTCGGCATGACCCTGTCGATCCTCCTGGGCGGCATCGACCTGTCCGTGGGCTCCATCCTCGCCGTCTCCTCGGTGCTGGCGGCCATGACGATGAAGAGCGGCCATGATGCCGGCCTTGCCGCCGGCATCGCCCTGCTGGCCGGCGCGGCGATGGGATCGCTGAATGGGCTCGTCATTGCCAAGGGCAATGTGGCGCCCTTCATCGCCACCCTGGGCACCATGACCCTGCTGCGTGGGCTGGCGCTGGTGCTCTCCAACGGCAGTCCGATCAGCGATTTCTCCAGCAATTTCTTCGCCATGCTCGGCGGCGGCTACGTGGCCCGGCTGATTCCCGTGCCCGTGGTGGTGATGCTGGTGATGTTCGCGGCGTTCTGGTTCGTGCTCACGCGCACCGTCTTTGGCCGTCACGTATATGCCACGGGCGGCAACGCCGAGGCCGCCACGCTTTCGGGCGTGAACACCGCCCGGGTACAGATCCTCGTCTACACCCTCTGCGGCGCGATGGCGGCACTGGCCGGGGTGATTCTCACCTCGCGCCTGGATTCGGCCCAGCCCACCGCCGGTGCGGGCTATGAGCTCGATGCCATCACCGCGGTGGTGCTCGGGGGCACCAGCCTGGCCGGTGGCCGCGGCTGGATCTTCGGCACCCTGGTCGGCGCCTTGCTGATCGGGGTGCTCAACAACGGTTTGAATCTCATGGGCATGTCCGCGTTCTACCAGCAGGTCGTCAAGGGCGCGGTGATTCTGTTGGCAGTGCTGCTGGATCGCGGCGGGAAAACCTAGTGGAGAACCTGAGCATGACTCGACTCATTGTCACTGTGATTGCGAGCCTGATGGCGCTGGTGGCCTGCTCCAATCAAGGACCGGATACCGGATCGGGCAGCGCAGCCACCGCAGAAGCTTCCGCCGTCACGGTCGGCCTGTCGATCTCGACCATGAACAATCCGTTTTTCGTCGCGCTGCGCGATGGCGCCGAACGCGAGGCGAAGCTGGTCGGCATCGAGCTGATCACGGTGGATGCGCAGAACGATCCGGCCAAGCAGATTGCCGGTGTCGAGGATCTGATTCAAAAAAAGGTGCCGGTGATCCTGTTGAACCCCACCGACTCGGATGCCGTGGCCAATGTGGTGAAGGAGGCGACCGCCGCGGGTGTCAAGGTGATCTCGCTCGACCGCGCCGTGAATGGCGCCGCGGTGAGTGCGCACATTGCCTCGGATAACGCCGCCGGCGGGCGCATGGCCGGGGAGTTTCTGCTGAAGAAGCTCGGCGGTAAGGGAAATCTGGTGGAGCTCGAGGGCATTCCCGGCTCCAGCGCCGCCCGCGAGCGCGGCGAGGGTTTCGCGGCGGCGATCGCCGGCCACGCGGACGTGAAGCTTATCGCGCAGCAGCCGGCGAACTTCGATCGCGCGCAGGGGCTCACCGTGATGGAAAACATTCTGCAGGCCAACAAGGACATCCAGGGAGTCTTCGCCCAGAACGACGAAATGGCCCTGGGTGCGCTGCGTGCGATCGAGGAGGCGGGCCTGAAGCAGGTGGCCATCGTGGGCTTCGATGCGACCCCGGATGCCGTGGCGGCCGTGAAGGCGGGCAGGCTCGCCGCCACCGTACAGCAGAAGCCCGAACTGATCGGCAAGATGGGCGTGGATGCGGCGAAGCTGCTGATCGAGGGCAAGCCGGTCGCGGCCAGCATCCCGGTGCCACTGGCTCTCGTGACTGAATAAGGGACGCCATGGCACGCGAGGATGTGAGCTTCATTTTCGATCTGGATGGGACGCTGGTGGACAGTGTTTACCAGCACGTGCTCGCCTGGCAGGAGGCGCTGCAGGCCGCGCACATCGATCTATCCATGTGGCGCGTACATCGCCGCATCGGCATGAGTGGCGGACTCTTCACCGGCATGCTGCTGCGTGAAGTGGATGTGGAGATCAGCCCGGCGCTGCTGGACACCTTGCAGAGCCACCACACCGAAGCCTATGCACGGCTGGTGCGCTCGGTCAGACCCCTCCCCGGGGCGCAGCGGCTGCTGGATCATCTGACCCGCAACAAGATCCCCTGGGCGATCGCCACCAGCGGCAAGGCCGACGTCGCGAAATTCAACCTGGATTTGCTGGGCGTCAAACCCAACTCGGTCCCCATCATCACTCGGGATGATGTGAAGCGGGCCAAGCCCGATCCGGATCTGTTCCTTGCCGCGGCGGAGCGGCTGCAGCTGGACATCACCGCAGCGGTGATCATCGGCGACAGCATCTGGGACATGCTCGCCGCCCGGCGCGCGCGCGGCCTGGGCGTGGGCGTGCTGTCCGGCGGCTACGGACAGGACGAACTGGAGCGCGCCGGCGCGATCCGGGTGTATGAGGATCCGGCGGATCTGCTCCGCCACATCGATGAGATCGGCGGCCGTACCTGACTGGCGGCCCGCACCTAACCCTTGGAAGGATTTTTGGAGAAGACACTCATGCTAGCAACCCGACAACTCAGCAACGCCGGCCAAAGCATCTGGCTGGACAACATCACCCGCGACCTGCTCCTGACGGGCACTCTGGAGCGTTACATCCGCGATCTGTCCGTCACGGGCCTGACATCCAATCCCACCATATTCGACAAGGCGCTGCGCAGCGGCGCCGCCTACGATGCGACGCTGCGCGCCGGCACGCAGTCGGGCAGCTCGCATGAGGAGTTGTTTTTCCAGCTGGCGCTGGAGGACATCACCCGCGCCGCGGACCTGTTCCGTCCCATCCACGAGCGCAGCACCGGGGTCGACGGCTGGGTGTCCCTGGAGGTGTCCCCGCTGCTGGCCGCCGATACCAAATCCACCCTCGCCCAGGCGAAGGATCTGCACGCGCGGGCCAAGCGCTCGAACCTCTTCATCAAGATTCCCGGGACCCCGGATGGGCTGGCTGCGATCGAGGAGGCGATTTTCGCCGGCATCCCGATCAACGTGACGCTGCTGTTCTCCGCGCAACAGTACCGGGCGGCCGCCGATGCCTGGCTGCGGGGCGTGGAGCGACGCATCGACGCCGGCCTGAATCCCAACATCGGGTCGGTGGCCTCGGTGTTCGTCAGCCGCTGGGATGTGGCAGTGGTGGGCAAGGTACCCGCGGCCCTTGAGAACACGCTGGGCATTGCCGTGGCCCATGACTGCTACAAGGCCTACTCACAGCTGCTCGCCAGCAGCCGCTGGCGCCGTGCGCTCAATGCCGGCGCCCGGCCGCAGCGACTGCTGTTCGCCAGTACCGGAACCAAGGACCCCAAGGCGCCCGACAGCCTCTATGTGGCGGGGCTTGTGGCCCCCTTGACCGTGAACACCATGCCGGAGGGCACGCTGCAGGCCTTCGCGGCCCATGGGGAGCTCGGTCCGGAGCTGGCGCCCGACGGCGGGGACTCTGGCTGGGTGCTGGAGCAATTCTCCCGCAGTGGGCTGGATCTGCAGGCCCTCGCGGCGCGCCTTCAGGAAGAGGGCGCAGCGGCTTTCGTCAAATCGTGGACGGACCTGCTGGGCGTCATTGCCGCCAAGGTCCCCGCACCCGTCAAGGAGATTGCATGACCGCCCAGACATTGCCGCTGACGCGGCGCGCCGCCTGGCAGAAGCTGCAGGCGCACTTCAAAGAAATAGGGGCCCGCCACCTGCGGGAGCTGTTCGCCGCCGATCCCGAGCGCGGTGAGCGCCTGACCCTGGAGGCCGTGGGCATTTATCTGGACTACTCGAAGAACCGCATCACCCCTGAGACGGTGCCGCTGCTGGTGCAGCTTGCGGAGGAATCAGGCCTGCGCGAGCGCATCGATGCCATGTTTGCCGGCGAGCCCATCAATGTGTCCGAGCACCGCTCGGTGCTGCACGTGGCGTTGCGGGCGCCGCGCACGTCATCGATACGGGTCAACGGACGGGATGTGGTGCCCGAAGTGCACGCGGTGCTGGACCGCATGGGCGCCTTCGCCGAACAGGTGCGCAGCGGTGCCTGGAGAGGACACACCCACCAGCCCATCACGGCGGTGGTGAACATCGGCATCGGCGGTTCGGACCTAGGCCCGGTGATGTGCTACGAGGCCTTGAAGGCCTACAGCCAGCGCGAACTGACCTGTCGCTTTGTTTCCAATGTCGATGGCACAGACCTGGTGGAGGCCATCCGGGACCTGGATCCGGCGCAGACCCTGTTCATCGTCTCCTCCAAGACCTTCACCACCCTTGAGACCATGACCAATGCCGCCGCGGCGCGTGCCTGGCTGATCGAGGGCCTCGGGGGCAATGAGAAGGCCGTGGCGCGGCATTTCGTTGCGGTCTCGACCAACGCCACGGAGGTGAAAAAGTTCGGGATCGACACCGCCAACATGTTCGAGTTCTGGGACTGGGTCGGCGGGCGCTACTCCATGGACTCGGCCATCGGCCTGTCGGCGATGCTGGCCATCGGCGCGGACCATTTCCGCGAAATGCTCGAAGGCTTCCACGAGATGGACGTGCATTTTCGCACCGCGCCCTTCGCCCAGAACCTGCCGGTCCTCCTGGGCCTGCTGGGCATCTGGTACAGCAACTTCTTTGGCGCCGAGACCGTCGCCGTACTGCCCTACGAGCAGTACCTGAAGCGCTTCCCCGCCTACCTGCAGCAGCTCACCATGGAGAGCAACGGCAAGCACGTGACACTGGCGGGCGATCCGGTGAGCTACAAGACCGGGCCGATCTATTGGGGCGAGCCGGGAACCAATGGCCAGCACTCGTTCTATCAGCTGCTGCACCAGGGCACCCATCTCATTCCCTGCGACTTCATCGCCTTTGCCGAACCGCTGAATATTCTCGGCGAGCAGCATCAGCTGCTGTTGGCCAACGTGCTGGCGCAGGCCGAGGCCTTGGCCTTCGGCAAGACCAGCCAGCAGGTGCAAGCCGAGGGCACGGCGCCCGCCTTGGTGCCGCACCGGGTATTCGAGGGCAACCGGCCTTCCAATACGCTGCTGCTGGAGCGTCTGACGCCGCGCACCCTGGGCCGGCTGATCGCCCTGTATGAACACAGCGTGTTCACCCAGGGCACGGTGTGGCAGATCGATTCCTTCGATCAATGGGGGGTGGAACTTGGCAAGGTGCTGGCCAAGCGCATCCTGCCCGAGCTGGGCCGGGGCGCGGCGGCGGCGCTCGATCACGACAGTTCCACCAACACGCTGATTCGTAGACTCAGATACGCGCGCAGCGAGCGCGTCGCGAAGAGTTCCTAGCCACTCACATTGGAGACTACCGTGCAACTGGGAATGATTGGATTGGGACGCATGGGCGCGAACATGGTGCGGCGACTGCTGCGGGACGGGCATGAGTGCGTGGTGTTTGACGCCGTGCCCGCGAACGTCGCATCGCTGGTGCGCGAGAAGGCAGTCGGTGCAGCCTCGATCAAGGAGCTGCTCAGCAAACTGCGCGGCCCGCGCTGCGTCTGGTTGATGGTGCCCGCAGCCGTGGTGGATCAGACCATCGAGCAGCTGCGCCCGTTGCTGCAGGCCGGCGATACGGTGATCGATGGCGGCAATTCCTATTACATCGATGACATCCGGCGCGCCAAGTCGCTGGCGGCCCAGGGCGTGCGCTACGTGGATGTCGGCACCAGCGGCGGGGTGTGGGGCCTGGAGCGTGGCTACTGCATGATGATCGGCGGCGATGGGGAGTCGGTGCGGCGCCTGGATCCCATCTTCAAGACCCTGGGACCGGGGCTCGGCGACATTGCGCGCACCCCCGGCCTGGAGCGGCTGGGCGAGAGCACCGCCGAGCTGGGGTACCTGCACTGCGGCACCAGTGGTGCGGGGCACTTCGTGAAGATGGTTCACAACGGGATCGAGTACGGGATCATGGCGGCCTATGCCGAAGGCCTGGGCGTGCTGCAGGCGGCCAACTCCGGCACCCAGACGCGCACCGTGGATGCGGAGACCACCCCGCTGCGCGACCCCGAGCATTATCAATATCCGATCGCGCTGCCCCAGGTGGCCGAAGTGTGGCGCCGGGGCAGCGTCATCGCCTCCTGGCTGCTCGACCTCACCGCGACCGCCTTGGTGTCCGACCCGGACCTGAAGGGATTCGCGGGTCGCGTGTCCGACTCCGGTGAAGGCCGCTGGACCATCAAGGCCGCGGTGGATACCGGCGTGCCAACACCGGTGCTGACCGCATCGGTGTTCGAGCGCTTCAGCTCCCGCGGGGATGCGGATTTTCAGAACAAGCTGCTCTCGGCCATGAGGCTGGGATTTGGCGGTCATCTGGAGAAACCCGCGCAGCAGGGGGGGCACGCCGGTGGCTGACACTCCCTGCGATGCCCTGGTCTTCTTCGGCGCCACGGGAGATCTGGCCTACAAGAAGATATTCCCGTCGCTGCAGGCGATGATCAAGCGCGGCACCCTCAACGTGCCGGTCATCGGCGTGGCCAAGGCCGGCTGGAGCCTCAAGCAACTGCAGGAGCGCGCGCGCGACAGCCTCGAGCACCACGGGGGGCTGGACACGGCGGCATTCGCGAAGCTCATGCAGCTGCTGCGCTACATCGATGGCGGCTACGAGGAGCTGGAGACCTTCAACCAGCTGAAGAAGACGCTCGCGGAGGCCCAGCGCCCGGCGCATTACCTCGCCATCCCACCCACGCTCTTCGGCACCGTGGTGCAGCACCTGGCGGCGGCCGGGTGCGCACCCGCCGGTGCCCGCGTCGTGGTCGAGAAGCCCTTCGGCCGCGACCTGACCTCGGCGCGCGCACTGAATCGCATCCTGCTCAAGAACTTCACCGAGGAGCGGATCTACCGCATCGATCATTATCTGGGCAAGAGCCCGGTTCACAACATGCTTTTCTTTCGCTTCAGCAACCCGCTGCATGAGGCGGTGTGGAACCGCCGCTACATCCAGAGCATCCAGCTCACCATGGCCGAGGACTTCGGCATCCAGGGACGCGGCGCCTTCTACGACTCGGCCGGAACGATCCGCGACGTGGTCCAGAACCATCTCTTCCAGCTGCTATCCAACCTCGCCATGGAGCCCCCGGCGCGCCTGGACAGCGAATCCACCCGCGATGAGAAAGTGAAGGTCCTCAAGTCCATGCGCGCCCTGGCGCCGGCGGATCTGGTGCGCGGCCAGTTCCGCGGCTATCGCGAGGAGCAGGGTGTCGCGGCAAATTCCCAGGTGGAGACCTTTGCCGCGCTGCGCCTGCACGTGGACAGCTGGCGTTGGGAGGGCGTGCCGTTCCATATCCGCGCGGGTAAGTCACTGCCGGTGACCTGTACCGAGGTGGTGGCGCGGCTGCGCAAACCCCCCTCGATTCTCTACGAGAGTGCCCAGGCCAACTACCTGCGCTTCCGGATCAGTCCCACGGTGGTGACCGCCATCGGGCTCAACGTCATGGATGCCCAGGAGCGCGGCATCGGCGAGCCCGCTGAGCTGGTGGGCAGCCGTCATGCCGGCGCCAACGAACGGGATGCCTATGAGCGGGTGCTGGGCGATGCGCTGGTGGGCGATCGGACGCTGTTTGCCCGCGAGGACTATGTGGAGGAGGCCTGGCGCATCGTTGACCCCGTGCTCGATGCGGCCACACCCGTACATCCCTATGAACCCGGTACCTGGGGCCCCGCAGAAGCGGCGGCGATCGCCCCGCCGGGCGGCTGGGTCAATCCAATCCTGAGTAAGGAAGAGCGATGAACGCCATACCCAAGAATCTCTCTCTGACCAGCGCCGATACCGCGCTGCTGGCCATCAACACCATCCGCACGCTCACCATCGATGCGGTGCAGAAGGCCAACTCGGGCCACCCGGGCGCGGCCATGGCGCTGGCACCGCTTATCTATACGCTGTGGAACCGGATCATGCGCTTTGATCCGGCCGACCCCATCTGGCCCAACCGCGACCGCTTCGTGCTCTCCAATGGGCATGCCTCGATGCTGCAGTGGTCGATCCTGCACCTGACGCGCACGGTTGCGGTGAATGCGGACTACGAGCAGGTTGGGGCGCCGGCCGTGACTCTCGATGAGATCAAGCGCTTCCGGCAGCTGGAAAGCAAAGCGCCCGGCCACCCCGAATATCATTGGGTGTCGGGCGTGGAGACCACCACCGGGCCGCTCGGCCAGGGCGTGGCCACCAGCGTGGGCATGGCGATGGCCGAGAAATTCCTCGCCGATCGCTTCAACAAGCCGGGGTTCGACCTGTTCGACTACCGGGTGTACGCCGTGTGCGGCGATGGCTGCATGATGGAGGGCGTGGGCTCCGAGGCAGCCTCCCTCGCCGGGCACCTGGGCCTGGACAACCTGTGCTGGATCTACGACAACAACCACATCACCATCGAGGGCTCCACCTCGATCACCTTCACCGAGGATGTGATTGCCCGCTTCATCGCCTACCGCTGGAATGTGATGCGCGTCGGGGATGCCAACGACATCGGGCGGATCGAGGAGACGCTGCGCTCGCTGCCGCAGACCCGCGGTCGTCCGACGCTGATCGTGATCGACAGCCACATCGGTTACGGCTCGCCCAAGGTGCAGGATACCGCCGAGGCGCACGGGGATCCGCTCGGGCCGGATGAGGTGAAGGTGGCCAAGCGCAACTACGGCTGGCCGGAGGACGCCCAGTTTCTGGTGCCCCCGGAAGTGTACGAGGAGTTCGCGCGGGGCGTGGGTGCGCGCGGTGCCGAGGCGCATCGTGCCTGGCTGGAAAAACTCGCCAGCTATCGCCAGAGCTATCCGGCGCTCGCCGCGGAGATCGAGCAGATGCAGCACCGCGAGCTGCCGCAGGGCTGGGACAGTGACCTGCCGGTCTTCGCCGCGGATGCCAAGGGCCTCGCCGGCCGGGATGCCTCCGGCGCGGCGCTCAATGCGATCGCGCGCAAGGTGCCCTGGTTCCTGGGCGGCTCGGCCGACGTCGGGCCCTCGAACCGCACCACGCTCAAGTTCCCGGGCGCCGGAGATTTCCAGGCGCAAAGCCCCGGGGGCCGCAACCTGCATTTCGGGATCCGCGAGCACGCCATGGCGGCGGCGTGCAACGGGCTTGCGGTCTCGAAGCTGCGGCCCTTCTGCGCCACCTACTTCATCTTCAGCGACTATGCGCGACCGGCCCTGCGGCTGGCGGCGCTGATGGAGCTGCCGGTGATCTACGTGTTCACCCATGATGCCATGGGCGATGGCGAGGATGGCCCGACCCACCAACCCATCGAGCACCTGGTCTCGCTGCGCGCCATGCCGGGGCTGACGCTGTTCAGACCCGGGGATGCCAACGAGGTGATCGAAGCCTACCGCTACATCCTCAAGCTGCGCCATCGACCCGCCGTGCTGGCACTGTCCCGGCAGGCCATTCCAACCCTGGATCGCAGCCGCTACGCGCCTGCCAGCGGGGTGGCCAATGGGGCCTACGTGCTGGCCGATGGCGGCGGGGTGCCGGAGCTGATTCTGATCGCCACCGGCAGCGAGCTCAGCCCCGCGGTACAGGCCTACGAAACGCTGCGCAGCGAAGGCGTGCGCTGCCGGGTGGTCTCCATGCCCTCCTGGGACTTGTTCGAGCAGCAATCGGCCGACTACCGCGAATCGGTGCTGCCTTCCACGGTCACCCGACGCCTGGCGGTCGAACAGGGCTCCGCCCTGGGTTGGGAGCGCTACGTCGGGCCCCAGGGACGCGTGATCGGCATGCACACTTTTGGCGGTTCGGCGCCGGTGAAGGCGCTGCTGACCAAATTCGGCTTCGACCCCGCCTCCGTGCTCAAGGTGGCGCGGGAGATGCTGAGCGGTTGACGGGTGAACCTTCGGCGAAGTAGCGCCCCTTCCGGGGCTGCCGCGCTGGATTGGAACCGCGTATTCGAGTTCACTTGGCGGATCCTGGTGTTCATCGTGGCCGTCGGCATCATCATGGTGGTCACTTCAAACTGGACGCGCTGGGAAGGCGGCGTGGGGTGGCAGCGGACCAACGATGCCTACCTCGAGACGGATCTCACGCCCATCGCGGCGAAAGTTCCAGGCTATCTGCTCAAGCTGCCGATCCAGGATTTTCAACGCGTGCGCAAAGGACAGGTCCTCGCGCAGGTGGTCGAGGATGATTACCGGGCTGCCGTGGCGCAGGCCGAGGCGGGCGTCGCCGATGCGCTGGCGCAAGGTGAGACGCTCAAGGCGCAACACGAACTGCAGCTGGCAAATATCGAGGCGGCGCAGGCCGTCGTCGCTTCCACCACCGCGTCCCTGGAGCAGAATGCCCGCGATCGGGCGCGGCAGAACCGGCTGCTGCAAGGCGGTTCATCCTCCACCGAGGCGGGCGAGAAGCTCGCAACCTTACGCGATGAACTCCAGGCGCAGCTGCAGCAGAACCGGGCCCAGGTGCGAGCCGCGCAGCGCCAACTGGCCGTGCTCGCCGCGCAGCTGCTGCAAAGCCAGACCGCCGTTGCCGCGCAGCGTGCGGCCCTTGCTCTGGCGAAGATCAACCTCGGCTACACGACCATAACCGCGACCCAGGATGGCGTCATCGGACAGCGCCAGGTCAAACCCGGGCAGTTGGTGGGCGTGGGCAGCCAGATCACGACCCTCGCCCCCTTGCCCGATGTCTGGGTGATCGCCAACTACAAGGAAACGCAACTGACGCATGTGGCGGTCGGGCAAAGGGCGCAGATCACCGTGGATACCTTTCCCGGGCACACCCTGCGCGGCCATGTGCTGGCGCTGGCGCCGGCCTCGGGTGCCCAGTTCGCGCTGCTGCCACCCGACAATGCCACGGGCAATTTCACCAAGATCGTCCAGCGCATCGCCGTGAAGATCGTCATCGACGATGCGGACGGCCTGGCCGACCGCTTGGTGGCGGGCATGTCGGTGGAAGCGAGCATCGACGCTCGCGATGCGCGGCGCTGATGAGCACGCCCGCGCCCCCCACCGCCATCCCCTGGCTCGGGCTGCTGGGCGTGCTCATGGGGGCGTTCATTTCGACCTTGAACGGGCGGCTTTCCAGCTACGGGCTCGCGGACATCCGCGGCGCCGTGAGCGCGGGATATGACGAGGGTGCGTGGATCACCACCGCCCAAACCGCCGCGCAGATGCTCATCACGCTGCCGGCGGTGTGGATGGGTGCCACTTTCGGCCCGCGGCGGGTGCTGATCGCGGCCGCGCTGGCCTTTGCGCTCATTTCCTGGCTGACACCGTACTCACCGAATCTTTCCACGCTGCTGACGATGCAGGTGTTCGGCGGTCTCGCCTCCGGATGCTTCATACCGCTCATCGTGAGCTTCGTGGTGCTCAACACGCCGCCGAAGTACTGGGCATTCGGGATCGCGGTCTACGCGCTGAACCTCGAGCTTTCGCTCAACATCTCCGCCTCGCTGGAGGGCTGGTATGTCGAGCATCATTCGTGGCGCTGGATTTTTTGGCAGAACGTGCCACTGGCCCTGCTCATGGCGCTGTGTTTGTGGCGTGGCACCCGAGTCACGCCGATCACGACCCGGCAGATGCCGGATCTGTTTGGATTCGCCGCCGGAGGGGTGGGGCTGGCGCTGCTCTACGCAGCGCTTGACCAGGGCAATCGGCTCGATTGGCTGAACTCGGGGGTCATCTGGGGGCTGCTCTTGGCCGCTGCCGTGTTGCTCGCGGCATTTTTTATGCACGAGGCGCGCACTTCGAATCCGTTATTGAATCTGCAGGTGCTCTACCGTCCACCCTTGCCCAGTCTGCTGCTCCTGGTCGGTTTCCTGCGGTTGACGATTACCGCCACGGCGTTCCTGATTCCGCTGTATCTGGGTGTGGTGCGCGGTTTTCGCGACCTGGAAGTGGGGCAGACGCTCATCTGGATCGCGGCGCCACAGCTCATTTTCTGTCCGCTCGCGGCCCTGATGCTGCGCCGCTCGGACGCACGCCTGGTGGCATCGATCGGTTTCATTTTCGTCAGCGTCGCCTGCCTCATGGTCGCCTACAACCTGACTCCGCTATGGGGCTCGTATCAGTTTCTTCCCTCCTCGCTGCTGCAGGCGCTCGGGCAGAGTTTTGGCCTGTCGGGAATCGTGTTTCTCGTCGTGCTGCACGCGAATCCGCAAGACGCACTGACCTTCGGTGCAGCGCTGCAGGCGGCCCGGCTGCTGGGCGGCGAGATCGGAACGGCCTTCGTGACCACCATGGCGCGGGTGCGCGAGCAGGTAGCCTCCAACCTGATCGGCCAGCACGTCCAGGTGGGCGATGCCCGCGTCATCCAGCGGGTGCGGGCCTACGGGGCCGCCACCACCCGGGTCGCCGATCCGGTGGCTGCGCTGGCACGTGGTGAGCGGGTGTTGGGGAATGTGGTGCAGGCGGCGGCCACGACGCAGGCGGTGATGGACGTGTTCGTAATTGTCGCGTTCCTGACGGCGCTCGCCTTGCTGTTCCTAATCTTCCGCCCGGCATCGCCCGTCGGCCCGGCGTCCCCGCCGCCACTGTTTCCCGCCCGCGAAGTGAAGCCACCGTGATTCACGCCCGCCGCAGCGCCGCGGTAGCCGCGCTCCTGGTCTGCGCACTCAGCGCCTGTCGGGTGGGACCGAACTACCAGGCCCCGGCGCTGCCGCCGGGGGCTGAGGCGCCACTGGTGTCGGTGAATACCTCAGCCGAGACCCCGGCACCGCTCCCGGATGCGTGGTGGCGACTTTATAGTGATGCGCGGCTCGACCAGCTGATCACCGAGGCTCTCGGGGCGAATCGCGAACTCGCCGCGGCCGATGCCAACTTCGCTGCCGCCGGTGCGGAGCTTCAGGCGGTGCATGCCTATCGGTACCCCGCGACCGCGACCGTTGCGGGCGGCCTTTACGGGCGCGATCCGACGACCGAGGAGATCCTGGAGCTCGGCGGCCACCCTCCCCAGAACACCTGGGTGCTGGAAGATGTGTTGCAAGCCGCGTATGAAGTGGATCTTTTCGGCCGAGTCCATCGTGAGATCGAGGCGGCAAGTGCCAACTCTGAGGCGGCGGCCGCGGCCCGTGACAGTGTGCGAGTGCTGGTGGCGGCCGAAACGGCACGCGCCTACACCGGGATCTGTGCGTTGGGCGAGGAGCTCGCGGTGGCGCACCATTCGCTCGAGGTGGTCTCCCATGAGGCCGATATCACCGCCCAGCGTTACGAGGCCGGTGGCGATTCGACGTTCGATGTGACCCGTGCGCAGGCGCTGGTCGCGCAAGTGCGCGCGCGTATTCCGGCGCTGGAGGGGCAGCGGCGCGCGACCGTGTTCGAACTCACGGCGCTGCTGGGTCGCACGCCCGTCGAGGCGCCGAAGGATCTGGACACCTGTGAGCGGCCGCCCGTTCTGGTCGCCCTGGTTCCGGTGGGCGACGGCGCGGCACTCATCAGACGCCGGCCCGACGTGCGCGAGGCCGAGCGGCGCCTTGCGGCCGCGACGGCCGATATCGGTGTCGCCACGGCCGATCTGTATCCCACCATCCGGTTGCTGGGGTTCTTCGGCGGCGCTGCCGCCTCGCTCTCGCAGCTGAGCACGAATGCCGGCCGCGCCTGGGGCGTGGGCCCCTCCATCAGCTGGACATTCCCCAACATGGCCGCGCCGCGTGCGCGGGTGCGGCAGGCCAAGGCGGCCCAGGCGGCCGCGCTCGCCACCTTCGATTCCGCGGTGCTCACGGCGCTCAAGGAAACCGAACAGGCGCTTTCCGTGTATGGCGCGGCGCTCGAGCATCATGAATCGCTGCTCGAGGCCCAGCGAAGAATCCACCAGGCCTTTCGCATCGCTCAGGATCAATATTCTGCCGGTGCGATCAGCAATCTGGATCTGCTCACCACCGAACAGACCCTCGTGGAGCTGGATGCCGCCGTGGCCGAATCCGACGCCGCACTGGTGCAGGATCAGGTGGCCCTGTTCAAGGCCCTGGGCGGGGGCTGGCGCGCCGACAACTAAAGGCCGCCTAAGTGTTGCACGCTCATTTCTTCGGTTCCATCAGACGCGCCGCGACCGAGTGCACCACTTCGCCACTGCGATAGTAGCCCATGAAGGTCTGCACACTGCGATGGCCCGTGAGCGCCATGGCCTCGCCGATGGGAATGTTCTGCCGTCCAGATTCGGTGACGAATCCGGAGCGCAGGCTGTGCGCGGAGAGCTTGCCCAGGGGCGGATCCACGAGGTTCGCGCGCTCACGGATGATGTTGTAGACGCTGCGATCCTGCAGCGGCTCGGTGATGCGTCCTGCCCGGATGCGCCTGAAAATCGGTCCCTCGCTGATGCCCGCGCGGAACAGTTCGTTCAACCAGGCCTGCAGCGCCACCGCGGCCTCTCCCACAATGGGCTTGAAGTTCTGCGGCGCGCGTCCTCCGGCCTGCTGGGTCTTGGAGCGGCTGAGTTCGAACACAAAGCCGCCCTCACCATCGCGGCGGACATTCTCCAAGGTCGCCGCCACGATCTCCGAGCGGCGCCGGCCGCCACTGGCAAAGCCGAACAGCAGCAGTGCCCGATCCCGAATACCGGGCAGATCGTTCTGACAGGTGCCCAACAGCGCCTCCATCACCGGGCGCGTCGCCGCAATCGGAGGTCGGCGCTCATGATCCGGTGGCCGGCCGGCATAGGCGCGACGCACGGCGGAGAGCAGCGCTCTCACGCCCGGATCGCGCAGCGGATTGGCCGCGGCCGGCAGCGGTGGCAGCTGGTTGGCGATGAAGATATCGTGCGCCCGCGAGAGCGCCGCCAGGCGTGTCTCGACGGTGACGCGCGACCAGGGACCGAGCTTGGCCTTGTAGCGGCGTGCCACCAGCACCCGATCAATCGCCGGCGGCAACAGATGCTGCGTGGTGCGACTGGAAGGGACGAAGGGCGAGGGCTCCACAGGCTCGGCCAAGGGATTGTGTTCCAGATGATCCAGGATGAACTGGATAACGGTTGGAACAGACACCGGCGCGGTCAGCACCCGCCCATAGCGCAGCGCATACCACGCGCCCCAGTACAGCAGCGCCGTCTGATACGTGCGCCGGGTATTGGCCGAGGTGCCTTCGACTTTGAAGGCTTCCGCCGCGCGCTGGGCCTCGGCGCTCAAGGTGTCCGGATCCAGGTACGGGGCCGGCGGATCCGCATGCAGTAGCTGCAGATCCTGATCGCTCAGCAGCAGCGCGGCCGGAGTCATCGGCGAACCTCATATATATAGAGTGTGCCCAGGCCATTGGGCCGGTCCACACCCCAATATTACCGATAAGCATCACTTATCGCTAATCTTTTTACCCCCGAAACCCCCAAAAACCTCAATCCAATCAAACCCCAAGAAGTCTACAAGAGTGGGAAGTGGACATCATGATGCTTCCTCTGTAGCATCATGACATGCGAACAACCCTGACCCTCGATGAGGATGTGGCGGCACGCCTCCAGGCCGAGGCCCGTCACAGTGGGCGGCCGTTCAAAATCGTCGTCAACGAGTACCTGCGCGCCGCCCTGTCCCAGCGCAGGACGGTCAAGGCCGCTCCGGCATTTCACGTCGCGCCGCGGGCCTTGGGCGGACCGAAGCCGGGCCTCTCTTATGATGACGTCGGTGGCCTGCTCGACCAGGTCGAAGGCACGCAGCGGCGGTGAAACTGCTGGATGCGAACATCCTGCTGTACGCCTACGACAGCGACTCCGCGCAGCACTTCGCCTGTCGCACCTGGCTGGAGGCCGTCTTCAATGCGGAGGAGACCCTTGCCCTGCCCTGGCAGACCCTCCTCGCCTTTGTGCGCATCGCCACCAACCCCCGAGCCGTACAGCGGCCGCTGACCGCGTCCGAGGCCTGCGGCATTGTCGACTCCTGGCTGCAACGCCCCAATGTGGTCGTCCTCGATGCCGGTGAGCGGTTCTGGGAAATATTCCAGGCCCAGATGGTGGAGGCGCAGGTGCGCGGACCTTTGGTCACCGACGCCGCTCTGGCGGCCCTGGCCCTGGAACATGGCGCAACGCTATGCTCGACCGACCGCGACTTTCGTCGCTTCCGCGCGCTCAAGCTCTTGGATCCCAGTGTCTAGCCGGCGCACCGCCAATACCAAGGTGTAGCTGCCGGATTGATGCTCAGCGCGGCAGGATGATCCTTTGCACTTTGGGGAGCAGCTGTTGATCAAAGGCTCGGATTTGCTGATCGCCGCCTTGGAGAATGAGGGCGTGGAGCGGATCTTTGGCATCCCGGGCGAGGAAAACCTCGATGTCGTCGAGTCGATCCGCCAGTCATCCATTCAACTGGTACTGACCCGCCACGAACAGGCCGCGGCCTTCATGGCGGCGACCCACGGACGCCTGACCGGCAAGCCCGGGGTTTGCATCTCAACCCTGGGCCCCGGCGCCCTGAACCTGTCCACCGGCGCCGCCTATGCGCTGCTGGGCGCCATGCCCATGATCATGATCACGGGCCAGAAGGGCGTTCTGTCTTCGCGCCAGGCCCGATTCCAGATCGTGGACATTATCGCGGCGATGAAGCCACTGACCAAGCTCACGCGGCAGGTGGTCTCGGCCACCATGATTCCGACCCTGGTCCGTGAGGCGTTCCGGGTGGCCGAAGAGGAACGCCCTGGCCCCGTGCATCTGGAACTGCCCGAGGATATCGCCGCGGAGCGCTGCGAGGCGCCGCCGCTGATTCCGCCACATCCGATGGAGTTACCGCTCGCCAATCCCACCGCGCTGGAGCGCGCGGCGGATTTGATCATGAAGGCGCAGCGGCCGCTGCTGATGTTCGGCGCCGCCGCCTCCCGTCCCCGCTCCACGCTGGATCTGGCCCAGTTCGTCCTGCGCACCAAGATTCCGTACTTCACCACGCAGATGGGCAAGGGGACGGTGCCGGGTGGCACCGAACTGTACATGGGTACCGCGGCGCTCTCGGAGCGCGACTATGTGCATGAGGCCATTGAGCGCGCCGATCTCATCGTCACCATTGGCCATGACACCGTGGAGAAGCCCCCGTTCATCATGGGGGCGAGCGGTCCGCAGGTCATTCACATCGGCTACCAGTCGGCCAACGTCGAGCAGGTGTATTTTCCACAGTCCGAGGTGATCGGTGATCTGAAGATGTCGCTGCGGCTGCTGGCCGACCGCCTGGAAGGCAAACTGCCCCGGGCGCAGGCGCTGCTGCCCCTGCGGGAGTCCATATTGAGGAACATCGCCGACCGGGACCAGGAGGAGCGCTTCACACCGCAGCGACTGGTCCACGACATCCGCGAAGTCATGCCCGCCGATGGGATCGTGGCGCTCGACAACGGCATGTACAAGATCTGGTTCGCCAGAAACTATCGCACCCGCATGGCGAATACCTTGTTGCTGGACAACGCTCTGGCCACCATGGGGGCCGGACTGCCCTCGGCCATCATGGCCGCCTTGCTGAATCCCGGACGGCGCGTGATGGCGGTGTGCGGCGATGGCGGCTTCATGATGAACAGCCAGGAGCTGGAAACCGCCGTCAGGCTGCGGCTGGATCTGGTGGTAGTGATCATCGAGGATCGCGCCTACGGCATGATCCGCTGGAAGCAGGCCGTGGACCGCTTCCCCGACTTCGGCATGACCTTTGCCAATCCCGACTTCGTTCGCTATGCCGAAAGCTATGGCGCCCATGGCGCGCGCGTGGAGCGCATCGGGGATCTCAAACCCACGCTGGAACGCGCCTTCACCACCGGCGGCGTGCACCTGGTCAGCATGCCGATCGACTATTCGGAAAATGAACGCGTGCTGGTCACGGAGCTGCGCGAGCGTTTGTCCGCCTCTCCGGGAGAGCGGTGATGGCAGCGGCTCTTCAGGTGGTGCGGGCCTTCGACCGAAAACCCATGACCGAGATTCCCGAGGACGACGCCGCGCTTCTGGAGGTCAAGCTCCAAGCGGCCGCGGACGCCTTCCGCAATCGTCACAAGTCGCACAAGGGACGCGCGCCGCATGAACGCGCCGCCCTCCTGTACCACGTCGCGCAGCGCCTGGAGGAGCGCAGGCAGCACTTCACCTTGTTGATTGCCCAGGAAGGCGGCAAACCGGTGAGCGATGCGGCGGTGGAGGTGACGCGGGCCATCGACGGGCTGCGCAATGCCGCCGAGGCGCTGCGGGATTTTGCCGGGCGCGAAGTACCCATGGGGCTCAGCCGCGCGAGCGAGGGACGCTGGGCCTTCACCACTCAGGAGCCCATTGGCATCGTGGCCGCGATCTCGGCCTTCAATCATCCCCTGAATCTGATCGTGCATCAGATCGCCCCCGCCATTGCCGTCGGCTGTCCGGTGATCGTCAAACCCGCCCCCGCGACCCCACTGTGCTGCCTTGACCTGGTCGGGTTGCTGCACGATGCCGGCCTCGAGGAAGACTGGTGCCAGACCCTTGTGACCTCAGACAACGCACTGGCCGAGCGTCTCGCCACCGACCCCCGGGTGGCCTTTCTCAGTTTCATCGGCTCCGCGCACGTGGGCTGGCATCTGCGCAGTCGGCTGGCCGCCGGGACCCGCTGCGCACTGGAACATGGCGGCGCCGCCCCGGTGATCATTGATCGCAGCGCGCGACTGGATGAGGTGATCGAGCCCATCGTCAAGGGCGGCTACTATCATGCGGGGCAGGTTTGCGTCTCGGTGCAGCGCATCTACGTCCACAAGAGCCTGCGTCCGGCTTTCGATGAGCGCCTCGCCGCGCGCGTTCAGGCGCTGCACGTCGGAGATCCGGTGCGGCCCGAGACCGAAGTCGGTCCGATGATCCATCCGCGTGAGACCCAGCGGGTCAGCGCTTGGATCCAGGAGGCACTTTCCGGAGGGGCGCGCATCATCGGCGGTGGTCGCCTGAGCGACACGACGCTGCTGCCCTCCATTCTGCTGGACCCGCCCCTCACCGCCAGGGTTTCGCAACTGGAAGTGTTCGGTCCGGTGGTATGCGTCTACAGCTTTGAGGACCTGGATCAGGCGATCGAGGCAGCCAATGCACTGCCGACCGCATTTCAGGCGAGTATCTTTTCACAAGAGATCGCCCCGGCATTGCACGCCGCGCGCTGCCTGGATGCCTCGGCCGTCCTGATCAACGATCACACCGCCTTTCGCACCGACTGGATGCCCTTTGCCGGACGTCGGGAATCCGGCTATGGCACCGGCGGGATACCCTATTCGATGAGCGACATGTCGCAGGAGAAGATGGTGGTGTTCCGCCATTAGATGGCCTATCACCAGTGCACCCATGCTGCGGTCGCGGCGCCCAATGCGCCCAGCACCGCCAGCAATACCAGCAGTCCAAGAACACCGGCGACACCCACCAGCGTGGCCGTCACGTCCTCCGCATACAGATCCTCGGCATCCCCCTCATCGGAGCGATCCTGTGTGACCGTATCCGACCGATCCCATTCCCTTCGGCTGAATTCCATGGCGCTGCTCCGCAAGACTGCGCCCATTAATGCCATCACCCCGCTTGATGGTCTTGAACCAAAGCACCAAAGCATCATCAGTCTCGATCCGATCCCACAGCAGTATTGTTCGATTTGCGCGTCTTTCGGCCAAGCCAGGCCCCCTCCTGTGCGGCATCCTCCGATCATGCATGGTGCCCCTGCACCTCCCTGAGCTACTCGTTATCCCCCCCTCAACGAACCTCCCCCTGAGCGGCGGGCTGAACCCCGGCCCGCCGCCTTTTTAGATCCAAGCCCGAGGGGGCCGGGGGACTCATGGATGCGGCCTCGGCCGAAGACCGAACACTGCGCAAGGCCTGGGCTGAGGCTTGGCTCAGGGAATACCGGTGCCACACACGCTATCTCGCGCTTCTCGCCCTCGATGCGGTGGAAGAATTTGAGCTCCGATTTGCCTGGCTGGATTGGTGGAACGCAACCTGCGTCTGTCGCGATGCATTGCAACGCCTGGAAGGCTGGCCGCTGACCGCGGGCCGCGCGGCCGAGGGCCCTCTGCTGCCCTTCTGAGCCATACCTAACGAACTGCTCGCGGAATCCACTCGGCATCGGGTGTGGGTGGGAAACTCACCGAAGGTGCCGCTTGCGGCCCGCTGCGCTCACTCGCCTTCCCGCACCGATCAGCTGAACGCCGACGACCGACCTTCAGCGACACGGCGGCACGCATTGACTGGTCAATCCCTCTCGCACTGGGCGCGGCGCCAATCGTACCCTGTATCTTCATCGCCATGGCGTCGGGGATGGCGCCATGACCCCTGAATAACTACTACCCATTCTTTGCAGGAACCTACTTCCCAGTGCTCAAACTCCAGAGTCATGACGTGATGAGCGAAAGGACCCCCTTCGCCATGACCGCCATGCTATTCATGGCATGCGCCGAGGCATTTCTCCGTTTTCTTCTGCGGCTAGTATCGTTTAGTGGGATGCCCTTACCCAACAGGGCATTCGTGTTCGGCACGTTGGGGGCCCTTCTGATGACCAATTACCATCCCTTTGTGAATGGAAGGCGATATGTGGGCATCGTCAGGCAATACGCAAGACAAAGGCGGCACCTCCGATTCCTTGCCATGGCGATACGTGATCCTATCGTGGGAAGTTTCCTTGCGGCTGAATTTGTGATCCTCCTTCGTATGCCTTAGGGACACGGTTCCAGGGCCCAGACGCGTTGTGCAGACTTGACCGGCGGACCTTGGCGAGCGTCAGCAAAGGGTGCAGGACCGGCATTTCGGGCGCGGTACAATCAGGAGGCGAGCTGGCGCTCGTCTACTTCGGTGAGGTGGATTCCAATGGAGGCGACATGAAACATCTCGGCAAAGTGGGCTTTGTGACATTGTCTATCGTCGGCCTCGGTTCAATGTGCTGCTTTGCCGCCGAGCCGGCGCCAGTCACACGAGCGCCGCAGCCAAGCATTGCAATATCGGTATTCGCCGCCTCGCACCAGCGGGTCAAGGGACGCCTGCCAGAGGCGGATCGAATCATTCTGGATCGGATGAGCGCGCAGGTACGGCGCGCGCTACCGCGCAATGCGCGTCTGCCTGAGGATGCGCGCCGGATACTGGCGACCGCCATGCCGGGTCTTGCTGTCGATGAGATCGAGGCGCTCGCCAATTACGCCACCGGGGATGCCGGCCAGAGTTCGATGATGCAGGCCACTCAGCAGATGCAGGAGGCACAAATGAGCTTCAACCTGCAGTATCTCGCGCTGCAGAATCAGATGCAGAACGAGGAGCGGCAATTCACGATGATCTCCAATATCATGAAGGCGCGGCACGATACCGTGAATAACTCGATCAACAATATCCGTTGACGAAATCGGCAGAATATTGCACGAGGGTTCGTGATCGGCAAGACGATCGAAGCCGACGCGGGCGAGCGCTCGCGCTGGTTCCACTACCGCCACTCAATTGGCACAGCTGGTGGTAGCAACCTTCACATGAAGTTCATCCTGGGCCGAAGGAGTGTTGCATGCCTAAAATTGATGTCAGTGCCGTGCCGGCACGAAAGGGGTCCGGATACCCCGCGCTATTTGCTTCACCCTGTAGCATGCGCACCCGACGGCGCGTGGGCGATGCGGGTGGCCTGCGCGATTTCGGCGTGAATCTCATGACGTTACCGCCCGGTGGGTGGTCCAGTCAACGCCACTGGCACAGTCACGAAGACGAGCTTGTATTCTTGCTTGAAGGGGAATTGGCCCTGCTCGAAGATGGTGGCGAAACCATGTTGCGCGCTGGCGATTTCGCTGCGTTCCCGAAAGGCACGGGCAATGGCCATCACCTGATCAATAGGTCTGCGGCCCTGGCCGTCTATCTCGAGGTGGGATCTCGCAACCCGCACGATGTCACGACTTGCTCGGACATCGACATGATGAGTTCCAGCGCCGACGGCAGGTTCGTGCACAAGGACGGCACGCCCTATCCGGCGAAGTAGCAGCGCTCGGTGTCCTGAGGTGGCCAGTGTACGAATGCCATTGCCCGATTCTGGAGGGCCGCCAGTATCTGCCATGGGTGCAGGACCGGGATCTCACCGAACATTTCTGTCCAATGACACCTTTCTGGAACCGGGACCTATGTTTCTGAACGGAGGACCCAGAAAGTTTATGCGCACTCTGCAGGAACTTGATTGCATGCCGAGAGTTTGGCAATGATAGCTCGTCTCCTGGTGCTTGCAGTCGTGTGGTGCCTGATCATCGGTTCCCTTTGCTTGGCGAAGGGACGAGTGGAGCACAATCGGTACTACTCCGAGGATGGCGAATACTCGATTGGCTTCGACCGGCTTTATCCACCGACGAAGGAGACATCGACCCCACACTTGACGACAACGGATTTCCCCTTCAACCCTCCTGCGACCATCAACGGGCTACTGAGCATTCGCACCATCGAATGGTTCAAGCTGGATAGTGTTGTCCCCAACGACCAGTACGAAGCGACCGCGAAATGGCTTATTCAGGATCACGAGGCACATCGCTTCCACGACCAGAGCTTCGAAGTAAAGAACGCGCGAAGTGAGGTCAATGGGCTGGCCTCTCACTACGACTTCATAGCGCTGGGTCAGAAGGTCGGTTCCACATATGGCTGGCACGGAATGGTCTTCTTTTTCGGGGACCGGGTCGCGCTCGTGTCAGAGATAGTGAGTCCGGTGAAAGGCATCGATGTGACTGGGCTTGAGTTGGCCCCAAGCTACGGATTCACGTCCTGGGCTCGCACGCTCAGGCGAGAAGGGAAGCGGAACTAGAAGGCTGAGTCGGTTGCGAACTGGCAGCGTATTCTAGAGCCGAACATATGAACCGCGACCATTTCAGCACCTGCATTAAGGGCCATTGCTAGGACCTGGAAACCGTTACCGTCCTCCACTCCGGCCTGGATGCTATTTTCAGAAAGCCATTGAGATCCGGCAGCTGCTCGATTTCAGAGGCCATCACCGCGTCTTCCACGACGTGCTGCGCACTGACGGTGCGTGTCTCGCGGGCCGCGCCTCCCCACCTTGTCGGACGGCTGAGCGAGCTTTGCTGACGGATGATTTCCCGCTTGCCGATCAATCGGGAGGCAAATTCCGAGGTGCCACCCCGTTCGCTGGCCGAACTGCGCAGGATCAGCGTGTTGCCGCAGTTCTCGACGATCGTCTGCGCCTCTGCATCTCCATAGGTGCCGCGAACCTGGGCGATGCTCTGGAAGCCCAGAACGCAGCGGCCGCCAAATTTCCTCAGTCGCGCCAGGGCATCTTTAAGCCCATCGATGGCTCCGAGGGCGTCAAGCTCATCGACGATGAACCACAGGCGCCGGTCTGCCTCCTCCCCATTCATGGCCTCGAATATCGCCAGTCGCATCCAGGTGCTGATGAGACTTCGCAGCGACGCAATCTCACTTGCCCGGTAGGGAAGATAAAGCACTCCACTGCCCTCGCGCGTCCATTTGCGGATGGAAAGCGCCTCACCCGGCGCCTGGCGCGCCACATGCTCCAGGCCGGCGAGATGCACGTTCGCGACGGCGCGCACGGATTCGAAGAACTTGCCATTGTCCTGGCCGAGAAAGGGGCCCGCGGGAGTCGCCTCGAGCAGGTCTCTGAGCTCCTGCGCCGGAGCCATGGTCAAAAGATAGTAGAGCTTCGCAATGTCATGCTCGTTGACGCGATGCAGCTGGCGCAGCACCGCGGTCAGGAAGGTCCGCGCGTAGAGCCGCCAGTTCTGATCTGATCCCTCATAGTCTGGAATCAAGGAACGCGCCAGTTGATCCGCATCATGCAACTCATTGATTTCGCCGAACAGGTCCCATTGGGCTGAGTCGGGAGCGAATGGATTCAGGACGCGCTGCACTCCGGCGCTGCCGCGAAAATGCTGCCAATAGCTGCCATCCGGATCGGCGATGACGGCCCGGTCACCACGCGCCAAGGCGCCCCGCAACAGCTCCCGAATGGCCGTGCTCTTGCCCGTTCCCGTGGTGCCGATGAGCTTGAAGTGCTTGGTTTCATCCACCGCCGGCAGCGGATACCCCGCAAAGCTCAGTTCCGGGCCCTGTCTGGATACGAAAGCGTCACGGACAGGGCCCTCTACGAGTCGCGTGCCACGGTGATGCTGGGTTGTCGACTTCACTCGCGCAAACACCAGGCCCGCGAGCGCGCTGCCGACGAGCATGAATAATATTCCCAAGAGGTCCGTTGCCGTGCTCGCCACAGTGCCGGAAGGTTCGGCCCCTACCCAGGGAAATAACGACCACAGCAAACCCACACCCAACATCACGGGCAACGCAGCCACTGGCACCCAAAACATCTTGCGCAGCGGTGCCTGAGCCCGCCTCATTCCCACCACCAGCCCAATCGCCGCGAGCGCGTAGCCGATCAGGAATGCCGGCGTACCATGGGAGAGCGATTCAGGCACGGTTAACGCCCCCTATTCCGGCCGCCAAGGCTTTCTTTGTCCAACGATGTTGCACTTGCACCAAAATCACGATGCCGGCCACCCCGTTTCTGCTCCCCGGAAGTCTGCCGGCCTCAATCCTACCGAGTCAAACGCTCCCCGTGGCCGCGCCGGCGATCGCCCAAGCCATACCAATGTGTCATCGACAAGACGCCCTGCGGATGCGCAGCCTAAGGGTACAAATTGAGAGTACTAACGAGAGGAGCCGCCATGAGGACTTTTGACCTGGGCAACAGGCGGCTTTTGATACCGGCGGCGCTCATAGCCTTGCTGGTCATCGGTGGAACGCTGTTCGCGAGTACGGGTGGAGGTGTCAGGATTCCGGCCGAGTTCCAGCACTGGTATCTGGTGAATTCCATGCTGGTCTCCAAAGAGCCCAACAAGACCGGGCTCATCACCGGCAACCACCTGATCTATGTCAACCGGCTCGGCTTCGCGCGCCTGAAGCGGGGTGGTTCGACACCCTACCCCGAGGGCACGATTTTCGTGGACGACGACCGCGAGTTCTCTCTGGATGACGCCGTCTATCATCAAGGGGCTCGCAAATTCGTCACCGTGATGATCAAGGATTCCAAGCAATACGTCGCGACCGGCGGCTGGGGATTCCAGGCATGGCCAGGCGGGGATCCCGCCAAACCCATCGTCACCGACGCGCCCAAACAATGCTTCGCCTGCCATACACCGAACAAGGCGAATGACTACGTGTTCTCAACCTATCTGCACTAGAGGTCATCCTCCGGGCCGCCGCGCGAGTGCTCCTGGGTTCTGGTGTGCTGTAGTCCCAGGGATGGGCTCGCCAGCTGCCGTTCCCGCCAGCGCTCGGCAGCCTGCTGTTGTCTGGCTTCGATGTCCTGCATGCGCGAGATTGGTCCTTCGGCGGGATCCAGATAGTCGTGCGCGAGCTCTTTGGGCCGCGCGCGTGACAAGATATTGAAGAAACCCTGCCGCGCTGGCGCCGTAGGCCTCACGCCATTTGCAGTTGGTGCGGTGAAATCCTCCGTCGCATAGAAAACCCGCGCCGCCTCCCGGTGACGGGACAGCGCCACATAGGTGCAGTGCCGGTCAAAGTGCTGGGTGGCGAGGATGTAGCTGCGATCCACCGTCACGCCCTGTGCCTTGTAAACCGTGGCCGCGTAGCCGTGATCCAAATCCTGATAGAAGCGGCTGTCGACGGCCAGGCGCTGGCCGGAGTCCAGCTGCACCTGAAGGACGCCGCCGGAGATTTTCTCCACCGTGCCCAGTGACCCATTCTTGACACCCAGACTCTTCTCATTCCTCAAAAAATACAGCCGGTCGCGCACCGCAAACTCAAGAGCCCCGCGCCTGGTCTGAATCACTTCGGCACGGCCCAGTTCGCCCCGCGCCTGCCGCGCGGCTCGCACCAGGCGATTCAGCTGCGTCACATCCTCGCGCGTATAGGCCATGATCAAGCGGCTGGCCCGCGGGTCCTGCTCCCCATCACGGATCCAGCCGGCCAGCAGGCTATCGCGGGCTGCTTGCCGGGTATCCAGTTGCGCGATGTCTCCTCGCCCCTCATAGGCACCCAGTGCTTCAGTGGTGGCGGCCGTCGCCAGCTGCCGCGTCGCCTCCCGCTGCCAGGCGTGATTCTGTCGGCGCACCTCGTTGAGTTCCGCAACGCCACTGTGGGCGATGATTCCCCGGAATGCCGCACCCGCCTCGATGGCCTGCAGCTGTTCCGGATCCCCCACCAGGACCACCTTCGCACGGGCGGTCTGCGCCGCGGCGAGTACCCGCGCAAGCTGGCGCGTCCCGATCATGCCGGCCTCGTCGATTACCAGTACATCACGCGCGGTCAGCGGATCGCGCCCGGAAGCCCAGGCGAATTCGTAGCTGGCCAGAGTGCGAGAGCTGATGCCCGAGGCGACCTCGAGATTCTCAGCGGCAATTCCGGCCAGCGCCGCCCCCTTGACGCTATAGCCCTGCGCCTCCCAGGCACCGCGTGCCGCGGCCAGCAAATGGCTTTTGCCGCTACCCGCCACGCCCACGAGGGCCTTCACATCGCCTTGCGCCACAAGTTCGGTAAAGGCCACGCGTTGCTCGGCGCTCAAGGCCCCCTGCGACAGCGCCGCCTGCTGATGCTGCTGCCCTACTCCATGGCCGCCTCGTTCAATCATGGCTCCGGCATCCCTGAGCATCTGCGCCTCCACCCGCAGCATCTCCGCGCTGGTGTATCGCTTTCGACCCCGATCATCCCGTCCCAGGGTCACGAGCTCCGGGCTGGTCGTCACCTTCACATACGCCGCCTGGAACTGCTCGGCCCCATCGGTTCGGGTGTGCAGGAACCTGGCAATGTCGTGCTCGGTGAAGGTCGCCTGGTGATGCGTCATCGCCTTCAGGGCCCGGCCCGGATCCTCGATGATCTGCTGGCCATTCTCGCGGGCAATGCGCTGTTGCTCTGCAATACGTTCGGTAATGCGATCAGGCAGTGCTTCGGATTGCTGCCGCTCGCGTCCCACGCCAATCTTGCGGCCCGGAGTCAGGTCCAGACCCTGGTCTTTCAGGCTTCGGTGGTCGATCCGCACGTCATGACCCGCCAAGGCAAGATGCTGGTTGGTCATCTCCTGCCAACTCTGCCGCCAGGCCAGGAGCTTGGAGCGTTCATTCCAGGAGCGCTCCTTCAGGCCGAAGCCCGCAGCGTCAATGCTGCGCAGAGTCAGCAGGACATGCGCATGGGGGTTGTTGGCATCATCGCGGTGTATCGCCAGATCCGCGATCATCCCCCTGGCCACAAACTCGCGCTGGACGAATGCCCTCATCAGTGCCAGCTGCTGATCGGCGTCGAGCTCGATCGGAAGGCCGACCTCGATCTCCCGCGCGAGCTGGGCATCCTTGCGCTTCTCCGCAGCTTCGACTGCGTTCCAAAGACGGGAACGATCGTGGACCCAGTCCGGGACCACCTTGGGCGCGAGGATTTCACAGTGCTCGACCCCGCTCTTGCGGGTGTAGTCGAAGGTCATCCCGGTGGCGTCCTCGGCAAGACTCTCCCCGGCACGATAGGCCGCTGCAGCGACGACCGAGCGACCTGCCGCTCGGGTCAGAATCTTGGCACTCAGGTGATAGATGGCCACTGGGTTCTGGCCGACGCCTTCGGGCGGCGGCTCTTCCTCCCACGTCGCGAAGCGACGTATAAGTGCGCACTTACTCCGCTCGAGACTACAATGCGCCTGCGCCTGTCTTCGCGCAAGAGGCTGGCGCCGTCCGTCATCAGGCCATACCCTGGCACCACCTCACCCATCGAACACGGAGGCAGCCGTGGTCGCAAAGTTCAATGAACGCACCCCCACGCTGGAGGAACGCCTCAAGCAACTGAAAGCGAAGCAGCAGCGGGTCGCCGCCCGCAAGCAGAGCTTGGAGGCTCGACGCTCGCGGCGAGAGGATATCCGCCGCAAGATCCTGGTCGGCGCCATCGTTCTGGCGAAGGTCGAGCAAGGGCTTATTGCGGATGCGGTTCTACGCGGATGGCTCAAGGGCGCCTTGAGCCGAGCGGACGATCGTGCGCTCTTCGGATTGTGAGCCGCAACGCAGCGTCGCAAAATGGCTTCCAACCAGATCGCAGCAACTACCAAGGCCGGTCAAATGTGGCACATCTCAACGCGGGCACCTATCGCCGCATTCGCCATGGTCTTGGCGATGGTCCCGCCGACCATGGCCCGCGCGGACACAATCTTGTTCGTCGGCAATAGCTTCACTTTCGGCTACCTCTCACCTGTCTGGCACTACCGCAAGGACACTGTCACTGATCTGAACAACGAGGGCGTAGGGGGAATGCCCGCCCTGTTCAAGCTTTTCACTCAGGAGACGGGTCTTCAGTGGCAGGTGAGCCTGGAGACCTCGCCGGGCAAGGACCTGCAGTGGCACATTGACAACAAGAGGCCGCTGATCATCGGGCCGTTCGACCACGTTGTCCTGCAGAGTTTTTCAACCCTCGACGCGGCTCACCCGGGCGATCCGACCAGCCTCATCAAATCCACCGGTACGCTGGTGTCCCTCCTTCAGGGGCGTAATCCCAAGGTCGACATCTGGCTGGATTCCACCTGGTCACGTGCGGACTTGACCTACCAACCGACGGGTCATTGGTATGGCAAACCGATCGACGCCATGGAAAAGGATCTGCGCGTCGGCTATGACAAGGCGGCCGCGGCGACCTCGGGCGTTCACGGAGTGCTGCCGGTGGGCCAGGCGTTCAATCGGGCCATCAAGAGCGGCCTGGCGACACCGAACCCCTACAAAGGAATCGGACCGGGCCAAATCGACCTGTGGGCCGTGGACAACTATCACGCCAGCACCTACGGCTATTACCTCGAGGCCTTGGTCGCCTTTGGTGCCATAACCGGCAAGAACCCCTCCTCACTTGGTTCGCGTGAAATCGCAGCAGCGGAACTCGACATTCCTCCCGATGTGGCCTCCCGCCTGCAGCAGATCGCTCACGACGAGCTGGCGACCGATAAAAGATAGCCGCGCCGCCGCTGCGCGAACCGCCATGCCGCGTCGTTGCCTCTTCGAAGGGTAAACCAAGAGCCGCAAATCCGGGATCGAGATATGCAAGGCCAATATGTTTAACGCTTCGGCTCCCGTACTGCAGTCCAGCCTTCAGCGTTATGATCTGGTCAGTCTGGCGGCTGGGTGTCGAACTCCAAGACCGACAGGTCCAGGTTATGCGGCAAATGTGCAGCAATTCATTGCGACAATTGTGCAGTCGAAAAAGTAGTTAGATGGAGATCATGGACCGCGCCTCACAGCCGACCCGCGCTCCTCTGCGCATTTGGGGATGGATGGGGCAGTATCGGCTCTCCTTCTACTTCGCATGCATTTCGGTCTTCTGCTCATATTTTGGCATCGCTGATCTCGTTAGTGGAAAAAAACATAATCCAAACCTGTGGTGGGGCGTCGCAATCTCCGCGACCCTGGCCCTTTTTCTATGGTTCGCGCAGAGGCGCAGGCTTCGGTATACGGTGTTTCAGACCTCCGATGGTGCAGCTGAAAACTATCGGAGGGTGTTAGACGTAGCGGTGTCCAATGATTGGACCATCTGCGATGACAGAAAGAACGAACTGATTGCCGCTAGGATCAAGGCTCCATGGACGGCATTGACGTGGGGCGAATTAGTGACCGTAGAGTTTTCAGGATCGCAGGTCTGCATCAATGTTGTTGGAGACCCATATGCAGGGACAAGTGGAAGCAGAACTGACGCTGCGCGCGCCAAAGCCGAAATAGACGCGGTCGTACGTGTTCTCCGCATCATCTAACTATCGTTCGAGCGGACGCGCCGTGAATAAACTGCCCGTGGTAGCGCAGCAGCGCGCCGCTCAACTTTGGCGTTAGATCGCTTGGCCGGGGCATCGAGCAACGACGGGGGACTGGCCTGGTGCCAGATGGATTTGCCCGCCGGTGCACCGCTCGTATTGCCATGCCTGATCTTGTGGCACTTACTGTTGCGCCGGGATCGGCGGTGGTATCGCTGAACGGGTGCGGTGCAAACTGCCCGTTTCCAGCACTGCGTTTGTCCGCACCTTGCCGATATTTCGATACGACCATTCGTGGCGTACACTGACCTCACTGCCGGTGGCGATCTAACAATCGTTGGAGCGGACCGCACATGGATAAAGTGCCAGCTTCTGTCACCGTCGCGCACCGGGTCATCAACCGCGCGCGGCCGCTCAACTACTTTCGTTAGGCTGCAGGATGAATCCTCAGGCAACAGCGGGATTTCAAGCCGGTGGTCGTAGTGCAGCGATCCGGATACCACCCTTGTCGCTCCTATCGATGGCGCGGCAGTCATTGTCGAAGCACGATCAACGGCTACGACTGGATTCAGCGCCAGCTTTGACCTTTTCCCACACCCTGAATCCAAACGTGGTGCCGAACTTGCTGTTCCGTCACACGGCTGCCAATCTTGCTGTTGTGCCAAGGCACCCTAACATTCGTTCGAGCGGACCGCGCATGGATAAAGTGCCGGTTTCTGTCATCGACGCACCCCGTGAACCTGGCCCGCGCGCGGCCGCTCAACTCTGGCGTTAGAAGGCGTCGCCGTGCGTAGTGCCATCGTCTTCGGAGTGGTTGGACTGGCCTTTCTCAGCCTCGCTGTGCTGGTACTTCGATCGTCTTCACCTTC
>Ga0210385_10000429_pt1 | contig 31181 bp, 25 predicted proteins | sample IncBWH26OmetaG_FD_160107 | JGI IMG/M metagenome (GOLD analysis project Ga0210385, IMG submission 160107) | Forest soil microbial communities from Barre Woods Harvard Forest LTER site, Petersham, Massachusetts, United States - Inc-BW-H-26-O ...
ACGCTTCTGGCAAAACTATTTGAGGGAGCCGTGAACGCCGCGATCGGGATGGATAAACGCTGCGCCGGAGTGAGGAATCATCAGTCATTATCCGATCCGGTGAACGCCGCTATCGTCACCGATAGCTTTTGAATCAAACTTTACAAATAGTTTACGAGCGATCAGCACTGGCCAGCGAAGAAGATGCTGACATGGGAGGTAATGACTCGGCCCCAGCATGTAGCGCTCGTTACTCGCGTAGGTGCACTGCTATGTTTGGTATTTTTTTTTGCCACTAGCTTTCGTTATGGCTGGAATCGGAATGCGACGGATTTCCGTAACTACTACACCGGGGCTGTATTGGTGCGGAAGTCGGAGCGATTACGGAATTTCTACGACGCGGATTGGTTTCAGCGTCAGATGAATGAGGCGGGGATTCAGCCGCTTGGCTCTTACATTCCCCAGACACCACTCGGAATGTTACCCTTGATTCCGTTCAGCGGATTTCCGATACAAACGGCAAAGCGTATATGGCTGCTCCTTAATCTGGGATTTCTGGGAGCGACTCTTTGGATGCTTGCCCGTTTGACAGGACTCCGCTTACCGGTAGTCACACTTCTGGCTTTTAGCGGCTACTGGGCGATACATGTTAATTTTCTATTTGGTCAATATTATGTCTGTATCTTATTCCTGATTACGGGATCGCTCTTTTGTCTGGAGCGGCGCGGCGATAGACGTGCCGGTGCGTTTCTAACCATTGCGTTGGCGCTCAAGCTCTATGGAGGACCATTCTTACTTTATCTCGCAGTGAAGCGCCGCTGGGCAGCGATGACAGCGATGTTGACAGGCGCGCTTTGCTTTGTAGGAATAGCGGCTTACCTTTTCGGCTGGAGTGACTTGCTCTATTTCTGGCATCACATTCTTCCCCGAGCCATCGCGGGTGAGACGATAGACCCTTACAGCAGCCTGAATAACACCTTTTCCACGCTGTTCCGCCGGCTGTTCATCAGAGAAGCAGAACTTAATCCGCACCCATTGTGGAACGCACCGGCAGCTTTCTTTTTTCTGGAGCCATTTATCACCCTGCTGATCTTTTTGCCGCCGCTACTGGCGATTGTTAGATCGAGCGATCTGAAGCCTACCTTCGCATGGTTCGGTTTGGCCGTTGTCCTCGCCTCCCCTAACATCGGTTCGTACACATACTTGCTGGCATTGCTGCCCGTGGTCTTACTATTGGAAAAAGCTTCGCCGAGACAGAGGGTGTTCCTAATGGGATCTTACTTCCTACTGGGGTTACCGATGAACTCGAGTTGGAGTTGGTTTTTCCCGAAGTTATGGATTCTGCTGGCCCTGTTTCTGTTCGCGGCCGCGCCATACTGGCGTCTTGTACGAGCGGCATTGGCCATCGGCGCGTTGTGCTCGATAGCGTTCCTGGCCGCTATTTCCGCCGCATTGCATATAGCCAGCTACTCGCAGGAACCCGAGCAGCATTTCGAGCCTGTCGCGGTCCAAGAAGGAGCGATTTTCTCATCATCGCCTGCCGTCCTACGCTCCGGTATTGCCTATCAAGCCCTGAGCAGGGATCGGTATGTGCTGCATTGGCTGCACGATGATCGCATTGAGGAGTTCCGTTTTAATGGTCATGTTATCAACCCCGTTGCGGAATTTCCAAATGGCCTGGTTCGATTCGATTTACTCGCAAACCGGCGATCGAAAAGTGTGCTGTTCGACGTAAATACAAGATCGCTTCTCCCAGCGGAACCTTCCCGGTATATCCGAACCACCCAGCTTGCTTTAACGGAACAGGAAATCGCGTCACCTGACAAAAAATGGATCGTGTTCACGAAGCTTACGGGGGGCAATGCCCAGATTTGGCTAAAGAACACGCATAACGGCGAAGCGCACCGGATCACAGGCGGGAATTGCAGCAGTTGGTCACCGACATGGGAACTGGATTCGAGCGGCATCTTATTTGCGAGCGATTGCAACCGCGGCATTGCCTGTCCAGCCCTGTATCGCGCACGACTAAAGGATATGTGGATGGAGAATGGTCAAGCGCCGCTTTAGTGACGAGACCGCTCTCACGGTCCCTTTTACAATAGCTTTGCGATTTGTCATCAATCGAGTGTCGGCAGTCCCGATAGGATCAATACGAGCGACGCTAATGCGGTTTCTCGATTCACGACGCACGGTTTACTGGATCCTTGGCTTAGGCTTACTAATCAGGATAGTGCCGCTGATGATGGTCGGCGGAAAATTCCTTGCGCACGAGAACCCCTCCTACGATGGCATGGCTTTGCAGCTGATGAATCATGTAAACTTCTCTCCCTATTGGCCTCCGGGATTTCCATACTATCTGGCGTTCTTTCATGAGGTTTTTGGACCTGGGATGCTGGTCGCCAGAGCATCCATGCTTGTGATCTACGGTGCATTTTCCGTGATGCTTTACGCCCTTGTGCGAGAGTTCAGTTCGCAATGGGCCGCGAATCTTGCTGTCCTTACGTTTGCTGTCTATCCGTCCTACGTGCGTTACGCGTTCAATCCCTCAACAGAATACCCGACCGCGTTCTGTCTTCTTGCGGTCGCCTACCTGACGCTTCGTATCGCGCGGAATCCCTACTATTGGGAAGCAGCATTGCTGGGCGTTTCATTAGCTGTGCTTGCGCTCGTGAGATCTAACAGTTTGGGTTTGGCAGTTATTGTACCAACGTATATTCTGATGAGAACAAAAAAATGGGCCGTCGCGTTGGTGAGCCTGCTTATATCCTCGGTTCTCATCGGAGCATGGCTTTGGAAAGCTTATGAACTTGCAGGGCACTTCGTTTTGATTAACGATTCGAACGAAGAGAATTTCGTGTTCGCGAATCACCCTGACACGCCGCTCAAGGTCACCTGCCGTGATTGTCCCGAGGAATGGCACGTTCCCGCGAGTTTCTTACGGCTTGAACGAGAGATCGACTATAAGCCTTCAGCGGAGCGGCAACATGTTCTGCGCGATGCCACGGTTCATTATGTCCTCGCGCGCCCTGACCTGTTTGTAGTAAGAATGCTGATTCGCTTTTGCGCGTATTTCACGTTTCCGATTCATTACGCCGACCCGTTAGTTCACCATTACGAAGCGGGCGCGTTGATGCGCCGTGGGACAGGTGCCCTGATCACGGTTGCTGAAGTATGTTTCTTCTGGCCCATCATAATTCTGGCCGTCATCTTTTGTTTCAATCTGCCGAGCTTTCCCGAAGTGCGTGAGGGCATACTTGCGATGCTCGGTATAGCTGGCGTGTATGCCATTCCTTGCTGGCTGACGTGGTCACAGGCACGATATGCCTTCCCCGTGATTCCGGTGCTTGCTGTCTTCGCATTCGTGCTCGTCAACGCCGTGCGCGAAAAACAATGGCGTGAAATTGTTCGCCCAGTGTTGATATCTACCCGCCGAAGAACAGCTATGCTTCTGGCCTTGGCTCTCTTCGGATATATCCAGGCCGAGTGGATTCTGTTGATTGTTTCTTCTAACACATGGCAGCAACCGATTCAGCGTACCGCGGTGCTTCTTCTTGCTCCGGCGGAATATCTTAACGCGCACGACGGTATAGCACATCAGAGGCTCAAATGATTTCGTGAACCTGCCTCACAAACGACGATGCATTTCAGGGCAGGATTCTCGATCAGAGGATCAACCCACATTCTTTAAGGAAAACAATGACGAAAACAGTTACCAGACTAGCCGCCCTCGGGGTTGTGCTCTTCACCGCCGCATTCACGCCATTCGCTAAGGCGAGCGAGTGGGATAAAAGGACAATAGTCACTACCCATGAAGCGATCCAGATTCAAGGAAAGGTTCTTGCGCCGGGCCAGTACATCGTGACCCTGCTTGGCTCGACCGACCGCCATATCGTGCAAATCTACGATGTTGCCAACGCGAAATTAGAGATGACGGTCCTGGCCAATTCCACATACCGGCTGGAGCCCACGGGAGATACGCGGCTCACTTTTTGGGAAGTGCCGCCCGGACAAGCACCAGCTTTACGTACCTGGTTCTATCCAGGGGACAACTCGGGCCTAGAGTTTTCAGCATTGCGCTAAGACCGGTTACCCGCCGCGGCCCCGCAGGCCTTAAACATCCTCGGGGCAACGGCAATGGGGTCGATAGCAGATTTCGGCGCCGGGACCTAGGGTTACGGGCAATGACTAACATTTCGATCAGCTTGCTGTTTGGTGCTTTATTCGTAATCCTCGGTGCTCTCAATGTGTGGCTGATCTTTCATGCTTCCAGAGCGCTGGCGTCGACACGGATGAGTCAACGTCTGATTAAGGCTCATCGGGCGGGCGGCTACGTCTTCATAGCCCTATTCTTCCTGATGAGCTACTTCATGGCTCAGCGCACCTCGCACGAGCCGGGCGAACTGTCGATGCGCGCCCTAGTCCATGTTCTGGTCGCAATGTCCTTGGTGCCGTTGCTCTTCGTCAAAATCCTCATAGCCCGTTATTACAAGACCTACTATTCCGCGCTGACCTCGTTGGGTTTACTCATATTCTGCCTCGCCTTTGTCCTGGTATCACTCACTGCAGGTCCCTATCTGCTTCGAGCAACTTCAGTAAGAGATGTTTCTTCTGCGACTACTAATGCGAGCTCGCAACCAATAGATTTGCGCGATTCGGAAGCACTGATGCAGAAGAAGTGTTCCCACTGCCACACACTTGACCGGGTAATTGGTGCACATAAAGACGCTACGGGCTGGTCTGCGACCGTCCACCGCATGCAGAACCTGCCCGGCTCGCACATTTCAGAAGACGATGCGACCGCGATCTTGAGTTACCTGGTTGCGGCCGATTCCATCGACAGCTCGACTTTGCAGGGTGAACTGAAGGTCGGCAAGGCTCTCGTCGATAGCCACTGCGGCCGATGTCATGAGCTGGACAGAGTTTACAAATCAGCCTTTGACGCCGGCAAATGGCAGGACACAGTCACTCGCATGGTAGGGTATGCACGCGGAACCGACGGTTTTTTCAAGCCTGGGGAGGCTCAGCAAATAATCCGATTCCTTTCGAAGACGCAAACGCCAGAAGCAGTCACCGCTCGCCGGCTTCAGGGCAGCTTGATTGAGGCGGAGTCTCCAGACGAACCTAAGCATGTTTCTTCCGATAAAATCCTCAAGAATTCGTGGCACGTCAATCGCGCAAGTGTTCAGACGAGTGCCGTCATTCTGCTGGTGATCGTCGTGTCAGGGACTCTTGTTATGCGGCGCCCGAAACGCAACGCCGTGAAACGGCCGAACTCATTTCCCGAAACGGATCAGGCGAGGGGCAACACAGCACCCTTGCTTCCGAGCTCGTTGGTGCTTCAACTCGTTCGCATCGAACGGCAAACGCATGATTGTGTGAGTCTTCGTTTTCGATTGCCGGCGGGAGCCAAGCTCAAAGCAAAGCCAGGACAGTTCATGACCTTCTCATGGTTGCTGGCGGGGGAAAAGGTTATCCGCTCTTACACCATCTCCTCATCTCCCACTCAAAGCGGGTATGTCGAAATAACGCCGAAACGAGCGAAAGATGGGTTCGTGTCGACGTTTCTTAACGATCATGCCGCGATCGGTCTGACCGTCGAGACGATTGGGCCAGCCGGGGAATTTTGTTTCGACGAAAAAACCGAAAAAAGGATCGTTCTTCTGGCGGCGGGAAGCGGAATAACACCCATGATTTCGATACTCCGGTTTATCGACGATCGCTGCCTCGATACTGATGTGGCGTTGGTTTATACGGCACGCACGCAACGAGACGTCATCTTCGAAACAGAGATCGAGCGCCTCAAACAGTCTCTCCCACGCTTCAACTGCTTCACCGTTCTGACGAGGCCAGAGGCTGGATGGAAGGGCTTAACAGGCCGCGTCCGCCGCGATGTTCTCGTGGACATAGTAAAGGGAAAGAAAGATGCTGCATTCTTTCTCTGCGGTCCGGAAGCCTTCATGAACGACACAATCGCGGCCCTCGAGGAATTAGGCGTCGAGCGCAAGCGAATCAAACAAGAGAGGTTCAGCTCCCCCAAAGGCACTCAGATTCCTGACACTGACCAGCCGCGCATCGGCGTGGCGGAATTCTCGCGCTCAGGGATAAAGTGTGACATTCCTCCCGGCCTCACGGTGCTCGAAGTAGCAGAGAAAAATGGGATCGCCATTCCATACAGTTGCCGGCAGGGTCAGTGTGGCACTTGTGCCACCAAGCTGAGCGAGGGCACCGTTCGAATGGATTCGGAGGCGGGACTGTCCGACGAACTGCGAGCCCAGGGGTACGTACTGCTCTGCGTAGGCCGAGCGCAAGGAGACGTAAAGCTTGAAGGGTAGCCATAGGAAGGTGGAAGCAATGGGACCAGTTCCCGGCTGCCATGCGGGTGTGGAGCAAATGACCCAGTCAAAAGACGGTGAGTCAATTTGGTGGTTTATCGTTCAATCAGGATCTGTGTACAGGCTCGTTGCTCTGAGTCTGTTACTTGCCGCGTGCTCGGCCAGTTACATTGCCGCCGTGGAGCGTCGCGCGAACTCCTCCAGAATTGGTCATGCGGTGGACGATCGACGCGCCATTCTTGTGACTGGCGACATAGATCAGCAGCGAGCTGCTGTGCTTGCCAATTTTGCAAGGTATAACAACGATTGAAGAGCACGCGAAATCAGGCGAAATGGGGCGAGGCTACCGGGTACCGGTGGACGCAAGGTAGCCTCCTTATGGCCGCGGCTCAGTAACCGCGCCTCCTGTCAGAGTGAGTGGAGGAACGTTATGAGCTGCCGTTGTTCTTGGGGAGTCAATCCATTGAAGCGGGAGATCACAACACTTGCCTCGCCTGCATGGCGATGAATGGCATCATCCAGAGTAAGGGACTTGAGATCGTGCATGAACCTAGATTTGATCTGCAGACCCCAGAGCGGAGCTGTGCGCAACTTGTTGGCGGTGTCTTGCGGGCCAACCTGCACAATTCCATCGCCGGTTCCGACGTCATGTAATAAGAAATCACCGAAGGGATGAATGATTTTGTTCCCTAAAGCCTCTGGAACGGTGAATGCACCGCCGTTGATCTTTGTGCCCGGACGGTCTGTCGTCAGCGTGGGAACGTGACACGTGCTGCAGCCAATGGACGAGAATAAGTACTCGCCGGCTAGGGCGTCCGCCGTTTCCGCTAAAGCGGCATTGCGCGGGGGTACTTGGGTTCCGCGAACAAATTGAGCGAAGTGGTCAATATCGGCCAGGCCCAACTGATCCGGCTTGTCTTCAGGATCCGTGGTGACTTTGCAAACGGAAGTTACATCTTTCGGCTTCAGCCGGTTGGTCACACCCATTTCATTCAGGTAGGCATCGGCCACAAATGAAAGTATAGTTGGGTCCTGGTCTTTCCAGCCAAACTTGCCTACGCCTGTTTGACCAGCAACTTCCAGAATAGGAGCCTGAACCACTTCCCCGTGAATCATGCCATTGCTTTGCGCGGGCTGATTGGCAGCAATGGCAAGGAAGGTTCGATCGTCCACGGCCTCAACAAAACCGTCGCCGAGTGTATTGAGTACGGCGCGAAGCGTTTGTATATTTTCTGAGTCTGGTACCTCCTCATGCGCTTGCGCGCATATGGAGCGATCATTGATGATGGAGCGGCCGGAAATGCTGTCTGCTCCATTGTTGATTAGAATGGTGGGATTTACAAACTTGCCATTCGCGTCGTTATGTCCGACACGCTTCTCTGTAATCTGGCTGGCGGCGCCAGTTACGACGTTCTGATGGCATTCCGAGCAGGATGTCGCGTTAAACTCCGGACCTAGGCCGGTACTAAGATCATGCCGCCGTTCAAACTGCGCCTGATCGAGCGCGAAGGTGTCGCCAGGCGGCTCTTTGATTCCATTGCTGACGCTCTGCGAACCTGCATTCACTGTCAGCTCTCCTGTTGGGCTGATCGTCTGCTGCACCGTAGGAGTCGTAAAGCCCGCGGGGGCTTCGGTTTCCGATTGCGCGCGACCACAGCGATTACGGCTCCGATGGAAAAGAAGAGAACAATATATCTCACGGCTGTAATCTCCTTGAACCTGCTGCTTCTCCCTGGACCCAGCGGTAAGTACCTGCCGAGTCAGCTCTTTTCGTCGACCTCGGGGGTGATCGATTTCTCTGTCAGCTTGATTCCGTCCTTGAAGCTACGAATGCCCTGAGCCAATCCTTTCCCTAATTCAGGAAGTTTCTTGGGTCCGAATACGAATAAAGCCACAAGGAAAATGAGCAGCAAATGGCTCGGTCTAAGAAGGCCTTCAATCATAAGTTTTGGTCCTTTGCCTTAGGCAGCGCCCGAGGCATCTTTCTCTACCACGATTGTTCCCGTCATGGTGGGGTGAATCTTGCAGAAGTAGGGATAGGAGCCCGGCTCCTGAAACTTAAACGAGAACGCCTGGTCAGTGTCGAGCACGGGGGAAGCAAACTTCTTTTCGGTGCTCGTGGCGGTGTGTGGGATATCATCCCGGTTGGTCCAGGTAACAACCGCTCCGGCTTTTACGGTCATGGACTTGGGGGTGAAGGAGAAGTTGTCGATTTTGACTTCGGTGGTATTAGCCGTCTTTTCGAGGCGCGCCTGCGACCCAGGGGTCACCGCGAGAGCGGAATCGACGACCGCGAGGCTGTGGCTGCCGGCGATGTAGTTGACGTGCGTGATTCCGAGCACATCGCGCAACTGATCGGCGGGTACTTTCATCGGACCGGGCGAAGGCGCCGTGCCGGGTTTGGGTTGGGGAAAAGCCGTAGACATAGCAGTGTGATAGAAAACGTTGCCTTCTATCTTCTGCATGGTCTGGTGAATGTGTCCGTTCAACACGGTCACTGAGCCAAACGACTTCATGTACGACAAGGCTGTCATTCCATCGTCGGTGCCCCATCCCCACTCGGGATAGACAGTCCACAGCGGGATGTGCGCAAAAACCACGATGGGAGTACTGTTGGAGCGCCCAGCAAGGTCTTTCTGAAGCCAAGCCAGTTGTTCTGGCCCAAGCGTTCCGAGCCCGCCAGCTTTAAGATCGACTACGTTCACGAGGCCGATGAAATGTACCCCTTTGTGATCGAAGCTGAACCAACCTGCTCCTTTTGTGTTTTTCCCATAACGTTCGAGATACTGCTGACCGTTGTCGGAAAGCATGTCGTGTTCGCCAGGCACGAAGAAGGTTTGGCCGGATTTTGCCGATTTCAAGACTTGATCCAGCGTGTCGAATTCGGTCGGCTTTGAGAGATGGCTCAAGTCGCCTGTATGGATCACAAAGTCCGGCGTATGCTCAAGCGCGTTGATCTTGTTGATCGCCTCCTGCAAGGTCGCAGTGACGTCAGTGTTCGCTGGTTTGCTAAAGCCGATGTGGCTATCGCTGATCTGAACGAAGCTGAAACCAGCGCCTCCGTTTCCACCCATCTGGTGGCCAGACGTTTGACCGAAAGCTTTTGAAGCGAGGACGCCTCCGCTTACGGTCCAAATCATCCCCGTGCCGGCCCAGGCCATGCACTCCAAAAATCCACGACGGTCTACTCCGTCTTTGTTTGAATTCTCTTTGATTCGACGAGACAACTTATTTCTCCTTCAACCGCACCATCAAACTTGTCTTTTCATTTAGCAGTACCGATGCGTTTAGTGGAATATTCCCGGCTCAGATAATCTTTTTAGCAATGGACGAAGTTATTCGGCATCATTGACCGTTAGGCGCCTGACCGTCGCCCGCACGAACGTCGGGGTGACTGGCCTTCAATTTTCGGCGCTCGAGGACGAAAGTAGCGAACCGGGAAGTAGGGGCGATTGAGAAACTCGACGAGGTCGGGAACGCCAGCAGTTGTCGAACCGCATGCGTGCGCGTGGCTGCACATTTGCTTATGCAGCCCACGCTCGTGAGTTAGTGGGTTAAAACCACATATAAACCGCCGGGCTAGTGTCGGTAGACCCGGCGTAGGTAGCCCAAACGTTCGAGGCGTTCCCGAGAACTACTTGACTTACGCCATTCACGCCGTTACTCACAAAGTTGAAGCTGCTGCCTTTCCACCGGTACAGGCTGCCGCTGGTATTGATGCCCCAGACTGCGCCGTCGGCGGTGGCCCAGACTTCGTTCAGTTCGCCTCCGATCGGAACCGGGCCGTTCTGGTACGTGTAGATCTGGCCTTCTGCGTTCACGCCCCAGACGTTGTTAGCACTGCCGACCGAGATCTCCGAGAGCGATCCCGGAATGTTCTGCCAGGAACCGACGGCGCCGTTCGTGCCACCGCTGTAGCGATAGACCTGACTCTGTCCGTTGATGCCCCAGACCGTGCCGTCCGCTCCGACCGAGAGCGTCCCGAGCGCGCCGGGGATCTGGACCCAGCTCGACGTGTTGAAGTCATAGTAGTAAGTAGAGTCGGCGCTGTTGCTGCCCCAGACCTGGCCGTCAGCGCCGACCTGGACATTGTTCAACTCGCCGGGAATCAGTTGCCATGTGGGCGTGGTGCCTGCGAGGTACTCGTACACCGTGCAATTGTCGGCGGTCGAAGTACTGCAGTAGACGCCCCAGACATCGTTGCCGGCACCTACTGAAACCTGCGTCATCAGCGGCGCTCCGGCGACAGCTTGGAAGGTCTGGGTACCGGGGTTGAAGAACTCCACCGTGTTCGAGCTAACTCCCCAGACAGCGCCGTCCGCTCCGACCGAAATCTGATCCAGGCTCGCTCCCGGAATAGCGGTGAGCGTTTGGTACTGCCGGGCGGGCGCGCCGAGCAGTTGGAAAATCTGCTGCGAACTGTTGACGCCCCAGACGGTGCCGTTGGCGCCCGCAGCGATGTCGCTCAGGTTGCCGGAGATCGGAACCCAGACCTGGCTGGTCGCATTCCATTGAAAGACGTTGCCGGAGGCGTCCAGGCCGAACACGGCGGGTCCGGCCCCAACGGCGAGTTGATGGATGCTGGCGCCAGCGGTCGCCGCAAAGGTGTTGTGCAGGACATCCCAGTGGTAGGCTGTGCTGCCCGATACGGCCCAGAGGTCGCCGTCGATGCCGACGGCGATCTGGGTATATCTGACCATGCCAGTAAGCCAAGTGAAACGGCCCAGCCCCGGGTTGTACGAGTAGATGGAACCGTTGTCATTTAGCCCGTAGACGGCACCCGCCGATCCGACCGCGATGGAGCCCGGGTTGGTGGACAGCGTTCCAAGCACCCGTGTCCAGCCTGAGCCGTTGTAGTAATAAATGTTCCCAAGGTAGTTGATGCCCCAAACGGAGCCGTCGCCGCCGACGGCAATTTGATTCAACTCGCCGGGAACGTTGACCCAGCCGCCAGTCGCAGCATCGTAGCGATAGATCTGGTTGACGTCATTGATGCCCCAGACGGCGTCGGCATTACCGGCGGCGATCGTCTTCAGCGAGCCTGGAATGTTAGTCCAAGAGGCAGGAGTGGTGGCTGTTCCAAAGTGGTAGGTGTAGATCTGCTGGAATTCATTGATGCCCCAGACGCTGCCGTCAGCGCCGATTGAAACCTTGGTCAATTGGCCGCCGCCGGCGACGAGCCCCAACGATTCAAAGCCGATCTCGGAGATGCGGCCGATCTTGTTCGCAAGACTTTCGGTGAACCAGAGCGCGTGGTCCGGGCCTTCCGTGATTCCGTACGGGCCGCTCGAGGGGGTCGGGATCGGAAAGTAGGATCTAGCGCCACTCGTATCGATGCGCCCGATTTCATTGGAGCCCTCCTCGGTAAACCAAAGCGCACCGTCGGCACCCACGGTAATCGAGGTCGGCTTGGAGGTAGTTGAATCCGTTGCGTATTCGTGTAACAGAGTGCCGCTGGGACTCATTACGCCGATTTGCCCTACGCCCTGCTCGGTGAACCAGAGATTGCCATCCCCCGGGTTGTAGACAATCCCGAAAGGATTGGCGTTTGCGGTGAGTGTAGCGGGAAACTCCTCAATGTCGACCGCGAAGCACACGCCCCCGTCCGGGGCGGCGGCCGTCACCATGCCAATCCGATTGTTCGAGAATTCCGTGAAATAAAGGGTGTAGCTTCCCGTCGGCCCCGGCGTGATTCCCAATGGTTGGCTGCCTGCGGTGAGGCCCGCGGAGTAGTCAGACAAAGCCGAGGTGAAGGCGGTCACGCAGCCGATCCTGGTCGTAGTACCTGCACCCACGGGAGCTTCAGTAAACCAGGTGCCGCCATCGGATGCAGCCGCGATTCCAAAGGGAACTGCGTCCGCGGTGGGATTAGGAATCGCAACTTGCGTGAAGGCACCCGAGGAGGGCGTGAGTTGTCCGATATAGTCACCGCTCTCAGCTGTGAAATAAATTACGCCATATGGGCTTGTGACGATCTGCTGCGGCCGGCCGTTTGCTAACGAGTCCGGTAGCGGGTATTCCGTTAATACCCCGTTCATATCGATGCGGCCGATGCCACCGGCCGATCCCGTTCCGTTTTCGGCGAACCAAACTGGGCCATCCAGACCGGCCGTGATGCCCGCGGGAGTGGTGCTCGGCGCTGGTATGGGAAACTCGGCGAAGCTGACCTGCGCCGAAGACGTTAGCGGAAGCGCGGCGAGCAAAAACAAGCTCGCGCCGGCGGTCCAAAGCAGTGGCATAGTAATGGGAGCAAAGTTATTCGGCATCATTGACCGCTGGCCGGCTGACCGTCGCCCGCACGAACGACGCGGTGACTGGCTTTCAGTTTTCGGCGCTCGACGCGCGCCCACCCGTACAGCAGATCTGTATCGGCAGTCGACAACTTCGCATCGCGATGAATCAACGTATACTGCGGCAGCGGCATCTCATGGTTCCCAACCGCGGATGCAATGTCGGCCAAGAGCTTTTCTTGCTGAGAGAAGCTATACTGATTCCACTCCGACAAGTTCATTTCATCGCGTCCCCGGCTCACATCTCTTTCCACCATCCAGGACATGGGGGCCACATAGCTGTACCAAGGCCACACGGTTCGATTCGAGTGGCAATCCATGCAAGAACGCTTCAGCGCGGTAGCGATTTCCGGCGGCATGTTGAGACCGCCGGTTGAGACTGCCTCCCGTTCCGACTGTTTTACCGATCCAAATGGATGAACTGCTATCGAAGACACCGCGAGTAAACTCACGAAACCTCCGGCGCACAACCAACTTAAACCGCGCACAACGGGCACCCACCGCCCTGTGCGCTCCACGCGTACTTAACAAAGAGCGCTTTCACATCCGGAATACCGGGTTCGGCGCTGTTTTATTCCCGGCCTTGTGCGGCAGCCCAAATCCTGAGAGACTGGCTACGCATCACTCATGTGGGGGCGGTGCAATAGACGATGGCAGAAGAAATTTGGAATAAGCGGACCGCAAAAGAAGTACACAAGAACAGAGATGAACTCTTTGAAAGGACCGTCTTGCCCTACCTCAACTCCGCTTACAATCTTGCGCGCTGGCTTACGCGGAATGAGCATGACGCCGAGGACGTGATCCAAGAGGCGTCCCTAAGGGCGTGGCGATCCTTTGAAACATTCCTGCCGGGTCGCGACGGTCGAGCCTGGTTCTTGACCATTGTTCGAAATACCTGCTGTACCTGGCTGCGGCAAAACCGTTCCCCGGGCGGCAGCATGCAAGTGGAGGATGATTTTGAAGCCGTGGGTACATGGCTCGATCCCGAGGCAGTGTTAATCAAGAATATGAATTCGCAATTGATTCGCGAGGCGCTGGAGGAGTTGCCGTTGGAGTACCGCGAAATTTTGATCCTGCGAGAATTGGAAGAGTTGTCTTACAAGGAAATCGCGAAGATCATCGACATCCCTTTGGGAACCGTCATGTCGCGGCTGTCGCGAGCACGACGAGAACTTTACATCCAGATGAGCGGAGCAACTGGGGAGATGAGCGCATGAGCTGCCAGGAAATGCACGAACTGCTGGATGGTTATGTGGATAGTGAGCTGGACGTGGTGACCACTTTGCAATTGGAGCGTCACCTAAAGGAATGCGCTAGCTGCCGTGCGGTTTGCCATCGCTATGAACAGTTCACTCAGGGGATACAGGCTCACGTCCCGCGTTTTGAGGCGCCGGCAGGACTCGAGGTTAGAATCCGCACGAAGCTCGGCCTGGGCAAGGGCAGGCCCGCTAGAGCTGCCAGTGCGTTTACAGATTGGCGTCGTTGGGCGGTCGCGGCCAGCCTGATAGGTGTGCTTGTCTTGACCGGGACGCTCCTTATGCTAGTTAAACGCCGCGCGAGCCCGGAAATGTTAGCTGAACAGGTGGTTTCGAGCCACATCCGTTCACTGATGGCAAATCACCTGAGTGATGTAGTTTCAACAGATCAACACACCGTGAAACCTTGGTTCAGCGGAAAGCTCGACTTTTCGCCGACGGTCAAGAACCTTGCTCCTGAAGGGTTTCCTCTTACCGGTGGACGGCTGGACTACTTGGATGATCGCTCTGTAGCGGCACTCGTGTATAAGCGCCGCCAACATACCATCAATCTGTTCATTTGGCCGTCGGAAAATTCCGATTCGAATCCGCAAACGCTTACCATCAAAGGTTTTAATATTGTGCACTGGACGCAAGCGCACATGACTTATTGGGCGATATCGGATCTCAATGCCGTTGAACTAAGCGAGTTCGCACGGGGCCTGAAAACCCGTTCGTCATGAAAGGCCGCAGCGGTGTAAAAGGTTTTGGAAACGTGAATCGGAACGGAGCACATCAAACGCCGGCCGCACAAGGGCCGAGGGATTGAATCGCTCTTGGTACGCTGTTTGCAGCCACGCGAGTGCCTGATCTTTATCGTTGAGACCCGCATAAACCACCGCAATCGCGACGGCATGGGATGATTTGTCATTCGATTCGATCTTCAGGTCATTCAAGATCTTGAGAGCTTCGTTTCGTCTGCCGGAAACAGCATAGACAAAACCTAATTGCGAGGTACAAAGTGGATTTGCTCTCGAAAGCTCAATAGCCTGTTGGAGCTCTCGGATAGCCTCATCGTAGTTACGCGCCTGACCTAAGGCCTGGCCCAACTGATAGTGCGCCATTGCGAAGCTAGGATCCATCTCAATGGCCCGTCGGCTTTGTCGTATGGATTCGTCGTATCGGTGCGCGATGGTGAGTGCATCCGCCAGATCAGCACTTATTATTAGCGAAAGCGGATCTAGAGCCTCCGCCTTTTCCAATTCGCTAATGGCTTCGTTATCCTGGCCTCCAATGAGGAGACTCCAGCCGTACCACTGGTGCGCGGTTGCGTAGCTGGGACTCAGCTCGATGGCCCGTAACAACTCTGCTTTGGCGCCCCGCCAATCCCAGTCGAACGCTTTGCGGCAAAGCCCGAGCGATGCGTGAGCTTCCCCTAGGTTATCGTCTAACTTCAAGGCCTTGGTGGCCGCAGCCTTTGCTTTGGGGAATGCTTCATTACGGTCGAGAGCACCATATTCCCAATCTGCGAGCAACGTATAAGAATCAGCTAAGCCGCTGTAGGCAGGGGCGTAGTTCGGGTCCTTTGAGATTGCCTGATCGAAGTACGCAATCGCTTCTTTCAGACTCTGCTCGGTTCGCTTGTTCCAGAAGTATCTCCCTTTCAGATAAGCATCATGGGCGTCGGGATTTACAAGCTTCGGTTTTTGCAGCAGAGCTTGCTCTTGAGCGGTAATCTTGAGGCGGATGCGATCGGCTATGGCACGAGCTACCTTATCCTGGAGTTGCAGCGTATCGCTTAAATCGCCTTCGTAACTTTGACTCCATATATGCTCGTCGGCAGTAGCCCGAATCAATTGTGCAGTGATGCGAACGTGTTCTCCGGAACGGAGAACGGTTCCTTCCACTATGGCGTCGACTTTCAACTCGCGCCCTATTTGGGGTAACGGCTTACGGGCATGCTTGTACAGCATGACCGAAGTGCGGGAGATTACTTTCAATCCGTTAATCGTTGCCAGGGCAGTGATCAGTTCGTCGGTCATACCGTCTGCAAAATATTCCTGCGAAACATCGCTTGAAAGGTTTTCCAATGGAAGTACCGCTAGAGATCGAATATTGGCTGATCCAGGCACCATCGAGTGCAGATAGAAGACCACAAACACCGCGAAAAACACAGCGAGGCACGCGCCGGCAATCTTCCAAGCAAGAAAGGTTGGCAGGCCCCGTGGTGCTGCCGGCTTTTCAGCGGGCTGTTGACTATTACCGTTCACTGCGGGCCTGTCCGGTATTGCTGGCTCGACGGTTCTAGCAGGTTGGTCCACCTCTGTTAGGACCGGGATGAAACGATAACCGCGGCGGGCGACGGTCTCAACGTAGCGGGGATTCAGAGCCGAGTCGGCCAAGGCCTCACGAAGCTTGTTGATCGCCTTGTTCAGTCCGTGATCAAAGTCACCAAACGTGTCCGCCGGCCAGAGCTTCCCTTTCAGCTCCTCCCGGGTAACTACGTTCCCACGGCGCTCCATCAACATCTCTAAGACTCGAAGCGGCTGTGCTTGAAGCCTGATGCGCACGCCGTGTTTTCGGAGTTCACCCGTTCGGAAATCCACCTCGTACGCTTCAAAGACCACACGCCCGAGCGGGTGATTCACTTCTTGCATGCAACTGGGGAATGTACTGATGCGAGTCTATCACTTTTTGTCGTGCGCCGAAAATGAGCTGGGGGAGATGTGCGATAACCGGCGTCGCCCCCACGACTTGCGCGGGGAGGTGAGCCTCCGGAACTGAGGAGCGGCGATCCATTGCAGTGCTGGTGTAACGAGCTGAAACTAGAGACACGCCAGAGCGGCAGCCGATTTGTCAACACCGAGTTACTCTCGTAATTTTGAGCAGGATGCCCTACCACACCTGAACAATGCGTACAACCTTGCGCGATGGTTGACCGGCAATGATCAAGACGCGGAAGACATCGTGCAAGAAGCTTGTTTGCGTGCTTTCAAGTTTTATCGTGGTTTTCGAGGCGGCGATGCGCGTCCCTGGTTGCTCACGATCGTGCGGAATGTCTATTACAATTCGTTGCAGGAAAATCCTGCAGGGCGGATGGTTGAGTTCGACGAGGATGCGGTCAGCGTGAACCGGTGCTTCGCCAACCCGGAAGAAATCCTGATTCAGAACAGCAGCGGAGCATTGCTCCGCAGAGCTATTGAGACACTCCCTACGCGCTCTCGGGAAATGCTCATACTTCGCGAACTGGATGGAATGTCCTACAGACAGATTTCGAATGTGGTGGGGGTGCCGACGGGCACCGTGATGTCGAGACTATCGCGTGCTCGTGCCAGTCTTCGCCAAGTGTTAACGGATCTGATGAGCGCCGGGCCCCAAACAAAGGCAACGAAGTAAGATCCCGTTTATCTTGCCGGAATGAAGAGTGGCGCTAGAACGCTTTCGGATGACTCCTGCGCCCTACATCAGAAATCGGTAACCGACGCCATGCACTGTCACGAAGTGGCGTGGCGTACTCGGATCTGGTTCGCATTTGGAACGCAACTTGCTAACATGCGCATCCAGCGTGCGGGTATGAGCGTCTTCGTTGTAGCTCCACACCGAACTCAGTATGGTCTGACGCGTAAGTGCCAGATCTACATTGCCAAGAAAGAACAACAATAGCCTATACTCACAGGGAGTCATTTTAACTTCTTGTCCGCGACAGGTGACCGTTCGGCGCTGCCGGTCCACTTCCACATCTCCGAAGCGAGTTACAGCTTTTACATTAGCTTTCCGACGGCGTAGGAGCGCGCGTACCCGGGCAACCAGTTCGCGCGCCGCGAACGGCTTGACGATATAATCGTCGGCACCCGCCTCTAGCGCCAGAACCTTATCTATTTCTTCGCTGCTTTCGCCCAACACGATCATAGGTGCGTTGCTCTTGCACATTTGTAGCTGAGCGCAGATTTCAACAGATGCGATACCGGCAAGCGGGAGGTCGATTATCAGAACGTCGGGCTCTAGCGTGCAGATATTTTGGAGGGCCGCGTCCCGGTCGTTGGCCAGAATTGGAAGGAAGCACTCCCGTTGCAGAATCACGCCGAGAAAACTGCTAGTTGTCTCGATTTCACTGAGCACCAGAACCTTGTCCATAATGTTTCAAGCTCCCAGGGCGATTTTCGTTCCGAATTGATGGTGGAACAATTCCCGGCAGATCCTTTCTTGTATTGGGAAAGGTCTCCCGGTATGTCGATCTAAACAGAACGGTTACGAAAGGATTCCCGCGAATCCCTCGCCGCGAGTGGCGCGCTCGAGAGGCTAACTACGCAACGGGACCGAGGCTGTCTATAACGGATCGCCGCCAGGAGGATCACGACCGCCCCTACGAGTAACAGCGACTCGGGCTCGGGGGTGGAGATTGACATAGCAAAGGTCACGTTGTCGATGGCAAAATTCCAGGAGTCAGCATCGAATGACGTGATATCCACTTTCGTTAATCCGTTGCCGGATAGAGAGAAGGTGGCTGCCCCGGAAGCGCCGATGGATACTAACGACCTCGTGACCGAATCACCTAAATTGTCCGAGACTGTGTAGCTTCCCGCACCGTCCGCATTGGCAACAAAGACGCTGAAGTCGCTTACGGGGGAGGCGAACGTAATCACCGAAGGATTGGTTTCGCCCGAGCCAAACAGCCCCTCGCTCGCGTAGACGCCCGTCTTATCCGCATTGAGTCCCACCTCTCCGTCGCGCAACTCGCCACCAATAAAGGTGGCGATGCCGATGGTGAGCGGCGAATCGGGGATACCGGTCAGATTACCGCCTGTATTAGCCGCCTGCGCCTCGAAGTTGATTACCGTGGCGCAGACCGGAAGGGCGGCCGCAAAACATAGAAAGATATGCCCACAACCCTTCATAATGAAACGCTTCATAGGATTCTCCTCAACAGCTTTGACATCTGGTGTGAAAGTGAAAGGCTACAATCGCAGCTTGTGCACCTGGGTATGACGGATCCGATGCGGCGTTGGCAGCCTTGGGAACCCAGTTCAAGTTGTCCGTATCGGGGCGATTGCGCGTCTGGTACGCTCGGAGCGCCGTGACAGAGCGCCAAAAACTATATGTGTGCTTGGCCTCGTAGAATGTATTCACTCCCTCGCGTAAACACCCCGGGCCGCCCTGTGCAGTGGCCGATTTGTGAGCAGCGGTAGCTCTCTGAAAGATTCCGTTCCAATAGTTCTGAATTCCTTCGCTCCAAAACTGCCCGGTAACGGCCTCCTCACGCGGGACTGTAGCTCGAGCATCCTGTGTACGCAGAAGCGCTAGAGGATTTCGGTTCCACTCGACAACCGGGTTTGCCCGCTGAGCACTGGCGATCGGCGGCTCAACGGCGACTTGCGCGCGTATACTGGCGCAGGCAAGCGCCATGGTAGTCACAAACGTGATCATGCTTTGTTCCACTGTTCAATGGGTATACTCCGCGACTGGAAGAAATATTCCAGATGGAACTTGTACTTGCTGATTTACCTTGCATGAGGGAATACCTGCGAAGGACATGTAAAGAATTTGTATTCTCCCCAGAGGGGTTGAACCTTTGATCGATGTGTCGCATCCTCCTTTACTGAATACGCATGAACCCTGTGATGGTGGGTGGTTAACGAGAGCTCGGATCGTTCACGTTGATCGCTACCCGATGAGGAGTTCGCGGTCCAAGGAGAAAAGAGTGCCCGAGGTAAATGTGAGTGAATTTCGAAGATTACTGGAAGCCAAGTACAACGAGCTTTCATCTACTGCTTCCAACAGAGATGAAATTGTTATCGAGTCGGCAGCAGACGAAATTGATAGGTTGCAGCAACAGTTGAGTAGGGACATTGCGGTTCGCAATCTGGACCGTACATCCACACTGCTGAAGAGCGTCCGAGCAGCGCTGGATCGCGTTGAGGATGAGATCTACGGCGTGTGCCTACGTTGTGAAGAGCCGATTGCTGAAAAGCGCCTCAAGGCTGTTCCTTGGGCCTCGCATTGTGTCAGCTGTCAGGAAGCGATAGATCGTGCCCGCGAGGATAGGGAGGAAGACGGCGAAACGATCGCCTTCGCAGCATGAAGATTGTGAGGCGCTTAGCGGGTTGCGGCCATGTTTTTCGGCGAAAATGTGATTTGCAGCCCGAAGGAAAAGTCGCTCTTGGGAGCGCCCAAGAGCGGAATGAAGTATCGCTCGAATTGTACGAAGGGACTTGCAGCGACGTCGGGCCGTAGTTGCCACTGGCCGCTGACGGAAACGTCGCTCTGTGTCCCACCACCGGGCAAGAAATTACTGCCAGTCTTGGTCTGCTGGAAGGAAAGCACGATTTTGTTTTGAGCCGACCACCAGTACGTGGATGAAGCTTCGTACGCGCGCGCGTCGCGACCCACCCAACTCCCTAGCAGGTAGCCATCGTTCGTATAAGCATCGCGATATTGATTGTTCCAGTAGAAGAACAGGCCGCCTTCGTCCCCTCGATATAGCCACGTTGAATAAGTTTCGAATCGTAGATCCATCCTGCGTAATCCGGGCAATTGAGTGAAATAGATGCCAGGCGCCCAGGCCGAGCGTCGCGGGCTGTCCAAAGGATTTGGTTCGTCATCGGCCAGCGAATCGGAGTAAATTGTCACGAAACGCCTGAGGCCCGGTACCCGCCAAAGAAAATCGAATCCGCTGCGCCGGTCTCCTGGATCGTTAGGGGAGCCAAACGCAGTGCCGCCGGTGCTTGATGTGCCGAAAAAGCTTCGCAAGATACTTGCTGTGGTTAATGGATGTCCGACTCCGCCAAAGATCGCGCTGCGGGTAAAACCGAGTTCCAAATTCTCTGTTAGCTGAAAAGTAACTTTCTCGGCATTGATAAAGGGCCGAGGAGGATATAAGTGCCGTGATAATTTTCCGATGAGCATTTGCGTCCGGATGTGACCCAAAAGCCGAAAGGGTCCGGGCCAAACAAACGGCGTTTGCTGGGCAATCCGAAAGGAATAAAACGGTTCGGCGTTGTTACTGAACGCAAAGGCGCTGTCTTCGCCAGGGCCCCACCACAAGCTCTGTTTGCCGAAGGTGAAGTTGAAATCGCCGAAATGCGCACCTACATACATTTCCAACGGATCGAATCTGCTTGTAGACGCTACTCTTGCAGCCGGTTGAGGCGGAACGCCGTCGAGAGTGCCCAACAAGTTTTGTAAGACCTGATCATAGGCCGCCCTTCCGCCCGCTTCCTGATATTCTCCCCGGAAATAGCCAGAGAAAGGGCCTACGGTGCCGAAAGCCGAGAAGCCAGCCACGGCGTTTGTCCCGGTCTCATACGGCCGCCCGTAGTCATTGACAATCGTCTGTCCAAAGTGGTAGCTGTCCTGCAAGGGTGGTCCTGATATCTGGAGAAGCTGTGTATAAATCGACTCGATCCGGACTTGGGCGCGTCCGTCATTTTCATCGGCAAATTCACGCTCTAACGCGTCGATCATTTTTTGCGCGTCGTTGTTCACTGCTCCTTCTGCGAGCTTGGTGCTATGCCGAGACGCGATATCCTCGGCTTCTTTCACGAGGGTCAGGCACTCCGCGCGAGTCCAAGGTGCCGCAAGGCCCTCCTCATCCGGCACATAACCCATGGCCGCTAACCTTTTGAGCGCGGGGTAAATCCAGCTATCAAGGGGAACGTAAACTGGACCGGCTTTAGACGTTCCGTTCTCAGGCGCAGACGCGAAGAGTGCTGTCGCGCAGAAGAACACCAACGCGATTCCGAGTGCCGGACGAGCCAATTTGGCGACGCACTCTCTCACTGGATTTGTTAACAACATTGTGAACATGGCGCATACTAGGTCAAACGCACAGGAGCCCCAGCGCCACCAGTATGGAAGCTCAGTCGCTGCTGCGGTGCCGCTGAATTGTAAATAAGTTGCAAAAACGGCGAAGTTACTGCATTTTTACAATCCTTCGACAGCTAACGCCTTGTAAGCGCTTAGCATTGAAGGCGAGTAGGTTCAACAAGACTAATGAAAGAGACAAAGGTAACGAAAGAAGAAGAAAATGAGAGCCGGCGCGCCCTCATAATGGGAACTCTGTACGGAATCCCTCTCCTGATTAGCGGCACGTTAGCAGCGTCAGTAGGTAATTACCTCTTCGGCAGACAAGCGACTCAGAAAGGTAGTTGGGCCGACGCAGGGGACATCTCGGATATTCAAGGTGGAGAACCCTGCCAAGTCCGGTTCGAACGAGCGGTGGTGGACGGCTGGAAAATTCAGAATGAGCAATCCTCCGCATGGATCATTCTTGACGAGCAGCGGCGGGTCACTGCGTTCTCACCAAGTTGCACCCACCTTGGATGTGGGTACCACTGGCAGGCGGAAAAGAAACTGTTCACTTGCCCATGTCACGGCTCGGCGTTTAACATTCGAGGCGAGGTAGTTGCGGGACCCGCAAGCCGCCCTCTGGACCGCTATTCGACAAAGCTAGAGAACAACAGGTTATGGTTGGGCCCGTTAGAGAATTCAGAAGGCGCATAATTCCATGCGGGGTCTCATCTCACAATTCGCGGCGTGGGTTGATGATCGGACTGGACTGCAGGCGGCTGTCTCTGGCTTTTTATTAGAAGACATCCCAGCCTCGGCAGGCTGGCCACAGGTTTTTGGCAGCGTCGCTCTATTCCTGTTTCTCATTCAAGGCCTAACAGGTATTCTGCTTGCGCTGAATTACGCCCCAACGGCCAACGAGGCATACAGCAGCGTCATGTACATCATGCGGCAAGTTGCCGGGGGACGCATGATCCATGGACTCCATCATTGGGGCGCCAGTCTAATGGTCATCGTCCTATTGCTGCACATGACGCAGGTCTTCATATTCGGCGCTTTCAGGAGACCTCGCGAAGCGACATGGATTGCCGGAGTGGTTTTGCTTCTGCTGACACTCGCATTCGGATTAACAGGTTATCTTTTGCCTTGGGACAACAAAGCCTACTGGGGTACGGTCGTCACGATCAAAATCTTGGCCAGCCTGCCTGTTGCCGGCCATCTTCTTACACGGCTGGCGGGAGCAACAGACGGTCTCGGTTCACTGACTTTTTCGAGATTCTACGCGCTGCACACGCTGGTCCTACCTGCGGCGACGGTGGCCCTAATAAGCATCCACGTTTATCTAGTGCGCCGCCACGGTATTACGCCAGATCGCCTGGAAACGGAGAAACAACAAAAGTTCTATCCAAAGCAGTTGTTTCGCGATTCGTGCGCAGTGTTCGTTGCATTCTTATGCCTGTTTCTTGCCGCTTCTTTCTTGGACGTTCCGCTGGAACGCATGGCGGACCCTACGGACACTCAATACATACCAAGGCCGGAGTGGTATTTCCTGTTCTTGTTTCAGTTACTAAAGGTATTTCCCGGACGGCTCGAACTAATTGGAACGCTGGTGCTACCGTCGTCGACAGTTCTAGTTCTTATTTTGCTTCCATTCCTACATAGAACACATGTAACTCTCCTGAAAGGAAAAGGTCAATCTGCGTCGGTGGCCGCACTGGCGCTCTCGATTTGGTTGGGACTGACAAGCGCGGCGGGATGGACTGCTCCGCATCCGAAGGGAACTGCTAATGTCTCGGCCCAAGCGACGGAATGGGCTCGAGTTTCGCCAGAGGTGATCGCTGGCTCAGGCTATTTCCGCTCCCTTAATTGCGATTCCTGCCATAACTTAATAGTCGGAACGCCTAAGCCTGGACCCACTTTGGGGTTGACAGGAATTCAGCACCCAAGAGATTGGATACTTCAACACTTCAACGACCAATCCCAAGCTCGCCTGGATAGACGCGAACCATCGTCTCTCTCTATGCCTCAACGAAACGCGCTCTTGATATTCGTGGCCAGTGTAAAGCCGGAATCGGTTCAAACTCTGTCTACGATTTCTTCTGAATTTACTAACGGCGCACAAACCTTTGTCAACAGCGCATGCGCAAGTTGTCACAAGGTGAACGGCGTAGGTGGAGAAATTGGTCCATCTCTCAACGGTCTGGCCAATCGTCGAAATGAGGGCTGGGTTCGCGCGCACTTCATAGCTCCTCGCAAGCTGTCGCCTGGGTCCATTATGCCGCCGTACCACTTTGCCGGGAAAGACGAGCGGGATCTTATCAGCTATCTCTTCTCGCTTTCGCAATGACAGAGCCTATCAGTGAAGCAAAATCTACGACATTGTAAAACGCTTGTAAAAGGGTCGATTCCGCAAGCCATACGACTAGCAATCTCTGTCCTCCAGGGCGACAATGATCTGCATACGGTGACACGCTACGCGCAGCAAGCAAAGGCCGTCATGGCCATTTTCCTGTGGCTAAGCGTCTCGGCAAACGTTCTAGCGCAGTCGCCCTCACTTACGCCGTTTGATCAGACAACGCCAAGACAGCCTGGTGGTTCACAGTTCGGCGAACAGCCAGGCCAGTACCGGGCTTGTACACCTGCCGATTACGGCGATCCGACAGCCGACTGCGTCCCGTCCAGCGGACAACAATCCGGGTATTCACAATACAACAACGATTTTAGTGAGTTCGATAATTACCCCAGCCTGTCTCAAGACTCGCGCCTGCCGGCAAGCGACCTTTCGCTGGAGCGGCCCGGGGGTGGAATGCGTAGCAACTCGCCCGCGAATCAGCCCATTTACGCCCAGAAGGAGCCCCCCACGGAGTTCCAGCGCTACGTGGCGGAATCCATCGGCCAGATCCTTCCCATCTTCGGCGCTGCTCTCTTTGAACACGTTCCTGCGACGTTCGCACCGCTCGATCGCGCTCCGGTAGGCATTGAATACGCGATCGCGCCCGGCGATGCATTGCAGATAACAGCTTGGGGTCAACTCAACTTTTCCCGGCAACTGACCGTGGCACGAACTGGCCAAATCATGTTGCCCGACGCCGGGCCGATTTCGGTGGAAGGGCTGAACTATTCCCAAGCAGCGTCGGCTATAAAATCCGGGTTATCGCACTTCTATAGAAGTTTCGATGTAAGTGTTACTCTTTCGCGGCTTCATTCCATTCAGATCTTCGTGGTGGGAGAAGCGCGCCGGCCTGGCAGCTATACCGTGAGCTCTTTCAGCACTCTGGTGAATGCCGTCTTTGCCTCCGGAGGGCCATCCTCACGCGGTTCGATGCGAAACATTCAGTTGAAACGTGGCGATCAGATAGTCAGACACTTCGATCTTTATCAACTGCTTGTAAATGGTGACAAATCGCAGGACGCGCAGTTAGTTCCAGGAGACGTCATTTTCATTCCTCCTGCCGGCCCGCGCGTGGCCATTGCGGGAAGCGTAGGGCATCGTGCGATTTACGAAATCAAGCCGGGCACCACCCTGGAGGACGCGCTACAGATGGCGGATGGTCTCTCGCCTCTGGCTTTGATGAAGAAAGCGCTGGTGGAACGCATCAGCGACGGCTCAGCTCTCCAGGTACTGCATATCTCAATGAATGCGGAAGGACTTCGGACCGAACTATGTAACGGAGATGTGGTCCGGCTGCTTCGGGTGGTTCCGCGTTTTCAGAATGCGGTCACGTTGCGCGGAAATGTCGCTGATCCCGGCAGGTTTCCGTGGCGGCAAGGCATGAGATTAAGCGACTTGATTCCGGACAGAGAATCCCTTTTGACTCGCGATTACTGGAAGGCGCACAACGCGTTGGGAAGCGCGGAGGAGCCGATCGACGGAGACGATTCGCAAATTCCGGACCAGACTTCAAAGCCGGATGCGAACGGCGAGACTCGGCCCGTGCAACAGGCGCCACCAGCCGGCCTTGCCAGGACCAGCACGTTACAGGTTGGTTTCGAGGAGCAAAAGATAAACACACAAGGCGATGCTTCGCTCGGCGCCGCTACCGGGTCTAACAATTTGCCTCCTTTGCGAACTTTCAACCCGCGCTACACGGTTCAACCTGCGGTGCCTGAAATCAATTGGCAATATGCCGTGATCGAAAGGACGGACCAGGATACCTTGACCACTCGCGCCATTGTTTTCAATCTCGGCAAACTCGTCCTGTCTCACGACGAAACGCAAAATCTGGAGCTTCTCCCAGGCGACGTCGTGACCATCTTCTCTAAAGCAGACTTCTCCGTCCCACGCTCTCAGCAGCCCACAGAGGTGAGAATCGAGGGCGAGGTTGCGATGGCTGGGCTTTATACAGTACGCCCGGGCGAAACGCTGCGGCACGTGCTAGAACGCGCAGGTGGAGTTACTCCGAATGCATACATATATGGAACTCAACTTACTCGCGAATCGACACGTCGAGAACAGCAAAAGAGATACAACGAGTTCCTCGATCAATTGGAGCGCGAAATCAATGAGTCCGCTTCGAATCTATCCAGCCGGATCACGTCACCTCAGGCAGCTGCAACCGCTCAGACTTCGCTCGCCAGCCAGCGAGATCTGATTGCAACCCTCACGAAAGTCCCCATGAATGGCCGCATTGTGCTGAATATGTCTCCGGATGATCGCGGCATTGATGCCTTTCCGGATCTGCCGCTCGAGAACGGCGACCGGCTATACGTTCCGAGCCGGCCCTCCACGGTCAACGTAATCGGGACTGTATATGAACAGGCCTCCTTTATATATGAGGAGGATTACCGTACTGGTGACTACCTCAAGAAAGCAGGAGGTCCCACCCGCTCCGCGGACCGTAGCCACATGTTTGTCGTTCGGGCAGACGGATCCGTCATTAGCCGTCGCGTAGGCACTGTGTTGTTCTCCAAAAGCTTCGACTCACTCCAGATGTACCCAGGCGACACCCTGGTCGTGCCCACGTATATCAACCGTTCCACTTTCGTACGCAATCTGCTCGATTGGTCGCAGATTTTAAGCAATTTTGGCCTTGGTGCCGCTGCCATCAATGTCCTCCGTTAAGGGAAACAAGTGGCCACTGGGTTAATGACTGAAAACATGTCGGCCGAGGAGTTGACGAGGTCTGCCATAGCTCGTGAACAAAGCGCTGAAATCTCATTTGCCGAGCTGGCTTCTATCTTGTTTCATAGAAGAAGGGGCATCTTTTGGACCGTATTGGCTACGGCGTTAGTCTCAACTGCAATAGCGTTCCTGATCCCTGCCGAATACACCGCTGAAGCAGCAATTCTGACACCGCAGCAGGCTCAATCATCTTTATCAGCAATGGCGCAACTAGCTGGGGCGGGCGGCGCACTATCGGGCTTGAGCCTCCTATCTGGCTTCAGCGTTCGGAACCCTTCGGATCTATATGTCGGCATCCTGGAAAGCCGCACCATAGCAGACGCGCTAATCACCCGGTTCAAACTAAAGCAGGTCTACGGAGACAAGTATGTTCAACGAGCGCGTAAGCACCTTGCTCGACGAACCAACATCAAGGCCGGCAAAGATACGCTCATACACATCGAAGTCGACGACCGCGACCCTAAGCGAGCGGCTCAACTCGCCAACGCTTATGTTGAGGAGTTATCAAAGCGGAATACAACAGTGGCCTTGACGGAAGCATCTCAGCGCCGGGTATTCTTCGAAGCACAAGTTGCTGATGAGAAGGAACTGCTGGCTACAGCCGAGATCGCGTTGCGCGACACGGAGCAGGCCACTGGGCTTGTTGTGCCAACCGGTCAGGCAGAGGCACTCGTCAGATCCGCTTCTCAATTGAATGCCGAGATCCTGAATAGAGAGGCACAGCTCGCCGGAATGCGCACCTACGTCACTGATGAAAACCCTCGATTTCAGGCGGTAAGGCACGAGCTTGGTGCGCTTCGATCCGAACTGGCCGATCTCGAAAGCGGTGACCACGTTGCCGGCAAGCCTGAAGTACCAGTCGGGAAACTTCCACAAGCCGGTCTTGAATATATTCGAAAGTATCGGGACGTGAAGTACCACGAGGCTCTCTATGAAGCGCTAGCGAAACAATACGAAGCTGCCAGGCTAGACGAGGCAAAGGCTGCGCCTCTGGTTCAAGTGATCGACACGGCTGTTGTCCCGGAAAGGAAGAGCTGGCCTCCCCGGCTTCTCATTGTATTAATTAGCTCCGTGTTGGCCGCCTTGGTCGCTGGTCTTTGGATTGTTGCTAGCAGTAAGGCTGCGTCGCACGCGAACCCTTGACTCGCAAATCAGGCGCTTTAACTAGATACCGTCACGCTGATTATGTCTTCTCGCCAGCTACTTATCGAGAACATCACGTCACTTGCCGTGCTGCAGGGGCTTAATTATGCGGCGCCGCTGATTACACTGCCTTATCTCGTTCGCGTGCTGCAGCCTTCCCACTTCGGACTTTTGTCATTTGTGCAAGGGATAGTTCTTTATTTCGACTTCTTCACCGATTTCGGATTCAACTTCAGCCAGACCAGAGCCATTGCCGCGTGCAGGCAAGCACCCGAATCGGTCTCGCGGATTTTCTGGTCAACCATTTATGCGAAAGCATTGTTGATGTGCGTTAGCGGAGCCGCGCTCACTTTGCTCGTCGCTTTCACGCCGAAATTACGTGAAACACCTAGTCTCTTCGCTGTCAACTTCCTCTACGTGATTGGCACAACATTCTTTCCAATCTGGTTGTTCCAGGGGCTGGAACGGATTAAGTTGGCGGCTGCTCTCTTCGGTGTGGCACGTCTATTGACCATCCCAGCCCTCTTTCTGTTCGTCAGGCATCCGCAAGACTACGTCATCGCCGGCGCGATCCAGGCCAGCGTGGAAGTAACGGCAAGCATTCTTGCCTGGCCTTTCATATTGAGGCAAATGGGACTGAGGTGGCACCCGCCTTCAGCTCCCGAAATTAGAGACACCCTGAAAAAAGCGTGGCCGCTTTTTCTCTCAGTATCCGCACTTCAAATATCGGCCTCAAGCACTATTGTGATCCTTGGTTTCGTGGCCGGCAAGATCGAGGTCGGCTATTTCAGCGCGGCTGACAAACTGATCAAAGCATCGATCGCAGCCCTGAATCCGCTTGGTCAGGCCCTATACCCTCATATCACCGCCGCTAAGCTGCGCTCACCCGCATCGGCATTGCACCTGATTCGGAAAACCTTGTTCGTGGTAGGCATCATGTCCATATCCGTATCCATAGTGACCGCCTTATGGGCTCGTCCGGTGTGCCATCTCATCCTGGGTACGTCGTTCGAGCATTCGGTTATCGTGCTCCAATGTCTTTCGCCGCTGCCGCTGCTATTTGGCTTGACCAGTGTCTTTGGTACGCAAACCATGCTCGTTTTTGAAATGGATGCCCTTTTCTCGAAGATCATGTTGCTGAGCGCGGTGGTCGCGCTTCCGGTGACCCTTGCCCTCAGTATTTCGTTCGGAGCAGTAGGCGCGGCTGCAGCCTCCGTCACCACAGCAGCGTTCATGGTGGCAGCCATGTTGTTTGCTCTTCACGTCAAGGGAATGCGTGTTTGGCAACGCCCGCATTCGCAATCACCGGCATTCGCCCACACGCCCGCTGGAGGAATTAAGTAGAAAATGACCTATCCGATGCCTATAACGGACTGGACGCGGAGCACGGTGCGTTTAAGCGAGCCCTTGTATCGCATCGCAAAGGTGACGGCAGTCTTGATTTTTTTGACGAGCTCCTTCGATATTTTCCTGGTCTTCGAGGCCGGTGGGAACTATCGGTTCTGCCAGATCATCACCCCAGTGATCATTCTCTTAGCTCTTGTTAAAGCGGCGCGCGGTGCAAGAATCACGGTCTTGGGCGTTGTCCCTCTATTTATCTGGCTTATTGTTCAAATTGTATTTATTCCAGCTACTGCCTTTTGGCCCAAGAGTGTCGGATACTGTCTCTGGTTATTGCTCGATATCGGCTTGGTGTACTCGTATGCGCACTTGTTCAGCGACAATACGAGGTCGTTAGTAACGATCCTGCGCTGGTATGCATACTCCTTTCCCTTGGTAGCCGGCTTTGGTGCCATTCAATTTCTTCTGCCGTTGTTGGGTTTTAGAGGACCCTTTGTAACGCAGTGGTGGATTCCAGATGTGCTGGCAAGAGTCAATGGTTTTAGCTATGAGCCGTCCTATTTCGCAACTTATCTCTTGATTGGATTCGTGTTTACGGGGTCGCTGCGGCGCAATCGATCGTCGCTCCTCCCTACCAGGACTCTCCTGGCAATCCATTGGTTCACCGCCACCGGTATAGTCCTTTCTTCGAGCCGGATGGGAATTTCCTTTATGTTCATCGATATTTTTCTTTCTCAGCTTCGGCCGTGGCGCTCCTTCCTTGCCGATTCTCTAAAGTTTCGGATCGCCATCGTGAAAGTGCGCGCGTTGGTCCCTTCACTCTTATCAATTGTCTTCAGTGGTGTAATCATCGCAGGTTCTTCATTAGCCATAGAGAATAACCCGGCCATCGCGCTAATCTTTCTAAGCGGAACCGGCATTTCAGATACCGCGGCTCACTCGGTGCTGCAAAGGGAGGATGCGCTTGAGGAAACTATTACGGTGTTCTTACAACACCCGCTAATAGGGCGAAGTTTGGGGGGAGTTTCCGTCGCGATCGCGAGCCTTCAGGGCGAGAAAGTTCAGTCTTTTGAAGCTTCGAAGGACTTTGAAGGGATGAGCGTTTTCGCGGAAGCTTTGGCGGCAAGTGGTGTAATCGGCATCATTCCGTTTGTCTGCTTCCTCATCACGACTCTTAGAAAACCGTTGAGGCTGGCGCGCATCGCCTCCCCTTTCTATTCAATGCTCCTCCGCGCTTTGCTGCGATCGCTTCTCTTCGCATGGGCAATCCTGCAGTTTAACCAGAACATACTGCGCCCCTACCTTTGGACCCACCTTGCGATTCTTGCTATGGTCTACGCTGCAGCTCGTCAATCGATCGCCACTCCGGCCGTCTTGCGTAGGTCATCGTAGGAGTTCTGAAATATTGGCTGCATCGCCTCGGCTAGCACGCTACATACACTATCCCGGTAGGTTCCGAGAGTAAAGCGATGCTGCCACTCTTTCCTGGCTCTTTTTACGATCGCTGTTAGTCTCGCTTTATCCATTTGCAAGACTGACAATATGCGTTGTGCGAGAGCTTCCACCGTCATAGCGTCCGCCAGAAATCCTGTTTCTTCGTCTTCTAGGATCTCCGGAATGCCACCTGCTGGAAAGGCAACGACAGGAATTCCAGCGCTGCAGGCTTCCAAGATCACTCTCGTCGTAGCTTCCACGTTGCTGGATGGGACAACAAGCAAGTCCAAACCCGAATAGATCTTGGCGACGTCATTCTGCCAATCCATGAAATCTATGGGGAGTCCGCTGCTAGAAGCGACGACTTTTCTGTAGTATTCGAGGCCGGAAAACATGGGTGTGCCGATCACTGAGAAACGGCACTCGGGGGCTTTCTGAAAAACCAGCCGCGCCGCTTGGACGAACTGCAGTTGACCCTTCTCTTCTTCTACGCGGCCAACCACCCCTATTCGCCGTATTC
>Ga0210385_10000430_pt1 | contig 31142 bp, 19 predicted proteins | sample IncBWH26OmetaG_FD_160107 | JGI IMG/M metagenome (GOLD analysis project Ga0210385, IMG submission 160107) | Forest soil microbial communities from Barre Woods Harvard Forest LTER site, Petersham, Massachusetts, United States - Inc-BW-H-26-O ...
GCCCACTGCGCGCATCCTGACAGCGAAGCTCAATCCCCGCTCGGAATCGAAGGCCGACCCTGCCGCGCCACCGTGGATGGGTCCATTGCCGCCCATGCCGGAACACTGCGAAGTGCTGGGTGTCATGCGCGAGCGCACGGGCTCGGATGGGCAGCACTACGCAGTGAAGTTCCACCTGCGCCTTCCCAGCGACTGGAACGGGAGGTTTTTGTTCCAGGGCGGAGGTGGCACCAACGGTGTCATCGGCGCTGCAAATGGCAGCGTGCAACCCGGGATGCCCACCGGGCTCGAACAGGGCTTCGCTGTCGTCAGCACCGACACGGGCCATGACAACGCCCTCAACAGCAGTCCCACGCAGCAGGGAACCGTGGCGTTCGGCCATGACTACCAGGCGCGATTGGAGTATGCCGAAAAAGCCCTCGACAGCGTGGCGACCACCGCCAAGCGCATCGTGCGCCTCTACTACCAACGCCCTGCAGCCCATAGTTTCTTCGCGGGATGTTCCAATGGCGGGCGCGAGGGCATGGTCTTCGCACAGCGCTTTCCGGAGCAGTTCGACGGCATCGTGGCGGGGTCGCCGGCCTTTGCAGTTCCGAAGGCGGCCGTCGCGGAGGCCTGGGACACCCAGACATTCGCCGCCCTCGCCGCCAGCGAAGGGTTCAAGCAGGCCAACGGACTGCCTGATATCGAGAAGGCATTTTCCGACGCGGATCTGGCCATTGTCGCCGATGCGGTCATGAAGGCCTGCGACGGCGCGGATGGCGCAGTCGATGGGATGGTACAAAACCTCAGTCAATGCACCACCGGCCGAGTTCGTCCGGGGCTCGACGCCAGGACCTGTAGCGGTGCGAAGAACGCGGCCTGTTTGAGCCACGAACAGGTCGAGGCGCTGGTGCGCTCGCTGGGGGGACCCCATGATTCCCAAGGCCGGGCGCTGTACGCGGATTGGCCGTGGGACGTCGGAATCGCCAGCCCCGGTTGGCGCATGTGGAAGCTGGGAATCCCCGGCGCGATGGATTCCATCAATGTTGCACTGGGTTCGCCCGCGCTGTCGGGGCTATTCGTCACCCCGCCCGTCGACGTTGCGGACACGCCGGAAGCGAATCTTCGTTATCAGCTTGCCTTCAACTTCGACCGCGACGCACCGAAGATCTTCGGCATCAACGCCCAGTTTCCCCGCTCCGGGTGGGACCTGGTGGGGGCGCAATCCACCGACCTCGAACGCTTTCGCCAGCACGGCGGCAAGCTGCTCGTGCCGCACGGCGGCTCAGACCCCATCTTCTCGATCAACGACACCCTCGCCTGGTGGCGCAGGCTCGACGCGGCGAATCACGGAAACGCCGGCAGTTTCGTCCGGGTCTATGCGGTGCCGGGCATGAACCATTGCGGCGGCGGACCGGCGACGGATCAATTCGACGCGCTGACGGCGGTCGTCAACTGGGTCGAACGCGGAATCGCACCGGATAGCATCCAGGCCCAGGCGGGCCCCATGTCGCCGTGGCCGGGCCGCACCCGGCCCCTGTGCCCCTATCCGAAGGTCGCGCGTTACCGCTCCGGGGATTTGAACCAGGCGAGCAGCTTCGCCTGTGAAACAGGAAAGGAATGACAATGAAAAAGTCCGTGCTCCCCTTGATGGCATCATTGTGCGTGGCGGCGGGCTCAGGCACCGGTGCCGACGCCCCGCCAGTCCCCGCCGGTTTCAACCCGGCCGAAATACGCGCCGCGATGGAGGCTTTCAACAAGCTGCCCGATACGGTGGGTACCGGGAAATACCCGGCTCTCAAGGAGGAGGTCGCATCGCTTCCGGATCATGTGATCTATCGGCCGGCGGATCTGGGGAAACTCGGCAAGAATAAACTAGGCGTACTGGCGTGGGGCAACGGCGGGTGTTCCGCAGACGGGGCGGGCGGCCGGCTGCACCTGGCGGAGATTGCCTCGCATGGATACCTCGCCATTGCAAGCGGCCGAATCTTAAGTGGCCCAGGGGCGCCTTCCAACGCGGCTCCCGCGATGCCCACGGCGGGCGGTGCCATTCCGCCGCCGGCAACGAAGGCTGCCAGTCTGACCGAGGCCATCGATTGGGCGCTGAAGGAGAATGCGCGCGCCGGCAGCCCTTACTTCGGCCGAATCAATCCGCGCTGGATTGCCGTTTCCGGCTGGAGCTGCGGCGGACTGCAGGCGCTGCAGATTGCCGCGGACCCCCGGGTGCATGCGGTGGTCATTCACAGCAGCGGCATATTCAATGCGGGCGCCAGTCCAATCCCCGGTATGGATCTGAATAAGGGCGCGCTCGCCAAATTGCACACCCCGGTGATCTACATACTCGGTGGACCGACCGACATCGCCTATGCGAACGGCGAGGATGACTTCAAACGGATCGAACACGTACCCGCCATGGTCGCGAATCTCGATGTGGGCCACGGCGGGACGTTCATGCAGCCAAATGGTGGGCTGGAGGCCTCCGTAGCCGTCAGCTGGCTGGATTGGCAGTTGAAGGGCGATGCGCAGGCGGCGAAGCGCTTCACGGGTCCGGATTGTGGTCTGTGCACCGATCCGCGGTGGCGGGTGGAGAGGAAGAATTTCTGACGAGTCGCCGCGCTGCAATGCGATTCCTCGCCACGCCGAGAGCCCATCGTTCGGTCCGGCCGAATCCACGTATCCAAACAATCGGATTCCCAGGCCGGCGGTGTGTGAATAACCTCCCGCATCGGGAGGGTTGCACCGTGTGAACCTTCGCGGCTTCTTTGGGGGGGTGCTCGATGATGAAGATACATACCTGGCCGCTGGGCCTCGCATGTGCGGTGGCGATGCTTGGGGCAGCGGCAATAACGCAGGCGCAAACGCCTGCGCCGGGGGCCAACGCAAAGGAAACATCGAATGACACGACTCTAGGAGGTCGTCGTCACGGCCGAGCGGCGGCCCGAGGCGCTGAAAGACGTCCCGGTCGCGGTAACTGTCCTCAGCGCTCAGCAGCTTGCAGACCAGCACGTCTACAACATCTCGGAGCTCGCGCAGACCACTCCCGCGCTGGAGATGATTCAGGCGTTCGGGGGGCCCGGCGGCGGCGGCCAGATTCGCGGCCTCGGCACCCAATCCTTTACCCGCTCGGCCGAAGGTGCCGTTGGCATCGTCGTCGATGGCATCTCCCAGGGTAACGTCAACATCAGCACCGTCTTCGACGTGCAGCATATCGAAGTGCTGGAGGGGCCCCAGGGCACGCTCTTCGGCCTGACATCCTCCGCCGGTGTCATCAGTATTCTGACCAACGCTCCTGACCCTTCAGGATTTCATACCATGTGGCACGCGGATTACGCGAACAAGGGGACCGCCGGGTCGCTGTTCGGGCAGGAGACGCTGCAGGGAGTCGTCAACCTTCCCCTGAGTGACCAGTCGGCGCTGCGCGTGAGCACCAGCATCGATGACAACAGGGGCGTGGAACACAACAGCTTCACCGGGCGCGATGATACGGCAGACAACTTCGGACTGCGGGCACGCTATCTGCTGAAGCCCTCGGATGCCGTGCAGCTGAACGTGATTGCCGACTGGGAGCGCACCGTGCAGCACGGAGCAGAGGGCGGCGCGATCGCCTCCTTCACTTACGTCTATGCGGATCCGGCGCTGACCGCGGAGCTCGCCAGCTGCGGCATCACGCCGGGATTCGCCAATCAGGATCGCTGCGCCAGTCATCCGGAGGAAGCCAGCGATTACAACTATGGGTTGTCTGCGCAGGCCGATATCAATCTGGGGGCGAGCACGTTGACCTCGATCCTGGCCTATCGGCGCGAGGAGACCGGGCCGGACTCACAGGACATCCAGGCCGTTCCACAGGAAATTCCGCAGATCTGGTCGACCGGAGCACTGTCGGCCAGCAGGCAGTATTCCGCCGAGCTGCGCCTCACATCCAACGGCGACTCCCGGTTTGAGTACACAAGCGGACTGTACTACTCAAACTACCTCACGCTCGGGTACGGCACACCGGATGCGTTCTTTCACGTCCAGGTGCCATTCCCGCCGTTCGAGCTCGGCTCGCCCACCACGACCCTGACGCAGACGAGCACGATGTCTACGGCGGCCTATGGACAGATGACGTTCCACATCACCGACGCGCTCGGATTGATCGCCGGCGCCCGCTACACGCACGAGTCCATCAACGATTACTCATCGCCACTTGGGTTGGAGCCCACTTCAGCTGACAACACTGGAGCGGAGTCCTTGGAGGTCACCCAGAACAATGTTTCGGGCAAACTGGGGGTGCTCTACAAGCTGAGCCCGAACTGGACAGCGCGTGCCACCGTGGTTCGCGGCTACAAGGGACCGCAGGCGGAGGCGGCGACGCCACAGACCCCGGCCATCGTCGTTCCGTCGGAAATTCCCCTCTCATACGAGCTGGGCATCAAGGGCGACGCGCTCGAGGGACGACTGGGCGTGGACTTCACCCTGTTCGACACGCGTGATGAAAACTATCAGGGCCAAAGCTGCGCACTCTCACCCCTCGGCACCCTCGCCTGTACACCCAATTCTGTCAACGTGACGACGCGCGGCGTCGAACTCAGTATGAACGGCCGCCCGCTGGACCGGCTGCTGCTCACGGCGGGGTATATCTACGATGAGGCGACCTATCCGTACAGCTATCGTGGATTCGACCCGACCGATCTGACCGGTACCACGCTGCCAATGGGCGGGCTACAGCTAGTCGGAGTGCCCAAGAACAAGCTGACATTCACGGGGAACTACAGCGTGCCGCTGGGGCCCGTCGCCATCAACCTCGGCAGTGACGTGACCTACAAATCCGACATCCGCTTAGGCTACAGCCCCGACCCTCGTTTCGTGTTCCCGAGTGCGTGGACGGTGGGTGCCCATCTGGACCTTCGGTCGAGTGATGACCGCTGGGGTGTCGGGCTTTTCGCGCGCGATCTGACCAACTCGCATCAGCCGCTCACCCTGTTTGGGGGTCCGGCCTTCACGCCCCCTGGGGTGGTGCCGTTTCTGCCGTTGGGAGCGATTTCGGGAGTGTCCGGCTGGGTGGGACAACAGTCCCTGCGCGAGGTCGGCATCTCAGCGGACCTGCGGTTCTAACGCGCACGGAACTTGAAGGCGCGGTCGGTGGCATTACGGGCGCCCACGCTGGGGTTGTGCGCGGCCGCCGCACTCTTCGAGGGTTCGGACCATCGATCCATCGGTGTGGCGGCGCCGCGCCTGGCGCTGGAGTTCGCCCTCACGACCAGTGAAAAGGGGCTCATTCTGAGCGCCGCGCCCTTCGCGCTGTTCCTCGGCGCCGCGATCGGCGGTCGTGCCGCGGATTTCCTCGGGCTGCGCAGGATGCTCATCGGTTCGATGCTGCTGTTTGGGTGCTGTTCGCTCTTGACGGCGGCTGCGAGCGGTCCCGACTCGCTGCTCGTGGCGCGACTGCTCACAGGCCTGGGTCTTGGCGGTGCCCTGCCGGCCTTCATTGGACTCTCATCGGATGCCGCGGGACCGCAGGGTCGTCTCAGCACGGTCACGGCGGTCATGGCCGCGATGCCGCTCGGCGGTGCCCTCGCGGCCGTGACCGCGCTTGGCGAAGGTCTCGGCTGGAGTTGGCGCAGCATCTTCCTGGTGGGCGGAGCCGGCCCGCTGCTGATCGCGTGGGTGATGTGGTGGGTATTGCCGCGGCCAACCGACGCGAAGCCTCGCGAGCTGGCGGCACCGGTGGCGAGCATCAGAACGACTTTGTTCGCCGCTGGCCGTGCGCAGACAACGTTGTACCTATGGACCGCATTCTTCTTTACCCAACTCTTACTGCTGTTGATGCTCAATTGGCTGCCCACGCTCATCGTGGGACTGGGCTTCTCGCACCCACAGGCGAGCTGGGCGTCGATCTGGTTCAATGTCTGCGGCGGCCTCGGTTCGATGTTTCTGGCCCGCCAACACGCTGGGTCACGGCGACGCCTGTGGGTGGTGCTCACTTACCTGGGTATGGTGGCGGCTCTTCTTGCCCTGCCGGCCGTCGGCGACGTGTTTTCATTGGCGGCGCTGGCCTGTGGGTTGTCAGGCGCACTGATCGTTGGTGCGCAGCTGATCCTGTTCGCGCTTGCGCCCCTTTACTATGAGCGCAATATGCGTGGCACCGGCGTCGGCGCAGCGGTCTCCGTCGGCAGACTCGGGGCAGTCGTCGGTCCGCTGTTTGCGAGCGCGTTGCTGGCGGGTGGCGGCACGTCCGAAACGGTGCTGCTCGGAATCGTTCCGTTCGTGATCATTGCCGGCGGGGCGGCCTGGTGTCTCACGTGGCGCGAAGGCGTTTAGACCAACGTTTGAGGGGATCGAAGATGAAACCAATGCTGATCACTGCCTTATTGGTCGGCGCTGCGATACTGCCATGGTACGCAGCCCGCGCCGCCGGACCGCAGGATGACAAACCGGCATCGCCCCGCAGCCTGCCCACCGATGCCTTGCCGCCATTCGGCATGCTCGATGACAACGGCCATCTGGTTCCGGTTCCAAGTCCCGCTGCGATGGCGGCCGCCGCGGCCTCAGAGCCGGCAGAGCCGCCCCCGTCCGCGCCTGCAGCGGGCCCCTCGCTTGAGTTGGCCACGCAGGGGGCTCACGCGGCTGTCGAGGCCTGTGCCAGGCAGGGCGTGGCGATCGCCGTGGCGGTCATTGATTCGCAAGGTAAGCCACGCGCGATGCTGATGGCGCAGGGGTCGATCGGTAGTGTCTTCGTCGCGATGCGCAAGGCGGTGGCGGCTTTGACCTTTCGCATGCCCACCTCCGAGATCGGGCCGAAACTGCAGCAGGACAAGGCACTGCTCGCGCAAATGACTCCCGTCATGTTCATCTCGGGGGGCGGCCTGCCGATCTGGCGCGGCAAGGAGCTCATCGGCGCCATCGGCTCAAGCGGCGCGCACGGCGCGGGACCCATCGGCCAGCTGGATGAGGTGTGTGCCCGGGTGGGCCTGAAGAAAATCCAACGCGGATTGCGTGTCCCGGGAGCGACATCATGATCCGAAGCCAGCGTCGACAGAACATTGCAGTAATCGTGGCGCTGCTGAATCTGTGCATGATCGCAGCCACAGGGGCGGCAGAGCCCGCGGATGACTTTACCGGACATGTGGCGTTCAACGTCGGATCTGAAAGTGGACGCGTCGAAAACATGGCGGTGACGGTCGGTGATGGGGGGACCGGTCCGTACAAGGCAATTCTCTCCGGCAACTCGACCCTGCCGACGCACACAATCTATCGTCCGCGGGATCTCCAGCGATTCGGATCGAGCAACCGTCTGCCGCTGGTTGCCTTCGCCAACGGCGGCTGCCGGGATTCATCAGCGGAGTTTCGCAACCTGCTCTCCGAAGTTGCTTCGCATGGATACGTAGTCGTTGCAATCGGTCCGGCCGGAACGGCCGCCGTGGCTGGATCAGAGGAGCACGTCGGGACAACCAGGGCTTCTCAACTCCTGGATGCGGTCGATTGGGCAACCCGGGAGGCAGCGCGACCGGAGAGCATATTCTTTCAGAAGATTGACGCCACCAAGGTCGCCGTCGTCGGTCAATCCTGCGGCGGAATGCAGGCGCTGGCGGTCTCCGGTGATCCGCGCGTCAGCACCTCCATCATTCTGAATTCCTCCTCGGCCATCGCGCGCAGTCCCGGTTCCGGTCCGGCCTCCGGGGCGGACATTCAGGGCCTGATGGCGGGGCTCAACAAGGCGAGTCAACGCTACATGCCGTTCGGACCGCAAAATTCAGCAAATATGAATCAGGATGTGCCCACCGCGGCAGGCCCCCTGGCAACCCTCCATGCGCCGATCGCCTTCATAGCCGGGGGACCTTCGGACCTCGCCTATGAGGGAGCAAAACGCGACTTCAATGCCATCGCGAATCTTCCCGTCGTTTTCATCAACCGCGATGTGGGACACTATCCGGGAACTTATCGGGAACCCAATGGCGGTGCCTTTGCGATTGCGGTCACCGCGTGGCTGCAATGGCAACTGCGGGGCGACGCGAACGCCAAGGCGATGTTCGTCGGTCCGGATTGCGGGCTATGCCGGGATTCCAAGTGGACCGTGGTCACGAAGAATCTGCACTAGGATTGCCTCAAACGATACCGCTGCGAGACCCCGTGACGGCCGGTCGGTTACGCGCGCACTGGGTGCGGTAGGCGCTGGCTCGATACGTCTGCAAAGGATCGATGGCCGCGCCCTTCTCGAGTCGCGCCTTGGCCAGGATCGGCTGAACGTCCGCGGTGAAGGCCAGTTTGAGCGTCTGGTTAGCCATCATGACGTCATTGCTTTGCTGAAATGACGCCAGTTGCGCCCGATCCACCAGCAAAGCCTGGGCATAGGCGCGCTGCAGTTCGATGGCGCTGCTCATCAGGCTTTCGATCGGGTCGGTGACGTTGTGTGACTGATCCAGCATGTGCGCAGGGTGCAGACCCTTCACCGCGCGCCATTCGGCATCGACCAGTTCATTGAATATCAGGAACAGCCGAAAGGGGTCAATCGCGCCCGCGTCCAGGTCATCATCACCGTACTTGGAGTCATTGAAGTGGAAGCCGCCGAGTTTGCCCGCGTGAATGAGCCGCGCGACGATCATTTCGATATTCACATGGGGCGCGTGATGGCCCAGGTCCACGAGGCAGCGTGCCTTGGCACCCAGGGAATTGGCCGCCATCAGTGAACTGCCCCAGTCCTGGATCACGGTCGCGTAGAAGGCCGGCTCGTACATTTTGTGTTCGAGCAGCAGCACCCAATCAGCCGGAAGGGCCGCATAGATCTGACTTGCCGAATCAAGGTACCGTTCGAACGCACGGCTGAGATGCTGCTGACCCGGAAAGTTTGCCCCATCAGCGATCCACAGCGTCAATGCCCTGGAGCCCAGAATCCGACCGATTCGGATGCAATCGAGGTTGTGTTCGATGGCCTGCTGGCGCACGGCCGCATCGGTGTGCGTCAGGCTGCCGTACTTATAGGAGAGTGCCTGGCCCTTCTGATCCTGGAAGGTGTTGGAATTCACGGCGTCAAATCCCAGCCCGAGCGCGCTCGCGCGGACCTTGAGTTCCTCGGGGTCGGCGCGATCCCACGGCAGGTGTAGCGATACGGTGGGCGTGGCCCCGGTGAGTGCGTGAATGACCGCGCAGTCCTCGAGCTTGTCGAAGACATCGCGTGGTTCGCCCACCCCGGGAAAGCGGGCAAAGCGCGTGCCGCCCGTGCCCACGCCCCAGGAGGGGACCGCGACGCTGAACGCCATGACAGCGCGCGTAACGCGACCGATGTCGATGCCGCGTCGCTCGAGCTGCGCGCCGAGTGTCTCGTAGTCGGCCTGCAGCCGCGCCTGAAGGGGCGCATTGCACTTTGCAATGAAATCGGGATCGCGCGGATTCGCTTCGATTGGGTTGTTCAATGCCGGCCCCCTCAGCGCGTGAATGCCGCGGCGTTGCCCGCGTCCACATTGATGATATTACCGGTCGACTTGGAAGCGCGCTCGGAGGCGAGGAACGCCACGGCTTCCGCGATGTCCTCCGGATAGACACTGCGCTTGAGCAGGCTGCGTTCGCGATAGACCTGTTCGAGTTCGTTGGGCGTCGTATTGTTCTGCCGGGCGCGCTGTTCGGCCCATTCGCCCTGCCAGATGCGCGAACCACGCAGTACGGCATCGGGATTGACGACGTTGACGCGGATACCGGCCGGCGCGAGCTCCAAGGCCAGGCAGCGCGCCAGGTGCAGCTCCGAGGCCTTGGCGGTGCAGTAGGCCGCAGCCCCGGGAGAGGCCACCAGGGCATTCTTCGATCCGATGAAGACGATCGAGCCGCCCATGGATTGGGCTTTGAGAAGCTGCACACATTGGCGGCTCACCAGGAAATAGCCGGTGGACAATATATCCATGTTGCGCTGCCATAGCGCGAGCGTCGTGTCCTCGATGCCCGCAGCCGAGGCGATGCCGGCGTTCGAGACGCAGATATCGAGCCCGCCAAAGTTCCAGGCGGCCTCGCGAAAGAGTGCACCGATGGAGGCCTCATCGGTGACGTCGCCCCAGATGCCAACACAGGCATCGCGGCCGAACTGACTCTTCAGTTGGTGGGTGGCTGCCTCCAGCGCATCCCGATCGATGTCGGTCAGCACCACACAGGCACCCTCATCCAGCAGTCGTCGCGCCGTGGCCTGCCCGATGCCGCCCGCGCCGCCGGTGATCAGCGCCACGCGCCCGGCGAGCGCTTTGGGCTTCGGCAGGCGCTGCAGTTTGGCTTCCTCGAGCAGCCAGTACTCGATGTCAAAGGCCTCCTGTTCCGGTAATGCGCGGTAGGTCGAGAGGGTGGAGGACTCGCGCATCACGTTGATGGCGTTGATGTAGAACTCCGCGGCGATGCGCGCGGTGGCCTTGTCGGCGGCAAAGGTGATCATGCCAACGGCGGGAATCAGATATACGACCGCGTTCGCATCGCGCATTTTGGGCGAGTTGGCGCGCTTGCAGCGCAGATAATATTGCGTATAGGCGGCGCGGTAGGCGTCCACGGCGGCCGGCAGGCGCTCGATCAGGTCGCGCTCGGTCCCCTTGATCGGATCAAATGGCAACACCAGCGGCCTGATCTTGGTGCGCAGGAAGTGATCCGGACAGGAGGTGCCCAGGGCTGCCAGTGGCTCGAACGCCGCGCTGTTCACGAATTCGAGCACTCCGCTGCTGTCGTCAAAATGCCCGACTTTAGGGCTGGTGGCCGAAATCAGGCCGCGGATGCGCGGCATCAGGGCGGCGGCAATTTCGCGACGCCGCGAACCCGGTAACGCCGTTACGACGCTCCCACCCAATGCATGGGCGCGATTGGAGTTGCGTTCCAGATGCGTGATGGCCCGGTTGATCACATCGAGGGTCGTCTCATAACACTCTTTCGCGCTCGCTCCCCAGGTGAACAATCCGTGGGCCTCGAGCAGCACACCCTGCGCCTGGGGATGGGAGTCTGCGAACTGTCGCAATTGCAATGCGAGTTCAAAACCGGGGCGCACCCAGGGTAGCCACCCGATGTTCTGACCGAAGAGTTTTTCCGTCAGCAGCCGGCTGTCGGCAGAAGCGGCGATTGCGATGATCGCATCCGGGTGCATGTGGTCGATGTGCGCTCGATTGACCAGGGCATGCAGCGGCGTGTCGATGCTCGTCGCCCGGGCATTCAGATTGAAGGTACAGTGGGCATACAGGCCCACCATTTGATCTTCATCTTCCGGTCCGTGGTAGTACGCGGGAAGCCGCAGGAGCTTGTCCAGATACAGGGTCGCAAAGCCTTCGAGCTTCATCGTTCCCAGATCGCCGCCCGATCCTTTGACCCAGAGCACGGGCACGTCCTCGCCCGACAGGGGATCGCGCTCAGTGAGTTTGGCGGACGTATTGCCACCCCCGAAGTTCGTGACGCGCTGGTCCGAGCCCAAAAGATTCGAACGATAGAGCAGCAGTTGCGCAGGTCCGAGCGTCGCTGCCAGGGAATCGTCCCAGCGGTTTTCTATCAGGCTCAACGTTTGGGTCCCCCGAATGACCGATGGCAATCATTATCGAGCAAATACAATCGCCGCTCAAGACATCTCGCTGGAAGCGGGCCCTAAGGACGTGAACGGGGCTGGACGCCTCTGTTTGTGATCGATTATGATCATTTTCGATCAACACTCGAGCATTGGGGGAACTGCAGGTGCTTGAAGCGGAGCGTCACCAGCTCATCCTGAAGATTGTCGCCGAGCATTCCTTCGCGAGTGTCAGCGAGTTGGTGGAGTTGCTCGCAGCCTCCGAAGCGACCATCCGCCGTGACATCAATGCGCTGGCGGAACAGGGTCGGATCAAGCGCATCCGTGGCGGCGCAGAAGCGCTGCACCCACGGCACCAGGCGCACCTCGTGGGGCTGCCGTTCCTGATGAGTCAGGGGATCAATGTTCCACAGAAGCGGGCGATCGCGCGCGCGGCGGCGCGCCTGCTCACGCCCGGCGAGAGCATCATCATCAATGGCGGCACCACCACCTTCGCGCTGGCGGAGTTTCTGGTGGACCAGGAACTGGACATCCTCACCAATTCCTTCGCAATGGCGGCGCAACTGCTGGCTACCAGTCGCAATCGGGTGACCCTGCCCGGTGGCACGATCTATCGTGAACAGAACATCATCTTGAGTCCGTTTGAGCACGATGCGATCGAGAGCTTCTGGGGCGACCGGCTCTTTACCGGCTGCTACGGGGTGAATCGCTTCGGAATCATGGAGGCGGACCCTTTGATCGTGCAGGCTCAGCGCAAGCTGCTGCGGCGATCTGAAAACGTGGTGGTGATGGCCGACAGCAGCAAACTGCGGCGCAAATCCGCCATGATCGTCGCTGCGCTCGAGAATGTCAGGACGCTGGTCACCGATGATGGAGCCTCTGCCGAGGAGCTCGAGACATTCCGGGCGGCCGGTATTGAAGTTATCGTTGCCGGTATCGCTCAGGATGAGCTGCGTCAGCAGGGCGCCTGATGCGAGCCCGCGCAATCATATGAGTGACGTGGTCGCCGTTCTCGATATCGGCAAAAGCAACGCTAAACTTTCGCTGGTCGACGCAACATCGCTGCGGACCCTGTGGAGCGCGAAACGAGCGAACGAAATCACCCAATCCGCGGGCCTGCGCCAACTGGATATCTTGGGGATCGAACAATGGCTGCTGGCGATGTTCGAAGCCGCGCCATTGCCTGTGAAGCAGCGGGTGTCAGTGATCGTGCCGCTCGCGCATGGCGCCGCGGCCATCCTCATCGACGGGCAGGGGGAGATCCTTGCGGCACCCGACTACGAGGACACCGTATTCGACGTCCCTGACGAGGACTACGAGCGGGCACGCGATGCCTTTGAGACGACTTATTCGCCACGTTTGCCAGGCGGATTGAACCTCGCGCGCCAATGGTTTTTTCTGGAGCGAAATCGACCCGATGTCTTCACGCAGGTCGCACATGCACTGCTCTATCCCCAGTACTGGGCCTGGCGCCTTTGCGGCAGTATGGCCAGTGAGGTGACCTCACTGGGCTGCCACACCGATCTGTGGTGTCCGCAGCGAAAAGCCTTCTCGGGCCTGGTCCGCAAGCATCAGTGGCAGCGCCTGCTCCCCCCGCAACGGTTCGCGGGCGACACGCTGGGCACCATCACGCCCGGTGTCGCGAGCCGCACGGGCCTGAATCCGGAATGTCGCGTGAGCTGCGGCATCCATGATTCAAATGCTTCCTACCTGCAGTACTTATTGGGGAGCAGTCCGCAGCGGGGCGGATTCTCGGTCGTTTCCAGTGGCACGTGGACCGTGACGATGGCCCACGCAGTGCCGTTGAGCGTACTTCGTGCCGAGCGCGACATGCTGGCGGGGGTCGATGCCTATTCATCGCCCGTGGGTACCGCGCGGTTCATGGGCGGACGCGAATACCAGGCGATCGCCCGGACCGAGGCCCTCCCGGATGCCAAGGCGCTGGCGACCCTGCTGCAGGAGCAGATTTTCGCCCTGCCATCCTTTGCTCCGGGCGGCCCGTTCCCCGCGGCCCAGGGAAGTATCGTGGGCAAGCGGGGGCTGTCCGCCCCGGAGAGTGCGTCACTCGCGACGCTCTACGTGGCATTGATGAGCGATCTGTCGATCGATCTGCTGGGGGCCAGCGCGGAAGTCTTTCTCGACGGCCCGCTCGCCGTCAATCCGTTATTTGGCCCGCTGCTGGCCGCCTGGCGGCCGGATGATCAGGTATTCGCCAGCGCGAGCCTCGAGGGCTGCAATGCCGCGGCGGTCTACCTCGGCGGTTTTCCTGCTCGTGCCGTCGAAACACGGGTGCCCCTGGCGCCGCTGGCGCTGACGGGATTGGCGGAGTATCGGCAGGCCTGGCGACAATTGTTACCCGAGGTGCGGCGATGAATGGCTGGCGGAACACGATTCTTGCGGGTCTGGCCAACTACATCGATGGCGGTTCAATCGTCGCCGGTTCTGCGGCGTTGGCGCTGTGGGTCGAGCGCTATCATCTAAGCCGCGGTTTTGTCGGCATTCTGGGCGCATTCAGCGCCAATGCGATCTCCGCCGGCATCGGGGCTGCCTTGGGTGGCTGGCTGTGTGACCGCTACGGACGCAAACGAATCTATCAGTACGACATGCTCTTCTACGCCTTCGGGATGGCGTGGCTGGTGTTCGCGGTGGAGCCGTGGATGATCGTGGTCGGATTCGTACTGGTGGGACTCGCGGTCGGCGCCGATATTCCCGCGTCCTGGTCGCTGATTGCGGAAAACGCGCCGGCCGGTCGGCGCGGCCGGCATAGCGGCTCGGCGCAGATTCTCTGGTATCTGGGTCCGGTCGTCGTACTGCTGTTGTTTCTGGTGCTGACACCGCTGGGAACTGTGGCAGCGCGGATCGTGTTTGCCCATCTCGCATTGCTGGCATTGGTGCTGACCTTCCTGCGTTCGCGCATGCTCGAATCCAGAATCTGGAGCGAGGCGAGGACGGCCCGCCAGGATGAGCTCGCGCGCAGCCTGGCGCCGACGCGCAGCCAGTTGGGACAGCTTTTTTCGAGTCGACACCTGAAGGCGATGCTGTTTCTGATCGGCATGTACGGGATGTGGAATCTGTGGGCCGGCACCAACGGATTCTTCTTTCCGTACATCTTGCGCACGGTGGGGGGGCAAACACAGGCGGCGTCCGTCGGGTTGCAGGCGGTAAGTTTCACTTTGAGCATGCTCTCCATCGCGCTCGTCTTCATGCCGCTGTCTGATCGGGTCAATCAGCGCCACCTGTTCGTCGCTGCAGCGGCAATTCAGATCGTAGGCATGTCCCTGCTCGCCCTGCTGCCGCTGACGACATCTGTGGCCATGCTGCACATTTTCCTGATGCAGGTGGGTGGCGGATTTGGGGCGCAGTCGTTCTTCCAGCTGTGGAGTTCGGAGTTGTTTCCAACGCTGCTGCGCGCCACGGCTCAGGGTGTCACCTTCGCGGTAGTGCGGATCGCGCTCGGCCTCTGGAGCCTGTTCGTCCCGATCCTCTCGGCCACGGATTTCAGAACCCTGGCTTGGATCCTGACCGGGTTTCTGGTCGGCAGCGCCGTGATTGGGCTGATCTGGGCGCCCAATCATCAAGGCAAGAGCCTGGCGCAGATCGAAAGCCAACGTTCTTAGCCGCGGCCGTACCATGCGGTGAGACCGAAAGCACGCCTCAGGAAAAGCGGATTCCCATTCTTAGGGGCGCTGCCTATTCTTGCGAGGTCTGACGGGGGACATATGATGAAACAGCTGTTCGGTCTGTGCCTCGCTTGGGGCGCGTCGCTCGTTGCGGCAACCGCTTTTGCACAGCGACCGCCGCAGCTGGCACAGCCGCTGACATCACGGCAAGTGCTCCAGGTATGGCCCGGCAAGCCACCCGGCGCGCAAAGTTCCACGCTCAAAGAAAGCGTGATGGCGGTTCCCCACACCAACCTGCATCTGGTTCGAAATGTCGGCGAACCGACTCTGACGGTATTCCAGCCCAAGTCCGGCAACCCTTCCAAGACGGCGGTGATCATTGCCCCGGGTGGTGGTTTTCGAGTCCTGGCAATTGACCAGGAGGGTTATTGGGTCGCCGAGTGGTTCGCACAACACGGCATCACTGCCTTCGTGCTGAAGTACCGTCTGGCGCCGACCCCGCAAACGGATGAGGAAGTCTTGCCGGGCGGGCGCGTGCCCGCGCCGCCTGCGCCAGGGGCCGCCGCGGCCCCGAATCCGATGATGATTCCGCTGCCCGCGGAAACCCAGCCGAACGCCGTCGCGGACGGTCTACAGGCCATCAAGCTGGTCCGCTCGGATGCGGCGAAGTGTGGCATTGCGCCAGATCGTGTCCTGTTCATGGGATTTTCCGCCGGCGCCGCGCTGACTGCGGGGACGATGCTGGCGCCCGATGCTGCGCAGCGCCCCAACTACGTCGGCATCATGTATGGCGGACCCATCGGCGGACCGATGCCCGCCATTCCGGCCAATACGCCGCCCGCTTTTCTTGCGGTAGCGGAAGATGACCCGCTCGCTGGGGCCGCCGAGATCAAATTCTTCGATGCGCTGCGCGAGGCCAAGTCGACCCCCGAGATGCATGTCTTTCGTTCCGGTCAGCACGGTTTTTCGATGATGCTCAGAAATGGCACCAGCGACCATTGGATCGATGAGCTCTACTGGTGGATGGCATCCTACGGTCTGACCAAGCCTTGAAGTCAGAAGCGGCGCCGAGCGTGCGCGTTCTGTGCGCACTCGGAATGCTGATGTCGGCGCTTGCCCTCGCTCGGGCAGCGCCTGCCGCCGCGGCTGACGAGCCGTATTGGCGGCAGGTCTTTCCGCAGCTCGCCGATCCCCCCGCGCAATTCCGGCCAAAGGCGCGGAGTCGCGCCGACGACCACAATCTGGAAGCGCTGGCGGCGGCGGGATTCGGCGGCGTGGAGATCGGGGTCGATTTTCGCTCGGAACCTTCGGTCGCACAGCGGGCCTTGCACGAGCAGCTGCTGGAGGCACAGCGCCTCGGCATTCATCTGGACCTGGCACCCGGCGGCTCTCAGCCTTATGAGAGCGCAGGCATCTCCGAAGCCGACTCCATGCAGCAGCTGGTGATGGAGCACCTGAGCGTGCAGGGGGACACCGATTACGCACAGACCGTGCGCCAGCCCGCCGGGCTGGTGGGTCATGCGACGCTGGTCGCTGTCAGCGCGGCGCGCGTCACCGATGAAGCCACGACGCCCGTGGTGCTCGAGTTCTCGAGTGTGATTGACCTGACTCACCAGCTGGATCACGCCGGTGTCCTGCATTGGCGCGTACCGGCCGGTCGCTGGCTGCTGTTCAGTTTCTGGCAGCGCGCCACGGGGCAGGTCTTCACTCTCAATCCATTCGAAGACCCCAGTGTATGGAGCAGCCGGGTACCCCAGAGCGGCCCGGGCCGATATTACACGGCCGATATCTTCAGCAGCGCCGGCATCTCATCGGCACTTGCGTATCTGGATGCTCACCTCCTGCCGGGCAGCCTCGCGCTGCTGCGTGGCGGCAATCTGGCGCACGATTCGCTGGAAGTGCAGGCCCAGATGTTCTGGACGGGCGACCTGCCACAGCAGTTCAAGCAGCGCCGCGGCTACTCGATCATTCCGTACCTGCCGGTGCTCTATACGCCGCGGGAAGCCTCCTTCAACCCGCTCGATCCGGCGTGGGGGGGAGCGTTGCCTCCCAGGCCGTTTGATTTTGATGGGGATATCGGCGCCCGCGTGCGCTACGACTATCAGCGCACCCTGACGGACCTGTATTCCGAGCGTTACCTGCGCGCCTTGTCCGACTGGGCTCATGCGCACGGCTTGCGCTCGCGCGTGCAGGTCGCCTATAACTATCTCGCGCTCGATATGCTGCGCAGTGCCCGCTATGTGGATATTCCCGAGAACGAGTCATTCGATCCGGGCTGGGCCAGGCCTTTCGATCCGACCGTGCCCGCCTACGGCAGCGAACGTTGGCGCCACGTCATGGATTCCTATCGCCTCACCGGCTCCGGCGCGCACCTGGCCGGCGTCCAGCGCGCCACCCTCGAATTTGGTGATGACTTTGCCATCTACCGCAAACAACCGGTCGACTATGCACAGCAGCTCAACGAAGCGCTGGCGGGCGGGGTCACGATGGGACTGCTGACCGAGTTCAGCAGTGCCGACACGGCGTGGCCAACGCCACAGGGGGGCGCGGCGCTGGGTCTGGGCGATGCGTGGACTGCCGGATGGCCGCAGTGGCGGGATTGGCCGGCGCTATCGCGTTATTTCTCGCGCTCGACGCAGGTGTTGGAGTCCGGACAGGCGCGGATCGATGTCGCGATCTACCACGATCGGGGATTGTCCACGGCGCATGACGGCGGGCCGCTGTTTGCGAGCGACCGGCTCGAGCGCGCGGGCTACACGTACGATTTCATTGATCCACTTGCCTTGACCAGCGTGGCGGCCTCCGCGACGCGCGGGGCTCTCTACGGACGCGGCATCGGCTATCGGGCCCTGATCCTGGATCGCCAGGCAAGCATCCCTGCCGAGGCGGCGCGGGCCGTGTTGTCAATGGCCCAGCACGGCCTGCCGGTAGTCGTGATCGGTGAGCCCACGCGCCTCAGCACCGGCCTGCTGCATCAGCTGGAGAATGACCGGGCGGTTCAGCGTGCGATGGCGGCGCTGATGCGACTTGGCAATGTCGCACAGGTGAACAGTGCCGATGACGTACCGGGCACGTTGCAGCGCCTGAACTGTTTGCCCGCGGCATCCTTTGGCGAGCGTTCGACATTGCTCAGCGTTCATCGGCAAACCGCGGAACAGGATCTGTGGTGGATATTCAATCCCACGGACAATCCGGTGGCCACCCCTGCGAGCTTCGCGGCAATCGGGGCACCGTACCAGCTGGATCTGTGGAGCGGAGCGGGCGAGCGGGTTGCCCAGTGGAGCGTAGAAGGGGCGCGGACGCTCGTGCCGCTGGTCGTCATGCCGCACGCCACGACGGTGCTGCTCTTTCATCGCGGGGAGGCGCCATCGCGTCACGTCATCAGCAGCTCCGCCGAACAAGTCGAACAGCACGCCGATGATCTGCTGGTGTTTGATGCGCGCGGTGGCACACAACGCCTGGTCCTGAGCGATGCCCAGGTTCGCAATGTCGATCTCGGGCGGCTACCGCATCCCCTGGAGCTGTCGCGATGGCATCTGCAGGTCGATGAGCGCCTGCCCGAGGGTTCCCGGCATCACGATCTGGATCTTGCGTCGCTCACGGATTGGCGCGCCATGGGCGAACTGAAAGATGCGGTCGGCGAAGGGCTGTACACCGCCCAGATCAATCTGCCTGCGTCGTGGTTCGGGGCCGACCGAGCGGCCCTCCTGACGGTGGGTGAAGTCGCCGGCGCCATGCAGTTGTCGGTCAATGGTCACATCGTCACCGAGCAGACGACTGGTTACGGCAGATGGGCCGTCGATCAGTGGTTGAGGCCGGGCGACAACAGCTTCACAATTCGGTTGGATACCACCCTATTGAATCGCATGGCGGCTCTACGCGCGGCGGGCGAACCGCGCTATCAGACAGGACCCACACCGCTACCCACGGCGGCGTCGGGCCTGATGGGGCCCGTTACGCTGATGAGCGCGGCCCGAGTGCCGTTAACCCGCGGCGAGTCCAACTAATTCCTCACTGACCTGCCACAGTCGCTCCGCCGCGTTGCGGTCCTGAGCGACCGGCGAAATCGGCATCAGCCTGCAGTCGACATAGTAGCCACCCGATGCGCCCTGGACCTCGGGGGAGGTCGCCAGGTAGATGAGGGTTTGCGCGCCTTGCGCGGGGGAGCGCGCGAACTTCGCGAACAGGTTGAACAGGGCTCGGCCGAAGGCCGGCATGTCGCGCGCAATGCTCGTGCGGACCAGGCCGGGGTGCAGGCAGTTGGCCGTGACCTGCGTGGCGTCGAGACGCTTCGCGAGGGCGCGCGTGAACAGAATGTTGGCGAGCTTCGATGTGCCGTAAGCGCCCATCGGCGAGTACTTGCGCGCCGCCTGCAGGTCAGCGAAATTCAGCTGCGCGCCGCGATGGGCGACCGATGAGGTGGTGACGATGCGGGCCGGCGCGCTGCGCGTGAGCATGTTCAGCAGCAGATTCGTGAGCAGGAACGGCGCCAGGTGATTGACCGCAAAGGTGAGCTCGTAGCCGTCCTTGGACAAGGCGCGCTTGGGGAAGATGCTGCCGGCGTTGTTGATGAGGATATCCAGTTTCGCCGTTCGCTCCGTGACCGAAGCCGCGAGGCCCCGCACCTCGGCAAGCGAGGCGAAGTCACACTGCAGAAACTCGATGGCCGGATTGCCACTGCGCGCCTTGAGTTCGGCGATGGCGCGCGCGCCCTTGTTCGGATCGCGGCCCTGGATCAAAAGCCGGGCGCCCTGCTGCGCGAGGGCACAGGCCGCTTCCTTGCCGATGCCGTCGGTTGCGCCGGTGACGAGGCAGACCTTGTCGTTCATGGGGCCGACGGCGCGGGAAGCCTGAAGACCCACAGGGTCGTGCCCGCCGGGGGGTCGATGATTTCGGGCGTCAGGCCGCGGCCGGCGGCATCGAAGGCGCCGCCACCGCCGGCGATGACCGCCAGATACTGCACGCCACCGACGCTATAGGTGACCGGCGAGGAACTCGGCGAGGCGCTCAGGCCGACCTGCCAGAGCACCTGGCCACTGGCGGCGTCATAGGCGCGAAACTGACGATCGCGGGCGCCGCTGAAGAGCAGGCCGCCGGCCGAAGCCAGGAGCGAACTGGCAATCGGTGCGCGCAATCGCTGCGACCAGACGAGCTTGCGGGTCTTGAGGTCGACCGCCGCAATGCGTCCGAACAGACCATCGCTGTCCGGTTTCGGACGACCGCGCAGCCGGGTGTCCTGGCCGCCGGCGGCAATCTGGCCGGCATCACGCTGCGTCCAGCTGAAATCCATGCAGTCGTTGTCCACGAGCGGCACGTACAGGTAACCGGAGGCCGGATCAATCGCGGTCGTCGGCCAGCTGCGCCCACCGGTGGGATTGGGGCAGATCACATCGGTCCGTCCGGCCTTGGGCGCAAACTCCGGTTTGATGATCTTGCGGCCGGTGTTCGGCTCGATGCTGGCGACGAAATTCTGGATGCCGAAATCGTGCGAGAAGGCATAGCGGCCATCGGCGCCGCCCACGGCGTCGAAGATCGCGAGCTTCCCGCCGGTCACCACGAGCTTGGTCGGCTTGCCATCGATCGGCACGGTGACCAGGGCCTGCTCGAAGGCCCAGTCCAGATCCCACACGTCGCGGTTCATGTGCTGGTAGTACCAAGACAGCTTGCCGGTGTCCGGATCGAGCGCCAGCGTCGAGTCCGTGTAGAGCGCATCGTTGTTCGACAGGCTCTGGCCCGCGCGCGGTATCAGCAGCGTGCCCACGTCATAGGTGTTGCCGGTGCCGAAATACACCAGATTCAAATCGGGGTCGTAGCTGCCGATCGACCAGACGCCGGAGCCGTAGCGCTGTTCGGCGGGCGCGCCATTCCAGCTGTCGCCGCCCGGCTGACCCGGGCGCGCGATGGTGTTGAACCGCCATTGCTCCTGGCCGCTGTGCGCGTCGAGACCGACGATATAGTCGCCGCCACCGGTGTTCACGGCGAGGCTGACCCCGACGATCACCTTGCCGTGAACCAGGAGCGGGCCGCCGGAAATATGAAAGTAGGCGCCGTCAAAGAGGCCCGGGCGCACGCCCTGGGCCGCGGTCACCACCGCATGATCCCAGAGCAGATCGCCCGTTTTCGCATCCAGCGCCACGATGTGTCCATCGGCGGTGGGTGCGTAGAGCCGGCTTTCGTAAATCGCCAGGCCCCGCATCCGGGCTTCATTGCCGTTGTGCAGCGGTTCCGGCAGCGAGCGGATATAGCGCCAGAGAATGCTGCCATCCACGGCATTGATCGCTTCAACGGTGTTGGCGGCATCGATGAACAGCACGCCATCGTGGATCAGCGGCGCGCCTTCGTTCTGGCTGGCCGGCAGCGCCAATGTCCAGGCGACGCCCAGACTGTGGACGTTGTTCCGGTTGATCTGATCGAGCCGGCTGTAGCTTTGGGTGGCGTACGTGCCGCGCCACATCAGCCAATCGGCGGCCGGGGGATCGCGCAGCACGGCGTCGGAGACCGGCGTGAGCTTATCCAGCAGGGCCTTCCGGGCGGCCGTGACGGCCACATAGGTGGCGTCCTCGTTACCGAGGCGCACGGCCGCGTTGGCCGCGCCGCCCAACGCGCTCGAGGCGGCCAGCGCCACGGTGCCCGGCGTGCCGCCGTTTTCCCGCAGCAGATACGCCTCGATATCGGTGTACGTCGGGCTGTCGAGACTGCCGGGCGCCGCCGGCGGCATCCGTTGAATGACCGTGCGCAGGGCGGCCGGCGTCAGCGCCTGCCAGAGTGCCTTGAACGCATCGCCCTTCATCGGCGGCCCGAAGCGGCCGTCGGTCAAATGAGGTCCGTGACAGGAAGCGCAGTTCTCGGCATAGGCGCTCTGGCCGCGCGCCGCTTCCTGTGCGGTGAAGGGCACGGGACCGCTGCTGAACAGCGTTTGCGCCCCCGCGGTGCCGAAGATCCACACCGCGCCCGCCACGCACCCCAGGCGAACCCGCCAACTGCGCTGAAACACTGTCATGCGCCGGCACACTATGCCGGTAACTTGGCATTGTCCACCGCCGCTGGCGGCTCAAGATCTACTGATGGGTTCGCTGCTGCTGGTGCCGGGAAAACAGTGCGAGCATTTCGCGGTTGAAGGCCGGCAGGTCGTCGGGCTTGCGGCTGGTCACCAGATTATCATCCACCGTGACCTCCTGATCGACCCAGTCGCCACCGGCATTGGTGATGTCCGTCTTGAGCGAGGGCCAGGACGTCATGCGATAACCCCTGGCCGCGCCGCTCTCGACGATGGTCCAGGGACCGTGGCAAATGGCGGCGACGGGTTTCTCGGCATCGAAGAATGAGCGGACGAACCTGACCGCCGCCGGCTGCATGCGCAGCGAGTCGGGGTTCATCACGCCCCCCGGCAGCACGAGCGCGTCGAATGTCTGCGGATCCGCCCCGTTCAGGGCCTGATCCACGCGAACCGATTCACCCCACTCCTTGTGATTCCAGCCGCGGATGTCGCCGTCCTTCGGGGAGACCACCCGGGCGGTGGCGCCCACAGCCTCGAGGGCCTTCTTCGGCTCCAAGAGCTCCGATTGCTCAAAGCCATCGGTGGCCAGAATCGCGACCCGCAAACCTTTCAACGTAGCCTCAGTCATGGCGATGTCCTCTCTTGCAGCTGCCGGGCGATAGCGCCGCCACCGCGGTTTCATCCACGGCAGCGGCTGATCACCGCCAGCTGAAGAGCGACTGCCGGTGACTACGGCAGAGAGTAGTGGTTGCGCGAACGCGCGTGGTCATCGAGAGTGACCAACATGATGCGATCGATATCCTACACGGGCTATTTGGCCATCGCCGTATCGCCCCCGATTCCGGGCTTGGTCGTGACCGATTCGAGAATCGCGATCGCCGCCGCACGGCTTTCCGATGCGGCCCGGTTGTTGGCGGGGGCACCCGGTCCGGCTGCCCGGGGGGTGCGGGCGTAGTCGAGTGCCGTCTTGCCGGCCGCATCGCGCACCGTGGGGTCGGCGCCGCGACTGAGCAGATGCTTGACGACATCGCCCCAACCCGATTCAGCGGCTGCGAACAACGCCGTCTGGCCTTCATGATCCCGGCCCTGGACGTAGGCCACCAACTTGGCCGTATGGGTGCGGCTGTCGGTGACGCGGGCGTTGATGTTGGCACCGGCATCCAGCAACAGATCGATGACCCGCACCGCGCGGGCCTGGACATCCTCACGCTGTGGGCCGTCACCGCCGCTGCGGCCCGACCCGCTCATGCCGGAGGCGGCCATCAGCGGGGTGATCTGGAAATCGTTGGGCGCATCGACTTCGGCGTGGTGTTCCAGCAGCGCCCTGATGGCCACATCGTCCCAGCTCAGCGTCGCCACCATCAGCGGTCCGGTGCCCCCGCGCATCATGTAATCCTCGAAGCGCCCGCGGCCATTGCCGTTGGGCCGCATGCGCGTAAGTTCATGGTTGACATCGACGCCCATGGCGAACAGCCGATTGGCCACATCCATCGACGTGGCCTTGCTCGGCGGATGGGCCGCGGTCGGACTGCCATAGCCGGCGAACCCGGTCGGGCCGCCGAAGCCGCGCCCGCGGTACGAGTTCATGTCGATCGCGACATACAGCGGCGTGCGGCCGTTCATGTCCCAGACATTCGGGTTCGCGCCCTTGTCGAGCAGGAACATCGCGATGTCGTAGTCGCGGCTGTCGAGGGCATTGATCAGCGGCGTGATGCCATCGGGATTCGGCTCATTCACGTCCGCGCCCGCCTTCACGATCGCGACCGCGCAGCGATAGCAGCCGGAACGGGTGGCATAGAGCAGGGCGGTGAGACCACCGGTCTGCCGAAACTGCGCCCGCGGCTCCGAGGTCATCTGCCGCGGCCAGTCGTCGTACTTCGCCCGACGCTTGACGTCGGCATGATGGGCCAGGAGCAGATCGACGATGTCGGCATGATTTTCGGCAGCCGCCCACATCAGCGCCGTCTGGCCGCGGAAGTTCTCCACGGCATTGACGTTCGCGCCGTGATTCACCAGCAGCTGCACGATCTCGAGCGAGCCCAGGCTCGAGGCCAGCATGAGCGCCGTCTGGCCGTCCTGATTCGGGGAATTGGGGTCCGCATGCGCATCGAGCAGCATGCGCACCAGGTCGATATCCGCCAGCTTCACCGCCTCGGTGAGCGGCGTTGAACCGTAGTTGTTGGTGACACTGGCCTTCGCGCCGGCCTTCAGCAGTGCGCGCACCATCTCATGATCGACCTTGTAGGTCGCCCACAGCAGTGCGGTCGAGCCATCCGGCTCGGTCGCGTTGACATTGACGGCGGGCGAGGTGATCGCGGCCAGCACGGCCTCGCGATTGCCAGCGCGGATCAGGTCGACGAGCGATTGCGGGCCTTCGGCCAGCGCCGAAGCAGACGCCGCCCCGAGGATGAGCAAACCGATGGCAGCGGCCACGCCGCTGGCACGGATCGTCGACTTAAACAATGTTGCCCCCAAAATTGGTGTAGTGGGCCCACAGACCCTTGGCGTCGTCGTAGAGGAAGCGGTACGGGTCCTGGAACTTGCGGTCCACCTCGTTCATGACTCCGGCGTCGAGCATGTCCTTCGCACTGCGTCCCTGCGTGGTGAGCAGCGTGGTGCGGTCGTACAGGTGCTGCATCATGTCGCGCTCGGCCTGCAGCTGCGCGCGCGTCATGACCGGTCCATAGGCCGGCACGATCTGGGTCGTATCGTTGGCCAGCGCCAGAAGATCCGTCATGGCATCGACCCGGCCGCCGAGCCAGCCGCCTGCGTACCAGTCCAGGACCGGATCACGCTGTGGTGAGGCGACATCGCCGACCGCCAATACATTGGAGTCGCGGAAGAACACATAGATATCGCCCCGCGTGTGGGCTTCGAGCAGATAACCGAATTCGACCGTTTCCGCGCCGGCCTTCAGCTCGCCCTTCTGATGAAAGGTGACGGTGGGTACGGCGGCCGCCGGGGGTGCCTTCACCCAGCGGTCATCGGCCGGCACGTAGTAGTCGGCGGCCAGCCATTCGCGGGTGATGGCGTGGGCGTGAATGACGGCGCCGGCGCGGGCAAACAGCGCATTACCGCCGGTCTGGTCGGCGTGGTAGTGCGAGTTGAAGAGCGTATGAACACGGGTGCCGGCGAGCGTTGCGCGCACGGCGTGGGCAAGCTCGGTCGAACCGCTGTCGACCAGCAGGATGCCGTCGCCCGACTGAAGGGCCACCACGTTGCCGGGTGCGCCGGTGATGAGCGTGACCCGCTCGGAAAGTTTCTGCGTGGGCAGCGCGCCCGCGCGGCCGGCGTTTGCGCTCGTCCCCGTACGGGCGGGGACCTGCTGGCATCCCGAGAGGCTGGCGAGCAGCGGCACGGACATGAGCCCGGCGACCCCTCCCAGCCCGGCCTGCAGGAAGCTTCTGCGGTCAGTCATCTTCATGTCTCGTGCTCGTCTTTAGACTTCGGCAATGATGCCGGTGCTGTTGCCGAACTTCGGCTGCTTGATGCCAAGCTTGTCCAGAATCGTCAGGTGCAGATTCGCGAGCGGAGTGCGCGCCGGCAGCGTCAGGTTCTTGCCGCCCACGTGTGCACCGTTTGCCCCACCGACCAGCACCTCCGGCAGCGGATAGTTGTCGTGCTGGTTGCTGTTGCCCATGTTCGAGCCGTACAGGAACAGCGAGTGATCGAGAATGCTGCCATCGCCCTCCTTGATGGTGGACAGCTTCTTCACGAAGTCCGCGAAACGCTCCATGTGATAGCGCTGAATGACCGTGAGGCGGCGAATGCGCTCGCGGTCATTGGAATGATGGCTGACCGGGTGGAAGGAATCCGGCACGCCGACATGGTTGTAGGTGCGGTTGGTGCCTTCGGCGACCATCACGTAGGAGGCGACGCGCGTCAGATCGGCCTGATAGGCGAGGGCAATCAGGTCGAACATCAGCCGCACCTGCTTGTCGAAATCGTCGAGCTCACCGACCGGTGCATCCGGCACCTTGATGCCCGAGAGGTCGCGCGAGGCCGCCATGGTCACCCGCCGCTCGAGCTCCCGAACGGTGTCGAGATACGCCTCGAGCCTTTGCTTGTCGCCCGGTCCCAGATCATTGCTGAGGGATTTGGCGCGGTCGGAGACCATGTCGAGAATGCTCGAGTTCTTGCGCAGCAGCGCATCACGCTCGGCGGCCGTGTCACCTTCGCCCATGAGCTGGATGAACACCTTGCGCGGGTTGTATTCCATCGGCAGCGGCGAGGTGGGTCCGGCATAGGAGGTCGTCGAGGCGTAGTAGCAGCCTGCGCCACCGCAGGCGGCCACCTGAATGGTGGTCTCCGAGGCGACCTCCAGCGACGGCAATGCAGTCTTCTGGCCCAGTTTCTGGGCGATCACCTGATCGAGCGTGATGGCCATGCTGGCGCCCTTGGCCGCGGTGTCGGGGCGTACGCAGGACAGCCAGGTCGCCGGATTGAGGGTGTGGACCGAGCCGCCCGCCGCGAGGTTCTCGATGTTCTCAAAGGTCGTGACGTAATTCTTGACCGGGTCCAGCGGCTCGACCGTATGGCCGAGTTTGAAGTCGGCGCCCTTGCCGCTCGAAGTCCACGCGTCGACATCCTTGCCGAAGGGCGTGTTGTTGGCGATCGCGCCGTGCGGAATGTAGAAGAACCCCGCGCGCGTCTTCGGCGCTGCCGCGGTGTCCGCCAGCGCGGTCGCGGCCGGCACCATGGCATCGAGGAACGGCAGCGCCAGCGCCACACCGCTGCCGCGCAGGAAGGTGCGCCGGGACAGATACTTCTTGGTCAGAAAAATCGCCATTACCTATCTCTCCTGCAGCGGCTTCACGGTGCCGATGCGGCTCGTATCGATGGACGCCACCTTGGTGGGCAGCGGCTGCTTGGTCGACTGCTGTTCGGATCCCTGGCGCCGGAAGGAGTCGCTGTTGACGATGCCGGTGATCAGCGCGCCGAGGGTGTAATTGTTCGCGGCCGCATCGTGCACGATCTTGCGCACCTGCGGCATATCGTAGTATTCAAGTTCGCGATTGAGCGCGTACATCATCAAACGCTTGGTGACGGTGGTCGGGAACTGCTCCGGTCGGCGCGTCAGATAGCGGCGCAGGTCCGCCGGACCGTGCAGCACGACGCCGCTGTCGAGCTCCGCCGTGGGATCGATGGGCGCCTTGTTGGCCGCGGTGTCGACCGTGCGCCAGCGTCCGGTCACGTCGAAATTCTCCATCGCCAGGCCGTAGGGATCCATCACGCCGTGACAGCCTTTGCAGGTGGGGTTCGCGCGGTGGGCTTCGAGCCGCGCGCGCACCGTGGCCGGCGGCTGACCTTCGTGGACCGACAGATCGGTATTGACGCCCGGGGGGGGCGGCGTGGGCGGAGTGCCCAGAATGCGATCGAGGACATACTCGCCACGCAGCACGGGCGAAGTGCGGTCGGAGTAGGAGGTGCGCAGCTGCACGGCGCCTTTGCCCAGGAGTCCCCAGCGGGTCTCATCCGTCAACGTCACCCGCCGGAACTGCGGACCCAGCACTCCGCTGATGCCGTACTGGCGGGCGAGCGGCTGATTGAGGAAAGTGTAGTCCGCCGTCATCAGCTCGGTGACGTTGCGATTGCCGAGCAGCACCGCTTCCAGGAACAGGCGCGCCTCGGTCTCGAAATTGGTGCGCATTTCGGCGTTGAAGGTCGGATCGAGCGGCTCGACCTGCGCCAAGGTGCCGAGGTTCAGCCAGGAGGTGGCGAAGTTCGCGACCAGCGACTCGGCACGCGGATCCTTGAGCATGCGGTCGACCTGGGTCTTCATGACCGCAGGATCGGAGAGCTGATGCTTGGTGGCGAGCCCGATCAGCTGATCATCCGGCCCCTCGTTCCAGATGAAGAACGACAGACGCGAGGCGAGTTCCAGGTCACTCAGCTGCCGTACCTCGCCCGGAGTGGTCGAGGAGTGAATGGAGCGATAGAGGAAGTCAGGGCTCGACAGCACGGCGGTGACGAGCTCGGTCACGCCGGAATCGAAGCCGCCCGCTTCGGCGCGCCCGATCGCGTAGAACTTCATCAGCAACTGGACATCGGCGTCGGTCGCCGGACGCCGGAAGGCCTCGGTCGCCAGATGCCGTGCGATGCGCTGCGCGCAGGCGGTGTCCTCGGAGTCATCCTTGGGCTGGCAGACATAAATCTTGGCACGACTCTCGCTCAGGGACAGGCCCTGGGGCGAGAAGGGTCCGACCACCTGCACGCCATCGCGGATGATGGGCATGCCCGAGACCTTGCCGGCACCGGTCGGGTCGTTGCTCTCGGCCCAGGAGCGCTCGATGAAGGTGACGACCACGTTGTGCGCGCCTTCGGTGACATGCGCCGGGATGCCCGAGACCTTCGCGACGAGCGCCGAGCGTCCCTTGGGGCCGTCGCGATCGGCGAGATCCAGATCTGACGAGCCACCGATCTGGCGCCGCGCGACTTCCTTGCCGTCGATCAGCACGACCATCGTGGCTTCGGTCTCCATACCGCGCGGATACAGGCCCGCGTCGATGCTGTCGCCTTCCAGGAAGTCGAAGCGATATTCCCCGTCAGCCGGAAAGACGTGCGTAAAGTTGACGCCGCCGCGCGTGCCCAGCGGATATCCGTCCTTGTGGTTCACCTGCGATGGCGAACCCGGTCCGGCCTGGCCGCCGCCACCGCCGCCACCGCGATAGAAGACCTTGGCCATTTTAGGCACCGGCTCGCCGATCGCGCGCTGCGCGACCTTGCGTGCGGCCGACAGGTACTGCTCCATGAAGGAGGGCGAGATCACGAGGGCACCGGCGATATTGCTGAAGCCATCGACTTCGATCTCGGTCGGCAAAATCTGTTTGGGATCGACTTCGACGCCGACCAGGTCTTTTACTGACGCGGCGAATTCGGCGCGGCTGAGCCGCTGAATCGGTACATGGCCGACACCGCGGTCCTTCGCGGAGGCATCGACCGTCGCCTGCAGATAATCGACCACCGTATCGACATCGGCCTGATTGGGCTGCGGCTGTCCCGCCGGCGGCATGAGTCGACTGCCGAGTTTCGCGATCGCCTTTTCCCAGACATCCGGATTGTCGCCAACCTGATTCAAATCCAGGGTATCCATGGCCAGGCTTCCGGCCCAGTCATCGGAGTTGTGGCATTTCTCGCAGCGGGTGCTGACCATGTCGTGGAAGGTCTTGCCGGGATCGGCCTTCGGCGCATCCTGGGGGGGCGCTGCATCAGAGGCGAGCGCGAGCGAAGCCAGCGGCACGCAAGCACCGGCCAGCATCAACGCAAATTTCAACAGTGGTCGACTCTTACGCATTCCCCCTCCTGCTCTATAACCTGTGTACTTTACTATGCGGGCGGCCCATCCGACTGCACTAATGTCTTGACGGTTCAGCGCGTAAAGCCCCGATTATGACCAGCGCGACGCGCACCTCTGGGGAGGCCTTGCCGAGTCAACGGCGAGGGATTTTCGGCCGGCAGGGCCTGACTCTCCGCCCGGACAGTCGCCAGGGCACGGTCTTTCTAAAATGATGAAACAAATCAAACAGTTACGATTTTTGGCCCGCGGGAGCAGACGATGACTGCCTGGGCTCCGGGAGCGCCGGGGTCTGCGATGGCTTTTCCTGTGGATCAATGGCGTGCACGGCCGGCGGATCGCTGGCGGGAAACGACTCCTCGAGTGCCTCATCGAGCCGCTCATCAAGATCGGGCATCGGATTCATGGTCTCAAATCTACGCCCGATCGCGCGGGAACACACCCATCCGATGAGAGTCTAACGGTGACTCTGCCTGTGCACAGGACTGTTCATGCTGCCCAGCATTCGCTTGTCCGTTTTGCTTCTCGGTGCGCTGCTGCTTGCGGCTTGTGGCGGCGGCGATGGCATGAGTGGCAGCGGCAGCAACAGCGGTGGTACCGGCTCGAGTGGCTCGGGCGGCGCGACGAGTACGCCGGCTGAAGGAACGTTGCTCGAGAGTCCGGCGCAACTGCTGTCCACGGTGACGGCGCCGAGTCTGTTGCTGGAACTCAATGTCGCGACCAATCAACAGCTGCTCGCCCTGAGCGGAGCGCCGGTCTGCGACGTCCTCATTTACAAGGTCGAATACGAGACGGTCGGCGCCGCGAACGAACCCACCACGGCATCCGCCGCGCTGATGGTGCCGTCGGGTCTGGGCTCAGAGTGCACCGGCAAGCGGCCCGTCGTGCTCTACGCGCACGGCACGACCACGGACCGCACGTTCACCATGACGGATCTGAGTAACGCCGAGGCGCTCACGCTCGCGGCGATCTTCGCCTCCCAGGGCTACATCGTCGTCGCGCCGAACTACGCAGGCTACGATACCTCGACGCTGACGTATCATCCCTATCTGGTGGCCGAGCAGCAGTCGAAGGACATGATCGATGCCCTGACGGCGGCCCGTACGGCCCTGCCGCTCGCATCGGCGACGCTCACGCGCGACAACGGGCAGCTCTTCATCACCGGTTATTCGCAGGGAGGTTACGTGGCCATGGCCACCCAGCGCGCCATGGAGGCGGCTGGCCTGACGGTCACTGCCGCGGCGCCGATGTCCGGGCCCTACGCACTGGCGGCGTTCGCCGATGCCGTGTTCTACGGTGACGTCAACGGCGATGCCACGATCTCCACGACCCTGATCATCGACGCCTATCAGCATGCGTATGGGAACATCTATACGACCCCGGCGCAGATATTCGAGTCGCAGTACGCGAGTGGCATCGCCACCCTCCTGCCGAGCACCATGACGCGCGGGCAGATCTATAGCGCGGGCCTGCTGCCCGAGTATGCGTTGTTCAGCTCGACACCCCCGGCGGCGCAGTATGCCGACATCACACCGCCCACGACGCCCGCGAGCCTCGCCGCGGTGTTTGCACTGGGCTTCGGCAGCGGCAATCTGATTCAGAACAGCTACCGGTTGACCTATCTCGAGGATGCTCAGGCCAATCCGGACGGTGGTTTTCCGACGGTGACGACCGGGCTGCCGGCGGCAACGCCGCAGCTGCCGTGGCGTCAGGCGCTGCAAGCCAATGACTTGCGAAATTGGGCGCCGCTCGCGCCCGTGC
>Ga0210385_10000432_pt1 | contig 30965 bp, 30 predicted proteins | sample IncBWH26OmetaG_FD_160107 | JGI IMG/M metagenome (GOLD analysis project Ga0210385, IMG submission 160107) | Forest soil microbial communities from Barre Woods Harvard Forest LTER site, Petersham, Massachusetts, United States - Inc-BW-H-26-O ...
CGAAACGTCTGTCGGCAGCACCACGCGCGAGTCGATCACGCGATAGGTGAAGCGGGCATAGGGCATCTCGAGCACGATCGACTGACCGGGGCGCAGCGCGTCGATGTGGCGGAAGGGGGCCAGCCATGTCGTGCGGTGACCGGCGATCGCTGTCGTTCCCGGTACACCCGGGAAAGCCGTCTCAGAATAGATGCCAGGGCCGCTCTCGAGTTCAGAGGTGCCGGTGCCCTTGACCACCACGAAGCTGGCGCCGATCGTGGGGATGTCGATGCGCCCGACGGCCGAGCCGTCCTTGGCGTGGAGCTGAAGCTCGCCGGCGAGGTACTCGATCCGCCGGCGCTGCTCGTGTAGGCGCGTCAGCTCGAGCTTGGCCGCTTGCGACGGGGCGGCGCGGTCGAGCGCGTGAAGATCGCCGCCGAGGCTTTCCTGTTTGAGCTGGGCGAGCAGCGCTGAGATCGGCTCCTGCCAGACGAGCGTGACGACGGCGTCGGTAAGCACCAGCAGGCCAAGTGCGATCAGTAGGGATGCGAGCACCGTGGCCAGCCGACTGCGACGGTGGGGTGGAGCGGATATCGGCGAGCGGGGGAAGTCGGCGGCGAGGCCCGTCGTGCCAGCGCGGGGGAAGACACTCCTCACCGCGTCGCTGTGGCACTCGCCGGGCCGGGCCAGCGACAAATCTCTTGCTGTGGGCTCTTTGCCAGGCGGTGGGGTCATGGCTTCAGCGTCGCAGTGCGGACTCGGTGCCGCCCAACGACCCAGGGCCAGCGTAGGACGCCGGGCCGCGCGTGGCGATCTCAGACCAGTCCCCTGTGCCCGGGGCAGCGATTGTCTCGGCAGCCGGGGCGAGCAGCAGGACCGCGAACAGGCAGCCGAGCGCGACGCTCCACAACAGCACGCCGAGCGGCCCGAGTTGACCGCCTGCAAGCGCCAGTACGGTGCTCTCTGCGAGCCCGCCGACGCCGAGGCCGAGCTCGCGCGCATAGGCGAGGGCCAGCAACAACAACGGCAGCGCACCGAGCGCGATTGCGCCGTAGGCCAGCGCTCGAGCTTGGGGCTCCGACCGGCGCCCTGGACCGAGCGCCACCAACCACAAGTGCAGCGCAGGTATCAACAGCAGACAGGCGAACGGATTGAAGATCCAGGTGAGCAAGGCGACGACGAGCAACACGAGCAGCACCGCAAGCGCCGCTCCGTCGGCACTGGGACGCAAAGGCAGCGCCAAGCGTCGTGCGAGCGCCGGCCAGGCCAACAGCGCAAGCGCAAGCACAAACGCGGTGGCAAGTGTCGCCTCGACGACCGACCCGTCCGCGGAGAGCGCGCCCGCAGACAACTGGCTAGCGGGAGTCGCGACGATGCCAAGCGCGCCGAGCACGACCGCAAACAGCGCGCTTGCCAGGAACGGGAGTGCGCCGCTGAGCGTCCACACCACCCAACGCCGCACAGGTTCGCGCCGGCGGCGCAGGCGCGCCAGTGCGTCGACTCCGACCAACAATGGCGGCAGCAGCAGCGCGAGCGCGAGCAGTCTGACTGCCCACCCGGGAAGCAGCTTGTGGCCCAGCGATACGCGGGCGGCGAAGCTCGGAGCGATGTTCGGGGCTTCGTCGAGCGCATAGATGGAGCTGAGCACGGCCTTGCCAAAGTTCTGTAGGCGGTTTGCGCTCACCTTCTCTGAAGCGGTGGGTCCGCGTTGGCCGCTCACCTGGACGAGCACGGCCGGGGTTGTGGCGGAGTTCAACGGGGCCTCTTCGCCGGTCGTGAGCGGCAGCGCGAGCTGCGCCAGTTGGCCGGTCAGGCCCGGCGCGCCGGAGTCGGTGCCGACATCTTGGGAGATCGCTCCGTCGAGCGTGCGCTGCAAGGCTTCGGGGGCGATCTGCGGCTTGCTCGAGAACGGCAGCACGAACGGCTTGTGCACGACGCTACCGGCAAGATCGCCGAGCACGATCGCGGCGTCCGGCGACTGACTGTTGTGCTTGGCGAAGTCGGTCGCGCCCGCGTAGCCGCCACTGCCGCCGCTGGTGGAGACGAGCTCGATCGTTCGTCGCGTCTCACTCTCAGCGAAGACGCGCGCCAACTCGAGCAGGGCGGCGGTGCCAGAGAGCTGCGCCGCCGAGGCCGACTCGGGAGCATCGCGATGGGCCATGATCACGATTGGGCTCAGAGCCGTGGAGCCGGGGCGCTCGGCGATGACCGTTGTCAGCGTGCGCGTGCCCTCGATCGTTGCTGCTTGGATCTGGCGGGTGCTGACCTGGAAGCCGCCGGCCGCGGCGGCAGCGACCGTATCCGAGGTGGATTCGCCAGAGGCCGGCGTGCTCGGGCCGGACCCGGTCGTTCCAGAGGGGCTGCCCAATCCGCGCAGTTGCGCGGCGATGTAGGCGGCCAGTTCGTTGTCGCCTGCGCTGCCGGGTTGGCGGTCTGGAAAGCGCTTGACGAGCGCTTGCAACCCGGCGAAGGCACGCGGACCGTTGAACGCATCGGGCGCGAGCGTGGAGGCGAGCGGAGAGGCCTGTCCGGACAGCGAGAAGCCCGCGATCGCAAGCACGAACAGGAACGGCACGAATGCCGCGCGGTAGATGCGGCCGTCGAACATCGGGCCAACCATAGAGCCCAAGCCGGGCCTTCCGTGCCGCCCAGAGGTATCGTGCGGGGCTCCGTGCTCCAGCCCGTCGCCACAGGACACAAGTCGCTTGCCGACTACACCCACATTTGCGGTCGCGAGCTGATCGAGGAGATCCGCGAACTTGCCGAGCCGCTGAAGGGCAAGCGCGTGGTGCATGTGTCAGCTACAGCATTCGGCGGGGGCGTCTCAGAGATCCTCTACACGCTCGTGCCCTTGATGCGCGACGTGGGCCTTGACTGCGAGTGGCAGGTCATTTACGGGCGCGAGGAGTTCTTCAACGCGACCAAGCTGATGCACAACGCCTTGCAGGGCCATCCGCAGGATCTCGACGAGGAACAGTGGGGGACTTGGGAGCAGTACAACGAGATGAACGCACGCGAGCTCTCAGATGGCTGGGACGTGTGTCTCGTACACGACCCGCAACCCGCCGGCCTGTATCGGCTGGTGCCCGAGAAGGCCAAGGGCTGGGTTTGGCGCTGCCACATCGACCTGTCGACCCCCAATCCGGCGACGATCGAGCGACTGCTGCCCTTCATCGCCGAATATCCGCAGTCGCTCTTCCACATGGCCGACTACGTGCCCACCGGCATGGGCGGGAACGTGAACATCGTGCCGCCGGCGATCGACCCATTGATGCCGAAGAACATGGCGCTCTCACCGGAGGACGCCTCCTACGTGTGCGAGCAGTTCGGGATCGACGTCGACAGACCGCTGATCTGCCAGGTCTCGCGCTTCGATCCCTGGAAGGATCCGCTTGGCGTGATCGACGCCTATCGGCTCGTCAAGCAGCAGATGCCCAACGTTCAGCTGGCGCTCGTCGGCTCGATGGCCAGCGACGATCCTGAGGGCTGGGACTTCTTCAACGCCACGATCGCCCACGCCGACGGCGATCCCGACGTGCACATCCTCAACAACTTCAACAACGTCGGGGCGATCGAGGTCAACGCGTTCCAGTCCCATGCGGATGTGGTCGTGCAGAAGTCGATTCGCGAGGGTTTCGGGCTGACGGTGTCCGAGGCTATCTGGAAGGCGCGACCCTTCATCGGCGGCAATGTCGGCGGGATCCCTTTGCAAGTGGAGGACGAGGTGACCGGGTTTCTCGTGGAGACCGTCGAGCAGTGCGCACAGCGCTCGCTTGAACTATTGGGCGACCCGGGGCTCGGCAAGGCACTGGGGCGCCGCGGCAAGGAGCACGTGCGCGGGCACTTCCTCACGCCGCGCTACTTGCGCGACTACTTGCGAATCTTCAAGGAGCTCGCAGCATGAGTGCGTATGGCGGCGCTGGGGCTGCGTCCTCAATCGCTTATGTGCTCAGCACACTGCGCTCATTGCGCCCTTGCTCAGCTTGCCCTACGCACGCATGCCGAAGCGGTGTGGCGTTGCGGGAGCGACGTCAGGCATGAGCACGGGACCGGCACAGCGCTCGCCGCTGGTGCTGGTGAGCAACCGGGGGCCGGTCACCTTCGGTCCTGGTGGAGAAGTGCAGCGCGGCACCGGCGGACTGGTGACGGCGCTGTCGGGGCTGGCCTCGCACCGCGATGCCGTGTGGATCGCCTCGGCCATGAACGAGCACGACGCTCAGGTCTCACACGTTCATGGCGCGCGTCCGTTTCCTGTCAAGAGCCCGGCCGGCGGCGACTACCAAGTGCGCCTCGTGGTCAGCAGTCCCGAGGCCTACGACCGCTTCTACAACGTGTTCGCCAACCCGATGCTGTGGTTCATCCAGCACTACCTGTGGGACCTGTCCAACGCTCCTGACATCCGGCGCGAGGAGATCGAGGCGTTCGAGTTCGGCTACAACGCGGTCAACGACGACCTTGCCCGGGCTGTGGTGGAGGAGATCGAGGACGAGCTCGAGCCGGTCGTGATGGTGCACGACTACCACCTGTATACGCTGCCGGAGCTCGTGCGCCGCGCCCGGCCCGATGTGTTTCTGCACCACTTCGTGCACATTCCCTGGACCCAGTCGGATTCCTGGCGCGTACTGCCGTCGCGCATCAGGCACGAGATCTTTGCCGGGCTGCTGGCGAACGACATCATCGGCTTTCACACTCGCTCCTACCGACGCAACTTTCTGCAGTGCTGCCAAGACCTGATGGACCTCGACGTGGACTTCGAGCGTGGGCTGGTGCGCTGGCAGGGGCGCGAGGTCTGGGTCAGGGCCTATCCGTTGCCGATCGACCACCGCGCGGCGCTTCAGGTCGCGCATAGCGAGCGGGTAGAGGAGTTCGAGCGCGAGCTGCTGCGTCGCCGCCGCGACTTTCTGATTCTGCGCGTCGACCGGGCCGACTTGTCCAAGAACGTGCTGCGCGGCTTCTCCGCGTTCGACCTGTTTCTCGACCAGCATCCCGAGTTTCGCGAGCGGGTCACGTTCGTGGCGCAACTGATGCCATCGCGCACCGACGTGCCCGAGTACGCGGAGTATCTGGAACGGATCGAGGCGCTTGTGGCTGTCGTCAACCACCGCCACGGCACGCCCGATTGGATGCCGATCCAGCTGAAGCTGCGCGACGACCTCGAGGAGGCGATGGCCGCCTACAAGCACTACGACGTGCTGCTCGTCAACGCGATGTTCGACGGGATGAACCTCGTGGCCAAGGAGGGTCCGATCGTCAACGAACGGGCCGGCGTATCGATTCTCTCCGAGAACACCGGAGCACACGAGGAGCTTGGCGAGTACGCGCTGTCGGTCAATCCATTCGACATCCAGGAGCTGGCCGACTCGATCCACGCTGCACTCGACATGCCGGCGCAGGAGCGCTCGCGGCGCGCTCGCGGCCTGGTGGAGATCGTGACCTCGCGCGACCCGGGCGATTGGATCGACGAGCAACTGGCTGACATCAGGGCCAAGCGGACCGCCGCCGGGGGCGCTTGAGGCCGAGCCATCCGCGCCGCCTGTGTAGCTTGAGGCCAAGCCCGTCCGCACCGTCCACGTAGCCTGAGGCCAAGCGGGCAGCGCCGGCACAACTCGTGGTCAAGCGGGCTGCGGTGTCGTAGCGGCCTGAGGCCGAGCCTCGGAGCCCTGTTATGATCCGCCGCCGCGCCGCAAGCGCCTATCGATGACTCTTTCTGCACCCACATACGATCTCGTGTTGCTGCTCGACCCGCAAGCGGAGGAGAGCGTGCGCGCCAAGATCGTGGCCGACGCACGGGCAGCGATCGAGGCCAAGGGTGAGCTGGTCAACTACGACGAGTGGGGGGAGCGCGCGCTCGCCTATCCGATCGACCACAAGGCGACTGCTGAGTACCACCTGTTGCAATTCCATGCGACCGCTGTCGAGTTGATCGCCGAATTGGATCGCACTCTGGCCATCGCCGATGGGGTGATCCGCTTTCGCATCAACAAGCTCAAGCCGGGGACGCCAGCGGCGCCCGATATGTCGCCAGGAGCCGCACCGCCGGTCCGCGAGGAGCCTGAGCACGTTCCGGCCGAGGAGCAAGCGGTCGCGTAATACACTCGGGGGCGTGTGGTCGCCGAGGGCAACGACTGGCAGGAAGTTCGTGGTGTGCGTCGTCGCAGATACAGCTGTCTCGATGACTCACCGTGCTTCGGATTTGGTGAAGTTCGCATGAGTGAGCGACCGCTCAGCGACGGGCCCGCGGTGCGCAGGACCGACGTCCTGCGTGCTTCGCCGCCAATGTTCGACTCGCGACTGCTCGACGCCTTCTCGCGCGTGCATCCCACCGTGCCGATCCTGATCTTCGTGCCGGTGATCTTGGCACTGGAGGCTTGGAGCCTCTCGTTTGTCGGCGCGCTCACGGCACTGGGGCTGTTCGCAGCCGGTTATGCGCTGTGGACGCTGTTCGAGTACTGGCTGCACCGGATCGTGTTCCACTTCGAGCCCGACCATGGGCTCGGAGCGCGGATGCACTGGATCATCCACGGCATCCACCATGAGCATCCCAACGATCCGATGCGGCTGGTGATGCCTCCGGCGGTGAGCATCCCGCTCGGAGCACTGGTGTTCGGCGTGCTCTATCTGGCGTTCGGGAAACACTATGCGCCCGGCGTCGGGGCCGGCTTCTTCGCTGGGTACCTCGTCTACGACATGCTTCACTACTACGTACACCACTTCCGGCCGCACTCCCGCGTCGGCAGAGTGTTGCGCGAGCGCCACATGCGCCACCACTTCCAGGACGACACGAAGGGCTTCGGCATCAGCGCTCCCTACTGGGACGAGGTCTTCGGCACGTCCTCGCGCGAGCAGTCGCGCTAGCGTTCGCCGCTACACCGAGACGAGAGGAACAAGCCGTGGCTGCCACAAACATCAACCGGGTCGTGCTGACCGGTAACCTGACCGCCGATCCCGAGCTGCGCTCGCTGCCCAGTGGCTCTTCCGTTTGCAAGCTGCGGATCGCCTGCAACACGCGTCGCAAGGACGGCAGCAGCGGCGAATGGGTCGACAAGCCCAACTATTTCAACGTGACCGTGTGGGGTGCACAGGGCGAGAATGCCGCCCGCTACCTGGCCAAGGGACGGCCTGTCGCGATCGATGGACGGCTCGAGTGGCACGAGTGGGATGCCCAGGACGGCACAAAACGCAGCGCAGTCGATATCATTGCCGACTCGGTGCAGTTCCTCGGCTCGCGCGAAGACCCATCCGGAGGCGGAGGGTATGCGGGCGGCGGGGCACCTCAGGGCAGCGACGTGCCGGTCGACAACGGCGACTTCCAGCCCGCACCGGTCTCCGGCGCCCCAGGCGACGACGACATTCCGTTCTAGTTCGAAAGCAAGGATCTTCAAGTGGCAAAGCGCGGTCGCGGCAAGCCAGTCCGGCGACGAGACAAGAAGGGCGGGTCCGGTAGCGGAAGGCGCAAGCCATGCCAACACTGCCGCGACAAGGTCGAGCAGGTCGACTACAAGGACGTCTCCTCGCTGCGCAAATTCATCTCCGAGAAGGGCAAGATCCGCTCGCGCAGAATCACCGGCGCCTGCCGCCGCCACCAAGGCCAGATCGCTCGTGCGGTCAAGCGTGCGCGCGAGCTTGCCCTGCTGCCTTACGTAAACGAGGGCGGTCGCGACGACCACCCGCGCCGCGAACGCGGCGATCGAGATCGCGAACGCTAGAGATGCCCGAAGCGATACTTCTCAAGGATGTCGAGGAGCTCGGCGAGCAAGGGGCGGTCGTGGATGTCTCCAAGGGCTATCTGCGTAACTTCCTGATCCCACGCAAGCTCGCCCAGCCGGCGACGCGCGGTGCGATCGAAGTGGTGCTCAAGCGCCAGCAGGCGGCCGAGCGGGCCGCGCGCGAGTATGTGGAGAAAGCCAACGACAACGCAGCCCTGCTGAACAAGACGGTGATCACGATCACCCAGCAAGCAGGAGCCGATGGACGCCTGTTCGGCTCGGTCACGGCGCAGGACATCGCCGCCGCCATCCGCGACGCGCGTGGTTTGCGCACCGACAAGAACAACGTGTACCTGCCCGAGCCGATCAAGAACGTCGGCACCCACATGGTCGTGGTGGAGGTCGTCGAGGGAGTGACGGCCACCGTGAAGACCATGGTCGTCGCGCAGAAGTAGCCAGGCTCACAGGCCAGCAGCTCCCTCGACCCTGCAGTCCGACCCGCCTGCGAACATACGTTCGTGAGCCGATGCGTCAATGATTTCCCTCTCAATTGCGGGTTCCTCGTACGAGCCGTGGACTCGCGCGACGTAGACTCGCCCAAGCGATGAACACGGTCTCTCAAGCCAACGGCTCCGGCATGCCCACGGGCGTGATTGCGCCGCCGCACAACCTCGACGCCGAGCAATCGGTACTCGGCGCGATCCTGCTGTCCGACCGCTCGCTGTATGCGCTTGTGATCGAAGAGGGGCTGCGCTCCGAGGACTTCTACCGCGACCGCCATGGCCACATCTACGAAGCGATGCTGGCTCTGTACAACGAGTCCGAGCCCGTGGACGTGCTGACGGTCACCGACCGTCTGCGTCAGAGCGGCAAGCTGGAGCAAGTTGGCGGGCCGGCGGCGGTGGACGAGCTGACCGGGGTCGTCCCGGCCGCGGGACATGCCAGGCGCTACGCGCAGATCGTGCGCGAGAACGCGCTGCTGCGACGCTTGCTGGCAGCCTCCTATGACATCCAGTCGAGCGTGCTCGAGCGCACGGACTCTCCGCGTGAGCTCGTAGAGCAGGCGGAGAAGACGATGCTCGAGGTCGCGCGCGACGATCGCCGCCAGGACTTCCGCTCCATCGAGGAGGTGCTGCACGAGGAGCTCGACAAGCTGCACCGCCTCTCGATCGAGGGCACCTCGCTGACCGGCGCCCCCTCCGGCTTCAAGGATCTGGACGAGATCACCGGCGGCTTTCAGCCTGGCAACCTAATCATCATCGCTGCGCGCCCCGCGATGGGCAAGAGCGCGCTGGTGTGCAACATCGCCGAGAACGCCGCCGTGGAACATGGCCGGCCCGTGGCGCTGTTCAGCCTGGAGATGGCAGAGGCCGAGCTTGCCCAGCGCTTTGTCGCCTCACAGGCGCGCATCAAGGGCGAGGAGTTGCGCAAGGGACGCGTCAAGGAAGAACGCTGGCCGAAGATCCTCAAGGCCTCCCAGCGTCTGGCAGACGCGCCTCTGTGGGTGGACGATTCGAGCGACGTGGGCATGCTCGAGATCAGGGCAAAGGCTCGTCGCCTGCACTCGCAGTGCGAGAACGGCCTCGGCCTGATCATCATCGACTACCTGCAGCTGATGCGCACCGACAGCCGCTATGACTCGCGCGTAACCGCCGTGGGCGAGCTGAGCCGCGGGCTGAAGATTCTGGCGCGCGAGCTTGGGGTGCCGGTGATCGCCCTCTCACAGCTGAGTCGCGCCGTGGAGACGCGTCCGGACAAGCGTCCCCAACTCTCGGACTTGCGCGAGTCGGGGAACCTCGAGCAAGATTCCGATCTGGTCATGTTCATCTACCGTGACGAGTACTACAACGAGGACTCCGAGCGGATGGGCGAGGCCGATTTGATCATCGCCAAGCACCGCAACGGAGCTGTCGGCAAGGTGACGCTCACCTTCCAGAAGGAGTATCCGAAGTTCATGAACTACGCGGGCGAGAACCGCTACGCGGCATGAGCGGCGACGTACTCATCCTGCCCCAGCCCTACAAACCTGGAGCCTGCCAACTGAATCTGTGCGATGGAAGCGGATTCATTGTCGATGAGACCACGAACACCGCGTCGGACTGTCGCTGTCGTGCCGCGCAGATAGCGAAGCGGCGCACAAGCCGCTTGGAGGCGCGCATCCCGAATCGCTACCGCGACGTCTCCTTCGAGCAATTGGGCGGCAGCGGCCTCGTAGCATTTCCCGAGCACATCCAGATGGTGCGTCGGTTCGCCACACGGATCGAGGAGAACCTGGATGCTGGGCGCGGAGTGTGGATCATGGGAGACATTGGCACCGGTAAGACGACCCTGGCCATGCTCATCTCCAAGGCGGCGCTCGCCGCCGGGCGCACCGTGGCCATCTATTCGCTTCCGCGCCTGCTCAACCTGATCCGTGAGGCAATCGAGGACGACGACGGTGTGGTGGGATTCCTCGATCGCCTTGCCACGGTCGACCTGCTGCACCTCGACGACGTCGGCGCGGAGAATCGCACCGACTGGGCGCTGGAGCAGCTCTATTCGATCATCAACACCCGTTACGAGGAAGAGCGCTCGATCATTGTCACGACCAACCTGAAGCCCGACGAGTTGGCCGACCAAATCGGGCCCCGTACCGTCTCCCGACTAACTGAGATGTGTCCCGACCAGCTCCCGCTCTACGGTGAGGACAGGCGAAAAGAGTTGCCGCTCAGCCACCCTGGCGCATCGGCTTCCGCAAACCCGGCCTGAACGTGTCTCAAGACCTTCGGCACCCCGAGATGCGGGTGGGTGGGCCTTATCACCGTGTGGACGCCAGTGACGTCTTTCACGTACCACCGGTACGCGCTGCGACATCCCGCAGCGTCCAGCTTGGTCCATGAACGCATGCGCAAGCACCGCAGGTATCGAGACACGTTCTGAGCATCTGCAGGGCATCGCAACCCCCCGTCCCCCTAAACTCTTGACGCGATGCCGGGCATAGTCATAGTTGGCGCCCAATGGGGCGATGAGGGCAAGGGGAAGATCACCGATCTCCTCGCCGAAAACGGCGATGCGGTCGTGCGCTTCCAGGGTGGCAACAACGCCGGGCACACGATTGTCAGGGGCGAGGAGGAGTGGAAGCTGCACCTGATCCCCTCCGGCATCCTGTATCCGGGCAAGCGTTGCGTGATCGGCAACGGCGTCGTGATCGACCCGAAGGTGCTGATCGAGGAGCTGGACGCGCTGCGGGCGCGGCGCGTGGATGTGAGTGGGCTGCGGATCTCCGCCAACGCGCATCTGATCATGCCCTACCACCTGCTGCTCGACTCGGCCGGCGAGGCGAAGCTCGGAAGCCTGCAGATCGGCACCACGAGACGCGGGATCGGCCCCTGCTACGCCGACAAGGCCGCGCGCCTTGGCATCCGCGTGCAGGACCTGCTCGACGAGAAGATCCTCAAGAAGAAGATCGTCGCGGCGATGGAGCCCAAGCGCCTTTCGTTGCGTCCCTTCGAGAAGGATCCGACGCTCGACCTGCACACGATGACCGAGGAGTACCTGACCTATGGGCATCGCCTGGAGCAGCACATCGCCGACACCTCACGGTTGATGTGGGAGCTACTCGACGACGACAAGAAGGTGATCTTCGAGGGCGCGCAAGGAGCGATGCTGGACATCGACCATGGCACCTATCCCTTCGTCACCTCCTCCAATCCCTTGTCGGGTGCTGCTTGTGTGGGGACCGGCGTCGGGCCGAAGGACATCGACGAGGTTTGGGGTATCTCAAAGGCCTACACGACGCGCGTGGGCGCTGGGCCGTTTCCCAGCGAGCTGCATGAAGAGATGGGCGAGACGATCCGCCGGCGTGGGGGCGAGTTCGGGACGACGACCGGCCGTCCCCGGCGTACCGGCTGGCTCGACCTTGTGGCGCTCAGGTATGCAGCCCGGCTGAACACGCTCACCGCGCTCGTGCTGACCAAGCTCGACGTGCTCTCGGGACTCGACCGCATCCAGGTGTGCACGAGCTACCGTGGCGCGGAGGGGGCCGAGTTCGAGGACTTTCCCTATCACCAGACCGTGCTGCACCATACGACCGCCGAGCTCACCGAGCTGCGCGGTTGGACGGAGGATCTCGGTGAGTGTCGCACGCTCTCGGATCTGCCCGAGGGCGCTCGCGAATACCTGCAATTCATCGAGGAGCACATCGGCGCACCCGTGACGCTGATCGGCGTAGGGCCCGGGCGCGACCAGGTGGTCTGGACCGACGCCGGCCGAGCATCGGTCATCGGGCCCGGCGCAAGCACCTCAGCGGCAGCTTAGACAACACCCGCAAGGCAGCTCTGGGTCACCCGCACGGGGGCACTTGGCAAGACATTGTCGGCCAAGCTCGACGGCCACTGCGGGCGGTCAACGCTCGCCAGGCGGCAGCTCGCCGTCGTGATAGTCCACGGTGTCGTCCATACGAAACATCGCGCGTAGGCCGCCGCCCTCCGGCAGGCGCTCGAACGCACCCACCTTGCCCGAGTCGGGGTAAATGACGATGTCCGGCTCGCCGCTGCTGCTGAACGACAGAAAGCGCACAGTGCTCGACGTGCGGTTGATCAGCTGATGGCCTCCATCCTCGCCCCGCAGGAACGCGACGACCTCTCCCTCGGCAAGCTCGCGCCAACCCTGCGGCGTGCGCAGGCTCGGCTGACCCTCGAGCACCAGGACGAGCTCCTCCTCGGTGAGATGGTGGTGATAGGGGTAGGCGGCTTCGCCCGGCGGTACCTCCCACATGCTGAGCCCCAGGCGCTCGCTGCCGGCCTGGCGGCTGAGACGAGCGCGCAGGCAGCGAAAGCCAGGGTGCTCGCGTGGCTCATCGAAGACAGCATCGTTGATGTTTGTCATTTCTGCTGGGCCACCCAGGACAGGATTCCGCGGGAGCCGGCGATGACCGTGCCGTCGGCCAGCTTGAGCGTCGGTAGCTTCGTCGTGCCGGTCGCCTTGCGCAAGTCCTCGCGCGAGCCCTTGCGCAAGAAAGGCAACGGACTGCCATGCGCAGCGACTACTTTCTCGTACTCAATGCCCGCGGCGCGCAGCGCCTCCTGCACACGACGGCACGGATGCATCTTCGGCCCGCCGTCATCGCCGTGACAGACGTACAGCGTGAGGGTCTCGGCCATCTCCGTCCTCCCGATTCGTAATTGACGGCGAGTCCAGCTCCGCAGAGCACAAACCCGGTCAGGCGACGATCACAAGTATAGATTTCGAGGCAACTCCGCGGATGGGCCGTGTTGGAATCGAACCAACAACCTTGGGCTTAAGAGGCCCCTGCTCTGCCAATTGAGCTAACGGCCCGCGAGGGCGCCGGCCCCTAGGGGCCGGTGTGGCCGGGATTCTAGCCGAGCATCGCCGACCCTGAAGGCAAGTCCGCTCTGCGCCGGCCCCTCAAAACACGATAGTGCGGTCCCCGTCGGCGATCACGCGATCTTCGAGGTGCAGGGAGACGGCACGCGAGAGCACCAGTCGCTCGATGTCACGGCCGATCTCCTCCAAGCCGCTCACACTCTGGCGGTGGTCGACACGGGCCACGTCCTGCTCGATGATGGGGCCACCGTCGAGCTCGGCCGTCACGTAGTGGGCGGTGGCGCCGATCAACTTGACGCCGTGTTCGCGTGCACGGCGATACGGGTTGGCGCCGGCAAAGGCAGGCAGGAACGAGTGGTGGATGTTGATCACCGGCACGCCTAGGCGATCCAGGAAGTCGCCGCTGAGGATCTGCATGTAACGCGCAAGCACGACAAGATCGACCTCGCCATGCAGAAGCTCCAGCATCCGCTCCTCCGCCTGCTCCATGGCTCCCTTGGCGACCGGTACGTGATGGAAGGGGACGCCAGCGCCCTCCACCTCCTCGCCCAGATCGGGGTGATTGGAGATCGCTGCGACGACATCCGCCTCGAGCTCGTCCCGGCGCCAGCGCCAGAGCAGATCCATCAGGCAATGGTCGTAGCGCGAGACGAGTATCGCCACGCGCTGGCGCTCGCCCCAGTAGCGGATCTTCCACTCCATCGCAAAGCGCTCGGCGACGTCGGCGTCGAAGTTCGAGCGGAAGCGCTCGCGGGCCTCGGCCAAACCATCGAGGAAGAACTCGGTGCGTAGGTAGAAGCGACCTCCCGTTGGATCGGAGGAGTACTGATGGGAAGAGACGATATTGGCACCCTGCTCGAACAGGAAGCCAGAGACGGACGCCACGATTCCGGGCTGGTCGGCGCAGTCGATCAGCAGGCGTGCTGTATAAGACGGGGTCTCCTGCTCGGTGGACACACTCGCCTCGACTCGCTATTTCTTCGTTGTCGCGGGCGCCTTGGTCGTGGTGGGGGCAGGGCTGGTTTTCAAGATCGTGCCAGCACCTTTTGCGCCCACTTTGACTGTGTAGACCTTCCCATTGGTTGTCCCCGTGAACTGTTCGTTGGCGGGGTTGCCGGTTGGGTTGCTCTTGAGCTGTTGGAGCTCGGCTTCCACCTGCTTGCGCTGCGCAGCCGGGGTCAGGCTGATCGTCTTCTGCGCGGCAAGATTGCCGACGCTCACGTTTTTCGCTTGGTAGGCGTACCTAGCCAGATCGCCGTACAATGCCGCCGTCGGCGGCTTGGTCGGAATCACAAGCTGTAGAGCGACAACGGCTTCGGCGGGTTGGTTGAGGCCTTCTTCGCCGAACACCCTCACCATGTCATCCGCGATCGTGAGGGGTGGGTTGGCCGGTTTGAGCGCCACGTAGCGGTTCCAGGCGTTGACCACCTTGGTCAGCTGTTCCTTGCCCTTGGCCGTGAACTGCTGCTTTTCTTCATCGTAGAATTCGCTGCCGTTGGCGTTGTGAAAGAGAGCTTCGGCGAGCTTCGCCCATGCGTACGCTTCGGCAGGGTGGGTCTTGGCACGCTTTTCTGCTTCGGAGACCTGCTTGGCGTAGCTGGAACTGGCTGTCCCTTCTTTGTTTCCGAATATCGCTTCGAGCGGACTGCCGCCTCCGCCGCCTACGCCCACCCCGAGCGCAAGGAAGCCAACGAGGAAGAGCAGCACAAGGCCGACGTAGACAACCTGCACGGTGCGGCGACGGCCGCGTGCTCTTAGGTCGAAAAGCATCAGTTGGACAGTTCGGGGTCTATGTGGTCGATCATCTCTTGCGCACTGTTCTTTGGTGGGTCGGCCGTGGCGGGCACCTGAGCCTCCCCGGGGTTCTCGCTTGGCGGCGGCGTCGAGGGGTCAGGCGCTCCCGATGAACCCGCCGAAGGCGGTGGGTCCTGCGGCGGGTCTCCTGCCCCCTCTGTTGCCGTCGCCCGCGCCGTCTCCCGCCGCGCAGCAACCGACGCAATCAGGATACTCGCCTCGTAGAGCAAATACAGCGGAACCGTCTCGAGCACGAGCGTAAAGGCGTCGCCAGGCAGGAATGCGGCGACCGCCGCACACAGCAGCAGCGCATAGCGACGGTGCCGGCGCAACTGGCGTGGGGTCACAAGACCAGCCCGTACGGCGCCAAGGATCACGACCGGCGCCTGGAAGGAGAGGCCCATCGCAAGCAGCACCGTTGCGGCAAACTTGTAGTACTGGTTGGCCTGCACCATCACGTTGAACTGGCTGGCGTTGAAGTTCTGCAGGAAATGCACAGCCGTGGGGAGCACGACGAGGTAGCCAAACGCGGCCCCAGTCGCAAACAGAAACGGGACAGAGACAAGTAGCGGCATCACCACGCGTCTCTCCTTCGGACTGAACGCGGGCATCAGGAAGCCGTAGAGCTCGAACAGGATCAACGGCAGCGCGATCACGAGCGAGAAGTAGAGGGTGACGGTCAATGTGGCCGTGAGCGGTTCGCCCGGCCCAAGCGTCGTCGGATCGATCCCGCTCGGGCTACGCGGAATCCTCGCGACATCCGCTTCCAGCTTGCCTATCGTGCCGGCCAGTTGCCCCCTGGTTGCAGCCGGCAGCCCGCTCGCCGGCGCGCTGAGGACGCCCAATGCCTTTTGCGTGTCTTTGGCGACTTCGAGCACGCCCTTCTGCGCCAGCCAGGTAGCTCCCGCCGGCCCTTCCCCGCGTAGAACCTGCTGCTCGGTCTGCTTGTGCAGTGGCCGGTTGATGAAGTTGAGCAGCGCATGGTTCTGCCAAAAGCACAGACCGAACACGATCGCGAATGCGACCCCGCTCACAATCAAACGGGTTCGCAACTCTTCGAGGTGATCGACGATGCTGAGTCGCTCTTCGTGGCCAACCGTGCGGATCGCTGTTGCCATGTCTATCTGAAGCTATCACCGAGTCGGACCGCTGCAGGCGGGCTCGGGAGTGCTGCAGCCGCACCGTGCACTCCGAGCCGTGCGGCTCGGCCCAGACGTCCTGCCTCGATTTCGATGCCGCTACGCACGATCTGTGCACGGAGGCCGGCGATCCGCGGAATATCTCCGCGATCGCTCTAAAGGCCTGCCGCCCAAGGGTCGATGAGAGCGGCAGAGAGACGATGCACGACGACAACGACCACCGCATACACCACCACGTGCAACTCCCAGGAGGCCGGCAGATCGAGGTCGTCTACCTCGAGAGCAACCGCGAGCGCGACGACGGAGCCCTTCGGATACCCCCGTCACCGCGGGCTGGCAGCGATACTCCAGCGGCGGCGCATGCGCCCTGGAGTGGCAGCTCCCCGACAAGCGCCCCCGGTGAGGCGCTTCATGTCTGCCCAAGGTGCGACGGAGGGCTCGTGAGCCCGCTCGAGTGGGGCGAGGAGTCCCCCGGTCGCTGGCACATCCTGATGCGTTGTCCCGACTGCGATTTGGTGCGCGACGGCGTGTTCGGTCAGGCGCTGGTCGAACGCCTCGACGAGGAGCTCGACAGGGCGACGGGCGCGCTGCTCAGCGATCTGAAGCGGCTCACACACGCGAACATGGTCGAGGAGATCGAGATCTTCTCGCGTGCCCTGCAACTCGATCTGATCGGTCCGAGCGACTTTTAGGTCCGAACCACTTTCAGGGAGACCCGCCTTGGTCAGCAGTAGCGCTCGACCACGGCGTCGGCCACCAACTCGAGCAGGTCGTAGCGGTGCGGCGGGCCAGACGGAAGCATTGCCTTTGCCTCGGCAACGATCGAGAGAGCATGCGAGCGTGCCGTCTCCAGCGCCCCTGTTGCCGCGATCCGATCGCACAGTCTCTCGACCTCCACTGGACCGGTGAGCGTGGCGAGATCCAGCGAGGCTATCTGCTCGTCGCGCTGGCGCGCCAGAATCAGCGGCAGCGTAACGGTGCCGTCGAGCAGATCGGTGCCACGTGCCTTGCCGGTCCGCTCCGCCGGACCGGAGACGTCGAGCACGTCGTCGAGGAGCTGGAAGGCCAGCCCGATCCGCTCCGCAAACCTGCCCAGTGCCGCCGCAAGCTCGGCCGTTCCCTCCACCGCCACCAGCGCCCCAAGGCGACAGGCTGCCTCGAACAGCGCCGCCGTCTTCAGGCGGCAGCGCTCCAGATACCGCTCGACCGGAACGTCCGCGATATAGGCATCCTCGCGCTGGAGCAGCTCGCCGGCGGCGAGTGCCGAGCTCGCATCGGAGAGGGCACGCAGCTGCTCGGGATCGCGATTGCGAGCCAACTCGGCAAACGCTCGCGAGAAAAGCAGATCGCCCGTGGCGATCGCCGCCTTGCGACCTGCGACGGCGGCAACCGTCGGCCTGCCGCGGCGCAGCTCGGCGCCATCGATCAGATCGTCGTGTACGAGTGTGGCCGAATGTACGAGCTCGACAGCGACGGCGGCCCGCACCAGAATCTGCTCCCCCTCTGGCCCCTCGACGGGGCCGGCAGCTGATTCCGCCGCGAGCATCACGAGCAACGGCCGAAGACGCTTGCCGCCGGCCACAATCGTGGCGGTGGCATGCGAGGCGAGCGGCATCCCCGACTCAGCCGTGACGTGCTCCAGGTACGCCTCGGTGCGAGCCATGCGCTCTCGCAGCTCTCCGCCGCCGCGGCGCATGATCTCATCGACGGCCTCCACGTCGGCCGCGGTGTTCGTACCCGCGTCCAGCGCGGTCATCGATGCAGGCTCCATTCCGATCGACGCCCCCTCGCTTTGCATCGGTGCTCGCATACGACACCTCGACCGCTGCGCAGGCTCACGGCTCGATGGCTGTTCTCATGTTGTCCCATCCCCAGGGACGGTAGCGACGTGGATGGTCACGATGCCGCCTGCCGTGAGCAGAAAATGGATGTCGACCATCCCCGCGTGCTCCATCGTGACCGCCAGATCGCGGGGCGTGCCGAAGCGCTTGACCGAATTGGGAAGGTACGTGTATGCCTCGGCGATAGTCGACTTGGCGGCATCGTCGGATTTGGGCGCCAGCGCGGCCAGCGGCGCTGTCACTCGACCGAGCAGCGGCACGAGGCGATCGAACCACACTCGGTAGAACAGCGACAGAGGGGGTCTGGTCGGCGTGGTGAAGTCGAGCACCACGACACGGCCGCCGGGGCGCACGACCCTCGCCATCTCGGCAAGACCGCTCCGCAGATCTGAGAAGTTGCGAGCCCCGAAGCCGACTGTCGCGGCATCGAAGGAGTCCTCCTCGTATGGAAGCTGCAGCGCATCGCCCCACTCGAAGCTCAGGCCTGCCACTCGGGCCCCCTTGATGCGCGCGCGGCTCAGCATCCCCTCGGAGAAGTCGCTGCCGACCACCTCGCCGCCCGGGCTGACACGTCGGGCGAGCTCGATCGCAAGGTCGCCGGTGCCGGTGGCGACGTCGAGCACGCGACTACCCGGGTGAACACCCGCGAGATCGACCGCGCGCGTGCGCCAACGGTGATGCAGGCCTGCCGTCATCAGCGTGTTCAGCGGGTCATAGACGGCCGACACGCGGTCGAACATGGCCCGCACCTGTCCCGCCTCCAACCGTCCGGCGGTCGCTTCAGGGGCGGGCATGGGTCGGCTACTTCAACTGTGAGAGGAAGAAGATCGCTGCGTCGAACTTCTTCGGCGGCAGGTTCTTGAACGAAGGCATCGGCGCTGTCGGGTTGACCAGCGTACGGGCGATCCCGAACTCCGGCAGACGCGAGCCGATGTGGGTCAGATCTGGCCCAGGCCCGGAATTTCCGTTGTCGCCGATTTTGTGACAGGCAAGACAGCCCGACTGGGCGACCACCTGCTTGCCGGCTTCGTACTGAGCCAGCGTCTGTCCGCCTGCCTGCTTGATCGAGGCCGGCGTGGGCATTTCGATGACGGTCGGCGAGCCGGCGTTGGCGCCTTGGTAGGTCAGCAGCGCCATAGCTCCGATCACGAAGATGCCGGTGAACGTGGCTACCGGCCGACGCTCCGGCCGACGCTCCGGGCCGCGGTCATAGAAGGGCAGCAGGAACAGCAGGATCATGCCGATCGTCGGCACGCCGATCGTAGCCAGCGGCACGAGGCTCGGCGGCTTGATCACGCGCAGGACCTCGAACAGGAAGAAGAAGTACCACTCCGGGCGCGGCACGTAAGTGGTGGTCGTGGGGTTGGCCTTGGAGCCCAGCTCGGCGCCGAACAGCAGCGACATGCCGATGATCACCGCCATCACCACGCAGGCCATCAGCGAGTCCTTCATGACGGCATAAGGGAAGAACGGCTTGCCCTGGGTCTTCAGGATCGCGTACTCGCGGAGGTACTCCTCCTTCTCACGCTTGTTCATGTCTGCGCACCATTTCGCGCGGAGCGCGGTAGCCAGCAGACCCGCCCAGCAGCGCTCATGCGTCGGACTCGCGCAACTCGGGGTTCTTCTCGGCTTTGATCCACGGCGGCGCCGTCGTGCCGAGCTTGGCCACCAGATACAGATGCGCACCGATCAGCGCGGCCAGCAGGCCGGGCACGAGCAGCATGTGGATCGCATAGAAGCGCGACAGGGTGGTGGCCCCGAATTCCCCGCCGCCGCGCAGGAAGTCGCTCAGATATGGGCCGATCAGCGGTCCGGTGCCGTTGATGTTTACGCCCACGATCGTGGCCCAGTAAGCGCGCTGGTCGAACGGCAGCAGGTAGCCACTGAACGACATCAACATCGTGAGAATCAGCAGCACCACGCCGATCACCCAGTTGAGCTCACGCGGATACTTGTAAGCACCGAAGAAGAACGTGCGCGCCATGTGCAAGAAGACGAGGATCACCATCACGCTCGAGCCCCACTTGTGCATGCCGCGTACGAACTGGCCGAGAAAGACTTCGTTGGTGACGTGGCGGATCGATTCATAGGCGCCACCGGAAGGGTCGGGGCGATAGAACATCGCCAGAAAGACGCCAGTGACGGCCTGGTTGAGGAAGGCGAACATCGTCGCCGAGCCGAGCGTGTAGAACCAGTTGGTGCCCCGGGGCACCTTGCGGAACATCATCCAGCGCGCAGCGCCGCTGATCGAAGTGCGCTCATCGACCCAGTCGACGACGCTGGCCCCGGCCTCCTTGGCGTGGTCGGCGGGACCCAGCTTGCTGCCCGGATCGCCCGGGCGCGGCGGCGGCGCCTTCAAGGCCGAGGGCAGTGGCGGCGGTGGCAGCTTGGGCATCGGCTACCTACCTCCGCTCCGACGGGCGAGAGGGGTACATGTACTGACCGATCCCGTCGAGCGGCTCGGCCGGATCGCGTGGCGAGAATCGCTCGAGCTCGCTGTTGACGCTGTAGCGCGATCCGATCTGCACGTAGCCGTTCACGACGCGCGTGTAGAAGCGGTCGAGCGGGCGCACCGGCGGTCCGCCCACACGGCGGCCGAGCAAGTCGTAGACGCCGCCGTGACAGGGGCAGATGAAGCGCTCGGCGGCGTCGACCCAGCGCACGGGGCAGCCGAGGTGGGCGCAGCGCGAGGTGATCGCGATGAATTGGGTGTCCTTATCGGCCTTGTCCGTGTCGATCAGAGGGTTGCGCTTGCGCACGTACACGGTGGCCTTGCCGGCCTCGCCGATCCCTGGGGTGAGCGTGATCACCGTGGGGACATAGTTGTTGTCGGGGAACATGTCGGTCGGACCGACTGTCTCCCACGTGTGGGGCGCTTCCTTGAAGATCGGCCCGATCGCGAAACCGAGTGCGGGAAGCAGGAAGGATGCGGCCGCCACTCCACCGGCGGCCTGAGAGCCGATCGTCATAAAGCGTCGGCGCGTGACGGTCTCGCCCTCGAACGCTCCAGGTATCTGGCGATCGGTCGTGTAGCGGGACTTGTGCTGGCTGTGCTTGTCGGACACGGCCGAAACAATATCGAGTAGAGCGCGGCGCTGGGCTCCTCAAGCCTCAACTTCAGGGAGAGCGTGCAGCGCCGCCAGGGCATCGGGCGAGCCGGCCCGCACCAGCGCCTTGGCCTGCTCGTGCTCGGGACTGGCGCCCCAGCCCACCGCGCGCGCGCCGGCCATCCAGATCCCGGCCGCAAGCTCCGGTGCTCCGCCGCCATGGGCCAGTGCGCACAGCGTGATCACGTCGGCAAGCTCGGCGACGCCTTCGATGTCGCCCAGGCGCACCAGGCGCGCAAGGCCCAGGGCATAGAGCCGATCGCCTGCGAGCAGACCGAGGTCGGCTTCGTGTGCGCGCATCACCCGTGGGGCGTGGTAATGCAGCAAGTAGCCCTCGTAGATCGTCTCCACAAGCAGCTCGTACTCCGCGCTGGAGCCCTCCACCCGGGGCCCGGCAGCCACCACCTGGGCCGGCCCGTGCGCCGGCAGACCTGCGAGATCGTCGGTGAGGACGAGGCTGCTCATCAAGCCGCCCTCTTCGAGCAGCAGGCTGCGCAGGCGTGCGAGCGGTGGCTCGGTTTCCTCAGCGATACCGCTCTCGGCAGCACCGCGAGTGGGATCGAAGCTCATCGGGCGAGCCCTGTTGTCCGAGCGATGCTCATGCGATCTCCGCAAATGCGGCCGTGGCCGCGGCAAGGGTGAGCTCCAGTTGCTCTGGCGTGTGGGCGAGCGACGGGAACCATGCCTCGAATTGCGACGCTGGGGCGTATACACCCCGCGAGAGCAGCGCGCGACACCAGCGAGCGTAGGCCTCGCGGTCGCAGGCTTCGGCTGCCGCCATGTCATCGACGGGGGTGTCGCTGAAGAACACCGTCAGCAGGCCGGGCGCGCTGACGACCTGCACCGGATACCCCGCGGACGCCGAGCCGCCCGGCCCAGAGCCGAGCCCTGCGGCCCCCGATTCCTGCCCAGACCCGACCGCCGCCGCGCTTGCCGCCGCCCGCAGGCCCTCGGCCAGCTGCTCAGTGATCGACGCCAAGCGCAGGTATGCAGCGTCGTCGAGCAGCTCCAGCGTCGCCAGACCGGCCGCGACCGCCAGTGGGTTGCCCGAGAGCGTCCCTGCCTGGTAGACATCGCCCACTGGAGCGAGCATGCGCATCAGCTCGGCGCGGCCGCCCACGGCGCCGGCAGGCAGGCCGCCGCCGACGATCTTGCCCATGATCGTCAGGTCGGCCTGCACGCCGCTCAGCTCCTGCGCGCCCCCGCGCGCTATGCGGAAGCCGCTGATCACCTCATCGAGTATCAGCAGAGCGCCACAGGCCTCGGCGCGCTCACGCAGCAATTCCAGGAAGCCTTCATGCGCGGGCACAAGACCCATGTTCGCCGGCAGCGGCTCGGCGATGATTGCGGCTATCGGCTCACCGCCATCGGTAGCGGCAATCAGCGCCTCGGGATCGTTCCACGGCACGACCGTGGTGGCTGCCGCCGCCGCGATCGGCACTCCGGGGCTGGATGGCAATGCTTGCGTGGCCAAGCCCGAGCCCGCTTGGGCCAGCAGGCCGTCCACGTGACCGTGGTAGGCGCCCGCGAACTTGACAATCCGCTCGCGCCCGGTGGCCGCGCGCGCAAGTCGTAGAGCCGTCATCGTGGCCTCCGTGCCGGAGGAGGTCATGCGCAGCATGTCGACGGACTCCATCCGGCGTGCGATCTCCTCAGCCAGATCGACCTCGCCGGCGGTCGGCGCCCCGAAGCTCGTACCGCGCCCCGCGGCCTCCTTCACGGCGTCCAGTACCGCCGGATGGGCGTGGCCGTGGATCATCGGCCCCCACGAGCAGACGTAGTCGACGTAGCGGTTGCCGTCCACGTCGAAGAGCTCGGCGCCGGCGGCGCGATCGATGAAGATCGGGTCGCGCCCGATCGCCTGCATCGCTCTCACAGGAGAGTTGACTCCTCCGGGAAGCAGTTGCAGCGCGCGGCGGTAGAGCTCGCCCGAGCGGGTGTCTGTCAGAGAGGCCGGCATGGAGTCAGTGAAGCGCACACTGGATCGGGACGGCGGTCACCTGTTCGACGCACCTGTTGACGGCGGTCGCCTAGACCCCGGCGTGCTCGCGTTCCCAGGCCTTGAACTCGTCGGTGAAGTAGAGCAGGCGGATCTTCTTGTACTCGGTCGAGGAGTAGAGCGTGGCTCGCTCCTCGATGCCGGTCATCTCCGCGATCGCGTCGAGCACGGCGTCGCACTCCTCCTTCGAGCGGCCGTGGGCCATGGTGAAGACCGAGTAGGGCCAGTCGGCATAGGTGGGCCGCTGGTAGCAGTGGGAGATGCCGCGCACCGCCGCCATCTGGCGCCCGACCTCGTGGATGTGCTCGTCTGGCACCTTCCAGACGCCCATCCCGTTTGCGGAGAAGCCGGCGCGACGGTGGTAGAGGATCGCCGCGACACGGCGCAGCAGTCCACGCTCTTGCATGCCCGCCAGGCGATCGAGGAAGGCCCCTTGGTCCCACCCCAGCCGTGCAGCCGCCGGCGCGTAGGGTTCCGCGATCACCGGCATGTTGCCCTGCAGCGCCTTGATGACCTCGACGTCCGTCTCGTCGTAGGGCTGGCGCTCGAGCTCGATCGGCTCGGTGGCGACGGCGGCCTTGGCAAGCGCCTCGGTGCCGCCCTCCATCTCCAGATCCATCCTGATCTTGAACAGCTTGAGCGTGGGCAGCTGGCGAACGGACTCGGCGCCGGCCTCGGCAGCCAGCGCTTGCAGCGTTCCGTCAACACCCAGCGGCGAGTCCGGCTCGGTCGCGATCGTGAACCACAGGTTGAATTCATGGTTGCGCAGGTAGTTGTGGGATACGCCGGGGTGGGCATTGATGACCTGTGCGGCGCGCTGCGGGTTCTCCGGATCGACCTTTGCCGCGACCAGCATCGAGGAGTAGCCAAGCGCACGCGTGTCGAAGATCGGCGTCACCTGGCGGATGATGCGTTCGTCGAGCAGGTGCTGCACGCGCCGCATCACCTCGGCCTCCTGCACACCCGCAAGCTCGGCCACACGCAGGTAGGGGCGCTGCTCGATCGGGAAGCTGCCCTGCATCAGGTTGAGCAGGCGCTTGTCCAGCTCGTCCAGCGGTATCGCCGCACCGTACTTGCGGCTCCTGGTCTTGAGTCCCGCCCGCCCCGGGGCGGCGTCGGCGATGCCGTCTACCGGCACAGGCTCTCCCTGTCGTTTGTTGTGGCTGTGTCGTGGAGTGGCATCAGGTTGCTTGTCCGTTGGATGGTGCCGGGCTGCTAGACGGAGAGAGAAACGGGAATACAACTTTTAGGTTGTATTCCCGTACGCCGTAGAAGACAACTATCGCGCATCGCACAGTCCCCCGCATCACGCGGTGCCCGGCTGCGGATCAGACAGCCAAACCGCCGCATCCTTGGCGTGGTAGGAGATCACTATGTCAGCACCTGCGCGGTGCAGCGAGGTCAGGATCTCACGGACGGTGGCACGCTCGTCGATGTATCCCGCCGCCGCCGCCGCCTTGACCATCGCATACTCACCGCTCACGTTATACGCCGCAACCGGCAAAGCGGTCGCCTCCTTGACAGCCCGGATCAGGTCGCCGTAGGCCAAAGCCGGCTTGACCATCAACATGTCGGCGCCCTCTTCGACGTCCAAGACCGCCTCGCGCACCGCCTCGCGCCCGTTGGCTGGGTCCAGCTGGTAGCCGCGGCGATCGCCGAAGGCGGGGGAGGAGCCCGCGGCCTCCCGGAACGGGCCGTAGAAGGCGGAGGAGAACTTGGCCGAGTAGGCAAGGATCGGCGTCTCGCCAAAGCCTTCTGAATCGAGCTCTGCGCGAATCGCTCCAACGCGGCCGTCCATCATGTCCGACGGGGCCACGATGTCAGCACCGGCGGAAGCATGACTTACTGCGGTTCGCGCGATCCGCTCCACCGTTGCATCGTTCTCGACCTCACCTTGCTCGCCCAAAATCCCGCAGTGCCCGTGCGTGGTGTACTCACACAGACACACATCGGTGATCACCAGCAACTGCGGCAGCTCGCGCTTGATCGCGGCGACAGCACGCTGCACCACTCCCTCTTCGTCCCAGGCAGCCGAGCCTTCGGGGTCCTTCTCGGCAGGAATGCCAAACAGGAGTACCGCCCCCAACCCAAGCGAGGCTGCCGCTCGTGCCTCCGCGACGACATACTCGAGCGGCAGGCGCTCGACGCCCGGCATCGCGTCGATCGGCTCGCGCGTCGTGGCGGTCTCAGACACGAACAACGGCAGCACCAGACGGTCGGCGCGCAATTCCGTCTCGCGCACCAGCCCTCGGAGAGCCGGCGAGGCGCGCAGCCTGCGCATGCGCGTTGTTGGAAAGGCCATCGTGTTCGAGGATACTCGCCTCTGGCGGCCAATCCGGCCACTACGACAAGCCCGCCACTACGACAAGGCAACGGCGCTATTCGGCTCGGCGCAAGCCCAGACGAGCCAGCACGCCGAACAGGAGCGTGACTCCGAGCAGGTGGGCGATCGAGGCGCCGAGCGAGGGCGCGGCCCCATTGACCGCTGCATCCAGCGCCTGCAACGCCGCCTTGTAAGGGAACACAAACGAGACGGCTCGAATCACGTCGTAGAGGCCGGTGGCAACAGATCCGCTTGGCACGAGCGCGAGGAACACCAACGGCAGCGAGAGCAGGAAGGCCAGCAGCGAGGCAGCACGCACCTCGCGTGCCAAGGCGCCGATCGCCACGCCCAGGGCGCCGAAGCCGAGGGCGCCGAATGCAAGCGCCAGCATCCACAGGCCGATGCGAGATACGTCGAGCGAGACGAAGGCGCTGACTCCGAGCAGCATCGCCAAGGCCACCACGAAGGCGCAGACCGCCGCAAGCATTGCCTTCTCGGCAAGCAGGCCCTCTCGCGAGATCAAACCGCGAACGAGCCGGGCGATCGTGTGCTCTTCACGCTCGAGAGCCACTCCACCCGCAGCCAGCAGCACGCACAGGAACATCAGCGAGATAGTCACCGCCACCACCACGGCGTAGGTGTCCAGCGGCGTGCGTTTGCCCTGCAACAGCTTGCTGTGCACCGCGATCGGCTGACTGACCGTCGTGAGCACGTCAGCGGCGATGCCGAGATTGTTGGCGGCGAGGTTCGCAAAGCCGGCGATACGCGTCAAAGTGTCGCGGTCCTTACCCGGTGGCTGACGGCTGGCGATCCCCTTGAGCGTGCCCGGCAACTGGCGCAGACCGATGAGTTCCTGGCTGCCCAGCGGGCCGATATGCCCGCCGGAAAGCAGCAGGTTGAGGTCGTGCACGGCGACGCTCTTGATCTGTTCTGAGAGCGCGAGGTTTGCCCGGGCCAGGGTGGCGTCGATCGTGGAGCGAACGAACGACTGCTCGACGGCATCGCCGTTGTAGATCACTTCGATCTGAGCTTGGCTGACCCCGGAGGAGATCTTGGCGACGATGTCCGAAGGGATCACAATCGCCGCCAGCACCTCGCCGGATGCGACCTTGCTCTCGGCGATCGCGCGCGTCGGCACGTGCACGACATCGACTTGGCTGAAGAGCTGCTTCGTGTATTCGTCCAGACCGACGCGAGTGCCACCGAGCGTGATCGTCTCGCCGGGCGGGGTTTCGTCGACGACGGCTACACGCGGCTTGGCGGGACTTGCCGAGATCGCGAAGCCGATCAACAGCGCAATCGCTACCGGATAGAAGATCAGCAGCGCCACCAGCAGGCGCGAGCGGCGCAGGATCAGCAGGTCCTTGCCAAGCAGCCACCTCATTGGGCGTGCTCGCTCCGCTTGGCCAGGAACGAGACGAAGGCTCGCTCGAAGTCCCCGCCACCGCCTGCGCGGGCCAGCTCCCCCGGCGTTCCGTCGAACAGCAGACAACCCTCCTCGAGCACGAGTACACGCGTCGCGTAGCGCTCGGCCTCGGCGACGATGTGCGTCGAGAACACGATGCCGGTGCCGCGCGCAGCCAGTTCGCTGACGAGTAGCCACAGGCGCTCGCGCTGTCCGGGGTCGAGCGCCGTAGAGGGCTCGTCCAGCAGGATCACCGGTGGATCGGCGAGCAACCCAAGCGCCACGTTGACGCGCTGCTGGTTGCCGCCGGAGAGCCGGTCGATGCGCTCCTCGGCGCGACCGATCAGGCCCGTCTGCTCGAGCATGCGAGCGACCGCCGCCTCGGTATCGCCTACTTTCTCCAAGCGTGCGAACAGGCGTAGGTTCTCGACCACCGACAGCTTCGAGTAGACGGCGGGCTGCTGCGGCACCCAACCGATCTCGCCAGCGCCGCGGCTGACGGTTCCGGCACTCGGCTTTTGCACCCCGGCAAGGATCGACAGCAACGTCGTCTTGCCCGCGCCGTTGGGACCCACCACAGCCAGCATCTCGCCTGCGTGGGCGGCGAAGCTGACCTCCTGCAGAGCCTCACGCGAGCCGTAGCGCTTACCGAGGCCCTCGACGCGCAGAACCTCGCCGGCGGTGCGTGCGTTCACGGCCGATGCCCCCCGCGCGCGCGGGGGGCATCGTGCTTTTCGCACACCGCAACCACGTCTCTCCGACACCTGCCAGGGCGGCTCACAGCAGCCGGTCGGGAGTGCGCTCCCACGGTTCGAACGCCAGATGGCGGTACAGGTAGAGCGCTGTCTCGCGCAATACCGAGAGGATCGGCAAGGCCACGAGCGCGCCGATGATCCCGTACAACTGCAAGCCGAGCAACAGCGCGAAGATCACGAGCAGCGGGTTGATGCGCAGCGTATGACTGAAGATCTGCGGCGCCACGACGTGGCCCTCCAGTTGCTGTAGACCGACGAACAAAAGGCCTACCCAAAGCGCGCTGATCGGGTCTGTGAACAGCGCCAAGACGATCGGCGGAATCGCACCGAGGATCGGGCCGATGTAGGGGACGAGCTCCATCACGCCGTAGAACACGCCGAACGCGAGCGCATAGTTGCGGCCGTCGGGAAAGATTCCGAGCACACCGAACAGGTAGAGCGCGAGACCTGTGGAGGTGCCCATGATCACGCTGAACAGCAACTGCCCGCCTACGTAGCGCGAGACGGCGTGCTGAGCCAGGTTGGGGAAGTCGTCGGCTTGCGAGCCGTCGCCTGGGGGCATCGCTTTGCGCACGACCCTGCCGATCGACTGCCCGTAGACGAGCATGTAGACCGACAGCACGAACACGAGCACAAGGTCGACAAGCGCTTTGGCGACTTCGGTGAGCAGACCGGTGCCGAACGTCGCGAGTTGTCCGGCGCTCTTTGAGAGCTGATCCTGCAACGTCTGCAGAGCCGTCTTACCTTGGCCTACGAGTTTGGCGTGGACGCCGTCTTTGTTCAGAGTGCGCTGCAGGCTTTCGATCTGCTGATTGGCTTCATTGACAATGTGCGGGAGATTGTTCGTGAAGGTGCGAACCTGATGGGAGATCGGGTTGGCAAGCAGGAAGCCGACACCGGCGAGCGTCAGGAAGAATGCTAGGTATACGGCCAGCACCGCCAGTCCACGCGGGCTGCGCGTACGCTGCTGCAAGAAAGCGACAAGTGGATTCAGGATGAGCGCAATCAACCCGGCGATGACGAATACGAGCAGCACCTTGCCCGCCGCCCGGGCGAGCGCCCACAGCGCCAGCAGCGAGATCGGCAGCATCACGAGCTGCACCCAGCGCGGCACGAGCACACGCGGAGCCTCAGCGGCAGAGGGCTCTACGGCAGGCGTCTGCTCGCCGTCTTCGACGAGCTCGCGCTCGGCCTGCGTGGGCGGCTGGGCCTCGCTCGCGGAACCGGTTTGCTCGCTCACGCTCGCCCCACCTCAACGAGGAGGCGGATCTTTCTCAGAGCTGTCATCGACCCTCCAGCGATGGGTGCAGTATGGCTGAGCCGGAGGCGACGCAGGGAGTGGACGAGGCCGACGCGAGCAGCGCGTCCGAGCCGGCGCAGCCCAGCGACGTCAGCATCCTGTTCGTCGGCGATCTCGTCGGCAGCATCGGGCGCCACACGCTGCTCGAGTGCCTGCCGATCCTGCGCGAGCGTTATGTGCCGACCTTCGTCGTGGTCAACGGCGAGAACGTAGCCGGCGGGCTTGGCATCACGCCCAAGGTGGCCGAGGAGCTGTTCCGCAACGGCATCGACGCGATCACGCTTGGCAATCACGCCTACCACCGGCGTGAGATCTACTCATATCTCGACACCAAGGAGCGGATCGTGCGGCCGTTCAACTACCTGCGTGGACAGCCTGGACGCGGCGTTTGCGTGGTGGAGAAGGACGGGTTGCGCCTGGGCGTCGTCAACCTCAGCGGCAACCTCTTCCTGAAGGCGGGACGCTCGGCCTTCACCGAGATCGAGCCTGCCTTGCGTGAGCTTGGCAGTGTCGATCACATCCTCGTGGACATGCACGCCGAGGCCACGAGCGAGAAGGTGGCGCTCGGCTGGCTGCTCGACGGACGCGTGACCGCTGTGGTCGGCACGCATACGCATGTGCCCACAGCCGATGGGCGCGTGCTGCCGAAAGGCACCGCCTACATCACAGACGTGGGCATGACCGGTCCGCGCGGCGGCGTGATCGGGGTCAAGCGCGAGCAGGCCGTCGAGTCGCTTGTGACGCAGATGCCCGTGCGCTTCGAGACCTCCAAGGAGGACCCTTGGCTGATGGGCGTCCTCATACGCTGTTCGCAGGCACTGCGAGCAGACTCGATCGAGCAGATTCTGATGCCGCGTCCGCCCGCCCCAGTCCAGGCGGCAGCGACGGTCCGTCCCAGTTGATCTGGCCCAGCAACGCGAGCATCACCAGCCCGAAGAACCAGGGGATGTACAGGTAGAACCAGTGGTCGATGCCGAGCTGCACGGCGATCAGCACAGCCGCCGCTGTCGCCGCGAGGCCGACGAGATCGGCGCGCCTGGGAAGCACCGCAACGGCAAGGGCGAGGGCTAGCGCCGCGCCCTGGACGAACGACTGTGCGTCGGCAAGCCACGCCGGGCCTTGGTACAGGCCCCAGATCGAGAAGGGCGATTCGCGGTCGGACTGATAGGCGAGCGTGCGCTCGTAGATCGTGTGCAGCGAGTCGTGTGTGAAAGCCGGGATCGAGACGATCGCGACCGTCAGCGCGAAGGCGAACACGAACAACGCCAGCGCGCGAGCGCGTCGGGCCATCGAGAGACCGCCAAGACCGTGCGTCCACAAGAGCGGGGCAAGCGCGAGCGGGGCGAACTTGGTCAGCCCGGCGAGCGCGGCGAACATGCCGCGAGCTGAAGACGTCGCGGCTTGACCCCATCGCTTTGGACAGGCCAGCAGCGCCGCCAGAATCAGGACCGCCACCAAAGAGTCATTTGAATTGCTCTCCAGCGCATACAGCGTGAAGGGATAGGAGACCCAGGCGTAGGCGAGCAGGATCCCAAGGCCTGGGCCGCGGACGCGCCGGCCGAGCAGGAACAGCAGGCCGACCGCCAACAGGTCGAACAAGATCGCAGCAGCATGCGCGGCGGGCAGGTCGTCCCATGTGCCGCTCCAGCCGAATATCTGCTGGAAGGGCACGTAGGCCTCGTAGTTGGCTGGGCCGTAGGTGTCGCCGTGTTCGTTGTCGGAGGGATAGCCGCCGTACAACGACTCGTCGTGGGCGATGCGCTCGGCACCGATCACTCCCGCATAGCCGACATCGATCACGTTGGAGTCGGTGACGTTCAGCGCGATGCGAAAGCCGAGCAGGAACACCACGCCGAGCGCAAGCCAGGCGGGCGAGATCAGCAGACGTGGCGCTTTGGGGGCTTCGCGTCCCGACTGCCTGCGACGCCCGACCCGCGCCAGCGCCAGCATGCGCACGAGCAAGTAGATCAGCGGCGGATAGACGAGCGGCGTGGAGGCGTAGATGTGCGCGTGGTTGAAAAACGCCAGCGACACCGAGAAGGACAGCAGCACGAGCAGGTCGAGGTGCAACAAGCGCAAGGGTTTGCGCCAGTCGAAGAACGGCACGAAGAACAAAAGACACATCGGAATCCAGATGTAGAGCGCGTTCACGTGCCTGCCAAAAGCGCCCGGATAGCCGCGCGCCATCGTCCAGGCGATCTGAAAGCCGGTCCACTGTTCGAGCACGTGACCGCTGTAGTCGGCGAGGATCACCAAGCCGACCTCCTTGTCCTGCTTGGAGAAGTAGCTGAC
>Ga0210385_10000433_pt1 | contig 30953 bp, 25 predicted proteins | sample IncBWH26OmetaG_FD_160107 | JGI IMG/M metagenome (GOLD analysis project Ga0210385, IMG submission 160107) | Forest soil microbial communities from Barre Woods Harvard Forest LTER site, Petersham, Massachusetts, United States - Inc-BW-H-26-O ...
CACTTCATTTGCTCTTGCACACTCTTTTAGGGAAAACGTTGCGGGGGCGCGAACCGCAGGGTCTTCTCGTCGCGCGCGCCCTCGGCCTGCAGGCGTGCGTATATCTCGAGCAGTGTCCTGGCTGCTTTCCGCACATCGAGTTCGCCGGGCGCCGCTTCCTCTGCGGGTGTCTGAATTCCGAGCCGGAAGTCGGTGGCGATATCATCGATGATGTCAGGGCTCACGCTTTGCATTTGCCGTGCGTATGCCGCGATCAATGCGTTTTCGCAAATGGTGTTGATCAGTCTGGGCAGACCCTGGGAGTGTTGATACACCGCGGCGATTGTCTCCGGGGGGAACAGCGCCGAGGGATAAGGGCTGCCCGCAAGCAGAAGCCTGCGCAGGATGTACCCCTTGGTCTCGTCTGAATCCAGCGGTACCAGATGCGAGCGCAGGGCAATTCTCTGCTTGAGTTGCCGCAGACCAGGGGAGTCCAGTTTGTCATTCAGTTCGGGCTGCCCGACCAGGAGAATCTGCAACAATTTCTCGTCCGCTGTCTCGAGATTGGTTAAGAGCCGGATTTCTTCGAGAATCTCCGATGAAAGATGGTGCGCTTCGTCCACCACCAGAACCGTCGTCAGATTTTTCTGGCTGCGGGAGATGACGTAATGCGCAATCTGGAGCAGAAGTTCGCCCTTGTTTTTGCTGGTGCCGGGGAGCCCCAGATCGCTGACGATGTACTGCAGGAATTCGACGGGGGACAGACGTCCGTTGAAGATGTAGGCGTAGGCGACATCCTTGCTCTGCTGCAGCGACTGCAACAGGCAGCGGAGCAGAAGAGTCTTACCGGTTCCCACTTCTCCGGTTAAGACCACGAAACCCTTGTGCCGTCTAACGCCGTAATAAAGAGCGGCCAAAGCTTCGTTGTGCCTTCCGGTGGCAAACAGGAACGACGGATCCGGTGTAATCTCAAACGGATTGCGCTTCAGACTGTAAAAGGCTTTGTACATAGAAAAATATCGCTAGCCGCGCAAGTAACTTAACGCCGAACCCAGCAAAATCGTGACAGACACGAAGACCGCCGTGGCCCATCCCAGCCACAACCGACGACGCTCGTTTTGCAGGTCTGTCGGGACCGCAATAGTTGGGATTTCCGAGATCACAGCCACTGGCAGCAGCTTCTGTAGTTCCTTCTCGCTGTGAACCCGATCATCCATCATTTCGAACGCCCCGGCCACAACAAAGCCCAGCGCCAATCCAATCAACAGCCCGATTCCACAGAACTTCAGGCGATTGGGAAAGTCGGGTTTGGTTGGCAGGCTCGGCGGATCAATAACGCGGAAGCGCTCACCCTGCTGGAGCAATTCCATGCTGGTCGCCATCGCCGACTCATTCTCTTTCTTCAGGAGTTCGTCGTAGTTCGCCTTCGATTGCTCGTACCCGCGGGTCAGATCGGAGAGTTGCTGCTCGCGCACCGGCTCCTGATTCAGTCTCACCTGATAATCGTCCACCTTGGCCTTCAGCGCGGCGATGGAATGCTCGCGATTGGCGATCTCGACCGAGTTGGATTTCAGCTGGCCTTGGATCTGAACCAGCAGAGTTGCCTGCGTCGGATCCATACTCCCCGTGTTACCGGTTGTCTCGGAGCCATCGGCCTGGCCGGCCGCATTCGTTTTCAGGCTGGCTAAGAACTGGTCCCGCATCTTCTCGGTTTCCGCAATCTGTGTCTTCACTTTCCGCACGTCAGGATGGCTGTCTGTGTAGTGAGAACTGAGGTCGGCCAACTGGGCCTTGAGTTTTTCCAGTTCCTGATCGATCGCGGGCAATCCGACCGCTGCTCCATCCGAGGTCTTGGATGACCCCTGCAGGGCTCGGTATTGGTCGGCCAGCGTCTGCAAGTAGACGTGCTGCTGTCTGGCAGTGTTCAGGGAGTCCTCCTCATTCTGCAGTTGAGACTGCAGACCGGTGAGAATCTGAAGGTTGGTCGCCAACTGCGCCGGCAGTTCCCCTACGTGCTGCCCCTTGAACTCACGAACCTTTTCCTCCTGGTCAGACAGAACTTTCCGGGCAGTTTCGAGCCGGCCTTCGAGAAACTTTGTGGTGTCTTCCGACTGCTGCTGGCGCACTTCGAGATTTTCGCTGATAAACAGGTTGGTCAGTTCGCTGGTCACATTCTGGGCAACCTGAGGATTGTGCGACAGGTAATAGACATTAAATGCGCTCACCCGATTCTGGGCGTCGCTCACTAGTTCGATCTCAATGTCTTTGCGCATCCGCACCACCTTCTCGTCGGGTGTGAGGTTGACGTGCGAATCCGCGTACAGGTTCATCTGATCGATAATGTGCAACAAACGGGTGCGGCTCAGAATCTGTTGCGTGATACTGCGCAACCGGTCTTGGAGATCGTCGTTCACGTTAGGCGTAACGTAGTCCTTCGGCATGGTGGGCTGCTCCACCAGGATCAATGTGCCGGACCGGTATCGTGAAGGCAGAATCCAGCTGGCTCCCCATACCACCAGCCATCCCAAAAGCAGTGGGATGAGGAACTGCATGTGGCGGCGGCGCACTATGCCCAGGTAATGCTGAAGGTCAAAGCCTTCCGAACTTTTCTCTTCGAGATCGTCAACCATAGATTTATCTTCCCAGAGGTCTGGAGAACTGATAGGAAATCGAAATGAATTCGCGATTCGTGTTGGGATTCGTGGCCAGGACGGCCACCGTGCTGTAGTCCTGGTGAAGCCGCGTGTACCCCAGCTGCAGATTCACGTGTTGGCCAAACTGCTGCTGTAATGATCCCGTTCCCGAAACCGTGTGCCCGTTGCCACTGACCAGGGGCGTGCCAGCCAAGAGGTCATTCTGGGCATACCCGCCCGCTACCGACGCACTCAGCATGCGCGAAAGCTGTTGCCGGAGCAACGCGCTGGCGCTATCCATTCGCACCGCTCCGATCAGCCCGCCGCCGCTTGAGATCAGATGCGAGTAGCTGATGGCCAGGCTGCTCAGCCGTCCCTGCCAGCTTAAGCTACCGCCAGCAGCTGGATTCCAACTTTGCGACGATGGCGATGAGGTCAATCCCGTACCGGGAGACCCTGTGCCGGGAAACTGCGGGCCAATTTCTGCGTATTGTGGGCCGCCAAAGACCGAAACCGAAAACCCTGGCATCGGATACATCGTGTAGAACAGAAGCGCGGCGTGGGTTTGCGTCTCGTTGGTTGCGGGAGCCGGATACGAAAGCAGCCGCTGATACTGGTAGGTCGCGCCCACGTAATGCCTCTTCGAAATCCGAAGCGAATAGAATGCCGCTCCGCTCTGCGAGCTCGAATCAAAGAGACCAGGAACCTCGGCTTGGTCGGGATAGCTCAAATTCGTCAGCGTCGCACTGGCTCCGACCATGCTGTTGGCGGCGAATTGATAGGTGATGCCTAAATTCCCGGAATTGCTGAGCCGGTCCGCAATCGGTGCAATCACAGACAGATTGGCTTCCTGGGCACCCCCGGATACCGCCCCGACCGATCCCAAGTCTGGCTGGTTGAAGACATTGGAGCTTTTCTGGAAGCCGTCTCGTGCGCTAAGGGTTACGTGCGGGCTCAGCCGGTACTGGAAGTTGATCGACGCATTCTGATCCGCCTCGTTCCGTGAACTGGTGCGCTGATAGAACGTGAATCCGGGCGCGTAGGTTAGAACCGACTGCAGTCGCGGTGTCGTTTCGTCCAACTCGATGAAGGGTGCCACCGAATAACTCACGTCGCTCACCGGTTCGGTGGTCAACGAACCCAGCGCATTGTCGGTATATGCAGTCGTGAAAGCCAGTCCGCCTCGCAGGTAGTTCGAACGCTCTTCGGCAGTGGGCGCGGTTGGGTACGACTGACCGCTTACCGGAGGAGGAGTCAGCATCCGATCTGTGCCATTGTCATTACTGATGAAGGCGTCACTTATGGGGCCCGTGACTGCCGGTACAGGGACTGTGCGTTGCTGCTCCTGCGACCAAAGAGGCGCCGCAGCCAGCAGGACCATCCCTACGCTAATCCTTTCAAGCAGCTTCATGGTCAGGGAACAACGATCGTGTCACGCGGTTGAATCTTGATGTTTTGGGCCGGATTCTGGCCTTTGACAACTTCTTTGTAGTTGAAGGAAATTCGGCTCTGGGTGCCGTCGGCATTCTGCCGCAGCACATAGATGGATTTCTGTTTCGCGAAATCACGGAAGCCGCCGGCCAGCGCGATCGCATCGAGCACCGTAGGTGAATTGGCAATCACGTACGTTCCCGGCCGATTCACCTGGCCCAGAATGTTGAACTTTTGACTGTTGATTTGCTGAACGATAACCGTAACTTCCGGCTCCGAAATGTAGTTCTTCAGCCGGCTAGTTATCTCTATTTCCAGCTTCAGAGGAGTTCGGCCGGCAGCCTGAACTTCGCCGACCAGCGGCAGCGAGATCTTACCGTCCGATCGAACCGGAATCGAGCGCGAGATATCGGGCTCTTTCCAGACATTGATGGCCAATACGTCGTCATTGCCAATAACGAAACTGTCGTCGTGCGGCTTCGGCGCTGTGGCGTCTGCGTTCTGAGAGGGTTGCCCGGCATTGGAACTCGGAGCCTGTGCCCAGAGCCCATTCGATAGCAGGACAAACGTCGAGGCCGCAACCAGTCCAGTCCTCAAGAACCTGCCGGCTCTCCTCATCATGGCCGCTCCTTGGCGCTTTTCACCCATGCTGTTAGCGTCTTGGCTCAACTTGCTTTTCCGTTTCCTTTGGTCTGGCCCGCACCCGCCAACCTGTTAGTGCGGAAGGGGAAGGGCTCCGCAGCACTCATTCGGTACTGTTCAATCTTGTACAGCACTGAACGATAGCTCACTCCCAACAGCCGCGCAGCCGCTTTTCGATTCCAGCCAGTTTTCTCGAGGGCCGCTGCGATGGCGTTCCTCTCGGTTTCCCACTTAACACTCTGAATCAGCGATTTCAATGATTTCGGTATCGACACGTCTGCACTGACTTCAATGTCATCGGGTTCGCACTCTTGCTCACACGGAATCATAGCGAGATTGTGGGTCCGAGCGTGAACCTCGTTGCCGGAGCTCGGGGAGAGTGCTTCCAAACCGCTCAGGCCGAGTTTGTCGCCTGCGACCAGGTAACGTTTGACGAACGTTTCCAATTCTTTCAGATTCCCAGGCCAGGAGTGACTCTGGCAGGCAGCCAGCACCGCTGGAGAGAATTCTCGCGGAGGAAGGCCGTAATACCTGGCCAGCTTGTGCATGGAATAACGCAGAAGAATTTCTACTTCTTCTCTACGCTGCCGCAAAGGGGGTACATCGAGAGTGAATGCGCTGAGTCGGTAGTAGAGATCCGCGCGCAACCGTTTTTCTGCGAGTGCCCGTTCCACATTGTCGCTGCTGGCTGCAAGAATACGTACATCGACTTCGACCGGTTTGTCTTCGCCGGACCGGACAAATCGCTTGTCCTGCAGCACCTGGAGAAGCCTCGATTGCAGCGCCAGTGGCATCTCCGTGATCTCATCGAGTAGAAGCGTACCCTTCTCGCCGATTTCGAGCTTGCCCGGGCTGGTTCGCCCGGCACGGGTCAAAGACCCGTTCACCGAAGCATGTTCTCTGCCGAACAATTCGATCTCCAGCAGGTCTCCCGGCATCTCCGCGCAATTGACTCTGAGGAACCTGAAGCCGGAGTAAACCGAAAGCTTGTGGATCAGACGGGCAACGGTGCCTTTTCCACTTCCGGGCTCTCCCAGAATGAGTACAGGAACATCCGACTGCGCCAGCAGCTTGGCTTGTGCGCGTAGCTTTTGCATGACGGGGCTGACGCTGAGGAAAAACTCGTCCTCGCCCAGTGACTCGATATCTTCGCTCGCCATCTCCGCTTCCGCACCATCGTTGGACGGATCGAGGCATCGGCGTATGAAGAGTTCCAGCTGTCCTTCGCTGAACGGCCGGATCAGGACATTCCTGGCGCCCAGGCGGGTTGCTTCTCGCCGCGAGCTGGCATCCTCCGGGTAGCAAACTACAACCACCGGAAGGTCGGGACAGAGTCGGCGCAGCCACGGTAAGAGCTGCAGGCTAGCGCCGTCGCCGCGAGCCAGATCCAGCAACAGCATGTGGGGTGTTACTCCGGATTGCACGCGCTCCATGGCTTCCCAACCATTCGCCGCTGTTTCCAGCTGCCAGGAGTCAGATTCCGCAATGGACCAAAGCAGGCGAAGAACTGCCGGTTCTCTGCTTACGGCCAGCAAGCGAAGTGTTTCAATAGTATTGTCGGTCAAGGGTAGGGGGTCCTTATTGGTAGGGGATCCTTATTTGCAGCAAAAAAAGAAGGCACCACAGAACAGATTACAGAACAAGGGATAACTTCAGATCGGTTCGACTTCGTAGCCTTCGACGCGAACCGCCAACGACCGCTGGATCGCATCCACAGAAATGACTAGCGTTCGGTCTCCATTGCGCGAGACCAGTATGCCCTCCAGGCCATCGAGCGCTCCGCTTCGGATGCGCACCCGCTGTCCGATCTTGAGGAAGGGATGAGAAGACCAGGGGAATTGTCCTTCCACGACGTTACGAACCGCGTCGATTTGCTCGTCGGGGATGGGAGCGCCTTCGCCCCGGGCGCCGATTAACCCGAACACTCCATCTACCCGCAGAACACGTAGGCGCTCGGAGCGGTTCGGCACAAATTTCGCGAACACATAGCAACTGAACAGTGGCATCTCCACTAGCTTCTTGCGGTCACTCCAGCGGTGCTCCTCGGTGACCAGAGGCAGGAACGTAGTCACACCTCTCTCTTCAAGTCGCTGCGCCACAATTTTTTCGTGGCGCGGGCGAGTCTGCAGCCCATACCAGTTTTCAACTTCCGCTTCAGCCACTGGAGCCGGCTGCGGAAACTCCCACGATAAGGTGCTCACGGCCATAGCTTCGCCCTCTAAGTCACTTTGTCTGAGTGACCCCAAACTGGGTACAAGATTGTCGCTGTCGGGATCTCAATACTGAGATCCCCTAGGGGAATACCACTTTGGGCAGGAAACCGGGGGGAATGCTGTTTTCCTGCTTAATTTCAGTTGCGCACTCTGCCTTAAAGAATCGTCTGGTTACTCAATGCGATTTCCTTTTTCGGGTCAGAGCGCTCACTACAAGCCATATGGAGCAGGTCAAGTGCCAAAAACAGTTGTCATTTAACAATAACCACTATCTCTATAGACATTGTAGCACTTTGCCTTACCATGTCAAGAGCCCTTGCTTTCTCTCACTCTGTGAATACGGCCTCTTCGTGGAACCATCGGGCGGGGGGAAACAGCTGCCAACTTCACTAGTCGGCTTGCCCTGATGACAGTGATCCTACATGGGATTGCAGATTATTGCAAGGGGTAAAGTCCAAGGCCCAGTCGAGCCACTCAGCAGAAGCGTTTTCTATTCCGATTGGAGTTCACGAAATCCGTTCTCTCGGACGACTCTCTGCGGGCCAGGCCCAGCCTTAGACCCCAGCATTGCACCTTAACCCATTGAATAAAATGCACTTAGCAGCCTAATTCTGGGAATATCAGCTCGCTCGATCCCAAGAAGGGAATAGCGGTTCTGAATAGGTCCGCCTGGTTGGCACATGTGCAAGACCTTGCACTTAATGTCTAGGACTTGCTACATCGCACATTAGTGCTACCGACTGGTACGTTGCAAAGAGTACGGCCAAGTTCCGTTTTGACCCCAGAAAACCCTACTAGGACTGAAAGAACAGGCCAGGGTGCAGATGCCAGACTGGGAGCGACTACGGGGCAGGAATCGTGGCCTGGACGACATTGGAATATCCGCTCTCACCACTCGCATCTACCGCCCTGGTCGCGTAGCAGTAAGTGGCGCCGTCGGCCACCACACTGTCGGTAAACGCCGTGCTGGAACTCGGCGTGGAACCAATGCTCGAGTAGGATCCGCAGGAGTTTGTGGCGAAGATAGCCCGATACACCTCATATCCCGTAACGCCCGAGGTGGTGCTCGCCGTCCATGACAACATGACGCTATAGACAGGTGCCGACGTGCCCGTGCCGGTAAGAACGGCGGCACTTGGCGAGTTAGAAGCGTTGCTGGCAAATGAAGCCGAGGCTGACGCCGTTCCGCTAGCCCCGGGCGTGAACGTCACCGTGAAAGTTCGGGGCTGAGTCGTTGTGACCGTGACCGGAAAGGAGAGGCCGCTGACAGAAAACTCTGAAGGATTCGTGCCGCTTAAGCTGACCGAGGAAACCGACACGTTCGCGCCGCTGGCGGTAAGCGTCCCGGTCTGAGTCCCACTCGTCCCGACCGTGACACTCCCGACGCTGACTGGAGTCACACTCACCGTGCCTTGACTCTGTGTAGCCTCGGAGCCGCTCAGTGCCACGTTCAAGCTCGCATCGGAAGCGTCCGACGCAATCGCGATGTTTCCGCTGGAATTACCTGAAGATTGCGGCTCAAAAATGACGTTGAAGGATGTGCTCTGCCCGGGCGTCAGGGTCAGAGGTGTGGTTAATCCGCTGATGCTAAAACCAGCCCCAGTAACAGTTACCTGCGTGATGGTGAAACTGGTTCCGCCCGTATTGCTCAGTGTATCGGACTGGGTTTGGCTAGTCGCGCTCGGTACACTGCCAAAACTTACGCTGGCGGGCACACCACTCAGGGCGCCAGGCAGAGGCGTCCCCGTACTCAGAGAGTTCGGTTTGCTTGTGCTCAGTCCCTGGCACCCCAGCATCGTAGCCAAGGCCAGTGCAACCGCAAGCGTATTCCAACGGGCGGCGAGGGGGCGCATAGGTGTTTGAACAAGCTGTGCTTCGTCGACTTCGAATTGACACGCTAGTGTGCCCTGTCGCCTATGAATCGCGTAAGGTCTCGAAAGGCCATACTGAAGGGGAGCCAAAAGACCTTATGGCTCACTGGTCCCCGGCACGCAGCACAACGCCCTGATGGGTGGGAACCAGCGCCCGCCGATTCATCATTTCGCTGCACGTTGTTACAAGGGGGCAAGCCTGGCTATGAAAAACCATATCTTCATGCCTGGCATGAATTCTTGAACCAGATCTAGCCGCTTCGAGTGGCCAGTAGAATTAAGTCGACCCGCGGGCCCGTCGCTTCTGAAGCGGACCGGCCCCGCCCAGCACGAGCTCGCAAAGATTGTCGACAAAATCAGGAGTCAACTCATCGTGACGTATCAGGAACCGCATGTAAATGGGTCCGTAGAGTGAATCAAGAAGAAGGTCCAGATCCACTCCTTTGCGCAGTTCGCCACGTGCAATTCCGCGGCGAACCGTAGCGTACGCTTCCTGGCGGCGAGGCCTCATGAAACGATCGCGAAAAGCAGCAATGACCTCCCTGTCACTTTGGCCGGCGGCGAGAATGGCAGAGAGAATCCGTCCACGCCGGCTGCGAAAGATCTTGATGACCTGACGCATCTGTTGGCTCATATCGGTGCGCACCGAGCCAGTATCGGGAAAGTGGAGTTTCCGGGTCGTGCTGGTGGCGAACGCATCTGTGATAAGAGCTGCCTTGTTGGGCCACCAGCGATAAACAGTGGCCTTTCCGACACTGGCATGAGCTGCGATGGCTTCAATGGTCAGATCAGGAAAGCCATTTTTCGCCAGGAGCTTCAAAGTACTGCGCAGGATGGCAACGCGTGCCTGTTCGCTGCGCGGACGCCCGGGAGAGCGCTTGCCGCGGCCTGCACCGCGTTTGCCATGAGCCGGAGACTTCTGGCGCATAGTCCTACCCTAACATATAATCCTCGGTAGGCTTTAGGATCCAATACGCTTAGTATCGAATCTAAAGCCAAGTCCGGCGGAGTCTTTACATCCGCGCACGGTAGCATCTTTCTTATTCATTCCAACTCTGGAGTAGTGCCGAACCGATGTGGATAGTTGCGTTAGCGCTCAGGCGGCCCTATACCTTCATCGTGATGGCGCTCGTCATCATTCTTCTGACGCCGATTACGATCCTGCGCACCCCCACAGACATCTTCCCCAGCATCGACATTCCCGTGGTTTCGGTGGTCTGGTTCTATGCGGGTATGTCGCCACTGGATATGGCCGACCGCATCGTGGCTAACTCCGAGCGTGGCATCACGACAACGGTCAACGATATCGAGCACATGGAGTCGCAGTCGGTAAACGGCCTGGGGGTCATCAAGGTCTTTTTCCGCCCCGGCACGAATGTGCAGGGAGCCATCGCGCAAATCACCGCCATCGCCCAGACCACCGTGCGCAGCCTGCCGCCCGGCACCACGCCGCCGCTGATCATCTCCTATAGCGCCTCGACCACACCCATCATTCAACTCGGACTGAGCAGCAAGACCCTGCCCGAGCAGCAACTCTTCGATTTGGGCCAGAACTTCCTGCGCAACTTTCTCGCCACGGTACCTGGTGCAGCTACTCCCTATCCTTACGGTGGCAAGATTCGCCAGATTCAGGTTGATCTGGACTTACCTAAACTCCAGTCTTACGGGCTTGCCCCAAATGACATTGTTAACGCCGTCAACGCGCAAAACATCATCCTCCCGACCGGCACCGTCAAACTCGGGCCGCTGGAATACAACGTGGAGATGAACGGAACGCCACAGACCATCGCGGAATTGAATGACCTGCCGGTCAAGACCTCGAACGGTTCAACGCTCTACATGCGCGATGTTGCCCACATACGCGACGGCTTCGCTCCGCAGACCAATATCGTCCGTCAGGATGGGAACCGCGGCGCGCTGATGTCGATCTACAAGAACGGCAACGCCTCCACCCTCCAAATTGTCGCCGGGATCAAGAAAATTGTGTTGCAGGCCGCACAAGCGTTGCCTCCGGAACTGAAGATCACCTCGCTGTTTGACCAGTCTCTGTTTGTGCGCGCCTCGATCGAGGGCGTACTGCGAGAGGGGTTGATCGCTGCGGCTCTTACGGCTGTCATGATTCTGATCTTCCTCGGCGACTGGCGCCCTACGATCGTCATTTCCATTTCCATCCCACTCTCCATCTTTGTTTCGATTATCGCGCTGAGTGCGATCGGACAAACCATCAACATCATGACCCTGGGAGGGTTGGCGCTCGCCGTCGGCATCCTCGTCGATGACGCCACCGTGGAAATCGAAAATATCGAGCGCAACCTCGCCATGGGCAAAGAGATGAGGCAGGCAATCCTAGATGGCGCGCAGCAGATCGCCGTGCCTGCCTTCGTCTCTACGCTCAGCATCTGCATCGTGTTCGTGCCCATGTTCTTCCTGGCGGGCGTCGCGAAATTTCTGTTCGTGCCGTTGGCCGAGGCCGTGAGCTTCGCCATGCTGGCCAGCTACCTGCTCTCTCGAACCCTTATCCCCACACTGGTGATGTACATCATGCGGGGGCACGAGCATCGCGCGGAGGCGCCCAAGTCAGCCCTGGCTCGATTCCAGCGCGGTTTCGAGCGCAAGTTCGAAGACTTCCGCCGCGGCTACGAGCGGTTGCTCGAAACCACTCTCGAGCATCGTGGTGTATTCGTGATTTGCTTTCTCGCCTTTTGTCTGCTATCGCTCGGGCTGTTCACGTTTCTAGGACAAGACTTCTTCCCGCAAGTAGATGCCGGCCTGCTGCGCCTGCATGTCCGGGCTCGTCCCGGCTTGCGCGTAGAAGAAACAGCGCGGCTCTGCGATGAAATTGAGGCCGTGCTCCATCAGGAAATCCCACCGGGCCAATTGCAGACGGTTCTCGACAACATCGGACTGCCCAACTCCGGCATCAACCAGTCCTACAGCTCCAATGGAACCATCGGCACCAGTGATGTCGAGATCCTGATCGCACTCGATCCCGAGCATCACCCTCCCACTGCGGGGCTCATGCGCCATTTGCGCGAGATATTGCCCCAGCGCTTCCCCGGAGTGGAGTTCTTCTTCCAGCCCGCCGACATCGTTACCCAGATTCTCAACTTCGGCCTGCCCGCCCCCATCGATGTGCAGATCGTCGGTACGGACATGGGAACCAGCTATCTTATTGCGCAGAAGATCGCCAACAAGATGCGGCATATTCCCGGCGCGGCCGACGTTCACGTGCAGCAATTGCTTTCCCTGCCCACGCTGTATATGGACATCGACCGCACCCGCGTCACTCAGGTTGGCCTCACAGCGCGCGACGTGGCGCAAAGCGTGCTGGTTTCGCTGAGTGGCAGCTTTCAGACGGCACCGAATTTCTGGCTCAACCCACGCAACGAAGTTACTTATCAGGTGGCCGTGCAGGCTCCGCAATACCGCATGACCAGCATGCAAGATCTGATGACCATCCCCGTTAGCTCGCAGCAAGGCACCCAGTTGATGGGTAACCTCGTGCAGCTATCTCCCGTCGCGCGGCCAGCCACCGTCAACCACTACAACGTGCAGCCCGTCATTGACGTTTACGCCAGCACCCAGGATCGCGATCTAGGGGCGGTTGCAGCGGACACCGACAAAGTGCTCAAGAACTTCGATAGCCAGCTGCCGCGCGGCACCCACATCGTGGTGCGCGGGCAGGTAGCTACCATGCGCTCGTCGTTCTTCGGACTGGGCGTGGGACTGATGGGAGCGATTCTGCTTGTCTACTTGCTGATTGTGATCAACTTTCAGTCATGGCTCGATCCCTTCATCATCATCGCGGCGTTGCCGGGAGCGCTTGCGGGAATCTGCTGGTTCCTGCTGTTGACCCGCACCACGTTGAGTGTGCCGTCGCTCACCGGCGCGGTCATGTGTATGGGTGTGGCCACCGCTAATTCCATCCTGATGGTCAGCTTCGCTCGTGAACAGATCGACGAAGGCATTCCCGCCGTGCAGGCCGCGGTGGCTGCGGGCTACACGCGCATGCGTCCCGTGCTGATGACCGCGCTAGCTATGATCATCGGAATGGTTCCTATGGCGTTGGGCTTTGGCGAAGGCGGCGAACAGAACGCGCCCCTGGGTCGCGCTGTCATCGGGGGATTGCTGTTTGCCACGGTCGCCACCTTATTCTTTGTGCCCAGCGTGTTCGCCATCTTCCACAGCCGCCGCGAAGCCAAGCGTGCGCGCCAGGGATTAGCATAATTGTGAGCAGGTGCAGGTAGTTTTCGCAGGTATCGGAGTCGAGCATGAGTACAGAGAACGAATCGAACCAGGATGCAAAGCGCGCCGCACAGGGTAACGCTGCCGATCCGCAGCAGCCGATCCAAAACGAGGAGCATCACGCGCTAAGCGCTCAGGCGCAACGCGACGAGGAGATCGCGGCGATCCAGCAGCACGCCCGGCATCAACCTCCCGCGATCCAGAAGCCACCTGAAGTTCCACCCGCGCCCGCGAGTAAAGCGCTGATAATGGTGAGCATTGCGTTGTTGATACTGCTCGTGGCTGGTGGGCTCACCCTCTGGGATCATATGACCCACGAGCGCGCCTTGGCCAAGGAGACGGAACGCGAAACCGTACCAACCGTCGCCGTCGTTTACCCCCAATCCGAAAAACCGGACGAGGATCTGATTCTGCCTGGATCTCTGCTGGCTTATGAGGAATCCCCCATTTACGCCCGCACCAACGGCTATCTTGTTCGTTGGTACAAAGATATCGGAAGCAGGGTAGAGAAAGGTGAGTTGCTGGCAAAAATCGACACTCCTGAGGTCGATCAGGAGCTGAACCAGACCCGCGCCGCGCGTTTGCAAATCCTGGCGCAAATGGATCTGGCCAAGATCAGCGCTGACCGATGGGAGAACCTGCGCAAGACCGACTCTGTCTCCGCGCAGGAGGCTGACCAATACAACAGTGGATACAAGCAGAGCCAGGCTAACCTGGCCGCGGCCGATGCCAACGTCCGCCGCCTCGAGCAACTTGAAGGCTTCAAGGATGTCTACGCGCCCTTCTCCGGAGTGCTCACTCGCCGCACGGTCGATCCTGGAGCGCTCATCAATGCCGGCGCCGGCGTTGGCACCGGAGCTGCAGGCCGCGAATTGTTTGACCTCGCGCGAGTCGATCCGCTGCGCGTCTACACCAGTGTGCCTCAGGCTTACGCACCGTTTATAAAGGTTGGCTCCAAGGCCGCTGTCACCTTGCAGGAATTTCCCGGCGAGAAGTTTATTGGCAAGGTGGTGCGCACGGCGGAGGCCATTGATCCGGCCACGCGAACTCTTCTGACAGAAGTCGACGTGCCCAACAAGAACGGGCGTTTGCTGCCCGGCTCGTTCGGCGAGGTTCATTTCGCAGTCGGTTCTGGCGTGAACAAGGTGACAATTCCGGTGAACGCAATGCTGTTTCGCGCTGAAGGCGCGCGCGTCGCCGTCGTTGGCCCGGGCGGCAAAGTGCAGTTGCGCCCTATCAACATTGGACGCGATTACGGTGCCACGTTGGAGGTTTTAGGCGGCGTCTCGGCTGCAGAACGTATCGTCATCAACCCCGCCGACTCACTTGAGGAGGGACAACAGGTGAACGTGGCGCAGCCAGACCAGAAGACATCCCCGCAGAAAGCCAGTGGATCGTGAAGCGAGCCGCAATCTCGGTTGTTGTCGCGCTGCTCGGTCTCGCAGCCGGATGTACCGTCGGTCCGCGTTACAGTCGACCCCCGGCTCCAGCTCCGGCTCCGGATGCGTGGAAGACCCAACCGCCGTGGCAGCAGGCCGCGCCCAAGGATGCAATTCCCAAAGGCGCGTGGTGGCAAGTCTTTAACGACCCTGCACTCGATGCCTACGAACAACAATTACTCCAGGCCAACCAGTCTCTGCTGGCCGCGCGCGACCGCCTAGACCAAGCACGCTCGTTGGCTCGCGTGGCTACCGCGAACATGTTTCCGCAGCTTTCGACCGATCCCAGCGCGTTGCGCGAGCGCGCGGGCGCCAATCGTCCGTTAAATGGCGCCGGTCCAAGCATCGTCAGCGTCCCGGGCCTGCAGCAGCCCATCACTATTTCTTCGCCGGATACTTCTTACACCCAGAACGTCTTCACGATTCCGTTTTCGTTGAGTTATGAGGTGGACCTTTTCGGACGCGTTCGGCACAACGTGGAAGCGGCCAACGCTTCTCTGCAATCAACAGCCGCTGATCTGCAGAATGTGCAGCTGGTGCTGACGGCTGAGCTCGCCGCCGACTACTTCACACTACGCGAGCTGGACGCCGAATTCGGAGTGGTACAGGAATCCGTGGGCTACCAGCAAAAAGGCCTGGACCTGGTGAAAAACCGCCACGATGGTGGCATAGCCAGCGGACTTGAAGTTGCGCAGCAGGCTGCGTTGCTCGACTCGACAGTTTCGCAGCTTGCCCTGGTGCAGGAGTCGCGCGCTCAGTACGAACACGCCATCGCGGTGCTGGTGGGTCAGCCAGCCTCCAGCCTTGGAGTACCCGTCGCTCCCCTGCAGGCCACACCGCCGCCGGTCCCGCTTGGAGTGCCCTCCGACGAGTTAGAGCGCCGGCCTGATATCTCCACCGCAGAACGTTTGATGGCCTACCAAAATGCGCAAGTTGGCATCGCCCGCTCGGCCTTCTATCCGCACATCACGCTTGGCGGTTCGGGAGGATGGCAAAGCCGCGATCTCGGCTCGCTCCTTAACGCGCCCAGCCTTTTCTGGTCACTGGGCGCGGATGCCTTGCAGCCCATTTTCCAGGGCGGACGAAACCGTGCCAACCTGGCCGTTGCTCGCTCGGCATACGACCAGTCTGTCGCAACTTACCGTCAGGCCGTGCTCACCGCGTTCCAGGAAGTTGAAGACGGAATCAGCAATCTCAGCACGCTTTCGCAGGCGCTGGCAACGCAAGGCGCTGCGGTCGATGATGCCCGGCGAGCTCTGGCGATCGCCAACAATCGCTATATCGGGGGAGTTACCAGTTACCTCGATGTAATCAATGCGCAGACCACGCTGCTAACCAGCGAGCGTCTACAGACCCAGTTGCTCGGTCAGCAGATGGTCAGCTCGGTCTATCTGGTAAAGGCCCTCGGCGGCGGCTGGGATACCAGCCAACTCAAAGATCAGCAGGTTCATCCCCAGGCTGGCCAGATTTTGCAGCCCTGATGCTGCGCCGCGGCGCGTCGTGCGAACCTGCGTTGCCGGCAGTGCCCCCGATGCCGTTGTTGATTGACAACGGAATCCAACAGGCCTAATATTATAGCTGAGGGAAATATCTCTTCTTACTCTTTCACGTTTTCGGCAATAGGCCAGCCCAATCTGAAGTTTCCTTTGATTCGCGCCTTTGGAAGAGTAATCGGATTCATGACACTGCTAAGTGATGAGGGACTATCGAGTCGGTCCCGCCCTGTTTTTTCACCTGTGTTTATCGCACGAGCCTGGAGAAAAACACTATGAAGAACACCAAGTTCCTTGTGAAAGTGAACCGCAGCGGTACTCGCGCTCCTGAATACGTGCAGCGCATTGACCGCACTCCCATCCAGACCACAACTGACCGAAAACTCGCACTGGTTATGGGAAGATTTACGGCAGAAGATGCCGTCAAGTCCATCCAGAACTCTCGCTGCAACCCCGAGCTAATCTCCGTCCAGGTGGGCGCCTAGCATTTTCAGCGGTCAGCACCAACGACCTGGAGATCTGCGATTTTCCAGCAGCCGAATAATCCACCCATTGCGGGCGGGGTCGTCATTCTTCGCATCCGTATGTCTTCGTAGTCATTGCGCCTTTCCCATGGAAGCCGGACAGTTACTCCAAGACTGAGAAAAATTCAGTTCCACTTGATTTGCGTAGTATTCTCGCGTGGAATAAATTTCTGGTCTCTCATCGTCGGCGAAAGGACCGCCCTCAGTGGCGCAAAACGAAAAGGCCGGTTACAACCGCTTCCTCCTCCTGGTAGCAGGGCTCGGCGGCTTGCTCTACGGGGTGGACGTCGGCATTATCGCTGGCGCCCTGCCCTACCTGGAGGCCACTTCCGGCTTGAATGCGGGCCAGCTCTCAATCGTGGTCGCAGCCGTACTTCTCGGCAGCGTCATCTCAACTCTCTTTGCCGGCGTGCTCGCAGACTGGATGGGACGCAGACTCCTGATGACGCTCAGCGGCGTGCTGTTTGTCATCAGCATTCCTGTCATTGCCCTTTCACACGGCTATCAACCGCTCGTCCTTGGCCGCCTTTTACAGGGCATCAGCGCTGGCTTGATCGGCGTCGTGGTTCCGCTCTATCTGGCGGAGTGTCTGGCGGCATCGAATCGCGGCAAGGGCACAGGCATCTTCCAGTGGCTGCTGACACTCGGGATCGTGACGGCGGCAATCGTCGGTATGTTCTTCAGCATTCGCGTTGAAGAGGTCGGAAAGCTCGGCGATCCCGCCCGGCTCTTCGCCTTCAAAGACACCGCCTGGCGCAGCATCTTCTGGGTTTCGCTGCCGCCCGGCATCTTGTTCGTGATCGGCAGCCTCATGGTGGCTGAATCCCCCCGCTGGCTGTTTCGCCGCGGAAAACGAGATGCCGCTTTCGCCGCACTCCTGCGCTCCCGCACTAACGAACAGGCCAACCTTGAACTCGCCGAAATGGAACAAGCGACCGCCGCGGAGAAGGTACAGACCGCAACCGGAACGAGGGTCAAGGAATCGCTTTTTCGCCGGAAGTATGTGATCCCATTCGTGCTGGCCTGTGTCATTCTCGCGTGTAACCAGGCCACCGGCATCAACTCCATAATCGGCTATAACACCAACATCCTTTTACAGAGCGGCCTTTCCGATGTGCAGGCTCATTGGGGTTACGTTCTCTTCACCATCGTGAATTTCCTGGTGACCATCGGCGGCGTCGCGCTGGTGGATCGCAAAGGGCGGAAGTTCCTGCTGTCGGTGGGAACAGCGGGAATTATCGTCTCTCTTGTCTGCACCGGCCTGCTCTTCCGCCAAACCGAACGACTGCGCGTGGATTCCAGAACACCGGTTCAGTTGATGGTCACATCGGACCAGAAAGTCACGCTCAGCTATGACCAGCAACTAGCCGAGAGGCTGCTGGGCTCAGCCGGAGACGCTGCCCGGCAAATCGGTACTCGTCCGACCTCTCTGGTTGTGATTTATTCCTATGGAGACTTCCGCGCCTCCACCAAAGCCGCACGGTCCGATGAAATCGCAGCGACCCCGATCGAAATCACCCGCGAAAGCTGCGTTCCTCCTAATAAAGTGGTCGCGTTCTTTTCTAATCCCTTCGGCGATCTCGATGCCGCGCGCCTGGCTCCGCTGAGAATCGATAATGCGCTGATCACTCCATTGCCCAGCCAGCGCAGCGGCTGGAGGGTCGCCATCACTCTTTTCGTGTTCATGGCGTTCTATGCTGTCGGCCCGGGCGTCTGCGTCTGGCTGGCGCTTTCCGAACTGATGCCGACCCGCATTCGCTCCAACGGAATGAGCATCGCCCTGCTGCTCAACCAGGCAGTTTCCACCGGCATCGCCGCCGTATTCCTGCCCACGGTCGGCAAGTATGGCTACTCCACCATGTTTTGGGGCTTCGCGGCCTGCACCGTAATCTACTTCATCACGGCTGCAGTGTTCCTGCCAGAGACAAAAGGGAAAACTCTCGAGGAGATAGAAGCGCATTTCGAGGGCGCGGGCAAGAAACCAGGCCTCGCGACCGCCTGAAGCAGGTTTCCTACGTTCGCGCGTGGCGTTCGCTCTTGGGCTTCGAACCACTCAGCGCAAAGAACAGGATGTACAGGTAGCAGATCACAGGAAGAAAGAAAGCATGGTGAATTCCGATCCTATCGGCGATCGCGCCTTGCGCAAGCGGGATAAGTGCTCCGCCAACAATCGCCATAATCATGATTCCGGAGCCGTCCCCCGTTAACGGGCCTAGTTCCGCTACCCCCAGAGTGAATATGCTCGGGAACATGATGGAGTTGAAGAACCCCACCAGAATGATGCTCCACATGGCAAGATGCCCATTGGTAAGCATTGAGATTGCTACTAGCGCGCTCGTCGAGATGGCGCAAATACCCAGCAATACTCTCGTATTTGCAGTGGCTGTGCCTCCGCGCAGCATCGCCACCAGTGCGATCATGGCCGTCGCGATCGCAACCAGAGTGAACAACGGACGGCCCGCAACCGCCAGCCACGCAAGCCACGTTAGATTCGGCACTCCCGGCTGATATCCCGGCGGCATGTGGGATTCAATTGGGTATGAGAGTAGGATCAACGCGATGCTGATGGCAGTTACCAGGCCCATATATTTAGCCTTCGCGCCTCCCAAGAAATTTGCCCCAATGAATCGTCCAAGCATCGCCCCACCCCAGTAAAACGCAACAAAACTCGCTGCAGCCTTCTCCGTGAGCCCGCCGATCCCCGGCTGGCTGAAATAGTTCACCAGAAAGCTCCCAATCGCAACCTCGGCGCCAACGTATACAAAGATGCCGATCACACCAAAGATCAGATTCCCGTGCTTCCAGATGGAGTCGTTCACCTTTTCCCCGACTTTGCGCTGAGCCTGTGGGATTTTCGGCAACTTGAAGCTTCCGATCGCGATCGCCAGCAGCACTAATGCGAGGCCCAAACCCATATAGGGCGTCTTGACGGTGGCCGCCTCGTGCAAGCGATAGGCATGCAGTACGTCGGGTGCCATCGCCCGTATCTCTTCCATAGTCTTTGGCGCGGCGGTCAGAATCAGCAAACCGCCGAAGAATGGAGCAAGAAAGGTTCCCAGCGAGTTGAACGCCTGTGTCAGATTCAGCCGACTCGAGGCGGTCGCCGGTGCACCCAGTACCGTCACATATGGATTAGCCGCCACTTGCAGGCAGGTGATGCCGGCTGCCAAAACGATCAGTGCAACCAGGAAAAGCGGGTACGATGGCACACTGGCCGCCGGCACAAAAAGAAATGCTCCGGCGCCCATGGTCAGTAAGCCAACCACCATTGAGCGCTGATAGCCGATCCAATCAATCACCTTGGCCGAAGGAATGGAGAAAAGAAAATACGCTCCAAAAAAGGCAAACTGAATAAGCATGACCTCTTTGTAATTCAGGTCGAAAATCGGTTTCAGGTGAGGGACGAGAATGTCGTTCAGACAGGTCAGGAATCCCCACATGAAAAATAAAGTAGTCACTACTGCCAGAGGAACGGCATAGGACGACGACCCTTTGGAGGGCGACGTTGTGGTGACGCTGGGAGCAACGATTGCCATAGCTTGGTGTCCGCCCGGAATCAGCGATTTGAGCCCTTATCGCCAACCGATCATAGCATCCTTATTGCTGGGGTTGGATCCTTACCAGCCAGTTCGCCGGTTCAGGCAGGATGGCGAATGTAGGAAGCTTACCGCGCACCATGGCAACTTCATCACATTTATAAAATCTGGGACAGACGTGGCAATCCTTATAAATCTTGTCGGGAAGATCTTCACGTCGCGCCATCTCAAATCCCTGTCGCGCAAAGAACTCCGGGGCCCGCGTGAAAAGACAAATGCAATCCACCCGATGCCGCTTGGCTTCGGCCATAAGCGCCTTCATCAACCGGCTGCCCCCACCTTGACCTTGCGCGCGTGGCCCTACCGTGATCGAACGAATCTCGGCCAGGTGCGTGCCATAAAGATGGAGCGCACCACATCCAATGATGCGACCTTCTTTTTCGAGAACCACAAAATCTCTGACGTTCTCGCAGATCTCCGCCAGAGTGCGCGGCAGCAATGTGCCATCTCCCGAGTAGCCCGAAATCAGCTCGTGAATCTGCTTCGCATCCGGCAAAATGGCTTTACGCGTGCGCATGGAAATTTACCTCCTCGCGCAACGCCTCGATTTTCTTCCTCGCCGCTCCAATCCCCTGCCGGACCCGTGCTGGCGCCGTCCCGCCTGCAACATCATGGATCGCCAACACTGACGCTGGCTTCAGGCAATCATGAAAGCTCGCATCAAATACAGGATTCAGAGCACGCAATTCATCCAACCTCAAATCCTGCAACTCGCACCGCTTCTCCAAGCACAGCTTCACCACCTTGCCGATCTGCTCGTGCGCCAGCCGCGAAGGAACGCCGCGGTTAACCAGGTAAGTGGCCGCCGCCCACGCATTCATGAAACCGGCCTGCGCCGCCTCATTCATACGCTCGTGGTCAAACTCAACGGCTTTCGTCCACCCGGCGACCAGCGGCAACAACCCAAGCACCGTATCTGCGGCAACGAACAGCGGTTCCTGTGTTTCCTGTAGGTCTTTGTTGTAAGCCAAAGGCAAGCCTTTCAAAGTTACGGTCAACGTCATTGCGCTTCCGATGATGCGGCCAGTCTTGCCCCGCACAAGTTCTAAAAGGTCTGGATTCTTCTTCTGAGGCATGGCGCTGCTGCCCGTGGAATAAGCCTCGGGCAACTGCACAAAACCGAATTCCGGCGAGGAGAAAATAATCATTTCCTCGGCCCATCGGCTCAAGTGCAGCCCCAGAAGCGAAAGCACGTTGACAAACTCAAGAACGAAATCGCGGTCGCTGGTGGCGTCGATACTGTTCGCCGTCGGGCCAGCGAAGTCGAGTTGTTCCGCCATGAACCCACGGTCGAGCGGAAGAGTCGCTCCAGCCACTGCGCCTGATCCCAGCGGACATACGTTCAGCCGTTCGCGGCAATCCGCAAGTCTGTCAGCATCCCGCAGGAACATGTCTACATAAGCCAACAGCCAATGCGCCACCAACACCGGTTCCGCGTGCTGCAAATGGGTGTAGGCGGGCATCGCGGCACTACCGGCTTGTTCGGCGCGGTCGCTGAAAGCCGTGCAGGCCTCGGCCAGTTCTTTGCGTAACTCATCAATCGCCGCCCGCACATACAGACGCAGGTCAGTGGCGATCTGCTCATTACGGCTGCGACCGCTGTGCAGCTTGTATCCGACCTCGCCGATCCGCGCAACCAGCTGTTTTTCGACGAAATGGTGCACATCCTCCGCTTCATCATCTTCGACAATACCCTCGGAAGACGCGGCCGTCTCACCGATCTGCTGCAGCCCTTCCAGAATGCTGATGAGTTCATCTGGAGACAGAACCCCAGCGCTTTTCAGCGCACGGGCATGTGCCCCGCTCGCCGCCAGTTCGTAACTCAGCAGCCGGCGGTCAAAGTCAAACGACCGCTGCCAGCGTTCGAATTGCGGGTTCAGCCCTTGCTGAAACCGCCCCGACCACATCTTCATCGCGCAACCTCCACGTGCGCCCGCGCCCGTGTGCGCGAGGGCAATCCGAGAATCCGAATGAACCCCGCCGCATCTCTCTGATCGTAACTATCGCCCATGGTGAACGACGAGAGATCTGTGCGGTAAAGTGAGTGCTCCGACTGCCGGCTCACGACCGAGACGTTTCCCTTGTACAAAGACAGGGTCACGCTGCCGGTCACCTCCGCCTGCGTACTGGCAACAAAAGCGTCCAGCGCCTCGCGAAGCGGAGTGAACCACAGTCCGAAGTAAACAAGTTCGGCGTACTTTAGTCCCACATGCTGCTTGAAATGCGCTACCTCCCGCTCCAGGCACAGCGCCTCCAGTTCGCGATGCGCCGCGATCAGCAACGTGCCCCCGGGCGTTTCATAGCACCCCCGCGACTTGATGCCCACGAAGCGGTTCTCCACCAGATCCACTCGGCCGACGGCGTTGCGGGCGCCAATTTCGTTCAGCAGCTCGACCAACGAGACCGGATCAAGCTTCATCCCATCCACCGCGACCGGAATCCCTCCTTCGAAATCGATCGTCACCTTCTCGTCTTTGTCAGGAGCGTCCTGCGGCGAACGCGTCATCTGCCACGTCGTCGGCAGAGGCGCATTTCCGGCATCTTCCAGTTCTCCGCCTTCGTGGCTCAAGTGCCACAGATTGCGGTCGCGGCTATGGATTTTCTCCCGGCTCGCAGCCACCGGAATGCCGTGCTGCTCGGCATAATCAAGGCAGTCTTCCCGCGACTTCAGCGACCACTCCCGCCACGGCGCAATCACTTTCAGTTCCGGCGCCAGTGCTTGATACGTCAGCTCAAAGCGAACCTGGTCGTTCCCTTTACCTGTGCAGCCATGCGCCACCGCCGTCGCTCCCTCACGCAGAGCGACTTCAACTTGATGTTTCGCGATCACAGGACGAGCCAGCGATGTACCCAGCAGATACTTATGTTCATACACCGCGCCAGCTTGCAGCGCCGGGAAAACATACCCGGCCAGAAACTCCTCGCGGAGATCCTCCACGATTACCTTGCTTGCCCCCGTGGCATAAGCCTTTTCGACCACAGCCTCAATATCGTCCCCTTGGCCCACATCCGCGACCATCGCGACGACGCTATAAGCGTAATTCTCTTTGAGCCAAGGAATAATGATGGAGGTATCGAGTCCTCCAGAGTAAGCGAGTACAACTTTTTCAGGCATGAGCACTCCTTGCGGGCAGGCGATCGCCGCCGCCCAACAGTAAATAGAGAATCGCTTTTTGGACATGCAGGCGGTTCTCCGCCTGCTCAAAGACCGCTGACTGCGGCGAATCGATCACTGAGTCAGTTACTTCCAAGCCGCGATGCGCCGGCAGGCAGTGCATAAACACCGCATTGGACGCCGCGTTCGCCATGAGCTCCGCATTCACTTGATAAGGTGGAAAGATTTTCGCCCTCTCATCCTCTTCCCGCTCCTGCCCCATGCTGGTCCAGGCATCCGTGTAAATCGCATCGGCTCCAAACACTGCCTCGCGCGGATCGGTGAGTAGATTAATCTCCGCCCCAGTCTCCTCGGCAATTTCGCGCGCGTCGGTGACAATCTGCGGATTCGGCCCGTAACCCGGCGGTGTCGCTATACGGATCGAAGATCCCAGGCATGCGCAGGTAAGCAGCAACGAGTGCGCCACATTGTTACCGTCACCTACATATGCCAGGCAACGGTCCTTGACGTCTCCGAACCGCTCCAGCAGCGTCAGATAGTCAGCCAGCGCCTGGCACGGATGCTCCAGATCGCTGAGCGCGTTAATCACCGGCACCGAGGCGTGCTGTGCCATGCCTTCGATCGTCTCCTGCGAAAACGTGCGCAAAACGATCAAGTCCACCCAGCGCTCCAGATTGTGCGCTACGTCGCTCAACTTTTCGCGCGCATCGAGCCGTTCGTGAGTCTGGTCGACGAACATCGCCGTTCCGCCCAGGCTCACCATTCCTGCCTCGAACGTAAGCCGAGTGCGCAAGGAAGGCTTCTCGAAGAACATCACCATTTGCCTGCCTGTAAGCGCTCTCCGGAAATCAGCCGGACGCGACTTCATGATTCCCGCCAGATGTAAAACCGCATCCACGCCGGCAGGACCAAGGTCGCGAGTCGAGACCAGATCCGGACACCAAAATACTTGCGGAACTCGGTCGGAAGCCGCCATTCTGCTTTGCACGTGCGTATTCAACTTTGACTCCTTCTTCTGAACCCGCGTACCCGCCGCCAGCGACTTGTAACCGCCGGCGTCTGGCTGACTCATGAATACGTGACCTCAGTACCGCACAACAGCTTGGTCAGGTAGAACTGCGGCAACATTTCTGCCTCGGTTGCCGGCAGAATCCTCACCCGCCCCACGCCCTGTTTCAGCGCCTGCCCACAGGCTTGCAGTTTCGGTAACATGCCGCCGCTGATGATCGAACCGGCCACCAGTTCCGCTGCCTGCTTCGTGCTCAGCCACGGCATCACACTGCCCGCGGCATCTCTTACTCCCGGCACATCGGTGAGAAAGATCAGCGTGTCGGCATGGCACGCCGCAGCACAGGACGCCGCCATTTCATCGGCGTTCACGTTGTAGTATTCGCCGTCGCCTCCCAATGCCAGCGAAGCAAGCACCGGAATTCCTCCACGCTGCCACAGTGCTTCAATCCAGCACGGTTCCGCGAAACAAATCTCGCCCACAAATCCCAGGTCGCGCCCGTGAACAAACTTCTTCCGCGCGCGGAACGTCATACCGTCGCCGCCACAGAACCCAATTGCCGGCATGCCCGCCGACTGAATCGCCGCCACCAGTTTCTTGTTGATGATCCCGGCTAACACCATAAGCGCTGTGTCTCGAGTCTCCGCATCGGTCACGCGCAGCCCGTCCACAAATTCGCTTTCCTTCCCTAGGCGGTCCAGCATGCGGGTCAACGCGCGGCCGCCGCCATGAACCACGACTACGCGGTGGCCATCTCGCGCCAACTCAGCCATCGAATGAGCGCACTTGCGCAATGTCACAGCATCTTCGATCGCCGCTCCGCCAATCTTCACCACAATCGTCACTGCAATCCCTCACGCTCTTCCCACTGATACATCAGATTCATGTTCTGCACTGCCTGCCCCGCTGCGCCTTTCAGCAGATTGTCTACACACGAAACCAGCACCAGCCGCCGCCCATCTTCCGCGAGGCAAAAGCCGAGATCGCAGTAATTCGTGTGCAGCGAAAACTGCAATTGCGGCAGCTTCGGCGTCGCAAACACGCGCACCCAATGTCTGCCCGAGTAAAAATCGCGTAGACAGGATTCCACTTCCGCCGGTTTCATCGCCCGCTTCAAGCGCACGTAGATGGTCGACAGAATCCCCCGCGGGATCGGCAACAGATGAGGTGTAAAGGTCAGCTCCGCGTCATCGAGTCCCAACTGCTCCACCATCTCGCCCAGATGTCGATGATTGAACACCGAGTAAGCGGAAAGATTGTCCGCCACGGAGACGAAATGAGTACGCGAGGTAGGAGCCTTGCCCGCTCCCGACACCCCTGACTTCGAGTCAGAAATAATTCCATGCTCTCGATCGACGAGGCCCACCTTGAGCAGTGGCGCCAAAGCCAGAATCACTGAAGTCGCGTAACAACCTGGATTCGCCACCAACTGGGCGGCCGAAATGTAATCCCGGTTCAACTCCGGCAGTCCGTAAACGGCTTTCGCCGTCAGGTCCGCGGCAGTGACCGCATCCGCGTCCTGAAACGAATAGATGGCACCATGCTGCGCCTGTTTCAGCCGCCACGCCCCGCTCAAATCGATCACCCTCAATCCTTGCGCAATCGCTTCCGGCACTAGTGACCGCGACGCTTCGTGCGGCGTAGCCAGAAAAAGTAGCTGCACCCCCTGCCTTTTCAGTTCCGGCCACGCGAGCGTCCGCAGCGGATAGCCTCCGTTGCCCGACAGCCACGGAAAAATCTCGGCCAGGTCTGTCCCGCCGTCGCTGCCGCCCTCGCGTCGCAGCAGCACAGGTCTCTCCAGCCGCGGATGGCGCTCAAGAATGCGCGTCAGCTCCAGCCCCGAATATCCGCTAGCTCCCAATACCGCGCTTTTGAGCTTCCCCGACATCAACCCATCATCTCCTCGATCCGTGCAGCAATTTTCTTGGCGGCGTCCTTATCAGGACAGATAATCAGGATTGTGTCGTCACCGCCGATCGTTCCCAGCACTCCATCCCATTCCTGTTCATCCAGTGCAGCCGCCACTGGCTGCGCGCTGCCTATGATGGTCTTGACTACCAGCAGGTTCTGCGCCGGCCGCACATCCAGCACAAACTCGCGAACCAGCCGATGCACCGGAGGCAGGGCCAGGCCGGCAGCGCCTTCGCCCTGATGCAAGGCGTAACCAGCTCCCGTCTTGCTCAGATTCAGATCGCGAATGTCCCGCGACAGTGTTGCCTGCCCCACCTTGAATCCCCGCTTGCGCAACGCCCGCTGCAGATCTTCCTGGTTGGCTATGGGTCCCTGCTTTAGCGTTTCCAAAACGGCTCTTTGTCGCAGGGCTTTATTCATAATGAATATTTATTCACCGTACTGAATAAATATGCTTTATCTTACAGGTCACGTCCTACCTGTCAAGGAAAAACGCTTGCACTTCCATTCTTGGTAACTTAACCGCAATTCACCCGGGTCCTCCACGACGGAGCCGCTTCGCAGAGACTGAAAACCGCAGCCTGCCCTCGAATCCTTGTTAGACTACTCGCGGTTGAAAAGGCCGTGAGTCGACACAGGAGCAGCACCGCATGAGCCTCAAGCCCACTCTCACCGCCGAGTTGATTGCCGAGTTTCTCGGAACCTTCGTCTTGATCCTCTTCGGCACCGGCGTGGTCGCCATGGTTGTTCTGTTTCCTGCGAGCACTCCAGGCGCCACGATCCATGGTGGCTACACCAATATCACTCTGGGTTGGGGACTCGCCGTGACCATGGGGATCTACATTGCAGGAAAGGTTTCCGGCGGCCATCTCAATCCAGCAGTTACCCTCACTCTGGCCGTGTTCCGTGGTTTCCCCTGGCGCAAAGTACTGCCCTATTCCATCGCACAGACGACCGGAGCATTCCTCGCCGCCGCACTGGTATACAAGAACTATTTGCCCGCGTTTCACCAGGCAGACCCTCAACTGGAAAGGACCGCCGGCGTCTTTACAACCTTTCCTGCTTTTCCAGCGTGGCCCCAGGCAGGATTTCTCGATCAGGTCATCGGCACCGCTCTGCTGTTGCTCTTGGTGTTGGCCATCACTGACGAACTGAACGTTCCTCCCGGAGCCAACCTCGCGCCCGCGATGATCGGTCTCGTGGTGGTGGCGGTTGGCATGAGCTTCGGCGGCATGCACGGATACCCAATCAATCCCGCGCGCGATTTTGGTCCGCGTCTTTTCACCGCGGTCGCTGGATTCAAAAATAATGGCCTGACCGACGGCCCGCGAGTGTGGTGGGTGCCAGTGGTTGCGCCTCTACTCGGAGGGCTGGTCGGCGCCGCAGTCTACGATTTCGGCATCCGACGTTTCCTGGGTGCGTCCCAGCCGACGTCGTAGAGAATCATGAGTGTGTCTCACGAATGTGCTTTGAAAGAGCCGGCTTCAGCCGGGCCGCTACCAGCCTGTAACAAAGGGCTTTAGCCCCTGAGGCAGCGGCTCCTCTGAAACGGGTTGACCAAACAAACTCAGCAATGCGGCGTAGAAACAGGAGACCTCTTGCCTTATATCCTCTCTCTCGATCAGGGGACAACAAGTTCCCGAGCTCTCTTGTTTGACCACGAGGGCGCAGTCCGATCCGTCGCCCAGCGCGAATTCACACAGCTCTTTCCTGAGCCCGGATGGGTCGAGCACGATCCCGAAGAGATCGCGGCATCACAAATCGCCGTCGCCCTCGAAGCTCTGGCCAAAGTCAAGGCACAGCCGCGCGACGTCGTCGCAATAGGCATCACCAACCAGCGCGAAACCACCATCGTCTGGGACCGCACAACCGGCAAACCCATCTACAACGCCATTGTCTGGCAGGATCGCCGCACCGCCGCGTTCTGCAACCAACTCAAGGCGCGAGGCCACGAAAATTTGATACAGCAGCGCACCGGCTTGTTAATCGACGGCTATTTCTCCGGCAGCAAGATTTCCTGGATTCTCGGACACATTCCCAATGCCCGCCAACTCGCCGAAGCGGGACGCCTTGCGTTTGGCACCGTGGACACATGGTTGGTCTGGAAGTTGACTGGCGGCCGCGTCCATGTCACTGACGCCAGCAACGCTTCCCGCACCATGCTTTTCAGTCTTCATTCCGGCCGTTGGGATGATGACCTTCTAGATCTCTTCCGAATCCCCGCGCCGATGTTGCCCGCGGTTCGGCCCTCCAGCGAAGTTTACGGAGAAGTGAGTTCAGTCCCGGAATTGAATGGCATCGCTATCGCAGGCATCGCGGGCGATCAGCAAGCCGCACTCTTTGGGCAAAAATGCACCAGCCCCGGCCTCACCAAGAATACTTACGGCACGGGCTGCTTCTTGTTGCAAAGCACAGGCAATCACGCAGTCCCATCCAAGCACCGCCTGCTTACAACCGTGGCTTGGAGAATCGGCAACAAAACCGACTACGCGCTCGAGGGCAGCGTATTCGTTGGCGGAGCCGTCGTCCAGTGGTTGCGCGATGGACTGGGACTTATTCGTAGCTCATCGGAAGTGGAATCCTTGGCGAATTCCGTCCCCGACAACGGTGGCGTGTATTTCGTCCCTGCCTTTGTGGGTCTCGGCGCTCCGCACTGGGATTCCTACGCCCGCGGCGCCATCTTCGGACTCACGCGCGGCAGTAAGGCAGGTCACATCGCGCGCGCTGCCCTGGAAAGCATCGCCTACCAGGTCGCCGATCTGATGGACGCAGTCCAAACCGACACCAGCACCCGGCTCAAAGAGTTGCGCGTAGATGGCGGAGCATCCGCGAACGACGGTCTCATGCAATTTCAGGCGGATATTCTCGGCGTGCCCGTTGTGCGCCCTGCCATGACAGAAACCACTGCGCTCGGTGCGGCATTTCTAGCAGGGATGGGCGTCGGTTTTTGGAAGGATGCGCAGACAGTTTATGAAATGCCGCGAGAAGAACAACGATTCGAACCACGTCTGCCGCGCCCGAAAATAAACGCCATGAGGCAGCGCTGGAATGAAGCCATCTCCCGCGCGAAATCGTGGGAGAAAGTCCAGAACGAATGATCTCGTACCAACCGAATGCTCGCTCTATTTCCTGAGCTCGCCGATAAACACGCCGTAGGGTTCGAGCGAAACCTCGTTTCTCTTCGCGCTCGATTCCCCAGTCGCCAGCAGGGTCTTGGCTGATGTGAAGCCTGCGGCCTTCAACTCGATCGTAACTTTCTGCGGCGCGTTCGACATATTCAGTGCAACCGCCACGCCGTGGCCCTTGTACACGCGCAGATAAGACAGCACGTTCGCATCACAGATCGCCGATGCCGTCATTGTTACTGTCGGCAAAGCTGCGGGGGTAAATTTCATAAAACACCGCATGCCGCCACCATGCGTGACCCTCGGCATCCACAGCATGGGAGGAAGCCTAAGCGGTAGCGATCGAACCAGCCAGCCACGCACCGCCCAGAAACACACCCAATCGCAATGCCATCCGTCCCATGCTAGATGCCTCCCCGCAGCGCCGCGCCCAGCCGGCTGTCGCTAGCGAATCACTGGAGCTTCCGCTACGCCTACATTAGTATCGGCGCCCCCGTAGTAGAACAAGTACCGCTCCCCCTGCCGCACCATCCCTTCCACGAAAACGACATTCGGAACCTGGCCACCTTTCTCCCATGGTTTTTCCGGAGCGAAAACCGCATCCTCCGTGCGCGAGATCACGACGCGCGGATCGTTTCGATCGAACACCGCCACGCCGGTACGGTATACGAGTTTGTCGTCGGCGCCGTTGAAGATAAGAACAATCCCTTTCGGCGTCATGATCGGCGCCGGCCCAGGCTCGGCCACGCGAGAATCAAACTTTCCCGCACGCACCGGCAAAACAGGCCCATCGGTTGCGTCCGTCCAATGCAGTAGATCGGTCGAAGAAGCCAGTCCCATCTGGTCGTTCTTGTCAGGAGTCGTTCCCAGATAATACATCCAGTACTTACCGCCAATTCTCTCCGGCACAATCGCTCCCGACTTCGTCCAGCGAACGTTCCAGCGTCCCTTATAGGCCGGAAGAATCACGCCTCTCCGTTCCCAGTGGATCAGATCCTTCGACGTCGCCATGCACAGTTGTGCGTCCTTCTTGTTGTAGCCGGTGTAAGTTAGATAGTATGTATCGCCGAACCGGACCAGCCGCGGGTCTTCCACCCCTCCATCTTTTTCGTAGTCTTTTTCAGGCGACAATACGGGCTCGCTCCGCCGCGTGAAGTGGATTCCATCCGCACTCTCGGCATAACTCAGGCGCGAGGTGCCAGCTTTGTCCTGGGCGCGGTAGAGCATCACGATTTTGCCGTCGTGCAGAACCACGGATGGGTTAAAGGTGCCCGCCGCCTCCCATCCGTCTCCCTGCGGCGAAATCACGGGGATTTCCGAAACACGATGCCATGCCCCGAACGGCAAACTTGCGCTATCCTGTGAAGCCAGCGCCAGAAGCAGCGTGAGCAGCCTCACCCAGCTTTTGGAATAAGTTTTGGAATAAGTGAAATGCATCACGGCAATTGTGACCTCTGAGGTAAGCCGACTCGGCGACACGATCTGCGACAAGACTTGCCCTATGCCTCGACTTCGATGCGTGCCCCCCGATTCTCAGCCAGTTGGCTCGTTCCCGCAAGCGGCCGTTCAGCCATGGAAAGCTTCATGCTGAACCAGCGCCACATCGTCGTCGGTCTGGGAGAGCTGCTTTGGGATTTGTTCCCCTCTGGGGCACAGCTCGGCGGAGCACCGGCCAACTTCGCCTACATCACTTCTTTGCTCGGGGACGAAGGAATTCCAGCCAGCCG
>Ga0210385_10000434_pt1 | contig 30874 bp, 28 predicted proteins | sample IncBWH26OmetaG_FD_160107 | JGI IMG/M metagenome (GOLD analysis project Ga0210385, IMG submission 160107) | Forest soil microbial communities from Barre Woods Harvard Forest LTER site, Petersham, Massachusetts, United States - Inc-BW-H-26-O ...
TGTTTGAAGCTTCGCCGGTCGTCTCATTCATCACCACGATCCCGCCGAAGTCCACAATTGACAGATGCTCGCCTGTTCTGCCCAGCGCACGCCGAGGGATCGGATTGAACGGCGTCTTCGCGGACGCACGAATCTGCTTGGCCGAAGCCACAGCGGCAGCGGTAAGACCAGCTTGCTTCAAAAATGATCGGCGTTCGATGGAATTCCTCCTGCGATGAAGAAGTAGAGGATCGAGGTGAGAGTTCGAGGCAGCTTAAAGCGTGCCGCCAGCGACCCTGATACCGCACATTCTCGCACGAGAACTATGAGGGTGCGCGTGCTATGCCGCGAGTTTTGCGAGGTAGAAGCCGAACAAAATCAGGATTGCGATAACCAGCGACGTGGCAATACCGAGCCGCGTGCGAAATACTGATCGCGGAGAACCGAGCCGCGGCACCATCGGCACAGCAAACAGTAAACCGCAAGTGAATCCGCCGATGTGCGCCATGTTGTCGATACTGATGCCCGAGCCAAACGCCCAAGTCCCGCCGCTGATCGAAAGACCAAGCACCAGGTTGATTGCCGCAAAATAGATCACTGAACGGCGAAGCTTTTTCAGCTCAATTGCCGGGACTGGTAACCGCGGCGACTTGAGAAGTATGATCAATGCACCGGCAATGCCGAACACTGCACCCGAAGCACCTGCACCGACAGGAAAAACAACCTCTCCTGCTTCATGCATAGGGTAAATCCAATTGATCAGTGTTGACAGCAGATTTCCTGCCGCGCCAGTCAGCAGGTACACCGTAAGCACGCCAACCGAACCCATCAAAGGCTCGGCCAGCAATCCAAGATTCCATAAGCACCACATGTTTGTCGCGAGGTGGAGAATTCCAACGTGCACAAACATCGCAGTCACGATGCGCCACCACTGACCGCCAACCAGTACCGCGCCTGCATGGTCAGCGCCCCAGTTGTAAAGCTGCTCCGTCGTCGGACTGATCGGGCTCACGTGCCTGAGCGCCATCGCTAGAAACACTGCGCAATTGATCCCCACCAGCAAATAAGTTGCAGGCGCAATCGCCCATCTTGGACGCGGTTTCCGGTATTCCAGCGGCGGCTGAGGCATATAGCCACCGCCCGGCGGTAGAATCTCAGGTTCGGGAATGGAGTGGGGGCTGCTTCCCATAGGTTCAATCGTACTTCATGCAGCATTGAGCCGTTCCTGTGGATGCTTCGATGTTTCAGACGGGACAATTAGCTCCACGAAACGCACAGCCGCCGCTTCGCATTCTGTGTAATTCCGGGTTGTAGTCTGTTAATTGGACTTCTCGACAACCTTCCGTCCATTCATCGCACCAAAATGCAATCTCTAGGAGCGGCTTCATGACATTTTCTTCCGGCAACGAAAAGCGCATTCGACGCGCACTGCTCAGCGTCACCGACAAGAACGGTCTCGTCGAATTCGCACAGACGCTCGCTACGTTCGGCACGGAACTCATCTCCACAGGCGGTACCGCGTGCGCCCTCCGCGAAGCCGGACTCACCGTGCAGGACATTAGCGATCTGACTGGGTTCCCGGAAATGCTCGATGGCCGCGTCAAAACCCTCCATCCTCGCGTGCATGGCGGGCTGCTCTACGTTCGCGGCAATCAAGAGCACGAAAACGCCGTGGCCGCCCACGGCATTCAGCCGATCGACATGGTGGTCGTCAATCTCTACGCCTTCGAGAAAACCGCGGCGCAACCTGGAGTCGCCTTCGGCCACTTGATCGAAAACATCGACATCGGCGGTCCATCCATGGTTCGCTCCGCTGCCAAAAACTTTGAAGACGTCGCCATCGTCACTTGTGTTGCCGATTACCCGGCTTTGATCGAAGAATTGAAACGAGCCAACGGTTCACTCACCCGAGCCAGGCGCTGGCGCCTCGCCAAACAGGCTTTTGCGTTAACTTCCGCCTACGATTCCGCCATCGCGTCCACTCTCGAACAGATTGAGGAAGCGCCCGCACCCAACGTTGCTGCCGCCTTCGACGTGTCCACGCTCCCCTCTTCTTTGCGTATCAATATGCCGCGCGCGCAGTCGCTCCGCTACGGAGAGAACCCCCACCAGCGTGCTGCCCTCTATCGAGACGGCTCCGGCCTGGGCATCGCCAGCGCTAAGCAGCTCCAAGGCAAGGAACTCAGCTACAACAACCTCGTCGACCTCGACGCCTGCTGGGAGCTCACCCGAGAATTCGACGAACCCATGGTAGCCATCATCAAACACACCAATCCCTGCGGCGCCGCAACCGGCACAACCATCCTCGATGCCTACCAGAAGGCCCTTGCCTGCGATCCTGTCTCGGCGTTTGGAGGCGTGATCGGCGTCAACCGTCCCGTCGACGCAGCCGCCGCCGAAGAAATCGCCAAGCTCTTCGTCGAAGCCATCGCCGCGCCATCTTTCACTCCAGCGGCACGTGAGCGATTTGCCGCCAGGAAAAACCTGCGCCTCGTCGAAGTCAACTCTGCACCTCAGCAACCTGTCATGAAGCAAGTCTCCGGCGGCCTTCTTCTTCAGGATGCCGACACCGGCCGCGTCACAGAAGGCGAGCTCGACGTCGTAACTTGGCGCCCTCCCACCGCCGCCGAGTTGCGCAGCCTCCTCTTCGCCTGGCGCGTTTGCAAGCACGTCAAATCCAATGCCATCGTCTATGCCCGCGACGGCCAGACTGCCGGCATCGGAGCCGGTCAGATGAGTCGCGTCGACGCTGCGAAATTCGGCGCACAAAAAGCCGTCTTGTCGCTTATGGGTACCGTCGCCGCTTCCGACGCTTTCTTCCCATTTCCCGATGGGCTTGAGTCCGTCGCTGCGGCTGGCGCCACCGCCGTCATTCAACCGGGCGGCTCGGTTAAAGATCAGGACGTGATCGCCGCGGCCGACAGACTCGGCATGGCTATGGTCTTTACCGGCGTCCGCCACTTCCGTCACTGAAGCGACGCAGGTTCATCGTTGCCTCGCCGGGCTAAGTCGTTTCACCTGGGCCGCTTCACTACTTTGCTCTCATGGTGAGCGGCGCTCGTAACCTCAAATCTCCTTGCCCCAGTGCCCCACTGCGACAATTCACAGGTAAAATCGTCTGTACAAGCAGCAGGTCGGCGGCCATCTGCCCGTAAAGCCTTTACCGGGAACCACGGGCCTCGATTGCCAATGCTCTTTCCGATCCGAAAGGCATGGAATCCCTTAGGATGATGAAACCAAACTTCTTAGTGAAATCGTTCCAGCCCTTAATGGCAGCCGCTCTCTTATTGCCACCAGCCCTTTTCGCTGGAGCTCAAACCGCGCCGGCCAAGCCCGACGCCGCTGGCCCCGCCGCTGCCGCGCCCACCATAGCCCCGCAGGGTCCCGTTGAGGAAGTCGACCGCTCCAAGTCCTATTACCATGCCGCTTTGGCCGACATTTACGAAGAGGAAGCCGTCAATTCCGGTCAGCCCGAATACGTCACCCATGCCATCGAAGAATACAAGGCCGCTCTGAACGCCGATCCCGGCTCGTCCCAGCTAAACGACGCACTTGCCGATCTATACTTCCGCACCGGCAAGACTCGCGAAGCTGAAGCCACCGCGCGTGGTCTCCTGAAGACATCGCCCAACGACATTGATGCACATAAGCTGCTCGGACGCCTCTACCTGCGCCAACTTAGTGAAGCGCAGAATGCCGTTTCCTCTTCCTCTCCCAGCGGCAATGCGCTCGATCAGGCGATCGCTGAATACGAGAAGATCATCTCGCTTGAGCCAAGAGACGTCGAAGACCGCATGGTTCTCGGTCAGCTCTACACAGTCAAGCACCAGCCGCTAAAGGCTGAAGAGCAGTTCAAGACGGCGCAATCCATCGATCCCGACTCCGAAGAAGTCGTGTTGAACCTGACCCGCCTGTATGCCGAAAGCGGCGATCTGACACATGCTGCCAAAGTGATCGAAGCAGTTCCCGAATCCGACCGCACCAGCAAGATGGAGTTCGCGCTGGGCGCGGCGTATGAGCAGATGAAGCGCACCAAAGACGCTATTGCGGCTTATCAGCGTGCTGTCGACATCGAGCCTGGAGATCCACGCACCATGGGTGCGCTGGCTCAGACCCTGCTCAACGACGAACAGCTCGACGCCGCCCTCAAAATCTATCGCGACATGGCAGAGGTTGATCCCGAAGATGTCTCAACCCTGATTCACATTTGCGAGATCGAACGCCGCCAGGGTAAGTACGAAGATGCACTGGCCACCATCAAGAAGGCACTCAAGAAGGATCCGGACAATCTCGAAGCTGGATACAACGATGGCCTGCTGCTGGACGTCCTTGGCCGTTACGAAGAGGCCTCTCAGGAATACGAGCAGATGGTCGACAAGACCTCTCATGCGAATGGCGCCTACACCGCTGAAGAGAAGAACAATCGGGGTATCTTCCTCGAACGCCTCGGTGCCCTCTATCACGAGGAAAATAAGACTGACCAGGCCATTGCAACCTACCAGAAGATGGTCGACCTGGGTGGTGAGCAGGCTCTGCGCGGCTACCAAGGTCAGGTGGATACCTATCGCGACGCCAAAAAATTCGACAAGGCCACAGAAATCGCGCGGAAAGCGTCTGACGCGAACCCCAAAGACGTCGATCTCAAGCTGATGCTGGCGGACCAGCTAGTCGACGCCGGCAAAGGCGACGACGCCATCAATCTTTCCAAGGGCCTCCTCAACAATTCACCCGATGATCGCAAAGTCTGGCTGGAATTGGCCCAGATGAACACGCGCCTGCGCCGCTGGAAAGATGCTGAAGACGCGCTCAACAAGGCCGAGACGCTGACGACGAAGAAAGAAGACCGCATCACTGTCCTTTTCCTCCGCGGTGCACTCGCCGAACGCCAGAAGCGCTTCGAACCTGCAGAATCCTTGTTCCGACAAGCGCTTGATCTGGACGCCTCGAACGCAATGGTGCTGAACTACCTCGGCTACATGCTCGCCGATAAGGGAAACAAGCTGCCCGAAGCTCTGACCATGATCCGCAAAGCCGTGGAGCAGGAGCCAATGAACGGCGCCTATCTCGACTCGCTGGGCTGGACCTATTTCAAGCTTGGACAGTACGAGTTGGCCGAGGAGAACCTGCGCCAGGCTGTCGAGCGTGATCAGACCGACGCGACCGTTCACGAGCACCTGGGCGATCTTTACGAAAAGACTGGGCGCATTCGTCTCGCCGCTGCACAGTGGGAACTTTCTATCACCGAGTTCTCCCGTTCCGCAGCAGCCGATGTGGAACCGGCTGACGTCGCGAAACTCCAACACAAACTCGAAACCGCGCGGGTCAAACTGGCCAAGGAAGAAAGCGTCACAGGCGCAACCAAGGCAAACTAGAACACCAGACTGATTCTTAACTCAGGAAAACGGCGGCCCGCTCCAGTCGGAAAGGCCGCCGTAGTTCTCTTTGTCGTCTCGCACGCAAGTGCGGACAACTGCCATTGACCGTTTACTTCGCCTGCGCGGCTGAAGCAATGTAGAGATCCACGTTGTTCTTGTCCACCAGGGATGTCCCCGTATCCACAAACACTGGGTAGGGTGAAAATGGATCGGCTCCGAAGTCTTTGCTGAGCTGAGTTGGCGGCGCGTGGAAGATCTCGTCCAGAGATTTCAACCCGAAATACCCCATCGAGAACGGCTTCTGCGCAATGGTCGAATCAATCGTGCCGGACTTGATTCCGTCCAAAGTATCCGGATTCGCATCCCAGGCAATCAATACGCGATCCGTGACATTGGCGCGCTTGATGGCGTCCGATACCGGCTTGCCGCTCGCCGACTCGAGACAAACAAACGCATCGACCTTTTTCGGCCCCGTCAACGCGAGCATCTGCTGCGCTTGATCGAATGCTGTCCGAACATCACTCTTCGTATCAACCACGTCAACGATTTTGATGTCCGGGCGAGTCTCAAGAATGTCCTTGAAACCTTTCAGCCGCTCTTCGATATTCGGCTGTCCCGCCAGCGTGAAGAACACCACGTTACCTTTCCCGCCAAGCTTCTCCACGAGGCGGCGACCACCCATGCGCCCTGCTTCCAGGTTGTTGGTTCCAATGAAGTAAAGCCTGTGGCTCCCCGAGGCATCCGAATCCATCGTGATTACCGGAATACCCGCACCGATCGCCGCATCAATTTCAGGCTGGATGACGGAAGAATCGGCTACTGAGATCAGAATTCCTGCTGGCTTGGCCGCAACTGCCTTCTGCAACTCGGCAAGCTCCGCCTGCGGGTCGTAGTTATCCGGACCCACGACTTTTGCCGTCACCTTGAACTGTGCAGCGGCGCGATTGAACCCCGCAGCAGCTGTTTGCCAGTATGGGAGAGACATATTTGTCGTAACCAGATAAAACACTTCCTTATTTGAGTGCCGTTCGCACCCTGTCGAAAATACAACCGCAGCACCCAAAACACCCAACGCGATCCGTTTCATTGTTCTCATGCTTGCCTCCAGGTCCAGAAGTGAGCAGCTAACTGGCACGCCATTCAAACCGCGGGCGCACCGCACCGAAAGTCCGGCAGGATAGTACTCCGGAATTCTGCAGATTGTCCATCGCTTGCCGCACATTTTGCTTTGTAGCACTCTGCGTGCCGTGAGACCCGTGACACCCAACACGTTTGCACGCAATGTTCTCAATTCGGCGCTGTAGTGAGATATAACGGACTTGATGAGGAATTTTGAATGACGGCAGATTCCGGCTGGATGGACAAACTGCCCGAAGGAATTGCCGTTTCAGCTCACGGCGAACTCACCCAACGTCAGCATGCAGAACCACCCCACGGTGATCGGTCCCCATTTGCTCGGGATAGCGCCCGCATTCTTCACGCTCGCGCCTTCCGCCGTCTAGCCGGAAAAACACAGGTCTTTGCACGTTTGCCTGATGACCCGCCGGGCGACCATTTTCGCAGCCGCCTCACCCATACTCTCGAAGTTACACAGATTTCGCGCACCGTGGCGGCCGCCCTGGGTTTGAACACCGAACTTGCCGAAGCCTTGGCTCTGGCTCACGACATTGGTCATCCCCCGTTCGGTCACACAGGAGAAAAAGCCCTGGATCATGCGCTCCGTGCACATGGCCTCGGATTCGACCACAACCTGCACGCGCTGCGTATCGTCACCTGGTTTGAAGAGCACTATGCTGCGTTTCGCGGCCTCAACCTGACTCTCGCTGTGCGCGAGGGCATTGTTAAACACTCGCGCGATTACAGTGCTTCCGACCACCCCGAATTGGCCGAGTTCTTTCTTAATCAGCGGCCCCCATTGGAAGCGCAACTGATCGATGTCGCCGACGAAATCGCATACCTCACCGCCGACCTCGATGACGGTCTCACCTCGGGAATCCTGACTCTCGACGAAGTCCGCAGCGAAGTCGTCCTTTTTCGACGGTCGTTTGATTCGGCATCGGAACATTTTCCCTCCGCGCCGGCCAAGCTGCTCGTCAACGAAGCCTTGCGCGGCATGCTGAGCGCACTCGTCACTGATTTGATTGGCGCAATCCGACTGCAAGTCGCGGCTCTTGGCGCAACATCGCTCGATGAAATCCGCCGAGTCCCTGGAAGGCTTGCCGTTCTCAGCCAGACCGTCGAAGCCGAACGCGCCGCTACAAAAAAGTTCCTTTATGCAAACTTCTACAACTCACCGGGTCTCGAACAGGTCCACGCTCATGCCGCAGAAGTCGTTGAGCAGCTCTTTGTAGCGATTATGGAAGATCCCAACCTGCTCCCTGAGGACCATCAAGCAGAGATCCCCACGCAGGGTCTCGCCCGCACCGTTGCCGATTACATCGCCGGCATGACCGACAGCTACATTGAGCAACTCTGGACGCGCTGCCGCTGACCTTACTTTGTCTCTAAGTCCTACTGGACAGTCCCCTGGGGTCGCAGCCGCCGCAACTCAAGCGCGCAGTCCACCGCATTTTGCGCGAACAGGCGCAGATTGTCGGTCGCCGCCCAAAGCCACACTCTGCTCGATTCCGCAGGGTTACACGCTCCCGGCTCCGGTCGCATCCGCACCAGCACGTCGTTCTGTCCGGTTGCAGCCAGGTTCGACGGCGAATCGGTATCCTCCAGCACCAGGTCAAGGTGGTCGCCGCTCAAAGCATCTTCAAGCGCCCCCACATCCACCGGCCGCTCCAGCTCCACAGAAATCGAAAAGGCGTGTCCGTGAAAAACCGGTGCCGCAATCACCTGCAGGGACAAGGCTGGCCAGCGGTTCTCAGCCAGCGCGGCAAAGTGCCGCCGCACGCGTGCTTCCACGGCGCTTAACCTCACTTTTGCGTTTTCGCCCACGCCCGACAGAAGGTTATATGCAGCCTGCGCATCGTAGGCTTCTCTAGGCAGCGTCTGAAAACTCAACAGGTTCACCGTTTGCTGGTGCAGTTCATCCATGGCCGCGCGGCCAAACTCGCTCGCAGGCAAAAGCAGTGTCACGCTCGTCATCCGCACTGGAACCGCCTCCTGCAATCGCCCCAGCAGCAACGCCAAAGCCAGAGCAGCCGGATGTGCGGGCACAATCGCCGGCGTAAACAGATCAGCGCTGCCGTTGTCCGCATTCACCCACGGCGCGCGCACCAGCACACCTGTCTCCTGATCCAATGCGCCGGATAGATCCAGCACTGTCGATCCAGCGCGCAATGCGTTCTTCCAATGCTTGCGCGTCAGCTCTTCTGTTCCGCAGAAAAAAGTAAAATCCACCTTCTCGAATGTGTCTGGTTCAATCGGCTGGACAAAAGTGACCTCGTCGCCCACTTGGTCCAGCTGTCCCAATCCTTCGTCTTCGTCCAGCAGAACAAGGTCGGCAGCAGCCAGCGGCGAATCGGCGATCGAATCTTTCAGTTCCTTCCCCAACAGTGTCGAGGCACCAGCAATGGCAATCTTGTACACGAGCTTCCTTTGTCTTGATGCAGGATTCTACGAATGTGTGGCAGCATCCGGTTCCGTCGGAGCTTGCGCTGGGGTCCCACTCCCACCCACTGACGGGAGTCTCCGCCTGCGCGACCAGGAGTAAGCTGCCCTCGCCCATATCCCCGAAAACATATACAGCAAAGCTCCGGCGAACAGTACCACTTGCGAATAACGGAAGGCGGCGTAGAGGAAGAACGAAACCACCAGCAGCAACTGGAATGGATGCCTCCGGGTGAGGTTGATTTCCTTGCCCGACCAGAACCGCCATGTGCTCACCATCAGAAAACCGCACAAGCCCACCATCATCAGCCAGGGGATCGCCACCCACCACGCCTCAATGGGATACGCGTTGAAAAAATGCACAGTCGCCGCCAGCAAACCCGCAGCCGCAGGAATCGGCATTCCGACGAAATACTTGCGATCGGGCCTGCCTGGGTTTCTCGGAACCGGATCGTGGCTGATGTTGAACCGTGCCAGTCTTGAGGCTCCGCCAATCAAATACAGGAAGGAAATAAACCCGCCGGCCTGAATTAGGTGCTGCCGCAAGGGAGGATAAACCGAGTCCGGCAAAAACGTGAAACCCCAGATAAACGCCAACAGGCTCGGCGCCATGCCAAATGTGATCACATCCGCCAGCGAATCCAGCTCCTTGCCAAAATCGCTGGTCGTGTTCGTCATGCGGGCGATGCGTCCATCCAGCGCGTCAAACGGAATCGCAAACAGAATGGCAATTGCTGCCCAGTCCAAGTGTGTGTGCGCATCCGCGTTATTGCTGATCGCCGCCATGGTCTGTGTGATCGAGAAGTAGCCAGCGCCAATATTCGCCGCGGTAAAAAGCGACGGCAACAGGAACATTCCGCGACGCAAGCGCGCTTGCGCATTGGCCCTGGCCTGCGCGGATTCCACGCGGTTCATGCCAGTTCTCCCGCCGCTTCTCCGGCATCGGCGTATGCGCTGTTGCTTCGAATGGACCGGAAGGCATCCCGGGCATTCACTGTCTCCGGCATCACTGCCAGAACGCTGGCTCCGCCCTGGACTCGCTGGCCCACCTTCACACGCAACTCAGCCTCCGCAGGCACCACCACGTCCACCCGCGATCCAAACTTGATGAGCCCTACGCGCTGGCCTCGTTCCACCGTCTCGCCCTGTCCATGATTGAATACAATGCGCCGAGCCAGCAGTCCTGCGATCTGCTTGAACGTTACTTCAACCCCTTCGCCTCTCACTGTCACAATGTTTTGCTCATTGCTGTCGGCCGAGGCGGGATTCATCGCATTCAGATACTGCCCCTTCTGATAGCGGACCTCGCTTAAGACGCCGCCGATCGGGGCGCGGTTCACGTGCACGTCAAACACGCTCAAAAAAATGCTGATTCTCTGCCGGGGACCGCGCGGAGTTGAAATCGAAACCGTCTCGGTCACCAAGCCGTCGCCGGGAGACACAATCAGTCCATCACCCGCTGGGATGGGGCGCTCCGGGTCGCGAAAAAACCACAGGAAAAAGGCCGCAAGCAGAATCGGGATCAGTGCCCAAACCCAGCCCCCTGTTGCCCATGCGACAATCGCCGCCACCGCCAACAGACTTAAACCGTATATGTAACCGTCACGAACCATAGTCCCCAACGATTATACGGTTGATCGGGTCGTACTAGGTTGTCTTAGGGGCACACTCAAGACACTAAGGCCGGTTCGGCCTCCGGTTCTTCAATCGCCTGCAATCTGCCAGAATCCGAATGTCTTACGCCAGAACGGCGGAGCGGTGCTCGAGTGCGAAAATCAGGTCCTTGGCGTGGAGCTTCAGCTTCTTCAGACGAACCTCTTCGAGTTGCTCATCCTCAGAGAGATAAGGCTTCTGAATCAGTTCTTCCAAACGCTGAGCATAGCGACGGTGTTCCGTGTGCAGGCGCTCTATTTCTTCACCCAGCGTGGAATCCTTTATTTCATCCATCCAGCACCTCCGTTGTTTGGTGAACACCTACATATAGCTCCCTCGCACGTAAAACGGCAAGCAGGAAGATACAAGAATCTCTCCCATTTTGTGGAATTCTGGGCCGGATTTGCACATGTGTGATGGCAATCACGATTTTGCGTGGCCTTCCCACCCTTCATGTGCGCCCTTTGGCCTTGATCTCGTCTTATCCCAAAACCAGCCGCATCAAGACTGCATCTTCCACCGGTTCAGCGTAGTAGCGTGGCCTTCTGCCCGTTTCCTTGAACTCCAGAGCAGCGTAGAACCCTCTCGCGGCCAGATTCGACTCCCGCACCTCCAGGTGAACCCCGTAGACGCCCTCCTGGGCCAATTTTGCCTTTAAGCCCCCAAAAATCTGACCCGCCACACCTCGTCGCTGCCGATCCTGCGCCACTGCGATGGACTCAAGTTCCGCTTCCGGCGGCGCCAGAACCGCGACTGCGAATCCCGCCACCCTGCCTGCTCCATCTATGGCGAGCAGAGCCAGCCGCTTCGGCGTCGCGCTGGGTGTCATGATTTCAGCGTAAACACTCCTCGGCCAATGCGGAGCCTGTTTGAGCCCCCCCACAAGCGCCATCACTCCGTCCACATCCTCCGCCCTCATCGGCCGGACAACGATCCCAGGGTCGCTCTTCACGCCTGCGCCTGCTTTTCCTGGGCTTTCTCCCCAAAGATCTCCGCATCCGACCGTCGCAGATAATTCCCATCCAGCAACGCCAAGTCCTCAAACTCCTCCGGAACGATCCGTGACACGGCCCGTTTCAGCGCATCGACCGCCGTCGGCACCTCCACGTTTACCAGCCTCGCGTCCGGCCACGCCTCAGCCAGCAACTGCTCCGCCGCTTCATCGCACACCGCGATCGGCCCAGCCGGTGTCCCAAATGGAGCCATTTCGTCTCGTCCTGCCAGCAGTTCGTGGGCCTCTGCACCGGTTTCACTCAGCCGCAAGAAAACTTCGTGGCGATGCGCATCGAGCGCCGCCGACTGCGTCCCCGCCTTCGCCGCCAGGACCTCCAACCGAGAGACCGCCACAACAGGGATACCCGCTGGCTCCGCGAGCCCCTTCACCGCACTGAGCCCCACGCGCACCCCTGTAAAGCTCCCTGGCCCGATGACTACCACCATGGCACGCAGCTCACTCAACTGCGCCTCGGCCTCGTGTAGCAACTCCTGCACCGCGGTCACCAGTTTGGCCGAATAACTCCGCACAGCCAGCTCCTTTTGCCCCAGGATTACCACTCCATCCGTTCCTACCCGCCCCAGCGCGACGGATCCCGAGGTCCCACATGTATCGATTGCAAGGACCAGTTGAGAACCGGTTTGCGCTGCGCTTGCAGGAGGAGTCATGGCGTATTCAGGATGCCACAGCACTCCCTGCCAGCCGTTCCCCGCGCGCCTCTTCCGGTAAGCTTGAAGAAGCACCACCTGCGACACTTGGCGCCCCACTCTCGGCTGGTGCGCGGTCATTTTCAACGAGGTCAATCCCCTTGGCGGCTGCAACGGCAACCACATTCCATGACACATGGCGGCCGCGCGCCAATCCATGGGCAATCGCCATCACCGTCACCCTCGCCACCTTCATGGAGTCGCTCGACACCTCCATTGCCAACGTGGCCATGCCCCACATCGGCGGCAACCTTGCCGCCAGCCCCGAGGAAGCCACGTGGGTCCTCACCAGCTACCTGGTCGCCAACGCCATGGTGCTGCCCATCAGCGGTTGGATCGCCAATCGCATCGGCCGCAAGCGCTTCTACATGACCTGCGTCTTCCTCTTTACGGTCGCTTCGCTGCTGTGCGGACTCGCCCCATCGCTCGGCCTTCTGGTCTTCTTCCGCGTGCTGCAAGGCGCCGCTGGCGGCGGCCTTCAACCCAGTGAGCAATCCATACTGGCCGACACTTTTCCGCCTGAGAAGCGCAGCATGGCCTTCGCCGTTTATGGTGTTGCGGTCGTCATGGCGCCCGTTCTAGGTCCCACCGTCGGCGGCTGGATCGTCGATAACTACAACTGGCGCTGGATCTTTTTCCTCAACATCCCCGTCGGGATCATCTCGCTCTACCTCAGCAACCGCCTCGTCGAGGATCCGCCCTACCTCGCCGAAATTCGAAAACGCCGCATCGGCATCGACTACTGGGGCCTTGGCCTGCTCATCGTCGCCATCGGCTCCATCCAGATCATGCTCGACAAAGGTCAGGAGGATGACTGGTTCGGCTCCCGCTTCATCACCACCCTCGCGATTACCGCCGCCGTCGGCCTGATCCTCTTCTTCTGGCGCGAGCTCACCATCGATCACCCCGTCCTCGACTTGCGCCTCTTCGCGCGCCGCAATGTCGGCATGACCCAGCTCGTCATGTTTATGGTCGGCGTGGCTCTTTATTCCTCCACCGTCCTCATCCCCCAGTTCCTGCAGGAGATCATGGGCTACTCTGCGCAACAGGCGGGTATGGCCGTGTCTTCCGGCGGCCTCGTCCTCATGTTTCTGTTCCCCGTTGCTGGAGCATTGGCGCCCCGCTTTGATCCCCGTCGCCTGGTCTCCATCGGCTTCGTCATCACAACCTTCGGCCTTTGGCGCATGACTGAGATCAATCCCAATGTCAGTTTTGGCATGGCGGTAAGCTGGCGCGTCTTCATCGCGTTGGGGCTGCCCTTCCTGTTTATTCCCATCAACACGCTCTGCTATTCCGGTATTCCCCAGGAAAAATACAACGAGGTTAGCGGACTCACGGCCCTCATGCGCAATCTGGGCGGAAGTGTCGGCATCAGCTTCGTCACCACCCTCCTCGCCCGCTACAGCCAGCGACACCTCGCCATGCTGTCGGAACACGCCGCACCCGGCAACCCACCTTTTGAGAGACTGCGCTCGGGCCTCGCCGGCGGCTGGATCGCCCGTGGCTCCGCCCTACCCGACGCCGTCCATCACGCCGGCGCGCAGATCTACGGCATGGCGCAGATCCAGGCCCGCCTGCTTGCTTATGTCGATGTCATCTGGATCATGGTCGGCGTGACCGCCGTGCTCGTTCCGTTGCCATTCCTCATGAAGCGTCCCGCAAAGCGAGCCGGCGCCGCTCCCGCCGCACACTGATGTGCACTTCTGCGAAAACAAGCCCTCAGGAAATCCCCGGGGCCTTCCTGCGAAGCGTCTCGGCCGAAAATGGGGGAGCTGATGGCTGCCTCTACACCGCCTTCAGCGCCTGCTCGAGGTCCGCAACCAGGTCGTCCTTGTCTTCAATACCAACCGACAGCCGCACCAGCCCCTCTGTGATCCCGACCTTCGCGCGGTCCTCATCGCTCAGAGCCGCATGCGTCGTCGTCGCAGAATGCGATGCCAGTGATTCCACTCCGCCCAGCGACTCTGCGTTCAGGAACAGTTTCAACGCGCTCAGGAAGCGCCCTGCCTTCTCGCGCGTTCCCAGGTCGAAGCTCAGCATGGAACCGAAGCCTCTCTGCTGCTTCTTCGCCAGTTCATGCTGCGGATGGCTCTTCAATCCGGGATACGCTAGCCGCTTCAACTTCGTCTGCGTCGCCAGAAACTCCGCCACCGCTCGACCATTCTCATCGTGCTGCTTCATCCTCAGAGGCAGCGTCTTGATCCCGCGCAGCACCAGGTAGCACTCAAACGGCGACAGGATTCCCCCCGCCGCTTTCTGCACAAGCCAGAATCGCTCCTTGTGTTCCGGCTTTGTCCCGATCAGCGCGCCACCCAGGCCATCCGAGTGACCATTCAAAAACTTTGTCGTCGAATGCATCACGATGTCCGCACCCAGGGCTAGCGGGCTCTGCAGAGCCGGCGACATGAACGTGTTGTCAACGCTCACTTCCACACCCTTCGCATGTGCAATCCTGCTCACAGCCGCAATATCCGTTAGCGCCATCAACGGATTGGTCGGGGTCTCGATGTGCAGCAACTTCGTAGTCGCCTTGATCGCCGCTCCCACAGCATCCAGACTGCCGGTGTCGACGTATTCGATCTCGATGCCATAGTGCCGCACGATCAGGTTGAAGAGCCGCGCCGTACCGCCATAAACGTTATGCGAGCAAATCAGGTGATCGCCCGCATGGAGGGTCGCCACCAGGGCATAAATCGCCGCCATACCGCTGGCAAACGCGTGTCCGCTCGTTCCGCCTTCCAGCGCCGCAAGAGACGCCTCCAGCCGGTCCCGCGTCGGATTGCCCGCCCGCGAATAATCCCACCCCTTGTCGGTCCCAATCCCCGTGAGCTCGACCGTTGAAGAAAGATAGATGGGCACATTCACTGCGCCCGTCACCGGATCGGGTTCCTGCCCCGCATGCACTGCAAGTGTCGAATATTTGTAGTCAGACATGATGGTCGATTGGATTTCTGCTCCTGGCTTCTAGCTTATCGCGCAAGGCCAGTGGGCCTGTCAGCAATCGCCAGGTTGCGCAAGCAGCAGAAACCGCCCGTTATCGACCTTCCTCTGTGGCGGTTGCGTCTGTAGCGCCGCGAGTAAAGTTGAAACGGAGCACCCACTCGCTTGGTTGGGGACGCCCCCCGCTCCGCGGCGGATTGAATCGCCAGGCATGCGCAGCCCTTACCGCGGTGCGCGCAAAGTAGTTGCCAGGACCATAATTCGTCGAGTCGGCACTGCGCACCACACCATCTCTATCAACGAAAACGTGGACTTCCACTTCGATTGGTCTGCGCATGCTGCTTCGCGCGCCCGGCGCAACAGTGGGCAGGACACGTTCGGCAACCTCGCCCTCCGCATTCGTCGCAAGGGACGCCTCCTGCGGTCGTTCCTTCGCTTCAGGAGAATGCGAGGGTGTATCCGAGTCGGCAGATGAAGCAGCGGCCATTTTGGGAGTCGCGGTCTCCGCTTCCGATGCACTTTGTGCCGCTCCATTCCCCGCCCCGGCAGCGCTCGATGTTGCCGACTTACCTGTCCCGGAATCAACCGGCGCAACCGGCTGGTCCGCTTCCTTCGCACCCGGAGTCGCAACGGGCGCCGGCACCTCTGCAGGCTGCGTAGTTGTCTGTGTGGGCGGCGGCTGAATGGGCCGCTGCGAACTCTGCGACGAACTCGATCGCAGGACGGAGACTTTCTCGCCAAGTGCCGCCCAAGGAATCCATTCCGGGTGGAAGTGATTCACCATGACTCCTGCCACTACGATCAGCGCAACGAGCACAAGCAAAAATTTCCCGGTACCGAAGCCTCTGCGTTCCTCATCCTCATCTTCGTCGTCATAGGCAATGGAGCGGTGAAAGAGCGCATCTGGAGCAACATCGTCTTCCTCCATAATTCCCTCCGGCGCTGGCTCCGCCATTTCAATAGGTTGCTCACGATCCGGATCCGAATACCCCAGAGCATCGAGCATCAATCTCTCTTTCGGCTTCGCCACAACCGGCGGTTTCGCATCTGACGGTTCTTCTAACTGCCCCGAACCGACTGGCTCTTCCCCTCGATCATCCTCTTCCACGGGCATCTCTCCTGCGCCCCACGACTCGGACTGGGCATTGATGGGAACTGGCGCTTGTCTCGCCGCTTCCGTGGGCGTCCTGCCCCTCTCCACTTCCGCCGCCACCGAAATCGACGTTACTGCCTGCCTGTCACCTTTGGACGGCAGCTCCTGCGTATTCAGAGAAACCGCTCCATCGAGAACCGCATCGATCTTCGCCTTAAGTAGAGCGGTATCTTCTGCACTCTTCCTCTCCAGCTTCGATTGCGACGCCGCTATTTGGGCTACCATCGTCGATTGTGCTTTTGCAGGAACCGGCCATTTCGCAACCCTCTTTCCTTCTGGCCTCACATCCGCCGGCGCTTCCCCAAGCGGCTTCGGTTTAATGTCGATCGGCACCGCAGCAGCCCGCACCACCATTACCGGTCCAGCGGCGGACGGCTCAATAGAGAGGGGCACCGACTCTCGGCCTTCCAACAGGCCACGCATCGCAGCAATCGAGCAGCGCATAGCTGGGTCTACACGCAATGCCTCTCTCACCGCTTCAGCAAACAATAACGGGATCGACGGGGGCACGATCGGCGCTCTTTCCGTCGACCAATTCCACGCCGGCATTCGCTGTGTCATCGCCTCTACGAGCGTGATACCCACAGACCAGATGTCTATAGCCGGCGTGAGATCACCATCCAACGACTCAGGCGCGTTGTAGTCATCGGGCAGCCCCAATTGCTTCGTGACTCCGCCCGCAACCCACAGGTCGTCGCAAGCAATCTTCCACTTGCCAGCCGCACACAAAATGTTCGAGGGCTTTATATGTCCGTGCACCACTTCGTGCTCGTGCAAATATGCAAGAACATTCAAGACCGGAATAAAGACCTTTGCCGCGTCAGCAGCAGACAAAGCACGTTCCGTGATCAGCCGCGACAGAACATCTTCCGCGTGTTCCGTCACCAAATAGACAAAATCGGCGCCATCCACAATGCAGCGGCCGCATTCCAAAATTGGCATCAGGTTGGCGTGCGCAAGCTGATGCACCGCCCTCCACTGAGCAAGGTAGGCGTCTGCTTCTACCCCTTCCGCGGCGATCAGTTTGATCGCCGCCCGCTGAATTCCCTGGCGCACAGTAAGAAAAACACCCCGATCGCCGTTGCCCCCGAGCCACTCCAGCAGCGGGAGTTTCCCTTCGATCGTGCGTCCTTCCCATTCCTGGCGGATAAGAACACCGCTCATTGCACCGATTCTATCCAAGCGTAAGGCCGTGCCTTTCCGCGCACTGGACGAATTGTGGCATCACTCAGAGTCGAGCCGATTCGTGCAGTGCTCAAGAGGGTCTGTCTTTGATTGCAACCGGCAGGCGAAGACGAACTAAACTCCGCCCTCAAAAATATTCTTCGACAAATAGCGTTCCGCCGAATCCGGAATAATCGTCACCACGCGCTTGCCGGGCCCCAGTTCCCGAGCCAACTGCTGCGCCGCGTGCACCGCTGCACCAGCGCTTGACCCAGCTACCAGTCCTTCTTCGGCGGCCAGTTTCTTCACCATCGCAAATGCATCTTCATCCGACACCATCACTATGCGGTCGCACACGTCGCGATGAAACGTCTCGGGAATAAAACTCACGCCGATTCCTTCCACTCGATGTTTTCCTGGCTCGCCGCCCTGCAGAATGGACCCCTCGGTTTCCACTGCTACCGTCACTACCGCCGAATCCTTCTCCTTTAGAAAACCCGCGACACCTGAAAATGTTCCGCCCGTTCCAACCCCTGCAACAAATCCATCCACACGTCCTTCCATCTGCCCCCAAATTTCTGCGGCGGTCGTGTCGTGATGAAAGCGGGGATTTGCCTGGTTCGTAAATTGCAAGGCTGTAAAGGCTCCTGGAATCGCTTGGGCAGCATCATTGGCTCGGCGAATCGCGCCTCTCATCCCCTCTGCCTCCGGGGTCCGCTCCACTTCCGCGCCGAATCCTCTCATTAAGATGCATTTCTCCTCGGCAAATCCCTCCGGGACAAACAATTTCACTTTGTACCCGCGATTCACTCCGATTAACGCCAATCCCACGCCGGTATTGCCTGCGGTTGCCTCCAGAATTGTCGACCCGGGATGTAGCAATCCACGCGCCTCCGCATCGAGAATCATGCCGAGGGCCGCCCGGTCTTTGATGCTGCCGCCGGGGTTCAGAAACTCGAGCTTGGCAAAAATTGAGGCACCTGTGCGTGGCGCCACGCGCGTCAACTGCAACATCGGTGTGTTGCCCACCAGATGCGTGATATCCAGAACAACGCGTAGCGGGGGGACAGATTGGGAAGCGGCCGTCATGAAACTCAAGTCTACGGCATGCGAGCAGCCCGTCGCTGCCCTTCAAATGGCTACTTTTGCACCGGTTGCTTTGTCGGCTTCGGCACGCGTGGCGACGGAAAATAGCCGGTGCGTGTCCGAACATCCAGCTTACCCAAACCCTGCCCTTGCGCGGTCACCTGCACACGCCGGAATCCCTGGTCCGAAAGCGATTTGCTCGAGTGGTAGCCAATCGTATATTGGCTGCGAATATCGCGCGCCACTTCGGCTGCAATGTCGTCGACCTGTTCAATCGACTTGGGAAAGAACGCAATACCGCCCGTTTCGCCCGAAAGCATCTCTAACGCCCGTCGCGCATGGCGCACTTCTGAGTGCGACATTTCGTCGCCAAACAGCAACCCAATCGTGTAAATCACCGGTCCCGATAATTGCTGAACCCTGCGGATCGTCTGCTCCAGAGTCAAAGTTGATGCATTGTCTTCGCCGTCGGTAATAATGATTAAAACCTGTTTCGGGCGCTTGCCATCCGCCACCAGCTTGTCCGCCGATGCCACCACGGCGTCATACAGGGCTGTGCCTCCCCGTGACTCAATATGCGAAAGTCCGTCGCGGAGTTTCTTAATCTCCGACGTGAACTCCTGATCGATAAATGCCTCATCGGAAAAGTTCACGACAAAGGCCTCATCCTGCGGGTTCGACGCTTCAATCAGATCCACCGCACTCTTGTTCACCGCAGGCCGCTTTTTCGACATCGATCCCGAGTTGTCGATTACCAGTCCAATGGAAACCGGCAGGTCCGTGTGTTGAAAACTGATGATGTTTTGCTTCGTACCATCTTCAAAAACCTGGAAGTTATCTTTCGTCAGCGTTTGTACAATCCGCGAACCCTCAAGCACTGTTGCGTTCAGCACAACCTCATCCACGTTGGTCCGCAGAATGTACCCTTCGGTCTCCTTCTTCAGCGGGCCACCTGCTGTCGCAGGAGCAATATCGCCGTCCGGCGACCTTACGGGGTCGCGATCCTGTAATGGCGGGGCGGCTTGCGTCGGCGGAGGGGCCTGCGTCTGCTGGCTGGGCGCTTGCTGACCCCAGACCGGTAGAACCGAGAGAGACAGTGAAACGAAAAGAAGTCCGTTATTGCAAAGGCGCATAGTAGCCGGTACGAGCGTGAACGGTCAGCGGAGGTAATCCTGCGGGAGGATTCAGCTTCACCTTCACTTTACGCCACTTGCCGTCGCGATTCAGATCCTTGGGGGTATAGCCGATCACGTACTGGTTGCGTAGCTCGGTGGAAATCTTCTCCGCGATATCGCCCATTTCCGCAATATCATCGACACGGTACAGTCGCCCTCCCGTCTCTTCGGACAGGTCATTCAGCAGCGCCGGCCCAGTCCGCTCTTCCGGCGTCGCCGCATAAGGATCGAAGATTCCAATTGAATAAATCTCCACGTCGGACTCTCGCACCTGCGAGCGCACTTCACCCTCGGTGTAGCGCGAGCGATTGTCGCCGCCGTCCGAAACCACAAGCAGCGCCTTGCGCTGGTGCTTGGCTTCCTTCATCTTTTCCACGCCATAGTAGATCGCGTCCAGCAGCGCCGTCCGGTGACCGCTGCGCACCGTTGCCAAGCGCGCCTCAATGTCCTCCGTGGAACTGGTAAAGTCCTCAATTAGCTCGGGCCGATCGTTGAAGCCGATCACGAAGAACTCATCCTCCGGGTTCGCCGTCTTGATGAACTGCAAAATCGAGTCGCGTGCGCGAATCAGCTTGGATGTCATTGAGCCCGACAAGTCGAAGATGATCCCAATGGACACCGGCGCATCTTCACTCACAAAACTCGAGATCTTCTGTTCGCCGTTATTCTCATAAACCTGAAAATCCTCCTTTTCCAGACCCGTCACAAGTCGATTCATGGGATCCGTTACCGTGATGGGCACCAGCACCAGGTCAACGTTCACCCGGATCAACGCACCCGGGCGCGCCTTGGTCGCTTCCGGTCCGGTAACGGCAGGAGCCTCGGCGCCCTTAGGGGCAGTTGTTGAGGGTGTGGCCGATGCCGGCGGCGTTACATGAACCTTGTTTAACGGATCGTCCTGGGCGAATGCATCCACCGCCACGCCCGTCACGCAGGCCACAGCAAGAGCAGCCCGGAAAAGAATCGAGGGCCAGCTTTGAGAATTTCTCCGCCGATTAAGATCCGTTGTCATGGGCCGGCACCTGAGATTGATGGCGATATTAGCATGCGGGGCAACCTGCTGGCGTCATCGTCTTATCATTCCAATGATTGCTGCTCCTGGCACTTGCTCTTGAACCGAAAACCCTGCCCCTTCACTGGGATACAATCGAGCTATCCGCGCGTAGCAGCTGTACTGTGCGGCACTCGTATGTCGAACTCAATGTCCATTCCGCAGCGAGGAGTACGTCCTTCCTCATGACCAGTATCTCTCCCGACCCTGCCTGGCAATTCCATCCATCGGCGGCTGGACCGGGAGACGCGCTCCCGCATTCCAAGGACAAACTTTCACCCGCGAGTCACCGAACAAGCTACCAGCGCGGCCCAGGTAACCTCGACTGTATTCTCTTTGGGCTACCCGAAGTCTTTGACGCCGCCAAAGACGAAAGCGTCTACTCACCCGATGCGCGTAAACTTCGACCCCAGAATGAACACGGCTGCGTCATTCACGAAAATGCTCCCGCAAGGTTCGACCATCTGCAACCGTCGACCGCGCCGGGACATGCCAGTGTCCATCTGCGGAAATCCACCGATTTCTTCCCCAAACCGCTGAGCGGCGTTGCCTTTTATGCGTTGGACTAAACCACATCTGGTCCCCGACTCCAGGCGCGTTACGGCATTCCTGGCCGGAGCGATCGTCCTCTTTGCCTCCGTGCACTCTCAAACTCCTTCGGCCCCGACGCCTGCTCCCGCCTCCGCGCCAGCTGTGATCGCTCCTCCGCCCGCGCCACGCTATGTCGTGGTTCTCGATGCGGCGCATGGCGGGGCCGATACTGGGGGACGCCTCGCCAGCGGAGCCTTCGAAAAGGCTGCAACCTTGGATCTCAGTGTGCGTCTGCGTTCCCTTCTCAACGCGCGCGGCATCACTGTGGTCACCACGCGCGAAGCCGACGCCGCCGTTGAACCGGATCGTCGCGCGGGTATTGCCAATCACGCCAAGGCCGCGGCATGCCTCAGTCTCCACATCACCGAAACCGGCGCCGGTATTCATCTCTTCACTTCATCGCTCACGCCCGCCGAGCCGGCGCACTTTGTCGCTTGGAAGACCGCACAGGCGGGCTGGGTCACGCGCAGTCTCGCCCTCGAGGGCTCTGTCAATTCCGCGCTGCAGCATGGCAGCATGAATGTCACCCTCAGTCGAACTGCACTCATCGCCGTCGACAGCATGACCTGCCCTGCCATCGCCATTGAGGTAGCTCCCGAGCGCGGACTGGACGGCACAGTCACTGCCGAACCCGACGATCCGGCCTACCTGGCCCGCGTCGCCACCACACTCGCCAATGCCATGGTCGAATGGCGCACCGATGCCGGTCGCACGGAGGGTCGCCAGCCATGATTCCTCGCTATCAGAAGATTCTGTTCTTCGTCCTGCTCATCGCAGCACTGGGCATGAGCGTCGAACTCTGGCACCTTCGCCAACGCGCGCATCAGCGTCTGCTCGCAGGCGAAGATTCCGCTCCTACCAAGGCTCCCGAAGTTGCACCCGACGTTCAGGCCACCCTCGTCGTTGCCAACGACGCTGACGGCTCTCTCCTCGTGCAGGAGCGCGCTCTGCCATTACCTGGCGACCCCGGAGCACGCGCCCGCGTCGTACTCGGCAAACTGCTCGATCTCTACGCTCAACCCAACGCCGCACACCCTGTTTCCGGCGGCGCAGCCGGAGTTGCCCAGGTCTTCCTGCTTCCCGGTACCGGCCCCCGCGATAGACAGGACCCCGACGCCGAACTGGCTGTCGTCGACCTCACGGGCAACTTCGCCGCGAGCCATCCCTCCGGCCTCGAAACCGAAACCCTCACAGTGCTTTCCATCTGCGCAACCCTGCGCGCTAACCTGCCCCACGTCGCTCAAGTACGCTTTCTTGTCGATGGCCAAGAGCGGCCCAACCTTGCGGGCCACGCCGACCTCACTCGCACCTATCTCACCGCCGACGCCATCCCGGCCGCCGGGGTAACACAATGAGCAGTGCCGGACCCACCATCGGCGTCTTCGACTCAGGTTTTGGCGGTCTCACCGTCCTGCGTGCTCTGATTCGGCGCTTGCCCCATGCCCGCTTCGCCTTTCTCGGCGACACAGCGCGATTACCCTACGGTTCCAAGTCGCGCCGCACCATCTCCCGCTACGCCGCCGAGAGCGCACAATTCCTCGTCCGCGAGCAAGCCGCCGAATTCCTCGTCATAGCCTGCAACACTGCCAGCGCCCTCGCCCTCGAAGCCATACAGGATGCAGTCCCCGTCCCCGTCCTCGGCGTGATCGAGCCTGGTGCTGCCACGGCTCGCGCCTCTACTCACTCTGGCGACGTTCTCGTTATCGCCACCGACGCCACAGTGCAGAGCCACGCTTACGCCGCTGCCTGCCAGAAGCTGGGTCTCCGCGCCATCGAGAAGGCCTGCCCGCTCCTCGTTCCCCTCGTAGAAGAAGGCTGGACGACGCAAGTGTCAGCCGAGAAATACCGCGGTGCGCAAGCCGTGACTGCTACGCCGCAGGTGTTAGTCACCGAAAACGTCCTTCGCATCTACATCGACGAGCTTCTCGCCGAAGCTGCCGCGCAGGGTCACAACTCTGACACGCTCGTCCTCGGCTGCACTCACTACCCGCTTCTGCGCCCGCTCATCGAGAGCACCGCACCCGCCGGAATGAAAGTAATTGATTCTGCTGAAGCCGCCGCTGCCGCAGCCGTCGAACTTATCCATGAGCGTGGCGGCGATCCTTTCGATTCCGAGCCAACCCGCCCGACCCAAATCGCCTGCTTTGCCACCGATTCTGTCGAAAAATTCGAGCGTCTCGGCTCCCGCTTCCTCGGCCAGCCCGTTGGCAAGGTCCAACTCGTCGATCTCGGCGGCTGATATCCTAAAGGACAGCCCGACAGACACTTCTCACTGAACAGTATTCGGAGGAACGGGACAAGCATGATCGATTTGGCAGGTAAAACGGCCGTGGTCTTCGGGCTGGCCAACAAACGCTCCATCGCCTGGGGCGTCGCCCAGAAGCTCTCCGCCGCCGGCGCCACTCTCGCCATTTGTTATCAGAATGAGCGTATGAAGCTCGAAGCCGAGGACCTCATTAAGGAACTCCCCGGCGCCTCCGGCTTTCAATGCGATGTGTCGAACGATAGCGAAATCGACACCCTCTTTGCGCAGCTGAAAGAGAAATACGGCAAGCTCGACACCCTCGTCCATGCGGTTGCCTTCGCCCCTGCCAATGAACTGCGCGGCGAGTTCATCAACACGAGCCGCGAAGGCTTCCGCACCGCGATGGACGTTAGCGTTTACTCCCTCATCGCCGTCAGCCGCGCCGCGGTGCCCCTGATGATCGAAGGCGGCAGCATCATGACCATGAGCTACTACGCCGCTGAGAAAGTCGTCCCCAACTACAACGTCATGGCCATCGCCAAGTCGGGTCTCGAGTGCACGGTCCGCTACCTCGCCTGGAATCTGGGATCCAAAAACATCCGCGTCAACGCCATCTCCGCCGGCCCGATCAAGACCCTCGCCGCCCGCGGTGTCGGCGATCTCACCGAGATGATGCGCGCCCACGCCGAGCGCGCTCCACTGCATCGCAACGTCGATCAGCTCGAAGTCGGCGGCGCTGCGCTTTTTCTCGCCAGCGATCTCTCCGCTGCAATCACCGGCGAAGTCATGTACGTCGATTGCGGTTATAACGTCATGGGTTTTTGAGACAGAGTTTGGTGCAGCTTATTGCACCTGTTCACCCGGCCGGCGGTAGGGCGGCCGCTTTGGCTGGGCTGGCGACACCCCTGACACAACACCAGGCGTCACCATTTTCCCTCCGTCCGTTCCGCTGGCAGCAACTTGCAGCACCATGGGGCCGCCATCTACATTGCGCGAGCCGCTTGACTCAATCCCGACCACTACAGGAGCCGCGTGCGCAGAAGAACGCCTGTTTGCACTCGATTCAATCCCCACCACCACCGGCTCATTCCTCGGTCTTGATACCGGAACTGAATTCGCCGGCGCGGCGGCACTGACAAAATTGCGCGTCTCCCAGCGAGTCCCGTTGATGACCATCACTTTCATCGCGGGTCCGCCATTCACACCCTTAAACGTCACCATCTTCCCCTGTCGCACAGGCGCCTTGGCCGCGGAATCCGCCTCAAACACTTGCGTCCGATGCGCGTTGCCGTTGATGACTTCCACCTTCGTCTGTGCGGAAGGCGTCGCCGCCTGATCCTGAAAGACCTGCGTCCGCGTCGTCGTCCCGTTGATGACCTCAATCCTGGTCTCCGCCGGGGCCGTCTCCTTCGCCGTGCGGCGCGAGGTGCGCGGGGTTTGTTTCGTCGGCGTCGTCTCCGCAGGGGAGATCGCAACAAGGCCACTCAAAATCACGACAGACGCGCAGTACAGACAGGAACGAATCGACGGCATGCAGGGGCCCTCCATGCGCCCGAGTATATGGGCAGGTCCGCGCCGGGTAAAGTGATCCCGCGTCCCACACCCACGCTGTAGTCACATCCCCAGAATCTGTTTCCACAGTTCTGCGTCCACCGGTAACCCCAGTCTTGTGTTTTCTTCCCGCGCCCTCAGCGTTCTTTCTCCGGGACAACGCACCCGTCTGCCGGCTTCCGCTGGCGTGCACCTCTCGACCGAAGACACAATCGCGTCCGCTATCCGCTCTCGTTCATCCGCAGACCCGAATGCCGCCGGATCCACCGCCAGAAATACCTGCGAAATTCCCGTTTCGCGCAAGGGATCGTTTCCCAATTGATGCGTCGCCAATCCCAGCCCTAGCATCGCACCCATCATATCCAACACAATTGAGATGCCCGAACCCTTCCAATATCCCGCCGGCAGCACTCTCTGTGACTTCTCAATTGCCGCCGGGTCCCGCGTCAGCTCGCCTTCGCCGTCAAATCCGCCCGGCACGGGAAGTTGCTCGCCACGTGTCCGATAGCCTTCCAGTGCGCCATATGAAAACTGCGACATCGCCGTATCCAGCACCACCGGTCGCTTCGCTCGCGGTACTCCGATTACCAGCGGATTATTCCCCAGCACCGGATCGAGTCCGCCCCAAGGCGGCATATTGGGCATCGTGTTTGTCCAGCACATGCCAATCAGCCTAGCCTCAGCAGCCTGCCATCCGTAGGTCCCACCCCGCATCCAGTGGTTAGTATTGCCCAATGCCACACATCCCACTCCCTGCACGCGCCCCAGCGCAATCGCCCGCTCCATGCAGAATTCCGCATTCAGATTGCCCGGTCCCCGGCACCCATCCCACCGCTCGACTGCGCCAAGCCTCGTCTTCAAAACCGGCTCGGCGTGCACATCCACGCTCCCATTGCGAATCATTGCCACAAATCGCGGAAACCGAGCCACGCCGTGCGTGTATACCCCGTCCCGGGTCGTCTCCGCAAACAATTGCGCACACCGCTCTGCGCGCTCCTGGGCAAATCCCAGTCGCACCAGCACGCCCGAAAGCATCATCTTCAATTCTTCAAAAGGAATGCGATTCATTCGGATTTCGCTCGACTCAAACGGCTTCCTTCCTGCATCGGCTGCGCAAGAATTTTTAAAGCCGATTCTGAAGGAGGCCAAGCCTCGTCTGGCAAACCACAGGTGCCGCAGGCACATCTAGTCCTTCAGCGTCACTGTGATTTTGCGCGCGTCCCCACCCGTTGAAGTGATCGCGATTTCGCCGGTCGCCTTCTTGCGAATGCTTTTGAACTTATCGCCCCACTCCACCAGCACAAGCGCATCCGGCGTCAGCAACTCATCGAGCCCCAACGTCTCCAGTTGCCGCTCACCTTCCAGCCGATACACATCGATGTGGTAAAGCTTCACTGGCTTGCCGTTCAACGTGCCGTCATATTCATGCAGAAGCGTAAAAGTTGGGCTGGTCACTTCATCGGGCTCGGCCGCATCCAGAGCTTCGGCAATGCCCTTCACCAGCGTCGTCTTGCCGGTGCCCAGGTCCCCTTTCAAAAGCAGCAATTGAGGCGGCTTCAGCAAATGAGCGAGTTTGCGGCCCACCTCAATGGTGTCGGCGCCGCTCTTCGTGGTGAACTCGTGGGTCCTGCCTTCAGTAGCAGGTGCGGCGTTGGTCATTCCAGCCCTCAGTTACTACTCCAAACAAAGAAGCTCTTCTTCCATCATTGCTTAAATGGGCAAGTCACCCTCTGCGACGAACGTCATTCAATATCACGTCGGAAAGGCCGCTGCATGCTGCGATGTTCATCTTTCAACTTCCCTCGCAGAGAGCTGCTGCATGGAATGCCCCTGCAACCAAACATAACCGCTTCCCCCTCGCGAACGAAAGCGAAAAGCCTGAGAAAATTCGCGCAGCGTGTCCGTCGGGAGCAGTGTGTGCTCGTCCACGGAGCGGACCGCGAGATCCGCCGCCAATCCATGCAGATACACTGCCGCCTCTACCGCACGCGCCGGATCATCCGCATATTGGGCAAGCAGTCCAGCCGTCAGTCCCGTCAACATATCGCCACTGCCGCCCTTGGCCATCGCCGGATTCCCGGTCGTATTTACCGCAACATGCGCGTCGGGATGGGCGATGAGCGTGCGCGATCCCTTCAACACCAGCGTCAGGCTGTGCTTTTGCGCAAAACTGCGGGCCGTCTCCACGCGGTTCGCCTGGACCTCAGCCACCGTTGAACTCACCAGGCGAGCCATCTCACCCGGATGTGGCGTCAGCACAATCATGCGCCCCGCGTTTCCCATCCGCGCCAGCTTTCCCAGCAGCGGCGGATTCGCAGCAATAAGATTCAGCGCGTCCGCGTCAATCACCACCGGCATCTTCGTCGCGTTTAACAAAGCTGCAACAAACTTTGCCGTAGCGGCGCCCTGTCCCATGCCCGGCCCAATCGCCAGAACCGTTATTCCATGCGTCAGCTTCTCAAAAAACTTTGCCGCAGCGCCTTTGGCCGCAATCTGTCCGGTTGCGCCCGCAGGCAGCGGCACCGTCATCAACTCCGGCGCGATCGACGCCACTTGCGCCAGCACCACCGCAGGCACCGCGGCCGTGACCAACCCCGCCCCGGCGCGCATCGCCGTCAGCGATGTCATTGCAGGCGCGCCCGCTTTGCCCAGCGATCCCCCCACCACCAGCACGTGCCCGAACTTGCCCTTGTTCGAGTCCACTGGCCGCGGAATTTCGGTCAACGCGTGCGCCGAACCACACCACGTCAGGGCAAGTTCCGACACCATCGCCGCATCCGGCGACCCAATTGGCGCCACGACTACCGGCTGATCCCAGCGGCGCGTGAGTTGCCCGAACACATGCGCAGGCTTTGGTACCGTAAACGTCACCACCGCATCCGACGGAAAGACGGCCGAGTCCTGCCTACTTGCGAACGAATCCGCCGGCCATCCCGGTGGCAGATCCACTGCAAGAACGGGTACCTGGCAATTCTTAATCCACTCGAGCGCTGCCAGCGCCATACCTTTCAGCGGCGGACTGAACCCCGTTCCCACCACTGCGTCGATGAGCAAATCCGTGTCCAACGCTTTGTTGAACTGCGCCAATTCGCTCGGTTCTTTCACAACATGGATGAGCCCATGCGCCGGTGTTGCCAGCTCGCGCCAGGCCGCTGCCGCATCGCCCGACATACCCTCCGGAGTGCCCAGCAGAACGGTCGTCACCTGCAGACCCGCCGTCGCCAGCATGCGCGCCGTCATCATCCCGTCGCCACCGTTGTTGCCGCGCCCGCACAGCACTGTCACTCGCTTCGCAGTGGGGAACCGCTCGCGCGCAAACGTCGCTACTGCCGTCGCCGCCGCTCGCATCAGCCGCAACGACGGCACACCGAACCGCTCCGTCGTCACACGATCGCAAACCTTCATTTCCGCTGCCGAAAGAACCTTCATCGCATCTATCGTATAGCTGTTGACAGTTACGCGCGTCCGCGGTCCCGCAGTTGATAATTCTTCCATACCGTCGGAGTTCCCAATGACCGTTCAGAATCCTCCCGCTCAGCCTGCCAAAGCGGTCTTCAACCTCGCCGCCCTTGCCCAGACGTTTCCTCCCACCGCCGACACGATGCTTCTCGACATGCGCCTCACCGACGAGCCCGCTGCCAGTTCACGGCTGTTTCGTATCTATCGCCCGGTACCGAAGCACTACCACCAGACATGCGACGAATACCTGCAGGTCATCGCCGGTCGAGGCGTTTTTGTTATCGAGGGTAAAGAGCCCGTGGAGCTCGGCCCGGGCCAGCTTCTGTTTTTTCGTCGCAATACGGTCCACAGCATTCCTCAGGTCATCGAGGCGCCGCTCGTATTCTTCGCGGTCGACACACCGCGTCGCGACCCATCCGATGTGCAATTTGTCGATCCAGCCGAAGGCAGACCAGGACCGTTTATCCGCACGATCCCAACATATTAGGTCATTACGACCTGAGCTCTATTGCCGTCCCATCGCCGTCTGCACCAGCAGCCACACGTTCAACACCGCGATCAGCACGGCCGTCGTCCATGCAAGCGCCTTCAGCCATATCGCATTCACAAACTCGCCCATCAGTTTGCGGTTCCCCGTAAACAGCACCAACGGCACCACGGCGAAACTCAATTGCAGCGACAAAATCACCTGGCTCAGAATCAGCAGTTTTTCTGTCCCCTGTTCACCGTTGATGGCCACCACAAGAATCGTCGGCACAATTGCAATGCTCCGCGTGATCATCCGTCGCGCCCATGGCTTCACCTTGAGGTGGATGAAACCTTCCATCACGATCTGTCCGGCCAGCGTCCCGGTAATCGACGAGTTCTGCCCCGACGCCAACAACGCCACCGCGAACAACGTGCTCGCGAAAGCTGTTCCCACCAGCGGGCTCAGCAGTTTATATGCATCTTCGATCGCCGCCACTTCAAAATGACCGCTACGATAAAAAACTGCCGAGGCCATAATCAAAATCCCGGCATTCACAAACAACGCAAGGGTCAGCGCCAGAGCAGAATCCACATTCGCCAGATGAATCGCTTCGCGCTTGCCTTGGGGTGTGCGCTGGTAGCGTCTGCTCTGCACGATTGATGAGTGCAAATACAGATTGTGCGGCATCACCGTTGCGCCCAGAATTCCGATCGCGATATACAACATCGCAGGATTCGCCGCAATCGCGGGCGACGGCACAAACAGACTGTGCAACGCTTGCCAGTAGTCCGGCCGCGACAGAAACATCTGCACGCCGAACATCGCCAGAATCGTTCCGATCAACGCGATTACCAGCGCCTCCACATACCGAAATCCCCACTTCTGTAGCAGCAGGATCAGCAATACATCCAGCCCGGTAATCAGCACCCCGTAGAACAGCGGAATGTGGAAGAGCAGTTGCAGCGCAATCGCCGACCCAATCACCTCCGCCAGATCGCACGCGGCAATCGCAATCTCCGCACCGACCCACAGCGCAAAACTCACGCGCTTGCCGTAGCGCTCATGGCACAGCTGTGCCAGGTCGCGCTCCGTGGCCACTCCCAGTTTTAGGGCAAGGCTTTGGAGCAGAATTGCCATCAGATTCGACAGCATCACCACAAACAGCAGCGTGTAACCGAACCGCGATCCGCCCGCAATGTCAGTGGCCCAGTTTCCCGGGTCCATGTAGCCCACGCTGATTAGAAATCCCGGCCCCAGAAATCCCAGCAGCCTCCGCCAATACACCGGCGATTGCGATACGCTCACTGTCGAGTGCACCTCCGGTAAGGAGGGCTCGGTCAACGCGCCTGTTGGGGTCACTTCAGTGGACATAGGGGGACAAAAGGCTGCAACGAACCTGCAACGCCCTCAGTATGCCACAGAATGTTAACTATAGTTAATTACTTTCGTTATTTTTGATTACAAGGACCCTTCGGGCCGCAACCACACAGCTTCCGCCGCCGGCCGGCCCACGATTGAGATTCCCGTAGGCAATTCAATCGAAACAGTTTGGTCATAATTCTGCCGAACCACTTTGAGATTCCGGCTCGGCCCGATCCCCATCCGATGCAGGAACTCCAGCAGCTTCGGATCCCTCTCGTGCAGACTCACCACGGTGTAGAATTTGCCCGCAGCCGCCTCTGACAGCGGCACTTCGCCTCGCTTCTTCTTCTGCTTCGGACTTT
>Ga0210385_10000436_pt1 | contig 30638 bp, 14 predicted proteins | sample IncBWH26OmetaG_FD_160107 | JGI IMG/M metagenome (GOLD analysis project Ga0210385, IMG submission 160107) | Forest soil microbial communities from Barre Woods Harvard Forest LTER site, Petersham, Massachusetts, United States - Inc-BW-H-26-O ...
GCGCGAGCGTGATTTTGCGTACAACACGTCGGTGACGAACGTTAGAACAACGATCGTTACAAACGTCTACTCGCAGCCAGTGGCCGCCGCGGCATTCACAGAACACGCTCACGCAAGCTTCAATGGCCCCGGTGGCAGGATAGCTGCCCCGACCGCTGATCAACGCCGGGCAATGAGCGCGCCGCATTACGCCCCTGTCATGGCCCAAACACAGCATGAGAGGGCAGCCAGCGGGGAGCGCAGCTTATTGGCATCCGTGAACCATGCTAGGCCCATCATTGGAGCCATGCAGCGGCCCGCGGCATCCACCACTCAAATATCCGGACTTGCCCGTCCGCCATCGTTACACACTGGAGCCACGGTGTCTGAGGTCCCGCGACGCAGCGATGCATCCCAGGTGCGGCCGGCTCAGGTCAATCGCGCAGCGACGCAGGAGCGCGAAGTAAACTCATACCAGAACACACAACATCTGCCCGTAGAGCGAAGCCGCCCGGCGCCGAACGCGGCGGTTACTCGAAATACCGTCGATGCCGCGCCCCGGCAATCAGCGACGGTGCGGGAACGACCGCTCCCTCCTTCCCCGCCGTCGACCAGCAGGCCGGCTGCACGGGAAACGAAGCCGGCTGAATCTCACTAAGCCTCTGCAGCCCTCGAGGCTGCTGGCACCATGTCCGCGGATTTCAAGGAAGCACTCGGCGCCTATCGACACGGCTCCCTAACCGTCACCCAGTTGAAGCAGGTCATGGACCGCGCCATCGCGGAATCCGCGGACGGCGGCTCCTCTGTGCGAGCATCGCTCGCGCTTCATATCACCGAATGTTCGGATACGGAACGGGCCGAGTTAAATGCACTGTTCGATGGTCTGCCGGATGACCCCTCAGAACGGTCTGGAACCAGAATTCGCACCGCTGTGAAGCACACCGCGGACTCCGAGGCTGCAGAAACCCGATTCCGGCCACCGAACTCACCACCGCAATCAGAATCACGTCAACCGCAGACCGTACCGGAATTGGGTCCCGGATCCATCATCGGGGGCCGATACCGGCTCGTTCGCGAGTTGGGCCACGGTGGCATGGGCATCGTTTTTCTGGCTGAAAGCGCGGCGGACGGACAGGCACTGGCCGTCAAATTGCTGAACCAGAATTTTCGGGGCTATCCGGAGGCGGCTCAACTGCTGCGTGAGGAAGCGCGCAAGTGCCTGAGCTTGCGCCACCCGAACATCGTCGCCGTCTATCCGCTCGAGCGCGACGGCGACAGTTACTGCCTTCCAATGGAGTATCTCGCCGGGAAAACGTTACGCGAGCTACTCGATGAGGATTACGCGCGGGGTATGCCAGTCGCGCAGGCCGCCTCCATCATCACGGCTGTGGGGGCTGCTTTGAGTTACGCCCATGACCATGGAGTCATACACAGCGATCTCAAACCCGGCAACATCTTCATTACCACCGGCGGCAGCCCGCGAATCCTGGACTTTGGCATCGCACGTGCGATTCGCGCAGACCGCAATCGGTTCGATCCGGGTTCGCTTGGCGCCCTGACCGAGGCTTATGCGAGTTGCGAGATGCTGGAAGGCGCTGCCCCCGACTTCAGGGACGACATCTATGGGCTGGCATGCGTCATCTACGAATTACTCACTGGCGTTCACCCGTTCGGCGGCCGCTCCGCCGTCGAAGCACGCGCAGCGAACCTGCGGCCGGTTCCCGTTCGGACACTGACCGAAGTCCAAAACGGCGTGCTGTCCCGCGGCCTCGCGTTTCTACGCGCCGAGCGCTCCGCGAGCGTGGAGGACCTGGCCAGTCTATTCTCCACGAAGACCATTCAGCGATCTCGGTCGACACGCATGACCTGGGCGATCGTGGGTTGCGGCGCCGTGGCCGTTGCAATCGCCCTGGGAGGATGGTGGTCGTTTCATATGGCCAGTCCGTCGAAGGCGCGTTCGGATCTTCGGCCCGGCCAAACCGAGCCAATGCCGCAAACCACGACCCGCGCCGCGGTTTCTCGGCCCGAACTCACAGCATTCAGCGACTGCGCCGCATGCCCCACCATGATCGTCCTACCGGCCGGAACCTTTCGCATGTCTTCCTCCCGCGAGGAGATGGGTCGGGCCGAAAACGAATTTACCCAAAGGCTCGTGCGTTTCCGGCGGCCACTGGCGATGAGCAAGGCACCGATCACCCGCGGGCAGTTCCGAGCTTTTCTCGATCAAACCGGACGTGCCGCATCCGCTCGGTGTCTCGACGTTCGCGCCTCGCCCAAGGCTGGGCTGGGATATCGAAATCCCGGCTTCCCGCAAACCGATGATCAGCCGGCTGTGTGTATCAGTGCGGACGACGGCATGGCCTATGCAGATTGGCTCAACCGCATCGTCGGAAAGAACGTGTATCGCTTGCCGAGTGAAGCCGAGTGGGAGTTTGCGGCCCGGGCGGGCACTCGAACGGCCTACGCCTGGGGTGATACGGAATCGGACGCCTGCCGATACGGCAATTTCGGTGATCAGGATTACGAAAAAGCGCAGCATGCGAAATCGCACGCCCCTTGCGCCGATGGGTATGCCTACACCGCTCCCGTCGGCAGTTTTCCCAGTAACGGTTGGGACCTGCAGGATATGGTAGGGAACGTTCGTGTGTGGACCCGTGGCTGCTCGCCGCCCATCGACCCCCACGGAATAGATGACGGCGACAGTTGGATCGACTGTGAACAGCAGTTTTTGACGGCCCGCGGCGCGGGCTTCGCGACCCCACTCGGGGACGCGGCGACTCGCTTTGCCGTTCGTCTCGAGCTGCCGCGGAATTCCACGGCGACGTCGAATGAGATGGGTTTCAGGGTCGTCAGAACTGAGTGAGGTCGCATCGACGGGGCTAAGGTTGAAGAACCCAATGCATGCTCATGCGTCCCCAGTAGGATATCGCCTTCGCCCCCCTTTGCCGCGGCGAGAACCGAGCACTGTCCAAGACGCAGCGCACTACCGCGTCGTCCAGAGTGCTTGAGCCGCTCGAGGCGTCGACCATCACTTTCCGCGCCGCGCCGTCGGGACCCACCAGCACCAGTACGACCGTGGTGCCGGTATCGCCTCGTCTAACTGCAGAACTCGGATAGGGACAGGAGTCCACGAAGGACGGGACCGATGCCATCGGTAGGATTGCCGGCACGGCCTTACCGATTTCCGGCACCGAATCATCTGCGGCGGACTCGGGATTGGCCGGTGCGGCCGCCACGGCCGGCGCCGGCAGGCGACTGAGTTCCTCTCTTGCAGGCCCGGACACCGAACCATTGGGATCCAGCCTGAGCGATTTTCTAAATTGAGCGCGGGCTTCGCCGCTTCGGCCGAGGGCCAGATAGGCTTTGCCCAGGTAATAGTGTGCCAGCGCGTTGTTCGGATCCGCCTTGAGCCCCGTTTCGAACTTTGCGACTGCCGCTTTTGGATCACCCGCTCGGATCAACTCGTACCCCGCGGCAAATAAACTGTCGGAAGCTTGCGCGTTGCACGCCGTCGATCCCCATAATCCACTCAGCAGAAACACGACCAGCGGCATTGCGTAAGCCTTCATCTGAAATTTAATTCCCATTGGTTTCGACTCATTCACGTTGGCTCGCGCCCGTTTTTGCACAGGAGACTCGAGCCCCACAATCTCAGAAGACCAACAACGCCGGACTGCGCATCAAGAATGTGCCCGAGACACACGTGCCGCCGACCAATCGTTGGCCTCTGGACGACCGGAATCCCTCGGCCCCGTTTAAATTCAGGGATGCGCCAGCCGCAACGGGCATGATAGCGGCCGACTCGATGTCTGCACTAGAACCGTCGATCGAATCACTCCCAGGACCGGGTCGAAAAAGGCGAATCTCACCCCAATGGAGCCCGTCGTGGCATGTCCCGCACCGCCATGCGCACCTTGAGACCACTCCGGTGAGGAGCCGCATGGGGATCGAATCATTCATCCGTTTTTGCGATGCGGCATGCCCACCGCGTACAGCGCGCCCACTACACGACCGCAGCCCTGATGTTGGGCCCGTTGGCTCGGTTATCAGAAATTGACCTGGAATGCTCCGGAAATGCCGGGGGCGAGGGTCATCTGTCCGGTCCTGCAGTCTACATTCATGTAAATCGCAGGCGTCACCTGAAAGGAAAGCACATCCTTCTTGATGTCGATACTCATCTGGTTTCCGATGCTGGCACCAAATCCGGACGACAGCGTCTTCATGCTATCACTGGTGTTGTTGTAGACGCTCAATTGCAGCTGCGGGGATAACAGGTGAAAGGAGCCCGGCGCAAAGATGTCCGCAACGGTTAGGGAAAAACTGCCCGTGAACGTAAAGCGTGGATCGTTGTGGCTAACCTTCTGGTCCGCGGCAATTCCGGGCCCCATGCCAATCTCCACATGCGTGCCATCCTGTGCGCTTCGATAGGTCAACCACGCCTGGAATTGGAGCGACAGCGATCGTTCCAAAGGGGTCCAGCCCGATGGCTTCGTGGTGAAAAATGGTTTGGCGACGTATTGGCCGCCGAGCTGCGCTTGCCCTATGACATCCGCCCCGCCCTTCGCGGGCGACGGAGCAGGCGTCGGAGGGCCCACGGCAGGCGTTCCCGGCATGTTGATCACCGGGTGATAAGTCAGGTCAGGTTTGCGACCTAGCCGAAGATCGGGCAGGAGGCGCAATCGCATTGCCGGTCCGCTATGTAAACCACAGTACGAGCCGGCAACCTTGATGGTTCTGTACGGAATGAGCGCCTTGAGTGTTTCGAAGTCCAGAATTCCGGTCTGCGGCAATTCGAGCAGGCGTTGAAATTGCCTGAGGGCGGTTTCCGTCACATCGTCGAATACCCCGTTGGGCATCGGCTTGCCTTGAGGCGTTTTGGTGCCCAGCAGGTTCATTTTCACCAGCACGACCTGCAAACGCGACACGTCTAGCCCGTGGTCACCTTTCTTGAGCGGAATTTTCTTTATCGACACTTTTCCCCCAAAGACCCTGATGGGCACTGACGTGATTGACTCATTACATGTGCGGCGCTGCGTGTCAAGCAAGGGTAACGGGCCGCGAATCTCACCCAAGGGAACACGAATGCATTGGCGGAATCCGACGGTGCCCCGTCATGTGCCCGTGATCACGACACCCATTCGGTGCCTCCCCAAGTTGGAACCGCCTGCTTCCATGCAGACGGATTTGAGTGTCGTCGCCTCGGTACGACTGCGCTCCTGCCGCTCAGGACCCGATTCCGAACTATCGGCATCCAGCGAGCGCGGCTCTGGATCCGTCCGCCGTCCAATTGTTGGATCTTCAGCGTCAATCTACAATGCCCCCGATGAATGAAGACCCGCCGCCAGGACCTCCGAGCGACGCCACCCGCATCCGCCCAATCGTTGCGCCGACGCAAAAGCTGACGATTCCCGGGCTCGTCATCGGTGAACGGATTGGGCAAGGGGGCATGGCGGAAGTCTATGAAGCGGAGGATCGGGGATTCACGCCGCCGCGGTTGGTGGCAGTGAAGCTCATCGAGCGCGCACTCAGCGTGAATCCGGAGTTCAGGGCGCGGTTTGAGCGCGAAGCCTCAATTGTTGCGAGCTTTCGGCATGACGGCATAGTGCACGTCTATTCGAGCGGAGAGGTGAGCGGAACCCAATATCTGGTCATGGAATACCTGCCGGGTGGCACCCTGGCGACCAAGCTCGAACAGGGACCATTACCCCAGACGGAGGCGCTTTGGACGGCGGCGCGGCTCGCGGATGCCCTCGCCTATTCTCATGCCTCGGGGATCATTCATCGCGACTTCAAGCCCGGGAATGTCTTGTTCACGTCCAAAGGCACCCCGGTACTGTCGGACTTCGGCGTGGCCAAATCGACCTCGCCCACGGATGCGGCTCTAACCCGCCATGTCTCGGCAATCGGGGCGCCCCGCTATATGGCGCCCGAACAGGAACGCGGCGAGGAGGTCAGTGATCGGGCCGACGTATTCAGCCTCGCCTTGACGCTATACGAAATGCTCACCGGTGAGCTGCCTCCAGCCAAACTGAGGGTGAACCCGCGCTCCGCGGATGTTGCACCGCGGCTGCCAGCGGTAGAACCGGAGGTGGTGGAATTGATCTGCCGCGGCCTGCGTGCGGATCCAGGTGAAAGGCCCAGCGCACGGGAATTCGAGGTGGCCCTCGATGATCTTGATCCGAATCGGACGCGGCCACGCGGCGCCGTTGCCCCACATCATCGGCCGCGACTTCCGGGAGCGAGGCGATGGTATTCACTGCTGATCGGTATTGGGCTCATCGCAGCCATCGGCATTGCGCTGGTCGTAATGAGAATCGACCGGACGTCTCCTCCAGCGGTGCCGGCGCAGTCCATATCTCCCATTGCCTCAGCGCCGGGTCCCGCGCGGCTGGCGATCAATCGCTCTCCCCAAGACGCTCGCGTCTATATTGATGGCGCCGAGGCGGTCGGCGACGTCGTTAGACTCGAGCCCAAACCGCACGAACTGGTGGCACTGGCTCCCGGTTACTACGGGGTCGTTCAGAATCTGGACCCTGGTGCGGATGGCAGAACGTCTATTGAAGTCCATCTCAATGCCGTGGATCAGCCCACCGGGGCGGCATTTGATCAGTTCTTGGATATCGAAGATGAGCTGTCGCACCAGGCCGATGCTGGCGGAAGCACGGCGCAAGAGCCGGGCCATACCGGTGCGTCGAGCGATGAGCTTGCTCGGAAAATCGACGCTCTCCCGGAGCCGACATTGCAAGCCGCTTTGCAAATAAGGATGCTTCAGGTATCCGGGCGCACGGCAGAGGCGGAAACGCTCGGGAAGTCGATATCCGAGCTCGCTCGGTTAGGCGACGCGCGCGCAGCGTCGACAGTTGCTTTGCTGCTGGCGTTGAGCCGTGGGCATTTCACCTCGGAAATGATAACCCCGGAGCTGACTCAGGCTTCATCCGCCGGAGATCCGCTCGCCACTTTCCTGGTTGCGCTACCGCTCCTCGATGAACTTTCCAGCGTTCCTGGCGGTTTCCGCGCCGACAGCAGCCTGAAACGCAGCTACTGCGGGCAGCTTGCAAAGGCTCTCGCTCAGGGCTTGGGCGGACTTCCCAAATTCAGTCGCAGCGACTGTCCCCGATAGGCGCCTATTTCAGCAACACCTGGAGCCGGCGGTTTCTGCTGAATGCCTCCGTTGTGGAGGCGGGGTCGAGGGGGTCAGCGGAGCCGCGCCCGATCACCTCGACCCGTCCTTGAAGCGTGGGATCACGTGCGAGCAAGGTCTGGTAGATGGCCTCAGCCCGATCCTTGGACAGCGACACATTGTGCGATTCCGTGCCCCGGACGTCCGCGTGACCGACAAACACGAAGTGCCGATTCTGGAAACCGGGATCTTTGAGCGCCTCGGAGAGCTTGACAATATTGTTACGCGTTGCGGCGTCCACGATCGTCGAGTTGGTCTCGAAAGTTATGGGTATCGCGACAGAGGGTCCGGTCACCTCGTTCTGCGGATGAGCAGTCGCAGCCGAAGCCGCCGCCGCCATCCCCACCACGGATAGATTCAGGTGCACATACACCGAACCCTTGAGTCCGCGCACGATCCCCTCAGTGGTCGGATTCTGAACTTCGGTATCGATTTGCGCCGCCAAAGCGCGAATTGGCTCATCAGATGAATTGAGAATGCGTGCCCGAATGATCAACGGGCTCGCATTCTGCGCGTCGCCGCGACTATCGAGCAGCTTTGCGTACTCGTAGAGGGTATGAGCCCGCTGCGTATCTGAGCCCGCGAGTGGATAGGCGTTGACGAACGATTCGGCGGCACGCTTCTCCTCGGCAACATCGGGCGAGTCAGCCAAGACTTCGCCCAGTAGCTCGGAGGCCTCATAGCTCGGGCACGAATCCATTGAGTGCTGAAGAAACGAGACTGCCTCATCGTGCGCACTTGCCGTGATGCGTGCTTTTGCAAGCATGAGGTATTGAGTTCCGAGTTGGCAGTTGGTGCCCTGATCGGCAGCGGCGATACCGCTAGCCAAGACCAACGCGGTGCAAATCAACAGCTTCATCGGGCAGATCCTCGCTCGAGCGCCAGCTTGCTCCCGGGAAAAAGGTTAGCACGACCACTTTTGGCAAGCGAGCATCGGGGTCCCTTACCATATTAGATCCGGGATATTCACCGGGCTTGGATCGGGAGCTCTTGTGGCGGCACGAGTCAACGGTAGTTGGTGCAACGCAACGTAGCCTTGTCGGCGCAAGAGCAGTTGCAAGCTGCTCGGGATAGATAGGAATGTTCTCTGAGAGGCGGCGAAGTTCCACTATCGGCAAGGCGGCAACCTCCTTGCACGGGGTAGCACGACCAGTCGGGCGATGCGGGATTGGCCACCGTTGGGTCTGCCTCGCCCGGCGGTCGGCCTCAAGAGCTTCAAGATGCGTCAGCGGCTGAGCGCGAAGGGCCACACGCTCAGCATGAATTCATTTCATCGGAGAACCCGTGCCGTGCCGCCTTCGCATGGATTCGTTATTACCCGCATTCAATCAAATGAAATCCAAATGGGCGCCGGGAAAGTGGAAAAGGTCCATCAGTCAAACGCCTTCTCGGAGAATGCCAACTGGATCGACCCTTCGCACTAACGAGACCTGCCTTCGCGGCGACATTACGGGACCACCCGGGCCGTGCTGGCAGAGGGTAAGTTGCTTGAAAGACAAGTGCAGTGTCGCAAGGCGCGGGCCACTCACAAAACGTTTCGGCGCGCACGCCGTTTCGCGATTGCAAAAGAAACAGCGGTGGTGCAGATTGATCTTGTTAGAAGGCGCGTCGCAAATGCTTGGTATAAGCGGCGCGTCAAGAACACAAATAATGATGGGTCAGAGCAATTGCGGGCATGCGACAAGCACTCCGGCTACGGCACTGCAGCAGACTGCCATGAGCAGGGTCTGGTGAGTCACTGAGGAGTGTTTTTGGGGGATATGGGGTCATCCCCTACCCGTCGGGTGTGCTCACGGTCCTCGGAGCCAGGGAGACAGACCGGTGAGAAAACGAACCGCGCGCGTGGGAAGCGGGCTTGCACGGTATCGCGTGCTGGGAGCAGCCCTGTTTTCATTGGCCTGTGCGGCGGGATGTTTTGCTGCATCGCCGTCAGCGGTCGCGGATCCCTCCCTGCAGGAGTTGCGAGCGGCGGCAGCACGGACGAGTGGGACGCAACACATTACCGCGGTGTGGGCCTTGGCGGATGGGCTGAAGGACCGGGGCGATTTGCTCGAGGCCGAGCGCGAGTTGCGGGGGCTCGCCGCCACCCCACAGGACGCGCCTCAACGTCGTGGCACAGCGCTGCGTTTGGCCGCCGTATTGACGGCGTCCGGACAGGTGGATGAGGCGACGAAGGAATTGCAGGTGGTCGATGCCGCTGGGGGAGCGAGCGCCGGCCCGGAGCGGCTGATGCTGCAGGAGGTGAAGGGCCACCTGGCCGTGCGCGGCGGGGATTTCGCTGCCGCCGAACAGGCCTTCGATGCACAGGCCGCCGAGGCACATACCCTGGGGTTGACGGGCACCGAGCTGCGCGCCGGGATCAATGCACTGCGGGCCCATTTTGATCATCAGCAGATCGAGGGGGTCCAAGAGCGATTACAGAGCTTGGACGCGCAGCTGGCCCTGCTTCCGGGCGGTGAGGAACACGCGACCCTGGAGCTGGCGGTGGGGGAACTGTACGAACGCGCCGTGCATGAGTTCCTCTTCCCGGTGGCACTGCGGGCGCGCGCCTATGCTCACATTACCGCAGCCCAGGTGGCGACGCAGTCGGTGCGGACCGAAGCCTACGCGGCCGGTTTGTTGGCGCTGATGTACCAGGACGAGGGCCGCCCCGCCGAGGCCCTGCCGTTGACCGGACAGGCGATCTTCCTCGCCCAATCCGTTGATGCGCAAGATCAGCTGTACCGCTGGCAGTGGCAGGCCGGACGGCTGCAGCATACGCTCGGGCAGGAGCAGGCCTCCCAGCAGTCCCTGGATCAGGCACTCTTTACATTGTCGGCGGTGCGGGATGATGTGCTGCACAGTTCCCGCCAGGCCTTCAGCACGGTGGTGGAGCCCGTGTATATGGGCTATGCCGATGCACACCTGCGGGCCGCGGCGGCATTACCGGAAGGCAGCCCGGCGCAGCAAAGCGCACTGCGCCAGGTGCGCGACCAGTTGGAGTCGCTGAAGGTCAGCGAGCTCCAGGACTACTTTCAGAGCAATTGCGCCGCGAGTGCGAACGGGGCGACCTCCACAGATCTTCCGGGTACGGCGGTGGTCTATCCGAGCCTGCTGCCCGATCGGCTGGAGGTGCTGATCGAGGCCTCCGGAACCATCCACCGCTATGCCGCGGCGGTGCCCCAGACCGAAGTCACCGCCACGGTGCGCCGGTTGCGCATTGCCCTGGAACAACCCACTTCAGGTCGACAGTACCTGAAGCCCGCGCAGCAGCTCTACGGTTGGCTGCTGGGGCAGGCGGATCCATGGCTCAAGAGCCAAAAGATCACCACGCTGGTCTTCGTTCCGGGAGGCGCCCTGCGGACCGTGCCGCTGGCGGCCTTACATGATGGCGCACAGTTCGTCATCGAGCGCTACGCCGTGGCGACAACCCCCGCCATCAGTCTGATCCCAACTCTGAAGATCTCAGCACCGCAGCGTGTCTTGCTGGCCGGCATCACGCAAAGCGTGCAGGGCTTTGCCGCACTGCCGGATGTGGATCAGGAGCTGCGCACGGTCAGTACGACCTATCCGTCCCAGGTGTTGGAAAACTCGACCTTCAGTCTCGCCTCCATCCGCACCGATCTGTCCCAGCCGGGCTTCTCCATCGCGCACCTGGCGACACATGGAGAGTTCAGCGCTGACCACAGTCGCTCCTTTGTACTGACGTATGACAGCCGCCTAACCATGGATGTGTTACAGAAGGTGCTGGGCAACCGCCAGGCGCCGCTTGATCTGCTGGTCTTAAGTGCCTGCAGCACCGCTGCGGGGGATGATCGGGCCGCCTTGGGTTTAGCCGGGGTTGCGGTGCAGTCGGGTGCCAAGAGCGCACTGGCGTCCTTGTGGTCGATCAGCGATCAGGCCACCGCCCAGCTGATGACTGTGTTCTACAAGGACCTGAGGGCGGGCACAGACAGTAAGGCCGAAAGCCTACGCGATGCGCAGCTGGCCCTGCTGCACTCGTCCGGGTTTCAGCACCCCAGCTACTGGGCTCCCTATCTAATGATCGGCGACTGGCTGTAAGAGTCACACCATGAATCCAATCAATAGGAAGATCGCATTCGCCGTGGCAGTCGCGTTGAACTCTGTTAATGCCCTGGCAGCAGGCTCCGTCATTGTTGATAACACGATCAATGGAAAAGCGGGCAACACCATGATCCCGCTGGTAGGCGGGTCGTACACAATCCCGGCAAGTGAAGGAGTGGTCAAAGGCACCGGGACGGCGCTGAATCTGTATGAGAGCTTCAATACGTTCAACGTGGACACGGGGGAGACTGCATTCTTCACGAACGATACTGCAAACCTCAGCGGTTCATTCGCCAACATCCTCGCTCGTGTCACGGGCGGCACCCCCACCACGATCAATGGCACGATCAATTCAACCGCATTCCCAAATGCGAAAATGTGGCTCATTAATCCTACGGGCGTGACGATGGGGCAAGGGGCCACGCTGAATGTACCCGGGGGATTTGCGAGCAGCGCCGCAGACTTCATCAGTTTCACTAACGGTGATCGATGGTACGCCATCGACGCCAACGGTACCGCGGGAAATCCGTCGGTGCTCTCGGTCTCCAATGCGGCATCGTTTGGGTTCCTGAGTAATGTCACGGTCGATGCGACTCTCACATCGGGGCCCGCCAATACTGGAACTATTACGGGAACCCCAAATGCGAGCGGTAACACTTACACAATCGCAACGAACTACGGTGTTACTTCGGGAAACAATGAATTCTTCAGCTTTCAAAACTTCGATGTGGGGACCAACGATTCCGCCAACTTCCTCGCGGCCGCGAACGTTACGAATATCCTTGCGCGGGTAACCGGATCCTCGGTTACCAACATCGACGGCACGATATCGTCTCCAGCAAGCCTCTGGCTGATCAATCCGTCCGGAATCCTGGTGGGACCGCACGCGGTATTAAATATATCCGGCGCGTTGGGGCTTGGCGCGGCGGACTACATCAACCTGACCGACGCCCTCAATAACACATTTTACTTCTACGCCAGTCCGAGCAGTACCAGCACGGCGTTGACATCAACAAGCAACCCGGTCCCGCAGTCATTCGGTTTCTCCGCTGGTTCCGTCGCTCAGGGTCTTACGCTTCAAGGCGCCTCGTCTATGTCTTCCGCCGGGTGCGCCCAAAATGCTGCCGGATGCCTCTCTGCAGGTCCGGGAGACTCCATCACACTGGCGGCGAATGGCCCGGTTTCGATTACGGGCTACTCGATAGACACACTGCCCAGTGGGTCAACCGCCGGTCAAAGTACCGGCGCAATCTCGATCAGCTCCAATTCCGCGACGGTGTCACTCAACGGATCTATGATTGCTACATCAGATACCGGCACTGTTGATCTCAACACGGGCGCAATTTCGATTGCGGCCGCTTCCACGGTGTCTCTCAGCGGATCCAATCTTTCTACAGGGGGAGTTTCACAGGGCGGCGCAATCACGATCGGCGGAGCGGGGGTATTAATCAGCAACTCTTCAGACGTACAAACCAATACGATATGTGCAATTTATTGCGGTGGCCCTTCGGGCAACATATCAATTGAAGCGACCGGCAGCGCTACCGAGCAATCCCCGCAGATGAACCTTGCGACCGCGACACCAGGGGTCGTCCGAATCGTCAACAGCGGACTCAATGATAGCAATGTGCAGGGCGCACCGACGATCGCGATTACTGGTGAGGATATTGTGCTGAGTCAGGCGGCCCTCATTAGTAAACCGGTTTCTTCGGGTGGCGGCGGGACCATCATGATCGGCAATTCTGCAACCAACGCCGTTTGGATTCAAAACGCTACCAATGTCGACGCCGACACCATTAACTCTGACGGTGGCATTCCGGGAGTCATCAACATCCAGGCCGGCGCAAATGGCGGCGGTATCTCGGTGTTGGGGGTCAGCACTTTGTCGGCGGCGCAGGGGACATTTTCCAATTCGCACGGTGGATACGACATAACCCTCAATTCGGGCAGCGGACCATTACTCATCCAGAACAGTAGTTTGTTGACGACCTCGCAGTTCTATCAGGGAGCGGGAATCAACCTTACGGGCGCCTCGATCCAGGTTTCCGATAGCCAGCTCAAGACAACCGCGAGCTACGACAGTTCAAGTGCCGGCGCCATCTCTCTGGAGGCCACGGCTCCGGACCCCACGGGACGTGCGGCGGTGCTTATTGACGGGCAGACGACGATCTCATCCGCCGCATCAATCAGCGACTTGTTTTCCACTCCGGCATCCGGAGGCGATATCACGATCAAGGCCGACACGGGGACAGTAAATATTGGGCCAGCTTCGATCACAAGTTCTGTTACCCAAACGGCTGGCTCGGCCGGAAGCATAATGGTCACCGGCGATACCGTGACGCTGACCACCGGCGCCCTCCTTTCGTCCACGACAACGGGCTCCGGCCCCGCCGGACCGATCACGATTTCGGGGAGTGGCTTAACTAGCTTATCTGGCGCCACCGTTAGCGCGCAATCAACTGGCGGCACGGGCAACGCCGGTCCGATCTCAATTTCGGGTTCGGGCGTATTGATCAACGGCGGGTCGATCATCTCCTCGAATTACAGTGGAGGCAATCAAGGCGCACCGGGATCAGTCGCGATATTCGCCAACGGCGCGACGGCCACTGGTGACCCTTTGTCGGGTGACTTAAGCATTGCCAGGCCGGGCGATGTCCGCATCGTAGATTCCGCGGTCACGGCTACCAACAGCGGCGGAACTGGGGCGGGCAATAACGGTACGCTTGGGCAGATTTGGATCGGCACCGATCTGCCAGGTGAAAGTGGCGCCGTGTCGGATAACGTCGTGATTGCAGGTTCCGTTGTCTCGACCGATGTCAGTGCGGGCGGCACTGGTAGCAACCTCACGGTGCAGGCCAGCAACAGTGTTTGGATTGGGCCGTCCCCGACCGGTGGCTATCCCATCTTGGCAGCCGACAATCTACTCGGCGTCAATGATGTCCGCACTTCCCAGATCCAGTCCCTGATTGGCTCGCAGACAGATGAGTCGGCCGCGTCGCCAGGTCAAATCGCCATACTGAGCGGTGCCGGCGGAATTACCGTCTCCCAAAGTATTGTGGCTGCCAATAACGCGTTCATCGCAATGAACGGTGGGTTACCCAATTCCGTCTCCGCGGATATTCAAGTCAGTGCGACCGGCGGCCCGGTTGACCTTATGAATGCCGGAGTTACCGCTCAGACAACCGGGATCGACGCGGGCGGTCACATTAGCGTGAGCGGGCAGACCGTCAGCGTGACGGGAGGAAGCATCAGTGCTTCGTCCAATCCGATCGCGACCCTTGCACAGTTCTCGACGTATGCGGGGGGCGATGCGGGCAAGATATCGATTACAGCAACGGGCGCCGATCCATCCGCTACCGTATATGCCATCCAGGTAGAAGGCGGAGCTAGCATATCCTCGACTGCCAACGGTGTTGCAGCGACAGGGACCAATGCAGCGGTCGAAGCCGGCAATGCTGGCACCGTCGCGCTGACGGCTAACCTAGGCACTGTCCAGGTCGGATCGACGACGGATTCTGTTTCTACCCCCAATGTCATCGGCACCTCCGCAAATGTCAACGCCGGAGAGGCAGGTGCCATTTCCCTTGCCGGGCAGAATATAGGACTCATCGACACACAATTACTGACGACAGTGTCACAGGGCGCCTTCGGGGATACCAGAAATACCGCGGTCCCTCCAGCGTCGGTAGAGCTGTACGCGACCCCCACCTTTCTGCCCAATGGAACCGTTAGTAACGGGTCCATTAGCTTGAATAACTCGCTGATCGACACGCGCACGTCCGGCGCTGTTGATGCCGGATCGGTCACACTCATAGGGAATGCGATCTCCATATCCGGCGGACAGCAACCTGCGCATTTCTCAATTGAAGAGTCGCCCGATACGGCGATATTTTCCGGAACTTCGGGACCGGGAAATGCAGGTTCCATTTTTATCGACTCGTCTGGTGGACCGCTGAACTCGCCCGGCGGACCCCTCACGATAACTGGTGCGTCGATTGCCGCCGATGCCGGCTTCGGCGCCAGTGGGGAAGCTGGAAATATCTTACTGACTGGTGTTGGGATCGACCTCGAAAGTGCGACCGTGAGTACGGCGGCCGTAGCCAACAGCTTAGCCACCGGCGCGCCCTCACTTGTATCGCTTTCCTCCGTGGGGGGAGGGACGGTGACCCTGAATAACAGTCTCATTGATACGACTACAGGGAGTCCAGTGGCCGGTGGTTCCGTTCAAATATCGGGTAGCGCGGTTACCATCACTGGCGGGCAGCAACCGACGGTCTTCGATATCGCTGATACTATACCGCCGCCGAATACGGCGATCTTTTCGGGCACCGGTGGCAGTGGCGCGGCAGGCCCCATAACCATTTCTGCCACCGAAGGCCCGGTGAAGATTACTGACGCGACTATCAGCGCCGAGTCGGGCGGCGGCGGCGGCAGCGGCGGTGCCGGTTCCATCAAACTAAGTGGTGCCAGCGTAGATCTAGAAGGCTCGACTTTGAGTTCGGTCTCCGAGTCAGACTCTTTATTAACCGCTACGCCCGCGGCGATCGCAGTCACGGGGCTGAATGGTGGCGCGGTAACCTTGAACAACAGTCTTCTGGACACGCTTACCACGGGCAGTGTGCCGGCCGGCTCGATAACTGTACTCGGCGGCTCGGTGTCGATAACCGGGGGACCCGCAAGCGGGCCTACCCGGGGTGGCGAGGCGGGACTCCCTGGCGTCAGCGCGAATACCGCCATTTATTCGAATACATTGGGTTCTGGCGCGAACTCCGGCAATGCCGGCGACATCACTGTTTCGGCGACGGCGTTGAGTAACGTACCGTCTGCCACCGGCCTCGTGACAATATCCGGTGCCGTATTGAGCAGCCAGTCGAATGACAGCACGGGCAACGGCGGATACATTTCAGTTTCGGGTTCCAATGTCCTCGTCACGCAGCAGTCATCGCTCTCAGCCTCGACGACCGGCAGCGGCAATGCGGGTGCGATCAGCGTGACGGCGAGCGGTGCGGACCCCACGGGCGGATCGGCGCTGGTGGTTACGGGCGGCTCGACACTGGAGTCGGATGCGAGTCAGGGGCAGAGCGGGGCGAACGGGATGGCGAATGCCGGTACCGTGACGCTAATGGCCAACAATGGTTCTGTGCAGGTGGGTGCGGCACAAGATCCGGCGCAGTCGAACGTACTCTCGACAGTGGCCGGACCGAACGCAGGTGAGGCAGGCAAGTTAACCATCAGCGGCGATGCCATTACCGTAAATCAGGCGCAGTTGCTGACGACGGCATCGGGGTCGGGTGCGGCGGCGCAGGCGGGTGCGGCGACGACGATCTCACTGATCACGAACGGAGCCGGCGGTCCCGTGTCGATTTCGAACAGCAAACTGGATGCGACGACGGCCGGCATGCAGGTTGGTGGTGACATTACGCTGACCGGCACCGCAGTTGGAGTCACCGCTTCGACGCTGGCATCTTCGACGGCGGGTGTGACGAACGCCGGGGACATCGACATCACCGGCACGACGGTGGATTTGGTAGGCACGAAGGCGACGGCCGCGACAACCGGGTCTGGCAATGCCGGTGCGATCAACGTAGCGGCGAGCGGAGCGGACCCTACAGGTGGATCGGCGCTGGCGGTTACCGGCGGCTCGACACTGGCGTCGGATGCGAGCGCGGGTCAGAGCGGAGCGAACGGGACGGCGAATGCGGGTTCAGTGACGCTGATAGCCACCAGCGGTTCTGTGCAGGTGGGGACGTCACAAGATCCGACGCAGTCGAACATACTGTCAACGGTTGCTGGCTCGAATACTAATGCCGATGCGGGTGCAGCAGGTACGGTGAAGATCAGTGGCAATGCGATTACAGTTAATCAGGCGCAGTTGCTGACGACGGCGTTTGGTACGACGGCCGCGGCGGCAAATGGCGCGAAGGGCACCATCTCGCTGTCGACAAACAATAGTGGAACGACCGGCCCAGTGACGGTGAACAGCAGTACGCTCGACGCCTCCACCAGCGGTTCGCAGACTGGGGGTGATATCATTTTGTCGGGTACGAAGCTGGCGATTAGCGATAGCCAGATCCAAGCTCAGACCACCGGGGGCGCCAACGCGGGAAGCATTGATATCACGGGGTCTTCCGTCTCGATCGACCCGTCCACAATCTCCACGAGTACCAACAGCACCGGGAACGCGGGGACCATAACGATCACTGCCAACCCGGGAGCGCTGAGTCTGGCGAGCGCGGTAATCACCTCGACATCGAGCTCCGCGCTGCCTGGGGCGGGCCTCGTTGGTTCGATCACTCTTTCGGGTGGTTCGGTAAGCATTACGGGAAATCCGACGCAGATGTCGCAGATCTCGGTTGATTCCAGCGGTGGCACGCCTGGAGAGTCGGCGCCGGGTAGCACGAGCACCAATACGCCCGGAACACTCACGACCGGTGCGATCACTATCAACAGCACCGGGGGGACTGCCCCGATACTGATCGGTGACAGTCAGGTTACGGCCACCTCAGCGGTGACCGATGGCAGCAACATCGTTATCAATGCGGGCGGTAGCCCATTGTTTCTGCAGAGCGGAACGATCAACGCGACCGCGGGGGGCAAGGGCAACGGCGGGGACGTGACAATTAACGATGTCGGGGCGACCGTCGTGCAAGGTAGTCGTATCATTGCGAACGCTTCCGGGGGCGATGGCGGTGCGATCAATATAAATCTAAACAAAAATTCGGCGTTCGTTGAGGACACGCAGAGTGAAATCAGTGCGACCTCTCTGACCGGCAACAACGGCACGGTAACGATCAACGCGCCGCAGACAGATCTGAACTCGGCGCTGCATCCGGCGGAGGTGGGGGTGACACAGGCACCTGAGCTTTCGGCCAACGCCTGCGCCCCTGGCACAAATCGCAGCACGTTCGTACGTGATGAGCATGGCGGGATTGCGCCGGCCCCGGATGATTATCTGACCGGGCAGGGTCCGTTGCTGAGCGCTGCTACCCAGGCATGGCCGACGGACTTTAAACCCGACGCCATCTTGCCGAACCTTAAGCAATTGGTGGCCTCCGCCGATTCGGGTTGCCGCTAGTGCGCGCGCTGATTGCCGCGGCGGTGTGCGCCGCGCTGCCAGGCTGGTTGATGGCGCAAACCGTGGGCGCACCGCCGAACCCGAACTTTCCTGCGCCGAGTACACCGGGCTATCGGGCGCCGACGGTGCCCGTGACACCCGAGTACACCTTACCGTCGGCGCCCCAGGCGGCGCCGGACGCGTCCGGATCGGTGGCAACCGGCGGTCAGCTGTTCGTGCGGCATATCGAGGTGCGCGGCGTCAAAGTGCTCAATGCCGCGCTCGTCCAGGCCACCGTAGCACCGTATGAGAACCGGATGGTCTCGGCGACGGAACTGCAGGGCCTGCGCATCGCGTTGACGCAGCTCTACGTGAACAAGGGGTACATCAACTCCGGAGTTCTCCTGCCGGATCAGCAGATCAAGGATGGCCTGGTGGTGCTGCAGGCAATCGAGGGCAAGCTGACGCGCGTGCGCAAGGTGGGCAAGAGCAAGCTCAGCCAGCACTACGTGGCGTCGCGCATCATGGCGCATGTGGACGATCCTTTGAACGTCACCCAGCTGCAGACATCGCTGCGCTATTTGCAGGAAGATCCGAACGTGGCTCGACTGGACGCGCGGCTGGGGCCTGGGGATGCGCCCGGACAAAGTGTCCTGCAGGTTCAGGTCGATGATCAGCCGCGCTTTTATGCCGGCATCGGCGGGGACAACTACCAGTCCCCGAGCATCGGTGCGGAAGAAGGTAACCTGACCTTCGGCGCGCGCAACCTTACCGGTTACGGCGATGACTTCAAGGGTACCGCCAGTCACTCCGGCGGCAATACCGTGGGCTCGGCGGTCTTCTCCATTCCGGTCACGGCACACAACGCCGCCCTGCAGGCGTACTACTCGACCGGGGATGCGGCCATCATCCAGCAGCCCTTCAAGCAGCTCAACGTCAAGGAGACCGTTCGTACCTATGGGCTGTCATTGACACTGCCGCTGCTGGATCGGCTCGACAATCGTCTCTCGGTGATTCTGGGGGCGGAATCCGACCGCTCTGATACGAAGCTGCTCGGCACGGGGTTCTCGTTCTCCCCGGGTGCCCAGAACGGGGTATCGGATGTCACCCAGGTCTATGGGGGGCTGGATTGGTTGCTGCATGCGGGGAGTTCGGTGACGGACGTGCGCCTGACCTATCGACGCGGGATCGATGCGCTGGGTGCCACGGAGAATGAACCCGCGAATGTGAATTTGCCGTCCAATCCCAATCCCACTGGCGAGTTTGGCCTCGAACAGCTGCAGTTCATCCACATCCAACGCCTGAACGGGTTCTCGCTATTCAATACGCTCAACGACCGCGCTCAGCTAATTGTCCGCGCCTCCGGCCAGTACACTCAGGATCCGCTGCTGTCGGTGGTCAAATTCCCGGTGGGCGGCGTGGACACGGTCCGTGGCTTTCCGGCGAACTCCTTCGTGCGCGATGACGGCGCGGTGGCAACCCTTGAGCTACAGATGCCGGTGCCCGGCTATCGGGCCGATGCGGGGCTGATGAATCTGGTGATCGCGCCCTTCATTGACTATGGGCGCTCGTGGGACAAGGACAACGCCGATCCGGGTAATCCGCTGGACGACACCAGTGTGGCGCGATACATGGCCTCCGCGGGGATAGGGGTACTATGGAATCCCTTCCGCGGGGCCAACCTGCAGGTGTATTGGGGACGCGGCATCGCCAATAACTTCCGGGCCTTCGATCCGCGCCTCTACATACCGCATGACCTGCAGTACGACGGGGTCTACTTCGCCGTCAACTACGTCTATAAATGGTAGTGCATCGAGCTTCATGAATTTGACAGGTCGCGTTTATAAAGACGCGCCGCACTCTAAGTACCTGGCTCATCCTGTGGGACTCCGGTGAGCGCCGGTGCCGACTCCCCTAAACATGTGGCACGCGGGTGAAGGACTGAGTGACCTGCTGTAGTCGCGAGGACTTGCTCTCCATGATGGGATATCAAAGACCGGGACCTGTTTGCGTCACCGTCGATGGCTTGGATCTCGGCACGCTGACGCCGTGTTCAGCGCCCATTGCTTGCGGTACTAACGCGACTCCCGGGCCTTCGGCGCACGGGCCCGGAGTGATTCATGGCACAGATTGACGGCGCGCTGCTGGCGCGCACCAAAGAACTCGACCGCCTATTCGACCGGGCAATCGTAAAGCTGGCCGGTGACTCTGCGCTTGATCTGCGCATATTCTTCACGATGGCGCATGGTTACATCACCGCGAACATCGCGCGCTGCATTGGGTTATTTAACAACCCCAACGCGCTAATGCGCCTGAATGACTGCTTTGCGAGCGAGTATCTAAAAGCCGTCAACGGCGCGCCGCACAATGATTGGAATCGGGCGTTCCGTGTCTGCCGCGCGGAAAGCGATGCCGTACTATCTGGCTTCATAGGCTTGCTTTTCGTTGGCCCCGTCGCCGCCGAGGCTTGCGGCGCCTGCATGGCGAGCGTGCATATCAAGCGGGACCTGAAGGATGCGCTCGCCAAGGTGCGGGATGTTGATCCGCAAGACTACGGCAACGTGCTCATCTTTGTCATGGAAGGAAATCTGTACGCGGAATCCCAACTTCGTGGGCGTACGCTGGGCGCGGCGGCATTCAGCGTCGGTCAGCTCTTCATCAAGCGGCTAAATCTGGACGTCAAACAGTGGCGAAATGATGTTTACAAGCAAGCCTACGGAAAGGATGTTCCCGAGCCGAGCGCAGCCTTCGCCACGAGCTATCGCCGCTTGAAAGGAACGTGAACAGGCGATGTCATGCGATCGGTATGAGCTTGTGATAAAGCTCGAGCGGCGTCACGGACCCGCTTGAAAATGGGCCTGCGAATGAAGCAGGCCGGAAAGAAGATCGGCCGGAGAGAGCATCATCGCGGAGACACCCGGCGCGGCAACCCGCGGCGGGGGCTCGCTTAAGGGAGTGAGGACATTCATGCCTAAACCAATGAATCATCCCAAACCCGATCTGTCGGGTTTTACCAACCGAGTAGTGGACACCGCGGGCAGCCGCAACGCGGTCGAGGCCGCTCTTTACTCGTGGTGTTGCGACATTGTGAAGAAGACCAAGCAGCCGCCGGCCGACGACGGAATGAAAGCCGAAATGTTTCTCATGAGCACCGCCAAGGAAAGCATCGACGTGCTCATGCAGGCCGCGCCCATCGCCCGCGGTATGACTCTGCGCGGCGGTAATAGGCAGAAAATACACGCGGATTTTCATTGGTTGCGGCGCAACGATGGATCGTGGGTGGTGAATCAGGTGTGCTTCGCACTGAGCGCCAACGATGCGGCCAACGAGCTCGCCAGGAAGAGAGCTTTGCGTGACTCCCTCCAGCAACAGGCGGAATCGCGCGCCGAAGCCCGCGTGGACATGCGCAAGCTGTGCTTTCCGATAGAGAAGCTGCCGCTGGCCAACTTCCCCCAGAACGTGGATTTCGGAAGCTGGCTGGTACACGACGCGATCGACCGGGCCTATGGACAGGCCAAGGAGGTCGCCGAGATGCTGAAAAATCCGATAACCCAATGGGACATGCTTCAGGACGTGGCCGGCCTGCCGCTCAGGGCCGCCAAGGGTCTGCAGATGACCAAGTTCAATGCGGCAAGGCTGGAGGAGACGGCGGCGGATCTGGGAATGGCTGAGAAGGTCTCGAAGACCACCGAGAGGCTGGAAAATGCAAAGGAGGCACTCGAAATCGGAAAGTCCGAGCGCGATGATGTGGGGGTTTATCTCGAGAAGGAAAAGAGCAGGGGCGACAAGTTGCTGGAAATCGGACTGGACGTGGCGAGCATGGCCGCGGATTGCCCGTTCATGAAAACGATTGCCGGCATGATGTTCGACGTCGCGATTTCGAGCGATGCCTCACGGGTGGCGAAAGCGCGTAGCCGCTGCTATGTGTACTTTGTGGCAGGCTATATCAACCAACTCACCCTGTCCGATACGGGGGCGCCGAAAAAGAAGGTGGATAAGAAGTTTTTCGACTTCGGCGTCCAAATCGCCCCGAAGCTGGGCTCACCGGCGCACGTGCGGGTGCAACTGGCGCTCATCAACTATGCCGCCAATCACTATGTCCAGGGCGGTTGGAAGGGACTTTCATTCAGGGCAAAGAACTGGAACTACCCGGATCAGTACGCCATCAATTGGAATCCGATCCTGCTGGGCCAGGCCTTGACGACCCAGCTGCACACGCAACAGTACCTGATCGGGTGACAGATGATGCGCTGGCGCATCAGACCGTGAGTGTCATGACCGGAATGACGGCGCCTGGCGGCGCCTCCCGACTCAAGGCCTGTGAGATGAGATCGGCGCTCAGGAGCGTGCCGGAGGCGACCGTTGCGGAAAGTTGCGCAAACTGGCGGGGACCGATTACCGCCCTCGCGCACAGGAGCCACTGTTCGTCCGCCTGCAGCGGCTCGTACTGCACCGCCAGCTGTTGGTAGGCCTCGGTACCCAGCGGCGCCGATCCCGACTCGCCCTCTCGGGCATTCGAGTCGGGCTCCTTCAGATGGAGAAATGCATCCACATCGCCCATGGGCTCATCGAGCGCATTGCCACGGGTCGATCCGACCGGTTCCAAAACGCGACCAATCGCCCGGAATGCCTGCGCGTTGCCGCCCAGCAGCAGCGCACACTCGGCGCCCGCAACGACCAGCACGGCGAGGTTTGCGGCCGAAGAGACGCGCTGTACCTCCCGTGTGGCCATTGCGCGCAGTTGCTGATGGACTTCCGACACCACCCGCCGTATCGCTTCGACCAATCCCGTCAAGGACGGTGCCGCCGTGAGCGTCTGCAACGCATCCGAGGTCATTCGGACTGCCGTAGGATCGGCGCTCATGCCGGTGGTCGCCACGGCCGCCCAGAAACCGATTTCCGGTCGTGACACGAACGCGGCCTTGTTGGTTTCGACGGCACTCAGCTGGACCGCGGGCACCGTCGCCTGTGGCGCCGCAGGCATCGGGTAGGTAATCGTGCCGAGGTCCTGCCAGCCGAACGCCGCCCATTCGCCACTGAGCATCGCGCCAAATTGCGCCGGTGTCGGCAGGCCGCGCAGGCTCAGCCAACTCGGCTCCGCCGTGGGCGACCCATCCGTCCACCAGATACTCAGCGGACGAAATTTCGCGTTGAGCTCCCGCGCGGCGAAGGTATTGATGACCGACTGTAATCCCGAGGCCCCAGGCAGCGGCACGCGCCATGCGGGTGCCACGCCCGGAAAGGCGCTGGCCCTCATGAGCTCCGCAACGTCGCGGTCGATCGGGGTGCCTGACTCCTGCTCGAGAAAGCGCTGCAGATCGTCAACCTGAGCATCAAAGCGCGCCAGGTCCACCTGCTGCTCATCGAGGGTCGCGACAATCAGGCTCTCCGCGGCCTCGAACCAGGCGTCGTGACGCAGGGCAAAGTCCAGCGGGATCGCATCGATGTCCAGCTGCGCCACGATGGTGATGGGAAAGTAACGTCCCACACGATCCACACTGGGGGCGATGACGCCGGCGAAGACGCCCGCGCCGCAGACGTTGTCGGAAAGAACGAACCGCCACAGCGGACCGCGCATGTAGCTCGGCAGCCAATCCTCCTGCATGCGCTCCCGGCTGGTGTGAATGCAATCCTCGAGCCAGGGGTCCCAGATGTCCACGAAATGCGGGGCGACCCGTTGCTGAATGAAATCGCCGTTGCAGGGAAGCTTGCCGAAGAACCCAACGACCGCAGTCTGCACGCCGGCGACTCAGGTGCCGCAGCGAAACGTCTGCAGGGAACCGTTGGCAAACGGATTGCGCACTGAACTCGCATCGATGACGAATCGTGCCCAGTGAGAGCCCTGCGCAAACGTCACCAGAAAGCGCGTATCGGACTGAACCTGGATTTTGGCCGTGTCCAGCAGGCGAAACCACGCCCAGGGACCTTGGAAAGCCAAGGGGACCGTGTGATCGGCGGACTCAAAGGTCACAGAACTGCTCCCCACGGCATTGCCGGGCCACGCGTATTCCTTGCCCTGCAGCCGTCCATTCTGATAGTCGAGCACCTGGCCATCGACCTCGACGGTGACGCGCGTGGCGGTTTTATCCAGCGCGTCGGGCGTCATGGTGAAGCGAACCTGAGGCTTCGCGCCCGAGCTGAAATACACCTCGCGTATCCGTTCCACCTCCTGGAATTGCTGGAGCATGCCGTGCGCGCCGGTCGGTTCCGCGGCGCCCTCCTTCCAACGCCACACCGAGCGGCTGGTGTCGACCAGCGGCGCCAAGTTTTCGCGATAGAATTTGTCGAACGTCCCACCGTCGCCGAACACATGCGCAAAATCGTCGACGCGCACGTCAATGGTGCTGCCGCGACTGAACGGATAGCGGCCCTCGATCAGCTCACGGCATTCCTTGGCTACAAACTCATCGTACTTACGACCCAGCTCGCCGCTCGCCTCGCCCTTGACGACCGTCAGTCCCTGCCCGCCCACGTCCATCACCATGGTGGCGATGGCCGGCGGCAGTTGGCGCGATTCCTGCGCCACCGCCTGCTGAGCATCACCGGCGGCTTTCAAGACGCTCGGATCGGCGGTGCTCTGGGCGCCCACCCCGCCGCCCGCCGTTTTGAGGACCTGATTGATCTGCGCGAGCGCCGCCATGACCCGGTCGATGGGGGCACCGCCCGGGGGTCCGTCGACCAGCCGACGAATCGGTTCAAAATGCACGCTCACCGCGGTGCCTGCCTTGTCGGCTCCAGCCGGGATGTCATCGCCGAAGACCTTGGAGAGACCGCCCGTGACGGCACCGGCCGCCGCCTCCGCGGTCCCCGCCGCCTTGCCGGCCAGCGAGTCATCCGGCTTCAGCAAATCGGTGTTATCCGCCACCACCTGCACAAAACCCTTCAGGGGCGAGCTGGGCCCGGAGATCAGGCCCAGCATGGCGCTGAGCTGCAGTTGGCCGGGCGAGGACCTCAGGCGCATATCGGCAATCATCGCATCCCAGAAGCGTATGTAGTCCTGCTCATACACCTGCATCACCTGATAAGCCACTCGCGGTACGTTGGCGAGGTCGAAGACCTTGTCGCCGAATACCCAGCGATCCTCCGCAAACTGTTTTACGAGCAGCAGCTTACCCGTGGAACTGATTTCGTTGAAAACGGGGCGCGTGTAAATCGCCGGCAGGGGATCCGAAACTTTTGCGCCGCTGTTGCGGTAGAACGCGGCTTCGGCATCCGGCCCCAGTTTGAGATCCAGCCGCAGCGCGCGCTTCTGATCGCCCACGTAGTTGAGCTTCAATCGCGAATACATCAGGACCGGAAGTGAGGCCGTCTGCAGCGCGTAGCGCGCCCTGGAGACCGCATCCGCATCGAGCGCCAGAGTCTCGAAGTGAGCGGGGTCCTTGAGCAGGGTCTCGAAGTGGTCCGCGATCCGCTGGCGGGACTCCGGGTCGCGCGGAAACATCCCGCGCCATTCGATGTCCGCCAGAAAGCGCAGATGCGCGGCATCGCGATGGGATGCATCGGTCAGCATCAGATAGGCCTTGAGGACCTCATACAACTGGTCGGGATTGCGGGAGGAGGCGGCGATGCGCTGCTCGAACCGCTGCCCGAGCACCGGCAGCAGCAGCTGGTTCACTTCGTGCGCATAGGCCTCCCGCGCCGCACCGCCCAAGGCGCGCCCGCGATACAGACCCATGCGCATATCGAGCGGCACGTGCTCGCGGTGCACCTCGGCCGCATCCGCGACCGCCCGCAAGGCGTCCAGATAGGGCAGAAATCCCTCAACCGGGGTACCCGGCTGCGGCACCGGAACCTGCGTAAGCGCCTCGCTCGCGGCGGAGACGTCATCGATGTATTTCGCGTTGGCGCGATAGCTCAAAAACAGCAGGCCCGCGATGACCACCAGCGCGACCAGACAGGAGATGTAGGCGCCGCTTTGGAGCAACACCTTGCGCAGCAGCTGGCGGCGGTTCACGCCAGCGAGGCCCGATTCCTGAAAAATGACCTGGCGCAGGAGACGCTCAATGAAAAATGACTTGCCCTGCCCGGCCGGCGCCGCCGGAACCGCGGCGGAGACACCGAATGAGCGCGAGATGGCGGCGAGCATGCGATCGATCGGCGTTCCTTCCTGCGTGCCGCTGGTGAGGTAGACGCCCCGCAGCATGACCCGGGAATCGAATCCCGTGCCGCCGAACGCGGCGCGCAGGAAGTCGTCCAGCACGGAGCGCAGACCGCTGAGCTGCTGCGGAAAAGCGAGGATTGACACCCGTCGGCGCAAATCCCGCTCCTGCTCCAGTCGGCTGATCATGCGACCCTGGATCCGCTCCAGCAGCAGGTCGAATTCGCGCTTCAGTGATTCGGCCGCGCGACCACTCTCGCTGACCTCCAGTCCGAATGTCATTCCCCACACCTGCGAGCGCGCATCTTTTCCGAACTCATCGAAGTATTCGGAAAACCCGGCAATCAGGTCGCACTTGGTCACGAGTACGTAGACCGGCGGTGTGATCCGCAATTGCTGGTTCAGCTCCTCGAGGCGCGCGCGAATCGCGCTGACATGGCCTTCGCGCTCCGTGCTGCTCATCGTCAGCAGGTCCGCGGCGCTTATCCCCAGGATGACGCCATTGATGGGCTGGCGTTTGCGATATTTTCTCAGCAACTCCAGGAAAGCCGCCCACCCGGCGGCATCTGAGCGACTCCCGGAGTCCTGGGTCGTATACCGCCCGGCGGTATCCAGAAAAATCGCCTCATCGGTGAACCACCAATCGCAGTTTCGGGTGCCGCCCACACCGCGCACGGCGTGCTTGCCGAAGGTGTCCCTGAGTGGAAAGTTCAGTCCGCAGTTCTGCAGGATCGTCGTCTTACCGGCACCGGGCGGGCCGATGATGATGTACCAGGGAAGCTCGTACAGACTGTGCCCGGACTTCTTTGAAGCCCGCAGTGCCGCGGCGGCCTCCGCGAATCGCTTGGCAAGCTGCTGCTCATCGGCGCCGGAACGGGAGCGATCACCGCGATCACTCTTCACTTCCCCGTCGCCGAGTTCCGCGGCGCCCTTGGCAATCGCCTGACTGTTGTGGCTGACGAGCAGCCGCCGCATGATAAACACCAGCAGGAAGATCACGACGATGAGCAGCACCGCGACGATGCGTCCGAGCACGCTCTCCAGCGGCTTGATGTCCGCTATGGCGATGTAGGGTCCGCCAAACCAAACGATGAGCGCCAGCAGCAGCAGGCCGATGACGGCCAGGAACCAGCGGCTCTTGAGAAGGGTCAACATGCGCCGGCTCAGGTGCCCCGCCGGTAGAGGATTTCCACCCGGCGATTGCGCGCCTGATTGGCGGGGTCGGATTCCGGCTGGTAGCGCGGCTGCGAGGGTCCCACGCCTCTGGCACCCACCCTGGCCGGATTGGAAAGCCCGCTGCGCAGCAGATCGGCGACCTGTTGCGCCCGGTCACGCGACAACTCGTAGTTGTCCTTATAGGTGAGCGATTGGATCGGACGATTGTCAGTGTGCCCGATCACCTCGAGCTGTCCCGCCCGGGATTCCAGGGCGTTGGCTATTTGGTGCAGCAGCGGGCCATATCGCGGATTGAGCCGCGCGCTGCCGGATGCAAACAAGTCACCGCCCAGAATGGTAATGCTCGCCCGATCGCTCGTTTCCTCAACGTCGAGCAAGCCCTGCGCGATAGGCTGCGCGAGCACGACGCGTAGCCCGTTATCAACGGGCAACGCCGCTTTGGGAGCGGGAGGAAGTTCCGGAGTCAGGCCAACCTGGGCCAGGCGTGCGTTCAGCGCCTCGGCGCGGGAACTGAGCAGGCTGCTGAACAGAATGAACGCGCCGATGAGGAGCGCGACGCTCGCGGCGCCAACAATCCACAGCGGAACAAAGCGCATCACGGCGTTGCGGCGGTCTTCGACTCCCCGCCAATGAGCCGAGAGATCCGCCTCGCCCGCGCCGCGGGCCGACAGAATGCGCCGATACAGATCGGAGCGGACCTGTGCGAGCTTCGCCGTGCCGTTGGCATCGACGCGGTACTTTCCCTCAAACCCCAGCGACAGGCACACATACAACAATTCCAGCAGTGCGATGTGCCGCTGCGTCTGCCCGATCGCTTCATTGAGGATCAGAAAAAACTTCTCGCCCACGAAGGTGTCGCTATAAAGAGTCGACTGCAGCGATTCGGCCGACCAACCGGATTGCGCGCCCCACGGCGTGTTCATGACCGCCTCATCAATGACCCCGCAAAGCACATACCCCGCCCGGCGAATGTCCTCGGTGGGTACGCCGCTCTGACGGGCCTTGTCCTCGAACTGACGCAGTTCGCTCGTCACCTGACGACGCAGCGTATCGTTGTCGGCCCGTGCTATCTGATCGCGCAAGCGCCCCGCCAGCACCAGCAGGGCGGACCCCGCCTGGACCAACGGATTGAGGCCGATGGTCAGCAGTTCGCTATATGCCGAGTCGGCGGGCTCAGCCCGGGTGGGCGGGCTCTCGCGCGCAGCGCGCGGCGCAGGCGTCACGGGTGGCGGTGACGGCGGCGGCGCTGATGCGGGGCGCGGCGTGGGCGCGGCGCGCGGTGGCGCGCTCTGAGTGGGCGGCGGACCGGGCTCCGCACCCGAACGCCGACCGGGCCTCGGTCGAAACAAGGTCTGGTCGTTATCCGGCGCGAAGGGATCGTCGTTGTTACTGGTCATGGCTCAACCGCGGATTGCCCAGCATTCCATCGCCAGGCCGGGAAACTCATGTTCGTCGGAAACGTGGATCACGAGCCCCGCTGAGGATTTGAGGTTCTGCCACAGTTCGCCGCCCCGCTGCATCTCAAAATAATGAGATCCCGCGATGGGATGCAGCTGACGCGGCGCCGTGGGCAGCGCCTGCAATCCGATACCCGCGATCGAATATCTGACCAAATGGCCGATGTTCTCCTGCGGCGCCACTTTGCAGCGCGCCAGGAATAAGCGGCGGAAGTCCTCCGAACCCAGATCCGCGCGGGCCGCAAGAATGAACACCGCACTGTCGAGTAGGCTTTTTTCGTGAATGATGCCGACGCGATAGCCCTTGCCCTTGGACTCCAGCGGAATCTCGACGACGCGGTCGCTCGTCCCCGCCGACATGAGCTCTCGGAGCGTGCTCATGACGGGCTCGAAACTCTGACGCAGCGCACCATGCTGATAGGACGGAAACTTGGGCGGACGCCTCGACTTCGCGGCCAAGGTGGACAGCTCGCCGACCGCCTGCAGCAGCAAAATGTAGAAGTCCTCGGGGTGGCAGTTTGCCACCGAGGACAAATGGGTCACCCAGGGGTCGTACCGATTGACGGCCTGCAACATCAGGAAATCCGAGATTTCCGCGGTGCCGCCGCGCCCGCTGGAGGCTGCGCGTCCGGCCAAGTGTTCCGCGCGCTGATACAGCAGTCCCTGCGCCTCAGACATATGGGAGGTCAGTTTCGGCGACGCCCCGGTCCGCAAGACTGTGGGGATGAACCGCTCCTCCAGGATGACTTTCTTATTGGCGCTGCATTCGATGATATGGGCGAGCGGTATTCGCGCAAAATCCTCGCTCGCCTCACTTTGCAGAACGAGCCTGAGGTTCAGATCCGCGGTTTCGAGCTGTTCACTGGTGCCTGAATCCACCGATACATCCCGTGCCTCCGCGACCCGTGCCCGATAGCGCGCGTGGCTCGGGGCCATGGCACCGCGAGCAATCAGGGTCGATCCGGCTTGCCGAAAGGGCAACGCCAGGGAAACCACCTGGTCACGGGTCTGGATCGTGATCTCCAGCGGCGGGGGTGCCTTATCCGTGTCGGGAACGGCGAACGGCGTCCCGTCGGGGAAGACACCGCGCGCCTTGCGAATCGCGAACGTCCCGATGGCCAGCAGATCGGTGTCGATTTCCAGTTCCGTGAAGCCCCAGGCATTGCTGCGCAGGCCCGCGACACGACCCTCGACAAAGGCCTCGAAATAGCGATCCTGCTGTTGAAAGTGTTGTGGCCTGAGGAACAACCCTTCGGACCAGACGACACGGTTTTTTTCCGACATGGCTTGGCAGATTCAGTTGTGGTTATTTGTCGACCGTAAGCGTGACGGACGTCTTCTGCAAGTTTATGAAGATTCGTCCGATATTCGTGTTGCCGGTGCTGTTGCGGGGCACGGCAACCAAAGCCCGCCAAACCGCGCCGGGGTCGCGATACGCAGCCAGCACTCCCAGGAAGCGCGCGTCCGGGGTCACCGTCCATTCCACGAGGCGGCTCTGACCGGGCATCAGCGTAAATTCATCGCGTGAAATCAAATCCGCCCCCAGCGTCTGCCGTTCGGCGTCGTAGAGGGGGAAGTACTGAGTTCCGGCGAACTGCGCGTCGGTGCGCAATTGAAACAATCGCACTACGACGGGCGAGGGATTGCCCT